>Ga0181612_148600_pt1 | contig 14237 bp, 11 predicted proteins | sample HoacroProtozoa21_FD_119630 | JGI IMG/M metagenome (GOLD analysis project Ga0181612, IMG submission 119630) | Hoatzin crop microbial communities from Cojedes, Venezuel. Combined Assembly of Gp0051906, Gp0051904, Gp0051908 | reverse complement strand
GTGGGCAGCAGGCGAGGGAGGGTCTCCTCCCCCTCTGCTCTGCCCTGGTGGGGCCCCATCCGCAGTGCTGTGTCCAGTGCTGGGCTCCCCACTTCAAGAAAGATGAGGAGCTACTGGAGAGAGTCCAGAGGAGGGCTGTCACCAAAAGCAGAATTTCAGAAAATACGTCACAGTAACATTAAACAGCAGCTGCCAGAGTTCTGCAGGAGGATCACAATGTCACAATCAGAAGAACATGAGATGGGTTTAGCCTGCACAGACACACAACTTTCATTTCATACATTCACTCCATACTGAAATATGCTTAAAAAAAAAAAATAATCATAACGAAACCAAAATGCAGAATTTGAAGGGAAAAAAAAAGTCCCTGAAGTGGGATTCTGAACTGGATACAGCGTTTTTGCATGCTGCCCAAGCTGCTTCGTTTACAGAAACAGATTAAATATTAAACAATCAGATAATAACACAAGCTGGTTTACTGAAGGAATTCATAACACAAACAAAACAATTTTAAAAATCATCAGTTACCAGCTATTTGCAGTCCCTGGTTTGAGAGGAAAAAAACCAGCAAGCTATAAGTACCAGGCTTAAAACACACCATTTGTCACCCACCATTTTTTCCCCAAATGCAGGACTGCCTGCAGCTTGACGGAGCGAACCCGCCTGCGCCGGGCTGCACGTGGGCCAATTATCCCGCCCCGCCGCCAACGGAAAGGTCGCAAGACACAAGCACCACGCAGCACAAAATCGTGAAAGCAGGAAGATCCCTAATGCCACGGAGTATTGACTTTAAATAAAGCTGCTCATTCCCAGCCATGCCCAGGCACTCTGCAGGTGACAGTATTTCCAGCCACCCCGTCACAGCTCCGAGCAGTCAGTGGCACGAGGGGCGGCAGGCAGCAGCCGCTCGGTGCTGAGCAAGCGCTAGGAAATCACGCTCAGTTCTCTCAACGCTGCACACAACATCACCAAACCCTGCCTACGCTTGGAGAAGTGAGCTGCTATGCTCTCCCATCTGAGCTTTCCAAGGTGGGTCTGACAGTCAGAATAGCATTCTGCAACCTGAAACACTGTCAGAACACAGAAATTCACGCTGTGCTGCGTGCCAGATGTCCCCACCGACGCCTAGACAGAACCCAGATATTGAAACCCATCCCACAGACATTCTTCAGCCGCACAACGCTCTGCCCAGATGCTGAGATCCCGGCTTAATCCTTAACACATCTGTCAGGGCGAGAGATTCAAGACCAAGCGCTGCCAGTAGCGACAGCCCCTGGGTGAGGGTTTCATCAGCGCGCAGCTCCCCACGACAGCATCCAAGTGAGCAAAAGCCCTGCCTGCTCACGCACGCCCAAACCCCGACAAAGCTAACACGCGCCAGGGCAAAGGGAAGACACACTCAACACCGAGATTCGAGGGCCCTGAACCTTCATTTTCTGTGGCACTAGCCAGGGGAATCCACGTTGTGACTGTTCTGCTTTCCCAAGCCTTTCAGCCTTTCAGCTGCCAGAGTAATTACAAGACAGGCAGCAGACCTATACTCGGTACACACCCGCCTGGAATAAAATTAACTTCACTTTTCGTTTTTAAGCAAAAGGAATAGAATTATGTCACTACCTGTAGTGAGAAATTATAGGTTACTTCTGCTAACAAGATATGAGGGGCACAGAGGGGTATCTGCACACTTACAAAGCTGAGAGAGTATTTCTGGGATTCAGAGGCCTCCTACCCACACAGACATTTAGATGTGGAAGTGCTAACACCTTCCTAACAGGGTTAGGGAAAAGCCAGAATCAGTCCGCCAAATTTCTTTCGCTAGCTCTATAAGAGAGCTGAACTATCCATTCCTTTCCTACAGTATTTTTCAGGGAATATTTTGGCATCTTTTCACAGAAGACAGAGTTAAACTGTGTAACTCACTGCCACAGGATGTTAAGAATATCAGAAAAGTAATATTGAATTCAAAAGGCAATTAGATGAGTTCGAAGAAAAAGCCACTGCCAGCAGCAGTTAAACAAAGCCATCACTTGAAACTCAAAATAGTGTTAGACATGCAGAGGGTAAAGACGTAAAACAGTCTTTATTAGTTTCCCTGCTCACTGGTCAGCTTTTTACAGTCCCAGAGGTCTCGGCCATGGAGCAGAAATCCACCGTACAGGAATCACACGAACAGGAAAAGACACCTTCTACTGCAAGATGTTTGCAACGTAAAGACAGGACAAAAGTGTGTCCATTTAAACTGAAACCACAGAGGAAACAAATCCCAAATTCTAACTTTTCGTCCTTAAATTGGCTTCTCCCACCCGTGCACACACGAAACCGGCTTACTGCAAGCAGCGTCCCGAGCTCGTGCTCACCGGTCTGCAGAAGGCGGGCGGGCGCTGGCGGAGCTGTAGCACTGCGGATGCTCCAGCTGGGAACGTGGCGCGGCTGCGGCGCCCGGGACGACCCCCGCAGCGGCTGCAGCCCGAGCGCCGCTTCGGAGCGCTCTGCAGGGAGCGGCTCTGCAGGAACGACCACAGCAGCCAGGACAGGACCAGGGATACGGTACCAAAAAGAAGTCCCACGGAAACAAGTAGAACCCACAGACATTCAGCAAGGCTCAACGTTACAGACACCCCTCCAGGCAAACACCACGAAAATGAGGGTACTTCTGCTCACAGACTTGCACCACGTTGTGTAGAGCTTCTTACGCATAAAGCCAACTCTTTCAATTTTGCTCGCTCATAATGAGTGAAAAGGGACTTACTTCCCAGTTTGAGGAGAGTTTTTAATTCACTGTACTGACAAACGTTAGAACCTGACAGATACCTATACAAACAGAAAGAGCCAATAATAAACCACCTTGGGCCTTTAATACTGTGCCAAACACTGTCCCAAGCACACCAGCTTCCAGACCCGTGGCCTGTCCATTTTATTGTGATGTCTTCCAAACGACAACAGGAAAACAGGCTCACCTTCAGCCTCTTGAGCAGCCACTGCATGAGGCCCTGCTGCGCAGCTTCTGTGCACATCTCTGGTCGGAACTCTGCCATGTTCTCAACGATTGCTGAGAAGAAAGACCCAGGAAACCATGATTTTTCCCCACCCGCAGTTCAGCTCAGGCCACATCAACACTGCTTTGCCAGCTCCTTCCTAGGGCTGCACTGCTCTTCCAAAGTTACACCTTATTCCCAAAACCACCTTTTTCTTTTCCCCTCTGAGTGAGACTTCAGCTCAGGTCTATGATACTCTCTCAGTTTTCACATTGCCTTCACAGTCCATCCTCAGAGTGACACCAGCTCCCGCTGGAAGAAGCCTAAGATACCTTCCCTTTACTCCAGCAGCAATTCTCATGGCACAAAACTAAACTAACAACAACATTGGAAGTAAAAATTCAAAAACTTTGGCTTCCCGTCTCTCTCATTCTTCCAGTCCTCGGGAGATTCCAGTCCCAAACAACTGAAAGGAGTGGATGAAGGTCTAAATGCTGACAACACACTGCAAAGCAGTCACTGTGCTGTGCAAAGACCGGGGAACAGAGAGGTAACGATGTACTTATATGAAATACAGACGCTTTACTACCTGAAAGCTAAATATATTGCTAAGACAGAAACAGCCCTCGTAACGGAACAAGTAGAGCTCACAGATAAGCACGCAGTACACACAGAGGCAGTGGAGCACTCCTCCTGGTGCCGTGCACGGTTTCACCCGTGTACCAGCACCCCCCTACTAATGGCTTCGGGAAGAGGCACCTTACCAGCAGCCACGCGACAGACGCTGGCTCAGGGGACGAGGCTCTGCTGTGAGCTAAAGCTGTGCTTGCACAAAAGCTGCACTAGGTCCTCTGCCCTCGTGTGGGCAGCTCAGGGGGAGGGAGGGAGGGACGGAAGGGGAGGAATAACCCACCCCCCCTCTGTACAAAACACAGGAGGAAGCGGGAGGCTGGGCAACAGCCACTTACCCAGCGTGTTGTGGACACCGTCAGCTTCCTCTTTCACACTTTCATCCAAGCGCTCTAAATTCTGGACCAACAGGGCCACGACCTGGCCCTCCACCTAAATCACCAGAGTCACGGGAAAGACAAAAATATAAGAAAGACAACTGAAAAAAGGAAGATGAATGAGTAAGGAAGGCAGGGGTTAATAAACACCAATAAGCCCTACTGAAAAATTGCGCCAGACATGATCAGAAGACATTAACAATCCTGCTCTAAAATCTCAGAGGAAGCGAAGGATCACCAACTAAATCTGACACTATGTTTGTCCTAATTAATTAAACAACTTTTGTGTTTTGGATTAAACAGAAAAACATCTGGAGGAAAACATGCACCTTGTCACAGTCTTATTTCCTGAACCAGCCTGATTGATTTATAATCCCTCGGAATTCTTAAGTGCGAGGCACCACGAAGCACCACGGACGCGCTAGCTGTCAGCTCCGCAAGCAGCTCCGCTTTCGACTGCTTACTGCTGGTCTGCCTGCACTTGTGTTATATCTTCCACCTTAACAGGCAGAAAAAGCTGAAGCAACAACGCTCAGACACGCAGGTTCAAATCCAAAAGCTGAATTATCACCAGCTGAAGCCTCGCATTTAAATCCTAGCAAGATGAATTTACCAAGGTGACTTCAGCAAGCGATCGAAACCCAGACAAATGGACAGTGGGAGCAGGAACCCACACTGCAGGTGGAGCCTCCTAACCAAAAAGCCAACACAAGGAGCACGCTTTCCAAGCTGCAGTTGGACAGAGTCCGGCTTGGCTTTGGCTAACTTTCCATTGTGGACATGAGCTTGGAAAAGTTAAACAAAATAACATTTCCAACTCAAACACTGTTAACTAGCTTTGGGCCCAGTGAACACATGGAAAAAATGCTTGCATCAGCTGCTGTGGAAGGCAGTGCAACAATCTTCACAGATACCCTACATTATACCCACTTTCTTTAAAAAAGAAGAAAAAAGTGTAACCTAAAAAGCAGCTATCTAATCATTTCTCCTACAATATACCTGACCTGTTTCCTTCAAAGAGAACAATAAAACCTTTTAAGACTTGGCTATTATCAGTGGGCTGGTGACAAGCAAAACAGAGAAAGAACTTTGCTTGATTTACTACCTCTCTGCACATTTTATAGAAAACATCTTCTCTAGCAGTTCCTCACTACCACTTCATTCAACCAGCAATCTTTCCACCAAGGCAGAGTAATTAAGAACAGGCCAGAGGCCATCGGGAGGAACTCGGCTCAGGCCACTGTCATTAACCTTTAGAAGGTAACCTTATAGTGACTGGACAAGAAGGATTGTAGGAAAACAAAGAGCAGCCAAACATAGCAAATAAAAGAAAACCTGTAATTCCACGCCTTTCAATTTCAACATAATAGTTACAGAACGAGACACAGCCAGAGTGATTCACAAACGCAGCACTTCTCTAGCAGAAGCCGCCCAAAGGTAGGAGAGACGTGGAAATCTCCAGTTTGGATGGGCATCATCTCTCTGGCAGGCTTCTGCTCGGTTCGGCACCCTCCTCCCGCAGCCGAGGAGCAGGGGGCATCCAGCGCAAACACCAGGAGAAGGGGAAGTCCACCCCGACGGAGGCCAAGAGGCACTCATGAGAGTTAACCAGGCAGGGAGCACCTAAGACTGAGTAACGCATCTTCTACTGCACGTAGATCATTTTCTGGGGTTGCTTAATGTCTGCACCAAACAGCATCATTATCTCTAATCTCTCCTCCACCCTTTATATGCATTAACTCCATTACACAAAAACTTCCACGTGTTTACTTCTTGTTAGGAAGGCGTAGCCTCACTGTAACAACCGATGTCCCAGTTCAAGCACAGATTTTTGGATTTGAAACAAGAGTTACTGGGTAGAAGACTACTGGTCTCCCATGCAAGAGGTTAGACTGAAAGATCACAACAGCCCTGCTGTCCTCCAAGTAACAGTCTGAGCCCTGCCACAAACCTCAGTTTTTCGTGTGTGATCAGAGGTCACCCTTCTCCGCAAGAAGGAAGAAAAATGCAAATCAAGCTCCTGTTTTCAACAGGACACTGTCCAAGTCACAAATACTACTGCATTCTCCCTCCCCGCACAAAAAAAAAAAATCTCCCAGTCTACACAAATTTTGCAATATGAGCATGTTCCTTCCAAAAAAGCAGTGGTCTAACAAGGTGCAAGCAAAACGTACTCCCCAAACTCTGGCATTCCATTAAAACCACCCATCGTGGTCCTCAGCAGAGCATTTCGGCTACAAGAGAGCAGGCTCCTGACCTGGCTAACCTCATCATGGTGCTGGCAATACAGACAAGCACACAGTTCAGAGTATTCGCTGCTGTGCTGTGTAAGGCAGACATTGTTCAGGCACTGAAATCATCTGGAGTTTACTACTTACTAGAGCATCTATGAGGACTTCAGCTCCTTCTTCACTCTCATGGAGAGTATCTATATCAGTCAGTTCTTGAAGCAAGTCTACCACAGCTATGGAAACATGTGCTAGGCGTTAAGGACAACCAACCTCGAGGCAGACACTTCATACCAAAAGCAGATACCTGTACAGGAACACCAGAGCCAAGGGCACAGAGGCTCCTTCAGCAGACAGTCCTCATAAGCACCAAAACCAGGGAATTCTAACAATTAGGAAGGATAAAAATAATACATGTGATTGTGTGCTTACCATATGAGGCAATTTTACTGTTTCTTGGCGACACCTTTTTTCCGCCCCCCGAATCAAAATTGCTACAGTCGGTACAAGTAGGCACCACCTTGCACTGTCAAGATTGAATACAAGCAAAGAGAAATGAATTATAATAACCTGATTTGGGTATTCTGCTCACAGCGATACCCCTGCTAACCTGATACAGCACGCAACTAACAAGGCTGCTGCAGGAAGCAGGAGCCACCACTCACTCCTGCCCGGCCCAATTAGGGCAGCATGCTCCTCTAACCGCAGACCTCGCAGAACAGCACAGCTTCTGCCAGCCCAATTTTCACTCATTAACTCTGGGCTGCATAACACACGGTTCCCCTGACTGCTGCACAGCTCTCTTGTACGACAAGACGTATTCCACCTCATTAGACCCACTTTCCTATTCTCTCAGACATGCTGATCAATCTTGCCCGAGTCCCACTGGGGTAGAACAGGATATGCCGTTTTCTGCATGTCCTACGTAACAATTTTGTGATGAATCTCTTTAAAATGCACAGGCTAACAACCCGGGCTCCCAGTTCTCCTATTTGTGCATTCGCTCAGACGCACAAGCAGCAGCAGGAAAAGTATTTTCATGTATCTTTTCTTAGCAAGGTTTCAGTTGTGATTGATCTAGTTTCAGGAAAGACCGTAAGAGAGCTGCCTGTCCCAGTCCCAAGTTAACCTATGTCTAGGCGCTGCAGAAGATGTCTACCAGGAAGACTACCACTCTCTTTATACTCTACAGCAATCCTTAACCAAGCCAAAGCTATCCGTATATTTTCTTGATGGGTAGATGTCACTTCCAGTTGCAAATGCCATCAGGAACCAAACAGAAGGCTCGTTTTTCCCCACCGGGCAGACAGCCACTCCTGCCTATACAGAAACATGGGCAAAGGTGCCAGGGTACAATTTTTAAAAGCAAGTTGGAGTGCAACTCAATAAACAAGTTAAGAGAAAATAACCTACTTTACATTTATTCTGCAAGGAATCAACTGCTAATTAACAAAATCTGGAGGAACAGGCCAAGAAGAACCTCATGAAGTTCAACAGATGTGAAGTCCTGCGCCTGGGAGGGAACCAGCCCCTGCGCTGGGGCTGGCTGGAGAGGTAACCTCTGCAGAAGAGAACCTGGAAGTCGTGGTGGACAAGTTCAAGGCGAGTCAGCAGCGTGGCACTGCAGCAACGAAGGCTAATCACAGACTGCAATGCACCACAAGAGCAAAACCAGCAGGTGAAGAGCAGGGACTCTTACCTGCTGCTTAGCACTCATCAGGCAACATGTAGAATGTTTTGTTCAGTTGTGGGCTCTCCCAGTAGAGAGACACTTTGACATACTGGACTCGGGAGAGTGGGGACCACTGAGGTGCTCAGGGGGCTAGGACATGATGTATGTGGCAAGACTGAGAGAACGGGCTTTGATCAACCCACAGAAGGGAAGGCTAAGGGAGGAACCAGCTGAAGACCACTGCTACCCACTCAGTGTCATAAAGACAACTGAGCCAGATTTTTCTGAGACTGCACAGCGAAGAACTCTAGCAGTTAGAGGAGCTCATCTGGCAGGGCATTCCTGTCTAGGGAGCTTCTGTTGAGGCTTATGGTGAGCGTACAGTTGTCCTATAAAATTCAGGAGGCAGAAAAGCAAAATCTCACTTGAAGCTTTCCTGTCTTTCATGAATAAAATCTTGTCAGTGATCATCTTTCATTCACATGTTTTGTGTAAAACTGCATGAATCATTCAGCAGATTATTTGTTCCCCCCGGACATTGCTTTTGGCGCCTCGCATTAGTCCCTCAAGACACTACATCTATATCGCATCTGAAGAGCCATTGGTTTAGCTCTCTCCTTGAAGAGCTGATTTTTAAAATCTTTTTCCATTTGTTTCAACAAAAAACCATTAGAAAACTTGAGCTGTATCAATCGTTTCACGTCCAGCTGCTTCACATTGTTTCTATTCTGTACATAAGCAGCAGCAGCACAGTGAAGAGGCATTACCACAGCCTACGTCCTGCTTCCCACAGATCTGAAAACACCTCAGCAGTTTTATAACAAGAAATGTATTTTTCCCAAAATTGCAATTCACAGGACAAATTTCTACCCGTAAACTAACTGACAGGCAAGTTGCAAACCAATTAAAAAGAGTTCACAGTGGAAATACTGACAAGTCCTTGACAGCAGCAGTGACCGTAGGACATAGCTTTTCATGGCTGAAAGGACAAAGCAAGCTGTTTTCCTCTGCACTCCAGCTATGAATCAGCTCTGATATCCCGGACAAAATCCCCACACTTCATATTTTCCTCATAAATGAGAAAATCAGTATTGGCTTTTAATGCCATGCACATAGTACACAAAAAGCCTGCAGTGTCCGACAGAAAAATAAGTAACGAAACTACGGTAGCCATGAAACTGGTTAGGCATGGTAGGTGTTTTCCACCGCACAACAGCAAGTTGTTAACAAAGGCTTATTGAGAGTAATTTCCACCACACAGATAAGGAAAGCGGTGGCGTTTGCTGCTTTGCAGGGACCAGCATTCTACCGCATCGAGGGTCAGCTAGATACAAGTCAAAACAGCCAAACATGTAAGCTGTGCTTTCTAATATAAACCGGTGTGCAGTAAAATATTTATGTTTTGGTTTTATCTTCTGATCACTGCACCAACTTAGAAAGAATGAATTATGAATTCTTAATACATAGTACTATAAGGAAAAGTGCTAAAAAAGAAAACCAAGATCTGCGCATCAGACCACAACATTTAGCACTAACAGTCCTTTTAACACTGCATATTTAAAAACACCTCAGAAAAGCTGGGAAGTATTATCTACTTCTTTACACATAAAGCAAAGAAGTAAAGAATAAATTACTTTCCTAAGGTCACGAATCAATGAAAAGGAAAAAAGAAAAGCCTGCCGTAGTCCCAAGTCTAAGCTCAGCGCCCCTTCCACCGGGCTTCACCGCTCCCTCCATTCAATAACGTTTGTCAGGACACAGACACACGATCTCTCAAATCATGCCACAATTTTTCAGCTGAATCTACTGTAGGATATGTTACAAGCACTGCAGACTGAGCTCTCTTTTTGAAGACTGCACAATGGTAAGCCAGGCATAGTTCTATTTATCAGCTGACAGCTAAACATTAAGGCACCGGGACATTAAAAAAAAAAATTACACCGTTTTTGTTCAAAACTACTAAAATCTTTAACAGTATAGAAAGCAAACTCTCTCGGAGATGTGCTCAGATCTTCGGAGGAAGAAGAGACAGGCGCAAGCACTGACCGAGCATGGCAGCGTCTCTGGATATTTACGTCACCAGAGGGGTGACACACAGCCTCAGGCTCTGAGCACACCAAATTAAAGGCAAGGACATACGAAGAATTTCTCACATTTACAAACTAAGGGGTAGCACTGTGATGAGCCAGTAGCAAACAGCTGAGAGCAGACAGCTCGGCTCTCGATAAAACGCGGTAAATCGGTTTCATTTTTACTGGGGGCTACTCCAAAGTTTGCGCGCAGTTCAAGGCTACAAGCTGCTACGCCCGTACCGTAGCTTTGTCTGTATTGTTCATCTGTTCACACTCTAACCCAGCCGCTCAAACTCAGATGAAAGGGTCATAAAACAAGAAAGCAGAATAACAGCACTGAAAAAAATCAGAATCAATATTACTTGAACAAAGCAGGCCTTCACAAGGAGAAATAAAAAAGACATAAATTGAGCGTGATGGGAAAGAAGAGAAAAACATACACAGGAGCCCGTGAAAGCAGGACATAAGAGATTACAGAACAGTCTGTAGCAAGCCTCTCACGTGAGAGCTGTTTCAACAACTGAAGGATATCTGTGTTGTCGTGTCCCAGCAGACCGAGGAGAGACTGCACAGCGTTCAGCTCCACCAGCAGGTGATACAGGTCTGGCATCGTCGCGATCACGTGCATTTCCTGAATGATGTCATTTAAATCCAGTTCGGACTCCATGAACCTGAGGCGAGACAAAAACTGCTTAATAAAAAGGCAAGAAGCACACCGACTGCGCCCAGTGGAGACAGCCCTTTTCAGAACAGAGACCACCACCTGCCAGGAGACCCCAGGTCAGCCTTGTCACCCCAGCTGCACAGGGCCCCAGCACTTCCGATCCTCCGCGTCACGCCAGTGTCACTGAGCCCAGAACCCCAGAGCCAGTCTGTGCCTGCCCCTTGAAGTTTAATCACGTAGTAGCATAAATCTTCCTACTATATCATTTACATGGAGTAAACCAGCACATTTGTTCCAATTCTGCAAATCAGTTAGAACTAAAAAAAAAAAAAAATAAAAATCAAGAGGTTGTAGCTACACACGGAAAAAACCCTGCACGTTTTCTGGAGCGATGCACCTTCCCTAGCTACCACATATTAGTATGTGGGTTGTACTAGTCTGAAGTAAAGTCCACGAAAAGAACAGCAAACTGGACAAAAAATAATGGCATTCAAGTGTAGGAAGAAATTCATTTAATGCGAATAACAAAACTCCACGAAAGGAGGAAGAGGCTCACTAGAACTGCAAACAGAGACGCACAGAGCCTGGCTTCCAGACCCCATCCAGCCGTTTTGCTCACCACAGCACCTGAAAGCTCCATAATATGAAATTATCTTCTTCCCACACAGATTGCTCAGTGCATATCCGAGTCCAATACCTTCACACAAAACGATGGCATGAAATCTTTAATTATCTGGAAAGCAAAACTCACCAGTGCAGGGTCTCGACCTTTCAGCCCACCCCCCAGCGCCTACCACCTGCCTGTCAGTAAGGAAGAGACCCCTGCTCGGAAACAGCGCGGAGCAGGAGCCCCCTGAACGCAGGGGACCGCAGCGGGGCTGGTGGCCCTGCGATGCCGGCCGCCACCAGGACTGACGCGGGGAGAGCTCGCTAGGGCTCACTGTTGAGAACCAAGCCCCTTCAGTGCCCAAACCAAAATTAACAGAACTTTGCTGAAATTCTGCACTCCCAAAGTCAAAACAGCATAAACCTAACTGGGACTGTTCTCTGCATTGCCAATCACTCCCTTCGCGCTGCCAGCCATACACCGGCCCCCACCAGAGCCTCGACAATGCCATTTTTAATTAACAAAGTTAGTTTCAAACACAATTTAGCAGAACTACACGACAATAACTGCAGTTACATAAGCCTTGTGTAACCGAAAGCGCCTGTATATTTAAGAAATTGATTTAGGGCTGAAACATAAAATCAAAGGAAAAAGGGCAATAGAGAGGGACTGGGCATAATCTCACTTCTCTGGATTGTCGGGAAACTTGATCCGCAGCTCCTGGTTTTTGTAAGATCTCTTCTCAAAGGTGAGAATCATCTTCTTCACTGAACTTTCATCCAAAGGCTCCTCCTACCCAAATCGGAAAGGGCAGAAAACAGAGCTTAGCACTGGGATGGTTCTAACAATTCCCCTGCAAAACGCAAAAGAGTGAGTGCAGTGACGCGACGAGAGCGCGGCCGGGCCCAGCACCTGCAGGAACCAACGGCCGCCCCGCACGCCTCGCCGCAGAACGCTGCCAGAACTCCTACCCGCTGCCTTTCCTTCACCGATTTACTCCAGCGCTGACCCGAGCAAGCTGGGTTTTTGTAAAGCAGGGGCTTACCAACAGAAGGTTCTTTGGAAAAGCACCAGAGGAGCTTCCCTACGCTTTCTGGAAGCCAGTACCAGTGACAAAAACCCAACAGATTTGCAGTGGCTCATCTTCCCCGAGCTGTTCTTTTCAGCGTGTATTGAGGCTTTTTGCTTCTTACACATTACAGTAAATTTGCATTAGCAGTTTACGCTCATGGGTAGTTTCTTTCCATAAGCCCATTGTGCTCTTTCTTTTTGTAAGTCTACATTTAACTGCCCTGCGTTTATGTTCTTTTGTGTTCTCCTCGCTTGGATAAGCTTTCACTTCTATCGTAAAGTCTTTTTCTAAAGAAAAAAAAATAATCAATATTTTACTCCAGCACTTCCTTTTTATTTCTGAAATTCTTCTGTTTCTCAGTTGGCATTACACATTTACTGTACACCAGTCGTACAACTTTTGTTACCTCCCTGACACCTACCAACACGATTCTGCTATTTCCCTTGTTTCACGATTTTAATACACTTCTTTTAATAAGACATTGATGATACAAATTTTTTTTGTGTAACCTCTTCCCTCTCCTCTATTTGATGTCACAATCACTATTTAAGAGAAGTTCTCAAAACGAAAAACAAATCAGACCCCTTCACATCTTAAGCCAAGTTTTGTGTCCCATTTCCTGTTCAGATGAAATGAAGAGTGGCTTCTGGTGTGGAAGATTCTCTGTTTAGCGACTCTGTGCAGCAGTCTTGTACAAGGCAGAAAATTTCGCTTTCTTCAGTAAACTCCATGACAATAACAGCACCAACCCAAGCCTTCCCTTATCATTGGCTTTCCCACGCTCTCACAACCAGCCCACCTTAGCACCATCCCACTCCTCTCATCAACACTACAGTGCCCACCCCACGCTCTTCCTGCCATGGGATTCCAGCCCACAGAGATGCTGCCGCACACGCTGACGCTGCTTCCCTCGGTTGCATTTGCTTCTTTGCTTTCTCTAACATATATCACTACAATATCTGCATTAGGATCGGCTTTGTAGCTTGTATTTAATTTGCATTCAATACCACACTGTCCTACAGATTAGCTTCCTTCCATCAAATTTACTGGTACAAAGCGCATTTTGATGGCACTTATGTTAACTGCATTCCAAGATAATAAACAGAGATTCTGACTCTATAGAAACCTTGGACTTCCAGCCCTGAAAATGCCGGGATGGAAGAACTCCACTCAACAAAGACAAGGGGTTCGTACACTGCGGGAGCCCACAAGACTCAACCCAGTCGAGAGGACTTTTGGCTACATCCCTTCATCCGCGCTGGAGCTCAAATGCTACAGAAATCCTGCATTATCTTTCTCCGCTACCAGCAACAACCGCAACGGCAACAGCTCAACATCAAAAAACAAGGGAGATCTTCAGAGACAAATGCTGGCAATGCTGTATACAAAGGACAATGATATTTTACAAACCCACACGATTCTGCAGTGGTGCATATCACTTGGTTTCTTATCAGACAGGACACCGGCAGCAGGAAGCAAATATCTTCTAGATTTATACCAATCCATGTGTCACATTTATAAAGTGATCTTTTCCCTGGCCCTTGGCAGAAAGGCCAATGCTGCATCGGATTTCTGTCTCCAAGGCTTGAAATCATTTACCCTTGACAGCTGCTACCCCCCTCCTCTGACCCAAGACCTTTCTTGTACAGAAGAATGTTTGTTTATTTGCTGCTGCTGCACAGCTACAAAGAGGGGGAGAGCGGGAGAAGCAGCATGGCTGGGGATACTGATGAGAGTAATAGAATTAGGAAACCGTCAAGAATACAGAAACTATTTCCTAAAAATATATGCTGGAAGTTGATGTGGGTATTCTCAGCCTAAAACAGAGATTAGGCTTGAAAGCTTTCCCTTCCCCCTCCCTTTTGCCCCCCCCCCCTCTTTAACCTCCACCTGCGCTCTTCTCCACGGCGCGCCCTGACCTTCTTGTCACACCTGACGGG
>Ga0181612_160220_pt1 | contig 14238 bp, 12 predicted proteins | sample HoacroProtozoa21_FD_119630 | JGI IMG/M metagenome (GOLD analysis project Ga0181612, IMG submission 119630) | Hoatzin crop microbial communities from Cojedes, Venezuel. Combined Assembly of Gp0051906, Gp0051904, Gp0051908 | reverse complement strand
ACTTTTAGAGCAGGTAGAGCCTAGCTGACTACCTGTCTGTGTGAGGATCGTTTTTTCATCAGTTGAGAAGTCATAGGTTTGTCACCACAAAATCTGAGGCACTGGATGACTTTTTAACTTTTTGAATGAAAATGAAGGGAAGCACTCTTGTAAAACAAAGCCAGTGAGCAATTTATCGTTTACTTCTTTGTTTATCCCTCGTTCTGGCCTGATGCAAGTAAGTTGACTAACAATTATTAAAAGAAAGCTCCAATGAGCCACCTTTTAAACATACTTTTAGTATACTTTATCTTCTATTCCTCTTTTCTAATTGCTTTATCTACTAGAATGGCTGTTTTCAATAGACCATGCAAATGACTCACCTACATTTATGTGAATACAGCAGCGGCATTACTGGAATTACATCACACTGCCACTTGGCTTTGGGATGCGTTTGTCAAAATGCTGGATACCTGCTCTCCAGGCTATGCAGGCGAACCAAACACCTTAGACCTGACTCTTCATCCCAAGAAGCCTGGCTTAATTGGGGAGTAAAGGCTAGGCACAAATTCAAATAACAGAATCAGATTTCTCACCTAATTTCTTTTGGTTTGATTAATGTAAAACTAAGTGTTTAATAATAATAACGGTATGTACCAAGTCATTAACAGAAAATACAGAAACAGTACTATAAATTTTGGGAGAACAAGTTTTTTCCAGAATCTTTTTTTTTGGCCCACTTTTTCTTCTTGCGTTAGCGAGCTTTGCCGCGTCCTGTTCTACAGTGAATGTCAATTATATTTAAAGCCAATACCAGAAGTCGGCTAATGCGTAGACACAGAAAAGATGTAAAACAATTGCTGTGCTCGTTCGCGTCTGCAAGAGGCTGTGCACTAGGATAGCAGCACGTACAAATTGCACGAGGAATGTCTTTACTCAGTCAAGCTACCGCTAAAGCGAGACCTGCAAGTTAGCAAGTATTACCTTTATCCACATAATATGCGTTGATATTTGTTCTATAAAAAGAATGCAGCTGTGTAACAATTTCACGTTATTCCCTGTGCTTACGTTTAGGCTTGCAAGGTGCATTCTTCTAAGTCCCACTTGACATATTGCAAATTGATCTTAAGCAGCTGTGGGCCTAGCTAGTCTTCCTCATTTTCCTTAGTTTTCTGGTTTCTTTGGAGGTTTGGTTTTGTTTCTTTAAAAGATCTGAAGATGTCACTGCCCTTTCAGTGCTGCTCCCATCGTTCTAAGAGTTTAATTTTTACAACCACCCAAATTTTTCTCATTTTTTCAATGAACATTAAGATCATGCTTCCTCCCATCTGCGACATGATCCTCAGTGTTCACAGAACTAAACCGGAGGACAAATTTGGATGGAGACAGAAATAGCTGCCTCTCTTGCTGCTGCCTAACCAGGCATGGAAACTCCTTTTTGGGAAATGTTTGTGCAAGGGGCAGGAGGACTTTCTTACTCCTCTTTCTCACCTCTTTTCCATTCCACCTCTGATGTGTTGCTGTTTCGTTTTTCTTGCTATGCAGTCCTTTAGTCAATGAGGTCAACTTCTATGATGCGTCACCAGCAAGTGCTAGTTTAAGTACAGGTAAAGATCTTGTTTTGTTTCCGGCAGGTATGTTAGAGTAGCCATGCTTCCATCCTCAACTGATATCAGCTGTCTGTTCCGCACAAAAGTTCATCCTGCCATGGAAACCATTTTATTCAACGAGATATTCAGAGTAGCCATTCCCCAAGTCACGCTACTACAGAAGACACTGAGAGTAGATGTCTGTGCTGTCAGTAGAAGTCGTCGGGAAGAATGCTTGGTATGCAGTTTTATTTCTGGCTTTTTTTGGCATGCATTTGTTTAAAGTGTCCCCTCTTATTTTGATGGGCAAGACTGCTAAAATGCCACAATACTTGGAGACAAACTGAGGTGTAACTTGGTTGTTGCTGTAGTACTTAAAATACTACCTTTCTCTGAAATTCCTGATACAGAATCTAATCCTGGATGGATGTTTTAGGAGGTGTTTTGGTAATTCTGACACTGCATTACCTTAACCCTTTAATTCCAGATTAATATTTCATCTTTGCAGTTTTATATATTTAAAAACCCCATAGACTTCATTGCAACATTACTATAACACTAGATTTTAAAGCTGAATGAGAGCCACCGTATGTCCCCCCCAAAAAAAGCAAACCCTCATTATCCCAATTTGTCACAAAGAGCAAACTAAATTACATTTTTGCACATTATTGTAGATTATGATGTCCACCTTTTTAATGTTTGTGATCTGTAGAAATAATAAAAAGGCATGACATTCATAGACCAGCCTATTAGAAACTGTCACTTTTTAAATTTTGTGGTTAATTGTGGTCATCACCTAATTACTGATGCTTCATTTATTTTCAGATTGGTTTTGCACGGTCTGGTAGAATTCAGTTTGGTTTTTCACCATAATTCTGACTTAGTAGCACAGTGAGATTTTCAGTTACAGCACGCTGAAGAGACACTGGAGTCTGGTGGGGTTCGTCAGCCCCGACTGCTGGGAACAGCCTCTCGCTTTCAAAAACATGAAAGTTGACTGAATTCCTGGGGAACGTGTTGGACTTTTTCGGTATGCAAGAGGTTTCCCCTCAGGTGAGGGAAAGGCAGCAAAACGAAAATGGAACAGAATGCAGGATGCAAAGATGAAGAAGAAAGCCCAACAGCAGCAAAACCACACCAAAGACATCAGGGTTAATCACAAGATCCAAAGAAGGGGTTGGGAGCACCACCCCCAGCAGAAGTCCCTGGGCCACACGACAGGCAAGAGCTGTGTGTGCCACACACTGGCTCTGAAGAGGGTTTGCTTTGCCCAGGAGCAGAGGGTTTTAACCTCCGAGGCACAGCCCGAACACAAGCACTTCCGAGGTTTTCCCGGAGTGCCGCCTCAGTGTATGGCAGCGCTTGTCCAAGTGAAGGGGTTTCTTAATCTCTTTTACTGGCTTTTCATCTGCTTCTTCGCTGGTTAGAGCAAACAAGGTCATCCATTATTGTTTGCAATATTGATGATTTTTGTGGTGGAACAAGTGAAAAATTGACTGGAACTTGCTGCTCCGTGAGTTGGCGCGGCAGGCTTCATTGACAGTTCTTCGTTATTGAATGCTGTAGAAAGCAGACGTGCGCTTACAGTGATGCGGAGGGGTTTGCGTGTGTGTGCACGCGGGGAGAAATTCTGCGGGCTGGACTGAAAGATGGCAGGATGGACAATATGAAGGACTTTTCCGTGTTTATTTTAACTAGAAGTGGAGGGAAATAAACAATTGTACAGTTACATGGGAATTAAGATTCATGTCAAATTTGTGCTGCCTATTTTACATGATAAATACTGTAGACATTATTTTCAGCTGTCGTGCAGGGGAAAAAAAAAACAACCAAATTTTAACGATTTTCTTCTTCCCCTTATTTTGTGCAGGCTGGGACTCAGATCAGTCTGGCAGATTTATTGTTTTCTGACGAGACTTGTACTCTGTGGTACAACCTGTTGCCTCGCAAGCAAATTCCCGGCAAAAAAACGAAGGACCAAAATGAAGAATCCATGTTTCTGTTAAGCAAGCAGTCACCAGACTCACTGGACTTGGTGAGCAATGTGCTGCCTGTTACTGTAACAGCAGGAAAAAAGCCATAGACTCTAATTGTGCCGTTGCACTGTGGTTACTTCAGTATGTGAATTGTCCTCCCCTGAAGGTCTGAGGCCCTGTTGTCTTGCAGGCACTTTCTCATAAAGTGACTTTGTGTGTGAGTGGGTCCTACATGGGGTTTCAGACTTGTTAGCAAGTGTGGGTAGGGCTGACGCTTCTTAGTGGGATACAAAATTGCACTCCAATTTGAAATTTTCAAATTTTCCGCTGTGTTTCATTTTAAAATTAATATTACTGAAGAGCTTCCTTGAGTTTACCATTGATTTTCATATGCGTTAAAAAATGCTATTTACTATCTGAATTCGCATACTTAAAGCCATTGCACTGAAAATGCTGTTAATGCAAAACACATACTAATTCTTCCGGTTAAATAAGCTTTTCTGCTTTAACACCTCCTTCAGAGAACTACAGTAAAAAACGTAACTTTTAAGAACAACCTTTTTTTACCTACGGATATTACAAGTATGAGAGGGAAAGAAAGATGAGACATTAAAGGATGACAGGAACATATTTGATTGCATTCTTGCTCTACAAATAATCTATTGTCGATTGAGATTTACTCTGTGTAAAAACAACCATCAAACTCCTTATACTTGTGAGCGGAGTCATGTTTTTGCCGGCATCAGGGAGCAGCAGGGTAATGCAGCTCTTGCAAGAGTTGTCTTTTTTTTACCTGTGTTATGTATCACTTGATTCTGGTTTCATCTTCTCTTTTTAGTAGAGACAGCAGTGACGGGACGAGGGGTAATGGTTTTAAACTAAAATAGGGTAGGTTTAGGCTAGATATAAGGAAGAAATTCTTTACAATGAGGGTTGTGAAACACTGGAACGGGTTGCCCAGAGAGGTAGTGGAGGCCCCATCCCTGGAAACATTCAAGACCAGGTTGGAGACGGCTCTGTGCAACCTGATCTAGTTAGTGGTGTCCCTGCTCGCTGCGAGGGGGTTGAACTAGATGACCTCTAGGGGTCCCTTCCGACCCAAAACTTTCTATGATTCTATGATTCTGCCATTATGTTCAGGTTTCTCCAGAAGCACTCAAGACTAGTTTTTTCTGACTTGTGCTTTCATAATCTGTTGTTAAAAATTACAAAAGCTTATATAATGAAAAGATTAAACCAAAAATAAAGTTACATAACTATAAAGATGCAGACAGAACAGCTGAAGAGTGTAATATTAATAGCCAAAATTAGAGACCTCAGCTTAGTTTTCCAGTAGTAACTGTTTAGGTTATAAAAATATACTCTTAACTTTTAGAAAGAACAAACACCAATGTAGATCACTTCATAATGTTATAGAAAGTATGTTAGATTCTTGTGATACTGAGTTTTCTGATACAGTATGGTAAAGTAAAATCCATACACAACACACAGAGAGGTAAGCATGTGCATTTGCAAGGACACCATTTTTCTACAGACAGCCCATGTGGAAGAGCAGCTTTGTCAAGTATCAGTTCAGGCAAGACACAGGTATTTGTGAAACCCAGCTCAAGACAAATGGAGAGTCTACATCACTTCCAATACTTTCCAAGGCTATATTCATGGAGTTTTATAAAGCAATCATTCATCCTTTTATATATGCATAATAAAGATGACGACTATTGAATTGCGGAGGAAAGCCACAAGCAAAGAGGTGGACAACAGTCTAGTCATTACAAGAAGTATAGATTGTACATTCATATGCAGCGTGACTATGCAAGATAAACTTTTTAAAAAGCACTCTGTCTCTAGCTTCATCCATAATGCATCCAAAGACCTTTTTCGAAAGAAGCAAGTGTTACATACAGATGCATCTCCTCCTCAACTCAAAATAATGCAGGAAATGGAGGTACTTGCTGCAGACTCTCCATAGTTAAATTAGTTTCACATTTTAAAACCAAACACTGCACTTATAATCACACAAAATGCAAAGATCTCCAAACAAAAGCAGGGATCACATTTTATCAAAAGTAACTAAGAATTTAAGTCCTATATTCTCAGATATTACAGCACACAATACACAATGCATTCCCAGAGGAGGCAGAGAGAGGAACCAGCTGAAAATTAGGAGAGCACAAACACCAAGATTTAAAACTAGGTTTAATTCCATGCTGTATCCAGGAATATTTGAAGTCTCAAAGAAATCAGTCTATGCATTTCCCATATATTCCCCAAAACAATAATACTCCTCCATTCCCACCCCTTCACACAGGGCGGCTGTGACCCTACTTTGAGTACCAGAGAGACCGTCAGAAAGCTGCTCGGGCACTTTGCAGTGAATTATGCAAGTGTGTGTGCTAAACAGTCCTTGTTATGGGAGCATCTTCCATCAGTATGGGAAAAGCATACCTGAAGAGGAAAATCTAAATGTTTTAAACAGATAATCAAAGAAGTGCTTCTGTATGCTAGCAGCATTTTTTTCCAAGGTTGTGACTGGCAACTAGGTAAGACACAAGTTGTGACGGTATTGTCACAAATTATCAAAGAAAAAAGGGACATGACTTTTTCAGTTATTCAAGGAATGAAGCAGTAATTTAAACTTATTAAACTACCTTTCCTGTAAGCACAGCCACATATATGTAGGTACATGGAAGGTATTTCCAACACTGCTTTGCAACATCTTTTGCAGGTCACCAGATAAAATTTCTCCCATACAACAGAATAAGATACCTTCAGAAAAATCTTAACTATTTTTTCATAGTACCCAGTGCTCCAGCACAAAGTAACTGAGCACTAAGTTGTCAGTGCTTTTATCTTTCAAGTGGCTTTATTATACAGATAGGGCTCTGCAGCATGTACAGGAGAAGGACGGAGATGTGTGTGTGATCACAAACCGCTCTTCATGGAAACAAGTAAAAGGGGATCTGCGTTTCAGCTCAGTCAAGACAGCAAACAAAATAACTTGAGACAACTTTTGTTCCTAAAGTAGTCCAGAAGGTAGCACAGGCACATCTCCTCCACCATCAGCAACTTGGACAATTGAGAAAGAGGAGGAAAGTTTCTGATGCACAACGAAAACATCTGCCCCCACCCTTCATTAAAAGTCAACGGGATTTCAGCTCCCGATTCTCATTATAGCTCTTGACAATCTCCACTTTTGTCGTTCGACTGCAGACGACAGATGAAAGCAAAACCATTTCTGTTCAAGACAGGCAGCAACCACTTCAGTTCAGGCTGACCGGGAAAAGTGCGAGTTTCACCTCTGCCTCAACTCGGGGTTTTTCTATTTGCGCAGTATTGATAAGCTGATGGGTAATAACCAAATTATAGCAGTCGGCAGTTGTGATCAAACTGTTTGCAGACAGAAATATGACCTCTCTCACCAGCGGCAACCTGGAAGATTTGGGGGTGTTTCATCATAAAGCAGTACATATTTATTTGTTCAAGTGCTGTATGAAATATGAAAAGCATATTTACTATTTCCCAGTAGTAAACAAAATAACTCTACCTTATTTCTCAGTGTAAAATACCCAATATTTACACTAAAATACTCGGTGACAAAAAACATCATGTATGTGTACATATCACTCAAAAATTATCTTCTGACATATGAGCACTGAAAGTTATCACAATTCAAGAATCTTACTCATGAAACAAGATACGCAATTTAAACATTACAGTTACTGTTTCGGCACCATTCGAAGGCCCGTCGCCTTTATAATCACAATTTTATCCTGAAATTCCAACAAAACAAAAAATTTACAAAACCCCAGTGTGCAGTGTCTGTTTCAAAAGTCTTATTTCCTACATGGCATTGATAGCCCTCAAAAACACTAAATAAACTCCAAAGCAAACAAGAAAGCTATTACAAGCTTTAGTGCTTTCATAAACAGATCATATCCACATTCATTTTAATTGTTCCATAAACAATAAATAAAGACCTTCTGTTTTAGAAAAGAAGATTTAATCGCTTTTTCCACCGAATTTTATAGTTAAAAACCAAGATTAAATAACTGGTGGGCAGTAGAAACCAATCCCCATAAGCACAGTGAAAATAATTAGTCATCCAGGACAGTGTAACAAGCTAATCTGTGACTTCTTTGATTTGTTTGCTTGTTCAGGGGCTTGTGGGTTTTAGTGATTAACACAAGGTTTCTAGATATTGTTAGCAACTCAGGCCAGCAAATGCAGTTTGTCATAGCACAGTTTTGAAAGCAAATTTGCAAAAAAAAAAAAATCTTGCAATCCACTGTGAGCTTCAAAAGAAAATACTCTAGTCTGAACTATGCTACATACACAGAAATGCCATCATACTTTGTCCTGCATACTCCGTACTTGATTAAAATGCTGTTGTAAAAAAGCATATCTGTGTATGTGGATGCACATATCTGTTTTAATAACTATTACTTATTAATGCACCCAAGAGCAAATCCCCAACAGGTACCATGTTCAACTCACTCAGTTATAGCCACTTGGCTATTCCTGGTTCTAGGAATGCAGCACACAGCTTCATGTTGCAGCCCTGGTTGGCTGTAACTACTAGAGTGCATATCTTTATCTATCTATATCTATCTATCTATCTATCTATATATATAAACACACATGCCACTCCATAACATCCCAAGTAGCTACATGGTGCTGAAATAATTGAACTGTCAGTCATTACAAGGCAACCTGTGAACATAAAAAGGAAAAAAAGTATTTAGAGAAGGTGGACTTAGCTTATGACATTTTATCCCTACAATGCAAGAACAGCTCCAGATACCAGTGTTACCAGAAATAAGTGCAGAAGCTTTTCTTCCATGTTTTAAACTTCTCCCTAGGGACAGGGGCAGAGAGGGTAAACAAGCCTGTCCTGAGAAGCCCAAGCAGTTAGTTTTTAAGAGCAAGAGATACCCACTCCAAATATTATTAAGAGGAAGAAACGCCTTACCATGTAAGACTAATGGTCTGCCTAGCCCAGGATTTTCCTCCCTGATGTAAGCAACAGGGGATGATGCTCAGGGAGAACATGTCAGCCTGGCAATTACCTGCAGTCCCTTCCTCTTGCATTCCTCCCGCATCCGTAACTGCTCCATTAAGGATGTTAGAGCGTACATTTATGTCCAGTCCTTTTACTATCCATTTATGACCTGTTGACTATGAATCTGTCTAATCACTTTTACAGTAAGAAGATTTAGAGGTTGAGAAGTTTAACACTGAAGCTACCTCTGTTCTTCCAAAAGGTTAAGGGCAGCCAGCCCTCCCTCCCACAGAGCACGATATGGACAAAACAGAATAGTTGGCTAAAAAGTTGGTCCAGGATTTTTACAGCAACAGCAGCAAACAATTTAAAACATATTTTGCTTTAAGAAAATTGGTATTTAGAGGCTGCTGCTCGATGCTAGAGCCCGAGCTCCCTATACCCATAAACACAGGACAGCACACTATAGTCAAACGGTGCCTCTCTCATGCAAAGGCAAGGGGAGTACCAGACAGACATGAATGAACTGCCACAGCCAAGCAGCGGGTAATTCTCTCAGTAGGGTAACATGTAAAGACAGCATCTACTCTAATATGCTTATAACTGTTTTATTGTTAATAAATACTTTTAAAATTCTTTTACTGAAAAATACAACTGCACTTCCTCACTTAATGCACTCATCACAAGTATATTTTTTCCTTTTTAATAAAAAGGTTTTGTTAGTTTTTAACATTACACATTGACCACTCTGGAGTCATCTCTGTGGAAGCTTCATAAACCGACATTTTGGTCAGATGAGCTGCCTTCCTCACAGTTTGAGGCAACAAATTGCTAAACTCCAGCTTAGTGAGCACCTGCTATAACTAAGACTTATCCGATCCCATGGGGTTTGTTAGCATCACTTTAGCTTGCCATTCCAGTCTGCTGAAGTAAGTCTCCTCTGCAGTTGGTGCTGAAAGGTGGTTGTGGACAGTTACAGATATGGGTAAGCTCTATAACAACAAAAATTCACAGGAAAGGAAACGGTATTATTTCATAGCTGTGTTTAAACGTTACTGTTACATTATACATAGACGCTATGAAGTCAAAGCAGGTATTACACAACCTATTTGATCTCATATGTGTACAATTTTCATATATGAAAAATATCTTGGCAACACAGTTAATAACCATAAAAGCACCTATTTACAGCCTGCAATATCCACTAAGCTTTTTTTACTTCACAAGACTAACATGCAAAGTCAATTTAACCCAATACCTTTCACGAAATATCAGGGTTGAGACATCCAAAAGCACAGAAAGTCAACTGACATCCAACCCCAATTCATGCTTTCAAGCTTATGTCCTCAATACTCCGCATTATACTCATGCACAACAGATATCACATAGTAAAATAAAAATATATACAGTAACATACATACACAGAGTATACCTAGAAGTACCATTTCAAAGCTACTCAGTGCAGGGGAAAAAAAAAGAAAAAGGAGAAAAAAAAGAAGGGGAGTGGCCAAGGGGGGGCGGGGCAAAAGGGTGGAATACAAACCCCCAAATGAATTTAAAGGCATATTATTAATTATCCCAGTCAAAATGTAGCCAGTCAAGCCTGACATCTAAATTTCACGGTGAGTCTACAGTGGAGCTAGGTGAAACTTTAGAGCTAGAAGTTTATTTATGAGAAGTGGTATGTAAAAGTGAAATAGATCCAGTGTTTCAGGAAGTAGCTCTGACTGATATCAGCCTTTTTACTCCACATCATCTTAGATCTTTCTCCTCCCCGAGTACAAACAGATGAAGCTAAAATTTAAATACAAAAATTTTTTATATTTATACATTTCTATTGTATAAAACAAATATAAAACTTCGAATGAGTTTAAAAGCTATCAACGTGATTTTTTCTTTTTGGAGAGAAAACAGTTGGACTAATAAGTAATACAACTAAATTTATTTCTAGATCGTTCTTCAGGCAAAAACATAAACTTCAGGCAAAAACATAAACTTCACCCAGATATTTGTCCAGTGTCATTCCTAAGCCCTACTATGACATAAAAACAGTGCATAAATTTTACATCTCATCCATAAGCAAAGCACGAAAAAATTACCTGCTTGGCTATATTTTTGAACATGCATGTGTGTGCACAAACACGTGCATGGGTGCATAAGTGAAGCTGCTTCCAAAGGTTCATGCTGTTTTGTGTCGCAGAAAGCCAGAACTGGGTATGTAAATGCAGCAAGTTGGACACTGGAAAACACATTTTCAAACTTTCCACCTCCAGACTACAAAATGCAAGACTGCAAAAATTCAGTTTTAACATGTTGAGATCAAATCTTGAGTATGTACACCTACTTCCACATCAATGCACATGTAATAGCAAAAAAAAACCCCGTAATAATCCCAACTCCCTCCTTTTTAACCATTTCAGATTTTTAGGAACACACGGATAATGTATCCTCATTATATACAGCATTATCTTCTACACTGTTTCTCAGGAAACTCTACTACTGACAGTAAGTATAGGCTCCCCGTTCTTGAAAGTGCCATAAGCATATTTTGAATGATTACGTATTTGAGGTATACATTCATCATGATTTTAAAAATTCAGTTTAGGGATAGCTATACCACTTAAAACTGGCAAACTCACAACTATCTTGAAGACCAATAATCAACAGAATTTCTGAGGTCAGTTGTATTTGGCATATGACATTTGAAAAGTTACGACTGTTTTAGAAAAATATTCTATCAGACTTTACATTCTAGGAACTTATGTTTGTTCTCCTGAATCTTGTACAGCTGTTTTGAATACATGGAATGATTCAAAGCAGCTTTTTTGAAACAGAAAGTCTTAAAGCAGCCTCCTGATGAAGCTTCCTCATAAGAATTCTTCCGCAGAACTGAAATAAAACAACAAAGGAAAAGGCAAGCATAGACAAAAAGACTGATGGGTAGAGCTGGCGAGACAGATAACTTCATTTAAAGGCCACAATATACCACCTGACATGCTAAAATAGACATACACAAAGATATGCACACAAGAACTAGAAAGCTCTTGGAGCTCTTTTTATTATGAAGACAGCTGCAAACATGTAGCTGCTAGCGTTACTGATTGAGAAAAAGATTCATTTATTTCAAGTAGCAGCTAAGCAACCTTTGACCACTGTAAGACCTGACAACTTTAATTAGTTTTAGCTTAAAATGGAACCAAACTTGGCTTTGGCATCTCTCCAAATAATTTTATCCCAGACTACTCTGTTGCTAGAGGAGCATTGCAGTATAATTACTTTAATCTCTTCATAGGCATGTTCCATTTGCTAGCTTTCCAAGGAAATTTACAATCTTAACATATAGCTCAAAATAGTAATGAAAAAATTATTTTTCAAGTTAGTGAAGCAAAAATTAACCCGAAATATTCATCCCTCACTGGCCTGAAAAGAGAATTTTTACTTTTCAGAAACTGGTGTGCCAAACCTATGTGCATCATGTTCAATTAAAGCCACCGGACAAAACAGCTCCCTGCATTGCAAGAACAGAGAAGCTGCTAGACCTGTTTATAAGGTTGGGTTGGGGCTTGTTTTTTTTTTTTTTCTTTTCCTCTAGGTTTAGCTTACATCATTCTAGACAAGCAAATGACCATCTGGCACAAATTCCAGACATATTAGCAGCCATAACTATTTCCAGATTAAATAACGTTATCATGTTGCCATAAAACACTAACACCACTTCAAGATTCTGCCAGTCTGATTTGGCCACTTCATCCACGTACTCAGAGACAGAAAATAGCTGGACAACCTGTTTTTACATAAAGTCAAAATCACCAGAGGCAGCAGGAAAGGGGACCCTTCAGCAGAGTATTTTTTCCTAGCTGTCCTAATCTGCACTCATATTTCCCACAGTTCTCAGTTAAATTGCACAAGATTGCCTGCCTGCTTCACAGAATGAGTTACAAGATTAATACCAGAGCATGCAACAGCACACACAGCTGCGAGTAAAACAAAAGAGGTCACCCTGGTTGTAGCCTGATGCTAGCAACTGCTGGTAATCCTGTTGTGTATATAGGGGTGCTCAGATAGACTTTGCCCTTGTATTAGATTGCCTTCCAGTAAAAGCATCAAGCAACAAGTTTATAATTTGCTTCATTCTTTGCAGAATGTATGGATATAAAAATGTATATGTAACAGTACTTCTTCTTAGCAGGCTTCTGGTTTAAAAAAATTACAACTTTTCCATGAAAATAAATGTGAGTTTGTAGACAGGTTAATCTCACACTTAGATGGAAGGCAGTTGTCCTTTGTTTCTTTATGAAGTCTCACAATTTAAGCCCTGTCCCTATGAAAACTGCTCCCTGCACAGCTGAGCTTTTGTTCTCACAGCAGAAACTCACAGTATGCCCGCAGAGGAGAATTGTCAACCGTGATCTTCATCCAAGAAGAGAAGACATTCTAGATTTCCCACTATTTCAGAATGCAATTTTCATCAGAGGATGAACTTAAAATAAGACAGCAGAAGTAATTAAAAAATCTTTTAATTACATTTCTGCAGTTTTGGATTTGTCCTCAAGCTAGAAATCCAGACTGCCGCAGCCTTCACCGAAAATATGAAAAAAATTCAACTGTGCAAAGTTTTCCTGACCAAGCAGAAAGGCACTGAATATAAAAAAAATTACTACTTTCAATTTGTGCATCTCTATCAAAGAATAACTTGCAGGAACATGGAAAACAGACCACTTGTATTCTAAAAAGGCAGAATTACGACTTTTTGATACAGAAAATGAATACATTTCCAAGCACTGTATACACAGTGTGCTTTCTTCCACACACAGCCCTATGCAGCAAGTCTGCATTTTCTTCCCCACATTCACCACCACAAAGCTGAAAAGCCCAACTGCATAAACATTATCACACATCACCTATAAAGGGTTTAATTAAATGCTGTTGATACCAACTCTTTATAAGCCATCAGCGTGACAACTTCATACGGGCTCCTTCTTCAGCAAAATAAAGGTGGCCATAGGGACATTACAACACTTAACAACACTATGCTCTCCTGGGGCACCCAGGTACCAGGCTAACAAGCCACCAGGTCATTCATTGGCAGGGAAGCAGAGTGTAACACAAAGAAAATAGCAGGGGAATTTGCTCAAGTTGCCCAGGTGACGGCAAAGCAACATGACGAAAAATTTACAGTCACCCAGCATCAGGGAAAGTACTGGGGCGAGCTTGCAGCCAGCCCGCACTGCACAGGGCTGGGCTTGCAGCACACTCTAGTGACCCAAAGCCTCCACAATACAAACTAAAATTCAGTGCTGCATTCACCAGAAAACCCCTAAAGAGCAGTAATTTGAATTCTGCCTCCATTTATAAAACATTTGATGCTTGTTAGGAGGCAAAGGATAGACCAACACTGATCTGGGATGACCAACCTTTTGCTCTCAAGATAATGTGAAGGCAACTGTGGTTATTATACAGCTTGACATTTCTTTGGATCAGATTTAAACAGTGATGGTTAATCGCTCATGAGCCATGGCTTTGCACTTTGTCTTACTGGCCAAGAACCCATGTGCAGACAACAGCGTTGCACCTGCGTGCAGAAGCTGCAGCAGCACACGATCTCCAGCAGGACTGCACCAGGACGCTCCCCCAAAAAAACCCACCAGATTCAAGAGATCTTTGCACACCGTGGCACCTTCTTGCTGCAAGTTTT
>Ga0181612_127187_pt1 | contig 14238 bp, 10 predicted proteins | sample HoacroProtozoa21_FD_119630 | JGI IMG/M metagenome (GOLD analysis project Ga0181612, IMG submission 119630) | Hoatzin crop microbial communities from Cojedes, Venezuel. Combined Assembly of Gp0051906, Gp0051904, Gp0051908 | reverse complement strand
TTTTAATAATTTTATCTAAAAATAGAATATTCTTAATAATTTCATTAAAACGGATATAATCTCAATAGATTAATCATAAAATAAAATTATCCATGAAAAGATTGTAAAAATTCTTTTTTAAAAAAAGGAGAATGCTAATAAAGATTATAGATTATTCCAATGACTACAAATTTTAAAAATAGTGATAGTATGAAAGTTACTTTTATAAATCCCCCTCAAACAAATTCCAAATACAAATTTTTAGGAGTTGTAGCACCTTCTCTTGGAATAGGGTATATGGCAGCAGTGCTTGAAGAGAATGGCATTGATGTTGATGTATTAGATAGCTCTGCTCTTGAATTATCATATGAAGAAATTGGTGATGAAATACTTAGAAGACAACCAGATATAGTTTCAATAAGTGCACTTACACCAACAATAGGAGTTGCATTAGATGCTGCAGAAGTTGTTAAAACTGTAAAACCAGATACAATAGTTGTTCTTGGAGGATATCATCCGACATTTGAATTTGCAAGTGTTTTAGAAGAAGAAAGTGTTGACATTGTTGTTCGTGGCGAAGGAGAATATACAATGTTGGAACTTGTAAATGCCATTGAAAATGGAGAAGATTTGAAAAATGTTAAAGGACTTGCATTCCATGATGAAAATGATGGAAATTTAGTTTTAACTGAAGACAGACCAGTTATACAGGATTTAGATGAATTACCATTCCCTGCATTACATCTTTTCCCAATGGAAAAATATAAAATCCTCAATATAAGCACTAATGTAGCAACAATGATTACTACAAGAGGATGTCCTATGCAATGTTCCTTCTGTTCATCAGCTTCCCTACACGGCAAAATACTTAGAAGACGCTCATATATGAATGTTGTAGATGAAGTAGAACATATTCTGAATAACTTTAAAAACATCGACACAATAGCATTTATGGATGATACTTTCACACTAAATACAAAATTTATCAAAGATTTCTGTGCTGAAATTAAAAGAAGAAACTTAAAATTCTGGTGGGGTTGTACTTCAAGAGTAGACACTCTTGACGAAGAACTGCTTGAAACCATGAAAGATGCGGGATGCATAACCATATTTTTAGGTGTTGAATCTGCAGACCAACAAACACTAGACAAAATGAACAAAAACATCACTGTAAACAAAACAATCAACGCTTTCAAACTTGCACGGAAAGTAGGAATCAGAACCATCGCATCCTGTGTAATCGGAATGCCTGACGACACCAAAAAGAACATCCAACAAACCATAAACTTCGTAAAAAGCCTAAAACCAAACTACGCATTATACAGCTTAGCTACTCCATACCCAGGAACCCGATTCTACAAAGAAACCTTCGAGAAAAACCTCATTAAAATCAAAGACTGGTCAAAATACACACTTCTAAGCCCAGTTCTCGAAACTGTTGACTGCTCAAAAGAAGAACTAAGAAAAATCCAAAGAAAAGCTTTCCTAACCTTCTACCTCAGACCAGGCTACCTCATAAAACAAGCAAGCAAAGACGGAATGATACTTTTAAAAACCATTTTTGGAGTTACAAAACAAATATTAAGAAAGAAAAACAACGAAAACACTAATTACAATAGACAATTAGAAAGCGGAAGCTTCGGAAAATAATATTAATTACAATAGACAATTAAAAAGCGAAACTTCAGAAATAATTTAAAAAAATTTCAATAAAAAATAAAAAAGCAACCTATAAGGTACTTTTTATTTATTTTCTATCTTTTTTACATAATTAACTATTTTAATAATAATTAAATTAATAAATAGTTAATCCAAGCTATTTTATAATTAACTAGTTAGACTAAATAATTAAGCTATTTTTACATAAATTAACTAGTTAAACACCAAGAAATAATTTAATCTATTTTTACATAAATTAACTAGTTAAACACTAAGAAATAATTTAAGCTATTACTATTAATTAAAAATCATTTTTATTAATTAAATCCTTGATTTTATGAATTTCTCGTAGAGTTTATGAAGGGTTTTTGTAAAGAGTTTGGAGTTATGACAAAATTATATATAAATTAAGAATAATAAATATAAACTAGTATATATTATTAATAAAAATAATTCGTTTTGTCTTTAATGAATTTATGATTAAGTATTAATTATTGAAAATGGTGATTTAGTGACTAATAATGAAATAGAAAAGAAATGGCAGAAAAAATGGAAAGATGCAAAGCTATTTCAATCAGACCCGGATGAAAGAGAAAAATTATTTATAACTGTGGCTTATCCATATCCAAGTGGAGCAATGCATATTGGACATGGGAGAACATATACAGTGCCAGATGTGTATGCAAGGTTTAAGAGAATGGAAGGGTATAATGTGCTTTTCCCAATGGCATGGCATGTGACAGGAGCACCGGTTATTGGGATTGCGGATAGGATAAAAAGGAAAGATCCGTGGACACTTGATTTGTATGAAAGAGTGCATAAAGTGCCTAAGGAAACTCTTCCAAAATTAGAAGAACCGGAATTTATTGTGAAATATTTCAGTAATGAATATCATGAAGTAATGGAGGATATGGGGTATTCAATAGATTGGAGAAGAGAATTTAGAACTATTGATCCGACTTATAAGAAATTTATAACATGGCAGGCAAAAAAACTTAAATCTCTTGGTTTGATTAAGCAGGGAGAACATCCGGTTAAATATTGTCCTCATGATGAAAATCCGGTGGGGGATCATGATTTGCTTGAAGGAGAAGGTGTTGGAGTAAATGAATTGACACTTATCAAATTCAAATTGGATGATGGAAGGTATATAGTTCCTGCAACATTCAGGCCGGAGACAATATTTGCGGCAACAAATGTGTGGTTAAATCCAGATGTTCATTATATTGAAGTTGAAGTTAAATCTGGAGCATGTAAAGGGGAAAAATGGATTATAAGTAATGAAGCATTTTTGAATCTTTCAAATCAGCATGATTTGGAAATCATTGGAGATGTTGATGCAAAACCTTTGATTGGTAAAAATGTGGAAAATCCTTTAAGTGGAGAAGCACTGCCAATATTCCCTGCAAGTTTTGTAGATGCAGAATATGGTAGTGGAACAGTATTTTCTGTACCTGCTCATGCTCCTGCAGATTACATAGCTCTTATTGATTTGAAAAACAATAAAGAATTAATTGATGCTTATAGTATTCAGGAAGAAGTAGCTAAAGCAGAACCATTAAATGTTGTAACTGTAAAAGGATATGGAGAATTTCCTGCAAAAGAAGTTGTAGAAAGATTAGGAATTGAAAATCAAAATGATCCTAAAGTTCAAGATGCAACTGATGAATTATATAAAGCAGAACATAGTAAAGGATATATTAGTGACCATATTAAAAAATATGCAGGTAAAAGAGTGGCTTATGTAAGAGATGAAATCAAAGAGGACATGATAAATGCTGGAAAAGCAGATATAATGTATGATTTTGCTGAAAGACCAGTTATCTGCAGATGTGGTAACAAATGTGTCGTGAAAATAATGGACGACCAATGGTTTATCAGATACTCTGATGAAGAATGGAGTGAAAAAACAAGAAAACTGCTAGCTCAAGAAACAATCATCCCTGAAGAGATTAGATCCAACTTTGAATATTACATAGGATGGCTAGAAGATTGGGCATGCTCAAGAAGAGTAGGTCTTGGAACAAGAGTTCCATGGGATGATCAATGGTTAATCGAGCCATTATCTGATTCTACAATGTACATGTCATACTATGCAATAGCTAAATACCTTAAAGACATGGACCCTAATGACTTAAATGAAGCATTCTTCGAAAAAGTATTCCTGAATGTTGATAGTGACGAAATAACCGTAGACAATGAAATCATAGAAGAAATACAAAATGAATTCAACTATTGGTATCCTCTTGATTGGAGACTATCTGCAAAAGACCTTGTCGGAAACCATTTAAGTTTCTTAATGTTTACTCATGCAGCAATATACCCTGAAGAAAAATGGCCTAAAGGAACTGTAGTATTTGGTATGGGCCTTCTTGAAGGAAATAAAATGTCTTCATCTAAAGGAAACGTAATTCTCCTCAAAGATGCAATAGAAGATTATAGTGCAGATGTAGTAAGACTCTTTTTAATGGCTTCAGCAGAACCATGGCAAGACTTTGATTGGAGAGAAAAAGAAGTTAAAGGAACCCAAAGACGTCTTGAATGGTTTAGAGGATTTGCTCAAAAAGTAGAAGAAATCAATGGCAAAAAACTTGATTTATCAAAGATTAATGAAGTAACACTCGAACGTAGCATTGACAAATGGATGATTAATCAATTGAACTACCATATAAAAGAAGCTACTACAGCTTTAGAAGTATTCCAAACAAGACAAGCATTGCAACATGCATTATTCCTACTTAAAAAAGACCTTGACCACTACATGTACAGAGTCAAACACCTTTTAGAAAAAGAAGATGAAGGAGTAATCTATGTACTCTCTACTGTTTTAAGCAACTGGATACGATTACTTGCCCCATTTACTCCACACACCTCTGAAGAACTCTGGAGCAAATACGGAGGAGAAGGCTTTGTATCTGAAGCTGACTGGCCAAAATATGACGAAACACTTATCAGTGCAGAAATCGAAAAATCCGAATCCCTTGTTCAAAACATGGTCAAAGACATAAACGAAATCAAAAACATAGTCGACAAAACCCCTGAAAAAGTTCACATCTACCTTTCACCTGAATGGAAATGGGAATTATACAAAATAGCTGACGAAGTTGGAAAACCAGATATCGGTCAGATAATGGGAAAAGCTATCAAACAAAACATTTATGACAACAAAAAAGAAATTGCAAACACTGCAAAAAGAATATCCAAAGAAATGACCAAAACCAAATACATCGGAAAAATCGACGAAGCTCAAATCTTAAACGATGCAAAAGATTTCATAGAAGAAGAAATTAAATCAGAACTTATAATCCATACCGACGACAGCTACGACCCACAAAACAAAGCACGTAACGCAATGCCTTACAAACCAGCAATATTCATGGAATAAGCTCTAACATATTACATTTTATTTTATTAAAATATTTTATTTATTAAAATGTTTTATTTATTAAAATATTTTATTTATTAAAAATATTTAAATAATATGAATTTAGCTATTTATAAAATAGCTAAATCCTATTTATTTTTTTAAAAGTTATCTAAAACCTGTTTTTTAATTTTATCACCACAAAATTTCTTATTTTAAATTATTAATTCCATACACTATTTTTCAAACATTGAAAATAAATTTAATTCTAAACCACAATCACTTGAAATTTTCATACACATAAACACCTTTTAAACAATCCAACATACCTTTTTTAGTTGATATATCAATAATATAATCAACAAACTGATCATAACATTGATCTAAATTGCTTATCTCTTTGTTTTTCGGACCTCCTAAAAACAGTTGTTTTCTTTTATGTTTACATTTATACTCGATTGCAAAAAATATTCCTTCAGAGCCTCCATAAGTTCTTGCAAAATACTTTGACTCCTTCAGCATATACTTTTTAAATGCATCATCATCACTATCTTCAATTAACTGTCCTATATCTATTCTTTTAATAAACCATGATCTATTTTTCTTTTTCATAATAATCAACTCACACATATAAAATAATAGCTAAATAGCTAAACAAAAACTTATTTAAAAAATTAAAAATCCATCTTAGTATTTATATCATTGAAAACCTTTACTTGTTTAATACGAGGTAATAAATCCTTTTCTTCAGCAAAAGAAATTAAGAATTCACCAAATTCAGAGATATAATCATCTAAAGAAGAAATAGATATATCGGTACAAGTACCAATGTATGCACCAATACCATCTTCTTTTTCGTATTCTATAAGGAATAGTACTCCTGCAAATTGAAAATCATCAAAGACTGTATTTAATATATCTTGTAAAGATTCTGCTTCGCTAAGATCAAGGTCGTCATTACCGAAAACATCTATAAATTTTTCACTCCATTCGTCAAAAGCCATACATTTAAATTCAATATCATTATTCATAATATCACACAAATCTTTTTTAATGCTTAAATAATAATTTATGTTCCTAATATATAAAAATTTGCTATAAAATGAGCTAAAAAGTTATTTAACTTAGTAATAATGATTTAATTTAAAAAAAATAATAATAGAGTGAAAAAATGATAAAATTAAGAAAAAATAAGATTAAGTTGAAAAAATTATTGAATTTAAAAAAATTTAGATTGGTTTGAAAAATTAATTTCAAAATTGAAAGAATGGGTAAAAAATTGATGTTAGTTGAAAAAAATAGTAAGAAGTTGAAAAAATTGGATTGATTAAAAATGGTGGAAAGTTTTAAAAAAATAATTTGATTAAAAAAAATGAAGATTAAAAAAGAAAAATAATGATTAAAAAATAGAAAACATTATGAAAAAGAAATTTAATAGGATTATTTAAGATAATTCTATTAAAAATCAGAAAGTACCTCGTTTATAGCCCAATTACAGATAGATAAGGATTTTTCTAATTCGTCTTTGGTTATGGTTAGAGGAGGGTTGAAATACATTACGTTACCCAAAGGTCTAAGCATTAATCCTTTTTCTAAGGCTTTTTGATAGATTTTGTAACCGATTCTAAGGTTTGAGTCAAAAGGTTTTTTGGTGTTTTTGTCTTCTACAAGTTCTATAGCGTTAATAAGACACATAGAACGGATTTCTCCAACGTGAGGGTGGTTGTCGAAGGTTTTGTGGAATTGGTCGTTGAGCCAGAGAGCAGTGTTGTTTGCTTTTTCTATAATGTTGTCTCGTTTTAGAATGGTTAATGTGGCATTAGCAACGCTTGCAGCTAAAGGGTTTCCGGCATAGGTGTGGCTGTGCATGAATGCTTTGTCTAAATCGCCATAAAAACCATAGTAGATTTTGTCGGTGACGGCAATAGCTGCCATAGCCATATAACCGTTAGTAAGGCCTTTGGAAATACACATAATATCGGGAGTGATACCTGCATGGTCGACTGCGAAGAATTTGCCGGTTCTGCCAAATCCCATAGCTATTTCGTCATCAATTAGGAAAACATCGTATTCATCGCATAGATCTCGGAGTTTTTTAAGGTATAGTGGAGGGTAGATTTTCATTCCCGCACTGCCTTGAATTAAAGGTTCGATAATCATAGCACAAGTTTCATGGGCATGTTTTTTGAAGGTTTCTTTGGCAGATTCGAAACATTCACAGTTGCAAGAGTCTCGAGAAAGATCATATTTACATCTGTAACAATCGGGAGCTTCAATTTTGATTGTGTCCATCATTATAGGTTCGAATACTTTAGAGTATTCATCTAAAGCACCTACAGAAAGAGCACCTAAAGTTTCGCCATGATAAGCACCAGTGAAACACATGAATTTGGTTTTTTCAGGTTTTCCATTTTGCTGGAAATATTGGAAAGCCATTTTAAGAGCGGATTCTACAGATGCAGAACCGTTATCGACAAAAGAAAATTTGTTTAATCCTTCAGGTACAACAGTAGCTAGGTTTTCAGCAAGTTTAATTATGGTCTTATGGGAAAAATTAGCAAAAAGGACATGATCTAATTTATCTACTTGGTTTTTTAAAGCTTGACTGACCTCATCATTACAATGACCAAGGAGATTACACCACCAAGAGCTTATGATATCTATATACTCCTTACCATCGATATCATACAATTTAACTCCTTTAGCATGGTCAATTACGATAGGAGGAAAGTCTTCGTAGTCTTTCATCTGAGAACAGGGATGCCAAATATGTGCTAAATCTCTTTCAATATAATTCATAAAAATACCTTTATAATTTATTTAATAACATTTATTCTTATGTTAAAGGTGTAATATAAAATTTTCATAAAAATAAGAATAAAAAATAGATTTAATAAAAAAGTATAAAATGCCAAGAAAAAAAGTACAGAGAAATAGAAATAAAGTTTTAGTAAAATGTATTGAGTTTGAAAAATTATAATATAAATAAAAGTATATTGAAAATAATAAAAATGATTATTTGAAAAAGTTTATTAAATCTTCATTAGCTATATCCAGTGATAGATTTTTGTCATTTTCATAGACTTTGGAAATTATCGGAATGTCTGTTAAATTTTCAACCATTTCAATGTTGTCTATTTCCATAGTTTCGTCTTTATAATTGTTCATGATTATCCCACAAATAGATATGTTTCTATTTTTTAGATATTCTACTGTTGTAACTATAGAATTAATTGTACCTAAACCTGCATCAGCTATTAAAATAACATTAAGATTCAATTCCAGTATGATGTCTTCCAACATGATATTGTTGGTTTTATCATGAAAATCATAACGGATTGGGCAGACTATTCCACCACTACCTTCCATAAGAACATAATCGTATTTTTCAGCTACTTTTTTGTAATCTTCTTTAATTACTTCCATATTTACAGGATTTCCTTCAATTTTGCTTGCTAAATGAGGAGAAACAGGAGTTTCATAAATGTAGGATACAACAAAATTTAAATCTTCATCTAAATTAGCACGATTTAATACTTCAACAGCATCACCAGGGATAAGATTATTTTTATCATCACGGATAGCTCCGCTTAATGCCGCTTTATAATAACAGGAATTATAACCATTGTCTCTAAGATATTTAAGCAGCAATCCAGTTACATATGTTTTACCAATATCAGTGCCAGTTCCTAAAACAAATAGACCTTTAGACATATTTTAACCTTTGATTAACAATTTATTTAATTGAATAAGTAACTTTATAACCTAAATCATCGAGTATTTTCAAGTCTTCTTCTATGGAAATTCCATCAGTTGTAAGCATATTACCTGAAATAGCTGCATTTGCACCTGATTTGAATGTTCTGATTCCCTTATCTGGAAGTAAAGCTCTGCCACCTGCAAGACGAATGAATGCATCAGGGTTGATGAATCTGAAGACAGCTATTAATCTGCAAACTTCATCATTAGATAATATCTCATTATTTTCATAAGGAGTTCCTTCAATAGGATTTAGAATATTAACAGGAATAGATTTGACATTTAAATTTCTTAAAAGAATAGCTAAATCTATTCTATCTTCAAAAGTTTCTCCTAAACCAAATATTCCGCCACAGCAAACAGTGAGATTTTCATTAGAAATTGATTGAATTGTTTTTAATTTTTCCTCATAAGAATGAGTATTGCAGATATTTTTAAAATAGTTTTCTGAACTTTCTAAATTGTTATGGATTCTATCTACACCAATATCCTTTAATTTAGATATTTGACTGTTTGTTAAAAGACCTAAAGAAACACATATATTAACATTCCTGTTGGAAGTTAAATCTTGAATAACATCGGTTAATCTGCTGAATTCCTTATTTGTGATTTTACGACCTGATGCAACATAAGATATCCTATTTATCCCCGAATCAATAATGTCCAAACTTCTTTTTTTAAGTTCATCTTCATTCAATAATGGATAAATGTCGATATGAGTATCATAATGGTTAGATTGAGCACAGAATTTACAATCTTCACTGCATCGGCCACTTTTAATATTGATTATTGTACAAATATCAAAGCTATTGCCGCAAAAATTATTTCGAATTTCATCAGCACATTTCAAAAGTTCATCTAAAGGACATGAAACAAGATTTAAAGCATCTTCCTTAGATATTTCATAACCATTCAATACTTTATCTTTCAAAACACTTACATCAAACATAAAAATACCATAAAAAAGCTAATAAATGTAGTTCTATTTAGTATATATTTAATCTAGTAAATAAAACTTAAGGAAATAGTGAAAAATAAAATAAAAAAAGAAAAGAAGTAATAAAAAATAAAAATACATTAGAAAAAATATAAAAAAATAAAAAAATATTTGAAAAAATTAGTAAAAAGATTTTTTTATTTGTTCTTTTCTAACATCATAAGCTGCAATAAATAGGAATATTGCGAGAATTAAGCCTAAAATACTAAAAAATGTTAAGAATACAATTATTCCAAGCACTAAATATATTTTCCAAACTAAAGAATCACTTGCGACTCGAGTAGATGTAAAATATATAGCAAAGAAATAAATAAGATATGTGACAGTTGATACAATAAATAGTAAAAAAGATACTTTTAAATCAGCAATCATATGAAAATAAGAAACAATAGTTCCAATAAGTCCTAATACAGCAAGAATTAAAAATATATAAGATATAGCTTTGCCTAAATCACGTCCTCTAATCATATTCATTGTTAGACCTCCTTTTAAGTTTTTTAAAATTAATTGATAACTAGAATAAAAAATGGGATTAAAATTAATAAATAAAATAAAATAATAATGGAATCTTAATTAATAAATAAAATAATAATAATGGAATCCTGATTAATAAATAAAATGGAAAAATAATAAGTAGAAATATTTAAAAATTATAATTTGCGTGCAAATACCAGATAGCCACTGTGACCGACCATACGAGTTTTAGGGCGAGTCCCTTGAGGTCGAATTTCCATTTCACGTTCTAAAGTTTCAAGAATGGTAAGGTCTTTAAAGCCAAGTTTTTTAGCAATTTTATAAGAGACTTCAGCTTGGTCAATGTATGGAGCATAGACACATAACCAACCACCAAGTCTTAAAACACGACGAACATCTTCGAATATTTCGAAAGGTTTTGGCAGATCAAGGAAGACAAGATCGATTTCTTCTTCATCAATTCCTTCTTTGATGTCCTGGTTTTTGACTTGGATATTCTTAATGCCAAAGTCATCGATGTTTTTTTGAGCAACTTCTGCAAAATCTTCACGTATTTCATAAGTGAATACTTTACCTTTATCACCAACAACATTTGCAAAATTTAAAGCAATAGCTCCTGCACCAGTACCTGCATCAACAACACGACCATTTGCACCTAAACCAGTTCGAGCAAGGACAGTACCAATATCTTTTTGAATCAAAATAGAACAACGTCGATCCATTAATTCTATAAAATCATTAACATTAGGTTTAATAACTTTAAATTCTTTATTTAAATGAGTGATTATTGTATCTCCAATAGTAGCTCTTTCCATTTGTTCTTTCTTAATAATACCTAAATCTGATTGAAACTCACGATCTTCTTTCATCAAATATTTTTTCCCACGTTCATCCATTAAAATTTTCAAATAACCACCATAAAAAGAATTATTGATAAAAAATAAAATTAAAACATATTTTCAGGTTAATATTTAATAGAAATATTAAATTTTTATAATCGATAGAAATATTTTAGATTTTTACATTAAAAAATATTTTAAATTTTTATATTTAATAAAAATATTTTAGATTTTCATACTATTTAATAATCTCCCTTATTAATTGAATAAAAATGGAATAAAAATTGAATAAAAATGGAATTAAAAATAGAGTTAAAGAAAAATTAGATTTGAAATAGGAGTGTTTGAATTTTAATTTCATTAATTTTAAAGTATAAATATGAATAAATATGAAAAATTAAATTAATTTAAAGTTTAATAATGAAAAATTAAACTAATTTGGCATCTTTTTCTTTTTTGAAATAGAGGTATTCGTTATCGATGACTTCGCGAATGTTTTTGGCGGTTTTTTTGCCAATTCCGTCGACTTCTGTGAGTTGGTTTTCGGAAGCTTCGAGGATGGCTTTTACAGAGCCAAAATGTTCGAGGAGGCGTTTTGCGTGGACTGGACCAATGTTTGGAAGGGATTCAATGATGAAAAGTTGCTGTTCCCAAAGGTTTTGAGGTTTTCTTTCGGTTCGAATTTGGATGCTTCGTTTATCTCCTTTTTGTTCACGGATAGCTATTCGTTTGATCATAGCAGCGGTGTCTTCAAAGTTTCGGGTAGGGATAATGCTGATTCCGTAGTCGATTGCGATTGATGCAAGGGAGCCTCGGATAGCATTAGGATTAATATATCCAGAGTAGAAGTCGTCGCCTTCGAGAATCATGATAGGTTTTTTGAATTCTTCCATCATAGAACGAGCTTGTTTAAAGAGTCTTTTATCTATTATGGAATCTACAAAGTCTTTTGCGGTTTTTCGCTCAATAGCTACCTCATCACTTACCTGATAATCAGCAACAGCCATTGTGTTGACTTTAACTTTTACACCGATTGTGTCTAAAGTGCGGATAACTTTAGAATTTCCTTCTCTTGAGTCAACATAAACAACTACTTCTTTATTTGGAGTTTGAGCAAGTTCTTCATAGATTTTCTCATCAAAAGATTCCTCTTCATTTTCCATCTTTTTTAAAGAAGCTTCATTTTTGTTTTCAAGTTCGATTTCTTCTAAATCTTCAAATTGAGTTTCTTCTTCAAGATTATCCTCTTCAAGAGGAGTTTCGTCATCCAGACGAGTTTTTTTGCCTAAGACTTTAACAGAACGTTCGCTTTCAATTCGTTTAGCTGCGTTTAGTTTTAGTTCTTCAATAGCTTCTTTGGTTGCAAGTTGGCTTTTCATTTTGTTTTCTTTGTGGATACTTGCCCAATAATAAGCTTCATCTCTTGTTTTTTTGGTTACAAGTACTTTCATTCTTCCAGAGGATTTACGGCCGGTTCTTCCTCTTCTTTGAATCATACGAACTTCAGAAGGTACAGGTTCATATAAAATAACTAAATCAACAGCAGGAATATCGATACCTTCTTCAGCAACGCTTGTTGAAATCAGAACATCATAATTACCTGTTTTGAAGGATTTGATAATCTGTTTTTGTTCTTTTTGTGTCAAACCTTTTTTACCGTCACTTGTTCCCTGACCATAGAATCTGACACTTTTAATTCCTTCTCTTTCGCATCTTTCATAAATCATGTCTAAAGTATCTCTAAATTGAGTAAAAACAATGATTTTAGGACTGTCTTTGTTTTCACCATCAGTTCTAAGAGAACTTAATCTGGTTTGAGCTTGATCTTCACCTAATTCTTTTTTAAGCAATTCCATAAGTTTTTTAAGTTTAGGATGTTCAAGACCATGTCCTTCAGCTTCTTCAGCTAACACAACTGCTTTTGAGAAATTAGGATCCACAAGAATATTGCGAGCAGCTTTTGTAGTTTTCTTTCTAAGTCTTGAAACATATTTATTGAAAGTGGAAACTCCTTGTGTTTCAAGCAATTCTAAAGCATGTTGGAGATTTATAACCGCAGATAAAATGGATATAGCTTGAAAACACTCTTTAGGAGGATTGACTGAATGAGCAATACGTCCCTGAACTTTAGACCTTGCTTTTAAAACATCCCTTTTATTTACAGAAACGGTTTTAATAACTCCTAAAGTTTTCAATCCTTTTAAACGAACCTTTAAAGCATGCTGAACCAAATCCCGAATTTTCTCTAATTGTCTGCCCATTTCAATCCGGACCCATTCTATTTGAATAGGATTAAAATAAGGTTTTACATCATAATCTTCTTCTGTTTTAACTTTAATATCCTGAATAAAAAGATTAGTACAAACTTCCTTAATTTTTGATTTATCATATCCTGGAGAAGCTGTTAAAGCCAAAATAAGATGATTTTTAGCTTCTTTAACATATCGAGAAGCTAAATAAACATAAGAATAAGCACCAACACCATGGTGACACTCATCAAAAACAATCAAGGAAACATCCTCTAAAGTGTATCTTTCATTTAACAAATCAGATTCGACAGTTTGAGGAGTTGCAGAAATAACTTGAGATTCTCTCCAACGTTTTTCTCTTTCCGATGTCTTAACTGCACCAGTTATTGAAGAACAGGGAACCTGCAGAAAATCCTTGAAATTTTCTTCATGCTGAACAGCTAGAGGCTTACTTGGAGATAAAATAAGTATTTTAGAACCTTTTAATTTAAGTAACCTATCTGCAGCAACTAAAATAGCAACAATAGTTTTACCTAAAGCTGTTGGAGCAACAATCATAGTATTTCCATTCTTTAAGACATCAGCAGCTAAAACCTGCTGATAAACCCTTGCCTCAATAGAATCCTGTCTGATTAAAGGATGTTCGATATAAGTAACCATGTAAAATATATTTGTAAATAAGATATTTAAATATTAACAAAGAGCGTTTGAAAACTAATATTAAAAAATGTAATCTATTTAAAATAAAAACTTGAAAAATTATAAAAAATTAAAAATAAGATTGTGATGAATTGAAAAATGATAAAAAGAATAAAAAAGAATAAAAAAGAATTAAAAAGAATAAAAAAGAATAAAAAAGAATAAAAAAGAATAAAAAAGAATAAAAAAGAATAAAAAAGAATAAAAATTAAAAAAAAT
>Ga0181612_165013_pt1 | contig 14240 bp, 7 predicted proteins | sample HoacroProtozoa21_FD_119630 | JGI IMG/M metagenome (GOLD analysis project Ga0181612, IMG submission 119630) | Hoatzin crop microbial communities from Cojedes, Venezuel. Combined Assembly of Gp0051906, Gp0051904, Gp0051908 | reverse complement strand
TAAATATATATATATGGAAGATTTGGAACACAAAAGCATTGTAGTGTAGCAGGATGGAATGCTTTATTGCTCAAGAAGTCTTGAAAGTTGATGAAATGGTCCCTTTAGGTGAAGGTAACATTTCTGCTTTACAGTGCTAGTACTGGATGTGTTTTGAAAACTCTGTATTTAACATAGATTCTTTCCATTTTCTAGGTGTGCCAAATATTTGCCCTTTATTGAGTTGTCCATTTACCAGATAATCTGTGCAGAGGAGAAGTTGAGCTGGAACACGTTGCTTCTGGGTTTTCTGAATGATTTTCCCAATACAATTTTAGTATCTTATCACCCAGGACGCCGTGTCTCTCAGCGATAAGGGAAAGCAAGCTTCATGTGTATTTACCTGCCCCCCCCAACCCTTTTTGAACACTTATTTGCATTAAATTGCCCTTTTTTCTTTGCCTAGGCTCAATAGATGAGGGGGTTACGGAGGGATTACCCACACTCCAAAGTACCTCTGGCACTAACGCTCATGCAGATGATGATGATCGGTATGTACCAATGCGGTGTGCAAACTGTGCTGCAGCAAGTGCTGTAATTAACCTACCCGGCCTTAATCCCAGAGTGCTTAGTTGTTCGTACATCTCCTTCTGTGTCTTGATCAAAGTACAATCAGTGCCTGAAGGATCAGATGCTTCAGAAGAATGCAGGTGATGAAAGTCAGAATTTGCTTACTTGTTGCTTCTCATTTCCTGTCTTATTTCCAGGCAACACTGGTGAGGAGAGATATTCATGTTTTTGCTGTGTCTTCATCGCTGCTCTTTTATTAATAATTAAAAAAACACCTTTACTGTGAAACAGGCGTGGTAGTTGCACGCATGCTAAAGCTGACGTAAAGCAACAAAATAAAACCAAGTACCTACTCTTGGCTTCACCAGGCTTTGCTATTGCCATAAACCACAGAGCAGGCAGGGCAGCCTCAAATCCTGTCTCCCAGACGTTCGGCGTGTAGCTTCTTACCAAGGTGCTGGGTGTCATTTACTGTAAATATTTAGCAGTCTTTTGCTGTGCTGAGTAATTTATTAAGGGAATCCCCTATAAGGGCAGACTGGCAGAGAGGGCAGAGCTAAAATGGGTCTGTTTGGCTGAAGATGTATTGTTCCGTTAGAGCCAAGCGACGCACCTGCAAGTGGTGTACGAGGGTACCCACCACTGGTATGACTTTTATTTCTTTGCCTTTGTGGCATGTGTCAAGTATGGCTATTCCCTTTCTAAGCCAAAATGTGAAAGTAGTGGCAAAGCTAGCTTTTGCATAGTGTTTTGTTAGATGAGTGGGTCTGAGGAAGAGGTGTGAACCTTTGGGAGTTGTTCCAGAAACTGTGTCAAGCGAAACTCCCTATAGAGATAACTACCAAGAGCTGCGTTTTTGTAGCTCTCAAAATCTTTCCTGCCATTTCCGTCTGAAACCTGTCTCATTGTAGGATTAAATCTGAAGGGAAAATAACTGCCTAGATAAGATTTTGTGTATGACAGAGAAGATTTTATCTCTCTGCTAACAAACCTCAGTATAAAAATAATACCCAGCGCTCGGGGTTTGAATTGATGGTTGCATTCGAACTAAGCCAGGTTTTTAAAGCTGTAATTCTAAAGTCGAGTGGCATACGTATTTTCAGCGATGGATTATTTCAGAAATTTCCTGTAAAATTGCAGAGCTTCAGCACAAGCTGCATAGGAAACTGAAAATATATAAAATCCTTTTAACGCACTGGAAGTTCCCACTAAAAGATCTTTTCCGTGCAGGGAAGGAAAGAATATTTGCCTGAGTTTATGCCCAAGTTTGAAAATAATTAGTCTCGGAGTAACAGAAACATCAGCTAAATGAAGTAGGATTTGCACATTGTTTATATAAACAATAAGGGAACTAATAGTTACGGGCATTTGTGAAAACTTTAGAGTCCAGAACTAAAATTTTCTACGAAGTGATGTATTTTATAAATTCAAATGGAAGTGCTGAGGCTGTACTTGTTCCATGAATCAGTTAAATGCGTACAATGGTGCTTCCAAGTCCTAGGAAGTTTTCTTTCCCATGCGTGCCTGTATGTGCCTGTCAGGGTGGGACAGTGCGTTCTGATACGCTGTGACAGCCCTTCAAGCTTTTAAAGACTTTCAAGACTTTTAAATTCCCATTTCAAGGACAGGATGGGCACCTCAGCAAATAAAGACGGCCTGTCATTCACTGTGCAGCAATTGGGCACACGGTTCTGGGTGCGTAAAAGGAGATAATAGAGAATTCTGAATAAAATCAAACATTTAGCTCGGGCTGAATCAAATAAAAATAGGATCAATAAATCATACAGATAGAGAAAATTTCCCTCACAGTTTGTTTGGTATTTTCTTTAATACGCCTTTACTTGAAGTCCACGTGGTACATTGCTTTATTAGCAGAGATTCTCAATATGCCAAAGTCAGTTGTGAGTAGACAATGCAAATTTATATTAAAAAAGTGTGTATTTATTACATTTCTATTCATAAAATAGAGCAAAAGACTGTTCTATCTAAAGGTCTTTCAGTATGACATCCTTATCACTGTGGAAAGAATCATAAATATTTCAGAATTTAGTATATCTTATCTCTTGAGTTTCAGTGTGGAATAATTAACGCAATTCATTGATCCTCCTCCATAATCAGTGTTTCACAAACAGCAGGTCACGTGTGATTGTTGTCAGCTTACTAGGCAGAAAGGAATCTGTTAAGTATTAAAACTACTGTTTCACAGTGAAGTCTCCCATATTCTTTCTCTGATATTTCATGTTTGGATAGCAATACACTTTTCTAACATAGATCTGTAATTTAGCCGTGGCTGGTTGAACAGTTGGTCTCTGTATCAGTTCATGGCTGCATTTAAAAAGGAGTTGCAAAGGCTCAATTAGAAAAGATCTCTCTGATCCAGTACAATGAGAACCTCCACTTTTCTAAAATAATTGTTATTTACAAATAGAGAACATTTCTAGGCTCGCTGAGCATTTTGGCGTGCACATTTGTGAGAGTTTAGTTCTGCATAGTTAAATATGTATATAATGTCTTGGTGGAAAGAAGAAAAAAATGCAAGCAGAATATTTTAGCATTACAGTGAAAACATTTTAAACCTATCACTTTATCTAGCTGTTACAGAAATGCTCTGTGATGTTAGACAAATCTCAACTGTTAAATGCCACATTTATCACAAATTGCAAGTCATGAAAAATTGAGTGTAAAGAAGCAGGGAAGAGAAGGAGCGGTTGTATTTCAAATGTGATTTCTCCATTGTGCTAAGGTCCACAGTTGTGTCACCAATAGGTATTTCAGCCTGCTTGCAGTGGAAGGGTGGAGAAGGACATGCCAGTCACTGGTAGCTGGAGAGCCTCGTGATTCTCGTTTCATCTGCTTTAACCAGCCTTTCTCATCATGGAGCTTTTATCTAGGAAAAAAACAAACTTCATTTTAAATTCCTCCTAGGGAAACAGTCCCCGTAGCACTTCTCCTTCCTGTTTCAGTTGCAGAGAAGCTGGCACCAGTGCAGGCTGTGAGGATGAGCTAGCCTGAGAAAGCTGAAAACAAAAGGAGAGCTGCGGCTCCTGATTCCTGCCCTCGTTTGAGTGTTCCCCTAGAAAGCTCTAGGACCACGATGCACTTCTGCCTCCTCACCATCCCCTAGCACAGACATGAGGGAGGAAGGACCTAGGAAGTGTGTTGCAAGAAGGTGAAGTTCTCTATAAAGCAAGTTAAATGCTGTCGCAAAAAACCCAAGGTGTAATTATTGTTTGAGCACACCGCATGCATTTATCTGCTTGTGCATCCAAGAGCAGGAGTTCTTGCTGCCCGGCCAGCCACCCCTTTAGCACCCCTGCGTCGCAGCTGTCACTGCTGCTGCACGGAGCTGTGAAGATTTTCATTGTGAGTTCTCCAGCCAGCGGAGCGCAAGGAAGGGCTTTGTGCCTTAGCCAGGCTGCGTCAGGTGCCAGCTGAGGGGCAGGGTGCCCATCCTGGGCCCAGGTCAGTGTGGCTGTGTGGTTATTAGGCTGTTACAGCAGCTGGACTTCTATGCCTTGTGCTTCTTCAGCAATGTCATTCTGGTTTTTTTGATTTTTTTATCTTTTTTTGGGGTAGCAGACCTGTCTGTTATTCTGCGTTGGTGGAGTTTTCCTTGGTGAAGTGGAAAGCGTGGGGTCATCCCAACTCCAGAGACAAAAATCAAAGTAGAGTGAAATCAGTTCTTTGTCTAGTGCTCTGCTCACAAAGAGGAACAGGAGTGCCAGAGCTTGTCAGAAATTTGGTTAGACAAATCAGAACCTATGTTTAAAAATACCCTCATTTGTTTCCAGCGCGTTTGCTGAGCCATCAGTTGGCTTTTTGAGCCAACAGTTTTTTTTTTTGAGTGGCAGTGAACTACGTTGTGCCAGGCCCAGGGTATGAGCTGGTAACTTCCCTCTTGCAAATAGTCCCTTTGGCAAAGAGCAACAGGTCTGTCGGCATCTAGCTTTTCCACAGCACTCTAGGACCCTGCTGTGTATAAAGAGAAGTGAAGGACAATAAAACTTCTTCCTTAGAGCAAATATTATTCCAGTTCCATGTGAGACCAGAAGTCCTCATGGGTTTTACAGGCTGATTGGTACCAAACTCCTCCAGGAAACTCTCTTACCTTGTGTATATCGAAAGATGCCTGGTGCTCTCTCTCTCCGGATAGATTTTACAACTGGAACTTGTGCCACTGAGACCCATTATTGTGCTCAGAAGTCAGATACCCAGTTCTCACAGTTGCATTGACATCCATTTCCAGAGCAGATAATGACAATTAAGGTATTGATTTTAAAGAGATGATCCTAGTTCTTGTCCTCCCGTGCTGGCCCGGTCTGTGGATTTTTGTACCATATGTAGGAAGATGTATTTGTGCAAAGTGGACGTTTCATTCCTGTGAGCGTTGGAAGTCCACAAATTCAACCTCACCTTGAGACCAGCAATCTGGGCTCGAGATGGAAGGAGACCCCCAAAAGGGTTTGTTCAGTTAGGGAGACTTTCTGACTATGTGCAGCAGGAGACATCGTACTTTTTCCTCAGTACATTTCAGACATTGCAGTTTAGTGAAACTAAAATTGCGTTGTTCTGGCTGTGGAACATTCAGGGTCAGAGCAGTTCCCTGCTGCCAGTGACATCTCATCTGCCATCAGGCTGTGAGCAAGCTGAAATGTCTATTTCGACAAAAAACATAGACCTTAATGCTCAGGAGAGGGAAACCCCAGGTAAGTACAAACTCCGATTGTTATTATGTTTGTACCAGCAGATTTGTTTTTATTTCACTATGCCCTTTAGCAAAGCAAGTTCCTTGCCAGAGGACTTGGATTATAGCACCGCAGTTCCCTGAGATGGTTTGCAGCTAGAGGCTATGTAGGAGCAATTAGTCAGTTTTAAATAAATTACTTTGAAAGTTAAACTGCTCCTTTGTTATAGTCTGTGTGCTGTTTTTTAAAGACGGTGCTGGAGCTATTCTGGTAGAGCCGACTGAATCAGACAAGGAGTTAGTATTGATTCGTTAGATTAATATTTTAAACTTAGAAATATATAAGTGTGGATACTAATGTTTTTTTCATTGAACTTGGATTGAAATGAAAATGAATCGGCTTTAATTTCATTTGTAAATATCACTGAAGCTGCAAAATACTCCTTTGCTTTCCAATTTGCTCAGTTCTTTAAATTCTTCCTCAGGGACTGTTTGCTGGTTGTAAATCATCGATATGCTTGAGAAAATGCCCAGGCCTGGAAAATGAAGTTCCGTGTGCAGCTGGTGCTCAGACTTGTTGCCCAAAGAAACAGAAGTTAGAGATTATTCTCTGGTTTTGTTCAGGTGTGCAAAGTCAGTGACTGTAAGACTTCAGGCACGGGTCAGACACGCTGCTGTAGAGACAGAGATTTCCAGCATAAATACAGATCTCAACAGAAATGCCAAGGGCCAGTCTTTTTCTTCTTCTCCTGCAGATGTGTTCAAGGTTCAGATTTCCACAGACAAGGCTTCTTTTTTTTATTTATTCTCTAGCTTGCTTGTAAATCAGTGAATTTTTTCTTTATAGTTTGGAGAACGTTCAGTATCCCTACCAACTCTACATTGCTCCTTCTACCAGCAGCACAGAGAGACCCAGCCCAAACGGTCCGGACAGACCTTTTCAGTGTCCAACCTGCGGGGTCCGGTTCACTCGCATTCAGAACCTAAAACAACACATGCTTATCCACTCAGGTAAGAAACGTTACTGTCTCCAAGAATTACTGATTTACAGACTCTGGGAGGTCTGCTCGCTGTGCAGCAAATGTAATAATGCAATTCTTTTTTAATCACCTGCCAAGTGCCTGAGAATTGATTTCAGAAAGATTGGGTAGAGGTGCGTCTCGTTGGATGCTTGTTTTGATACATCAAATCTGACTGATAGCTCTACTCATGGGTGATTAGCGTTTGTGTGGACTGAAAAAAAAGCCTGATTGCCTGAAACTCATCACAATGAGTAATTTTCATGATAAAGATTTGGGATGAAATAAAGTATGCTTGGCTTTTTTATTGTACAAAAGAAGTGATTTAGACTGAAATTTGTCCTCTTACATGTTGTAATTGTCTGCTGTGTTTTAGAGGAGCCTTGCAGCCATAAGAAAATATTGTCTATCTTATGTCCTTGCATTGAAGAATGTTGTATGCCTTTGGATCTCAGAATTTTTGGAGGGATTGCAGGACAACTGAATTGGTTTGATAATCAATTTAGCTACTACAGATAGTACAGGTAGCAAAAGGTTTGTGTGAATGCCTCCTCTCAGTCTTGATCCCCAAACTGTCGCCTTCGTTTTGATTTCTTACTGAAGTGTGATCTCCTAATGTCTTTGCTGTCGGTGTTTTTCAAGACTTATCATCCTTACCTTGCAGTAGCATTGGCATTTTAGTGAATGAAGGGAATATTGGAGGGTCGCTGCTCTTGGACACTAAGCCTTGTGGTTTCGCATCTCCTGGCTTGAGCTTGACTCTTACCTGCACGCAGATGCCCTGCTGTTTTTGGGCAGAGCGACCACAGTTGTCAAGGTGTCATTTTTTCACTGTCAGCAATTATTTGTCAAATCTCTTCAAGCAAAATGACCATACTGTGTTCAGGCCAGCAGTAATAATTGGTGTTTAATACTTATAAAAGCAAACTTTGTGGGCATACTGGGTGCGAAATTATCCCAAGCCGGTTGCTGAAGTCTTCACTGACAGCAGACAGGCAAGCCCTGGGCGAAGTTGGGAGAGATTTGAATAGCTGTTTAAGCCTAATTAGCATGCAAAAGAAACTCTCAAAACTTATAATGTTGAAAGTGTTTTCCCAGAGGCAAAATGGCTGAAGAGATTTTCCTGAAACTATCGGAGGAAATAGATGCCCTTGGACAGCACGAAGGCATGAAACGTTTTAGCTCCATAAGATGATATTCCAGTGTATTAACTTGTTTTCACGTGCTTAACAAGGAGTTTCAGTGTAACCTTAACTACAGCTTATTCCGTATAAAAGCCCCAATTAAAAGTTCAGCTCCCGCTTTGAACACAAGGAAAGCAGAGTGAAAGACTGATGGAATTAACAGCCTGGACTGGTGCGCATTCAGCCTTTTGAAAAAACCTTTTTTATTCCTTGACAGCCCTATTATGAGTAGAGCACCATATTCCAGATTCTTGGCCTCATGTTTGGATTTCCACACTTTCTGGAGTTCAGACTTTTTATTAAATCTGAACTTTTTGGTGATTCAGTCTTTTATGTTGTAATAGTTCTGTTTGGGTGTGATTACGTACTCTCAGCCACTGCAACATGTTGCAGAGCTCATATGGTTCAGGGTTTTATTAGTGCCTGTAACAAATGAAAAATGAACTAGTAACAGAATTTCTAAATTAATACTAGAAAAACTGAGAGGCATGAACCTAAACTGTCTTAGAGAGCTGTCTGTCATGCAGAGCTGTTGAAAATTCTTGTATGGAAAGGTTCCCACGCGGTATAAAGGCTGCTGCTTCACCCTTTTATCACCATTCCTGCTGCATTACAGGGGCATCCTTGTGCGCCCAGTCCCCCTGCCAGAACGCTTCTCTGAGGCCAGAGGCGTTGCAATTAAGGGTAGCCTGCTAATTGCATTGTTGGGAACCAGTCTGGCACAAGAATCTCCCGAGATCAAAGGAGCTCAAAGATGGTTTGAGATGACTGCTGCATCGGATACTTTTTGGCTGTGGCTCAGGTTCTTAACCGTAGTGTAAGCCGTGGAGGCTTATGTTCGTTTTACACTGAGGGGAAGAAGACGTGTGAGCGTTACGGACGGGTCGCGTTGTTACGAAATTTGTTGGCAGTTGGCTCTGAGAAAGCGCAGCTCTGCGAGAATTTTCTGCCATTTTAAAGTTAACCAGAGAATTTCTTCCTCGAGCAGCGCTTGGCTGCGACGGGCCGCAGCTGCTGCCCTGTGCTGTTAGGAAGGGTTTTGCCAGTGACCTCTCATTACAAAAGGTGAACGTTTTTTTGCTCTCTCTTCCGCAGGCATTAAACCATTTCAGTGTGACCGCTGTGGGAAAAAGTTCACCCGAGCTTACTCGCTAAAGATGCATCGCCTGAAGCACGAAGGTAAACGCTGTTTCCGGTGCCAGATATGTAGTGCCACTTTCACTTCCTTCGGGGAATATAAACACCACATGCGGGTTTCCCGGCATATTATCCGCAAGCCTCGGATTTACGAGTGCAAAACATGTGGCGCCATGTTCACCAACTCTGGAAATTTAATCGTTCACCTGAGGAGCTTGAACCATGAAGCGTCAGAGCTAGCAAACTACTTCCAGAGCAGGTGAGGTGCACAGCAAAAACCTAACAGGGAAACTTGCTTTTTTTTTTTTTTTTCTTTTTGCCTTTTTTTTTTTTTTTATCCTAAATCATCTTTTCCTGCTTTCAGGGCAGCCTGCTGTGCCTCTCATCAGGTTGCCAGCTAATTCCAGTCCAACTCATTCTCGCGCCACTGTCTGTTGTATCTGATCTGTCTTACAGCATGTAAGCTATGTAGGAGGGCGCGGAAGAATCGAGTGATACTCAGAAGCTGCTTCTGGGCTACTTAATTTCTCTTTTCAGTCGTATCTGTGGTCAGGCTCATGCCATTAAGCCGTATCGTTCTATACGATAGTATTTGTGGCGTTCTGTAAATGATTTGCTGTTCAAAATCTCGTACGTAGCCTGTTCGCTTCCATAGGGGATAGACTGATTGCTTCATTTGAAATGCTTGCTTGATGGTGGGTATTGTGGAAAGATTGCATGACTCCATACCTTCTCTTTTTTCATTTTCTAGGTAACGTATTACTAAATGATCAGAATAACAGGGTATGAAATAATAAGGGCCAGTTTCTAGTTTATCAAGGCACAAGACACTGGGCATATCTCGCAAGTGCAGTTTGCTAAAGACTGTTAAAAGGGTTCTGAGGCATGAGAGACTAGCACTGTATTCTTATTGCGAAATATGTGTTTGTAACCATTGGAATCTGAGACAGAAAAATATGAAAATGGATGAGGGAAACTGGAGGCAGATAGATCTCGCAGCTCTTAAATCTGTAGAGAGGGCGCAGCTTGGACTAAGTCATCTGTCTTCAGAAAGGCAAAAGAAATGTATTGTAAATGTTACGGCATCGACAATACCATCCCTTGTGACTTCCAGACATGATGCTTCTTCCTTTACAAAACATTTCAGCGTTTTATTCTGTTTGGTTATCTCAGAAGTGATGTAGGACGAAAAAATTGCAAAACAAACCAGGAAAGCCAGTGACTGTTTTTCCAGCAGAATTTTGTTTAAAAGTACAAGTGCTTCACATCTGCGGGTTGACGCAGTTCTTGTTTGCAGCACTTGTGCCAAGACTAGAGCAAAAACTCTTAAGGGATGGTGCCGTGATTGTGGTGAGCGCTTTATTGTTGTCGTCAAATTGAAGTCAGATTGAAGTACGTGATTTTAGCTGTCTGCAGGCCTTCCCTTAGTTCGAATTTGCAAACACTAGGTGTAGCATAGCTGATGGTGAACTTGGATTTGAAGCAGTGAATGCTGCTGTCATGGAAGAAGAGGACTGCCTTTAAATGGTTACAAGGAGAAACCAAAGCATACAAACGTGCATGGATGTAATATTAATATATATATATATATATACTTGCCTCAAGTCCAAACTTACATGTCTGGTGCTGAAAATTTGTAGAGAAATTGTATTTTTGGTGTGTGCTCACGCTCTGAAAGTACTGCCTGAGACTTTGGTAGATGTTCTTTGGATACACTCAGCCGTCCGTTGGTAAGAGTAAGTTGAAGAGGGAAGGAAGCGCCATCCCGTTCTTCTCACGGCAGCGTGATACGGGCCAGCATCCCAAAACACCGCTGTAGCTGGTGCTTTCAGCAGGACCCCTGCTTCCTCCCTCATGCTTCTGTCTACAGCCTGTCCGCTCTGCGAGGAGTGCTGCTGCTCTTCCTTGGGTGGATCTTACCTCAGTGGTGGAAAAGGCCCACGCCTTTGCCAGCGCTGAACTCATTTTTGCTTCTGTTTGTAAAGGTTGAGCGCTCCCTTTTTGCAATGAGGTTTTCAGTGCCATATGATGTTCCAGACATTAACTTCCATTCTCATCAAGGTGATACAGTCTAAATATTAAGAAGTTGCTGTGTAGGAGATACGGATGCACAACAATGTGAAATAGATGTCTCTCAGTAAATTCTCCGTGTGTTCAAATGCGAACCAGGTTATAGTGCTTAGTGAAGTGTGTCGCTGTGATGGTCTTGGAGCAATGTGAAATGAATATCTTTGTTCTCTGTGCAATGCAGTACGTAGCTTGTGTGATGTAACTGATGCAAAGAAACTGATACCGCTGATGTTTGTGCGAGAAATGACATTTCTCTTCTGTCCTTTGCCCCTCTTCTAGTGACTTCCTAGTACCGGACTACTTAAACCAGGAACAAGAAGAGACCCTCGGGCAGTATGAGCTAGGGGAGCATGGCTTTGAAAGCAACTCTTCTGTCCAAATGCCTGTCATTTCACAGGTCTCGTCAACTCAGAATTGTGAAAGCACTTTCCCCTTGGGGTCTCTGGGTGGGTTGGCAGAGAAGGAAGAAGATGTGCCAGAGCAGCCAAAGACTAACGCCAATGCTGAGGCAGCCGCAGGTGACCCTCCGAAACCGGAGCTGTCATCTATTACTATTGAATAATTCATGGTTTGGTTTCATTTTTGTTCTTTGGAAAGTGCCTGTGTTTGGTCCTGTACATTTTAATTTAATTTTTTTTTTTTTTTAAAAAGTGGGGAGATTTTCCCTTTTTACTTTGTAAGCTACGCTTTCAACAGAAAACTGCAACAGATGTTACATTATTTTTCATGACTGAATGATCACTTCTGTGAAAATATTTAAGACTGAATGCACAAAAAGATCTTGTCAGAACATCATGGAAGCTGTGATGCACTTCTAAAGAAGAACAACTGATTCAGATCACTTTAACTATTTCTTCTTCCACAGTTAGAGCAGCTCATTAAGTTTCTCCTGCTTCTGCAGACCCTCTGGTTAAGGGAAAGAAATCAGAGGAAACCTTTTCAAAATGACAAACAAAAGGATGCATTGGAAATCGTTATTGAACAGTTGTGACTAGTTTTGAGTGGATGCTTTAATCTCCTGCATAAAAAAAAAAACGACACTTCCTATCTCTGTGCCTGCTGTTTTTCAAAGCGCTTACTGTAAGCCTGTTCTTGGAAATGGTAAGCATTTTTGAAACTTAACAGTCGCACACGTTCTAAAAACACGTTGTCCCTTTTCATCTCAGATGAATCGGTTTTGACAAACCAAGTGATGTCATGCCAGGTATTCCTACTTCTTATATTCCGGTCCTTTTAGAAACTGCTTGATCAAATAGGCCATCCAGGTTTGCCCTTCTAAGGTTAGGCGTGGAAGCACTACGGTCAGGCAAATTCCAGTGGTGCATAATGACTTGAGGGTGATGGAAGAGTGGATATCGGTGCAAGCCTGACAAATATCTGATGACTGCATCTGTCGAAGGGGGACCACGTATGAAAACGAAGGTTTTCCCCAACTGGAAGGCTTAAATCCTGGCCAGACTGGTTGCAGTTCTGGTCACTTGTCCCTATCGTATATACTGCATTTGTACTGATCTCCGAAAGCTAGCTAGAGGGAGTTTACAGATGGGAAAAAATGAGCTCTTTTGTGCATTATTGCACATTTTTTTTTGTTTATACATATGCATATATAGTTTCTGAGATTTTTATTAGTCTGTTTTGGACAAAACAAGCAATTTATTCTCTTTCAAGGCCAACTTTCTAACCCAACAGGGGGTTGTTTACAAAAAAAGCCTATATAGCAATGATGAATTGTTCCTGTTTCAAAACATTTTAAATCCTTGCCAACTCGGCTTATTAAAGGCCATTACTCCAGCTACATACACAGCTCAAGTAAGCAATAAATTGAAAGATTTGCAATTTCATTTTTCCATATTTAGAAAAAGCAGCAAATTTAGGGTCTGGGATTTTCAGAGCAGCGAGTCTTGTTTTGTCGAGGCTGTTTGGGCTATAGTACTGCTTTGAAACCTAAATTAGGAAATAACATTAGGAGCTTTGTGATTTTTCTTACTGCCTCTGAAGTTAACTCAGTGTTTGATGCCAAATGCCTACCGCCTACAGATGACATGCTGAACGAGTGGGTATTACTTGATCTTAGTATTCCAAAGGCAGGATATACTCCCTTGGTTTTGAATCTTGTTTTTTTAAATTGTCGTTTTCTGTGCGGGTTTGTTTCACGCAGACAGGAGGAGGAAATGAAACCAATAGAGAAGGGTTGCCCCTGAAGAAACAGGAGACACAAAAGTCGTATTATATTGCAAGATCAATTTGTATTCAGTTAGCTTCGGCAGCTCCGGTGCTCTGTAGGTCGGAGTTGTTTCTCCTAATCGCCAACTTTTGTAAGGAAAAAAGTTTATTGCCCGTTGGAAAGAGCTTAAAGGTTTTTAGTGACTTGAACTGTTTTTCTCTGCTGTGTTTTAGGTAAAAAACACACATTTTAGTTAAACAGAGTGAAACCAGTCGGGATTTAAGTCCTTTCTGAGTTGCTGGAATGAAGTTTCTCCACTAGACCCAAAGGGTGTTTTAGAAACATGCTGCAAAGGAGTTCTCTGCTACAATTCAGTCTCGTATATCTACCTTTGTAAGTCTTCTTAAAAGGGCTCGAAGGAGAAACTCTTTTTTGGGGATACTGTGCTGTGAATTAGTCCAGTGTCTGTTGGTGGGCTGAATTTAAGGACCAGTTCTCTGCCGCTTCTGATTTCTATAACTGGGAAGCCAGCGAGAAAAGACGATGCCTTTTGCTGAGTTTTATCGGGATTTACAGGGCTATGACACTGAACTCAAAGACGTAGTTTTCTTTTTTCTGAGAAGTGTTACTCCACGTTGCAGGTATCTGAGAATCCTTTGTGATTGGTGTAGTAAAAAGTACTTCACACAGAAACACATTTCCAGACTGCACAGATGTAAAAATCAAAGGTGGCCAGATACAGACGGACATAATCTTCTGTTAGAATCTGGTAATTTTCACCCATTAGATATTTTGCTAAACAGTTTATCGGTGAGGAGGTGTGCAAATACAGAATAGACATATCTGGATCATGGATTTTTAAGACCTAAAATTTAGTGTCAGAAGGCAAACTGCTTTCTGAATACCAAAGAGAAGGGGGGTGGGGGATAATTAAAAAGACTTTGTAGCTCTAATCTTTTCTCCCTTGAGTAGAAATGGGTATCATTAACTGTTAACACCTTGGTACAAGGCAAGTCATGGGTTTTATTGTTCGTTGCACTGTATCTTTTCAACCCTGTAATCTCTGTGTAACATCTTAATTTAGTTCTCACTTTTCAGTCTGATTCAACTGCAGGAACAATAGAGTTCTGAAAGGATTTTGTTTGTTTGTTTTAGGGTTGGGTTTACTTATTAATTTTCCCGTTTGTGTTTGTTTCTTGCTAATACCTCCGTAGAAGTGAACACAGATTAAATACAAATATTGTTTTAGTTCTCCTCCTTAACTTGTTGGAAGTGTTCGGTTCTTTGCAATGCTGCTGTTCTTCACAGGAGAGGTGTAAAAGCACAGGACATCTTAAAACAATCTCTGTTGCAAATAGGCTTAGATTCCAAATTGAGAGAGAGAGATATCTAACTAAGCTAGAAGAAACTTGCCTTCAACTACACTGGGGATT
>Ga0181612_105305_pt1 | contig 14240 bp, 7 predicted proteins | sample HoacroProtozoa21_FD_119630 | JGI IMG/M metagenome (GOLD analysis project Ga0181612, IMG submission 119630) | Hoatzin crop microbial communities from Cojedes, Venezuel. Combined Assembly of Gp0051906, Gp0051904, Gp0051908 | reverse complement strand
ATGCTGCAAATTACTACATTCACTTTCAATTATAAGGGAAGGACATTCAAATAAATCTGTTTAATATCAACCAAATAAGAATGAAACTTTGAACACTAACTACAATGAAGCAGTAGCCTCTGCAGCCTATATCGCAAAGTACTACTTCACTGAGCATGATGAGAATGAACTGAGGATGACCATCAGAAACAAGGTTTTCCTTTCTGTTTGCTATTCATACAGATTTTGTCTGCTTACCTCTTAATAACATCTGCAACTGACTGACTAGAGAGAGAGGATGTTACAAGCCTGTGGAGTCAACTTTTTGCAGACTAACTGTAGAAGCCTCTGGGAAGAAAATATTAGGTCATAACAAAGGAATTTTCTTAGGATCCAAATGTGTCTTGTGAAGAGCTGCCTAGCTGCAGAACTGGAATGACATGCTACAGCAGGCAGACGCATGCTATAATCATCCATATAGTAATCAAGTTCCAAGACAAAACTAGTTTAGTCTTGGGCCTCACTACTGCCATTTAGAAGGTGGTTCCAAAATTTTCATGACTCTAAGAGTTAGAAATCTTCTAATTCCAGGCTGAACTTACTCATAGTCTGTATATATCTCTTCATTTGTTGTTGGGCCAGTCATGCTTTTTATATTTTTTCCTTCTATTCACTCCCATCACATGATACAAGCAGAGACAGCGACTGTGTTCTCCCAGGCCTTCTTTCCTTTTGGGGCAATATATTCCCTGTTGTTCACCATTTTGCAGATCCATTCAGGCTGGAAGGGAGCTCAGGAGGTCTTTGGTCTAACCTGCTGCTCAGAGGAGGGTCAGGCGTGAGGTCAGACCAGGTTGCTCAAGGTGATCGGGTTGCTCAGGGCTTTAGCTGGTGAGGTCTTGAAAAGTCTCCAAAGACAGAGATGGCATAGCCTTTCTGGGCAGCCTCTTCCATGAGTTATGTCCCCACAGTGGCATTTTTTTTCCCTTATTAAAAGTCAGAATCTCTTTTGTTTCATTCTATGACCATTGCTTCTTGTCCTCTGGCTGTGCACTCCCATAAAGAGCCTTTCTCTGTCTCCCCAGTAACCCCCCACAGGTACAGGCAGGTTACTTTTAGGTCCCCTTCAAGCCATTTATTCTCCAGGCTGAAGAAGCCCTGGTCCCTCAGCCTCTCCTCCTTCAGAACTGATTTTTTTTATGATCCATCCACCTCCCACCACCTTGAACTCATTTATCTGTTTTTGGATTTGCCTTAAGTCTCTATTTTTGCCTTTCTACTCTCTGCCTTACAGGAAGCTTTGTTTTGGTTCCATGCTCTCCGTTATTGTCTTTACTGAAAGGCAAACAAGGGTTTTCTTTAATTTCTGCCTAATTCCCATTACATAGCAGTCCCACTACTTCTTTCATTTTTTTCTTATTTTATGCATATAGCTGGAGAAATTGTGCTTTTCATTTTAATTCCTCTGCAAACTTGACTTCTGACAGTTCCTACTTTGTTCATTACTGAGCTCTAAACATGGACTTCATTTCCTTTTTCCCTTTCTAATCAGTCCCTTTTTCCACTGTCTGCTTAATCATATTATCTGTCAAGAGAGGTATTCATCTGAAACTGGCTATGTATTTGTTCTTCTTGTAGTGAAAGCAAGCCCCAGATTAAACCAAACCAGATCAAACCAAAATGAAACTCAAGTAAACATAACAACACCGAACTAAATTATGCCAACATAAGCAATAGTAAAGAAGAAAAATTCAAAATATATGCATGTCAACAACAGGGATATTGGACGTGACCCTGCTGTAGCTCCGACAGGAAAATCTACACAGAACATGTTGATCTATTGTCAGGATGATTATCTGCTTGTTAACAGGAGCAGGAAAGAGAGATCAAGCAAAAGACAAAGAAGATGACTCTTTTCTTTTTCAATGTTTGTATTTTTACAGGGCTTTGTTATTCATTATTCAGTAGTTCAAACAGACTATCAAACGCTAAGAAGTGTAACACTCTTCTTCCAACTTGTCTTTCAAATCTGTGAGAGTTAATTATTTGTTAACAAGTTAGCTAAACAAAGAATCATAGAGTAATATTACAGTTTGCTTTGGTTGTTGACTAAATGGCAATTATGAATTTGGAAGGCAGCATTCGCTGGGGAAGAACAAAATATTTTATTCAATGTAAAAACTCTGTATATTGGAATTTATTCTGAGTAAGTTTGAAGCGCACATCAACCTGTGCCTCTTACTTCAATCAGTACAGCATTTCCCTTCATAAAAAAAAAAATTGCGTCACATTCTTCTCACTGGAAATATATGAACATGCTTTCGTTGGAATAGATGGCAGCAGGAACAGGAAATACTGTGAGTGTGAATTGAGGTTGTAAAATGAGGTTGTAAATGAAAGCATGAAAAAAGGTAGTTTCATTTGGAAAATACGTGACAGGAAAAGCAGTAAAGCCATAGGGAGTACAGGTAAGCAGACTCAAACCCATGTGGTACGGGGATTCGTTCCCTTTTGTGATGGAAAGCTCAGAAACACTTCCGATTTTTGGTTTTAGAAATGAAAGGCTATGCCTACTGCTAGTGACCCAGGCAAAAATATAATGTTGCCATGGCTTTAGCAGAAGGAAAGGTATTTAAAAAGATCAATAAACTATATAACTCAACATAGGAAAGCAGCACAATATTACAGGTCATCTATTTGCACATTTGTGAGGTTCAAAGTCAAAAAGTTCAGTACATTATTTAGATATACTAGATTTGGAATGTTTTCTTTAATTATCTTCAAAGCTCTGAAGTCTGAAAAGCTGACTAATACATACCGTAGAGAATAAACCTTCTGGGGCAAATCGGTTTTATTACACGACTGGGCAATATTTAGCAATACAGAGGTCGTAGTGTAAATTTGATCAGCAAAAAAGCTAATAATAAAAGCCAATTTTGTGATATTTCAGCAGTAGCACCTCCTGTCTGTCTGTGAAGCTACACAGGAAAACCTTTCCAGGCACTGTTTACATTTAAGTCCATTAAATATCTAAGTAATGACTTAGATGTCAGCCTGCTGACGCTGTGGATTTTTTTCAGTACTCTCAGTGTTGTGATGCACCAGATGTGGATGAAGAACTCCAGTAAGAAATTTAAATGCAGTAGTACAGAATAAAGATGAAGGAAGGGGGTAGGCAGAGGTTTGGATAGCAAAAGATTAGGTAAAGAGTCAGGGAAAAAAGCAAGAAACTGCATATATAATCAACAGTGTATATTTTCTTGCAGAAATCCATAAAGCCTGCAATCCTAAACTGCAAAAACTATTTGCTAATTTCCCTCTTGACTACCTGAAAGCTGATCTATTCAGAGGTCAGTCTACGTAACAGCCTAGACTGATGAATGCAGGAAGGAAATCTTATTTTGTACATCTGATGGTCCGAGTCCTTTGGTGACTCTAAATGTGAACCAGCTTAAATCTCTGAAAGAAATTACTGATTGCTTAGGATTTTGAGTATTCTTTTGCTTGTTTGTTTTCTGTAGACGAACTAATGTACAACAATACACTGGGACTTCAAAGGTTTTTAAATTTAGTGTAGAGAAGGCAGGTAAATGCAGAAGTAAGGTGCTCTGTGCAGCCTGAATTCAGCCATCTTGTGCCCAAACATAGTGAAACAGTCTGAGGAAACAAACGTGCCTACTTTTGAAAGCCAGATCGCATCGGAAACCTCAGATAATTATGAGGCATGGAGGAGAATGTATAGAAAGCATTTTTAAGAAATTGCCTAACCCTTCTTTGCTGGGAACTTTTGAGTGGATTCTTCTGCTGCTTGCACACATTTTTCATCTATGTGTATAGTTCTTTACAAAGACGTCTAAGAGTAGGATGTTCCATGCCAGCTACATGCTGATAGCTCTTCCTTCTATTGATACTCCTCCACTCCTCAAATGGATAGTGTCCCTATATCATTTTGAACAACAACAAATAAGTGACTAATAAAACTCCAGGTTTCCTATCTTTTATTATGCTGAAAGGAGATACAAGCAGCATGTGCCCTTCCCTGAGAAAAAGTGCCATCACCAATATTACTAATTATAGATACCATCACTGCCTCTGGAGAGACTTTATTCTTTTTCCAAATCTTTTTTCTGTTTTGTTCTATTTACGCTTGCTTGCTGTAATTTAAAGCCCACATAAACTCAGTCTGGCTCCTGCTGGCTTTGTTTTTAAATGAACCTCTAAATTTTCAGTAACACAGAAGGAGAGGATAGGGGATATAGACCACTCAATCACATTGTTTTGTTTACAATTTAATAACAAGGTATCACCTTTCCTAAGTGAGATCTTCCATTGTTAATAAATATGGAAGTCTAGTCTTTCATCTCAAGTCACTTAAACAGGCTTAATGATATATTAGAAGAATGCAGAAGATACAACTGAAGTACAGAAATATGAAATACCAGTTTCAGGATTGTTTCTGCAGCCTTGTCCCTTTGTATACAGATTATTCCTTCTTGTCCGGTGTCACACTGGTAGCTCAGGAAGAGAGCCAAGGATGGAGCTTTGCTTTTGGCACAAAGCACGGTGCTATTCATCGAAAAATAATTTTTGTCCCTTATCACCCCTTCACATATTTCCATGGTTCAACATACTGTTGTCCTGATACACATCTGCTTCCGCCCAGTAGGCTTTTTAGGTTGCCTATGCAGATCTCTATCATTTGAATGAGTACTGTATGGTAGCAATAATATACTGAAAAGTTCTGTCAGCCAGCCAATAGATGAAATGTGCCAGACCTTTTACTCTAGTGTAAATAACTGCTTGCAATATGGGCAGAGAACCTCTCATCCTCAGAACTTCCAAACAATTTTCCAGTCTTTGAAAGCATGACCTGGAGTTATTGACAGTGCAGACTTATTTATAGATTTATCACACCACAGTGAAAAACTTTATCACTGAATAAGATAGACTTCAGTCAGGCTAATTAGAAATTGGGGTGTGCGTTAGAGATCTCTGCAAGAAATTATCCGTAGAACTCCAACCTCTGAACAGTTGAGATGATAATCAATATCATCAAGTGAAACAATACTCAGAACTTCCTACACTCAGAACTCAAAAGCATCTAATCTGTATGGAACTTTCTATATCCAACAATCAGTGGAGGAGTCTGCACTAAAACATCTAGTATTGTTTACGTATTTCTTCATGCACAGTTTTTTGTGGACTAACAAAGCCTAACAAACTACTAGAACACTCAACATTTCACTCCTGCCAGAAATATTAACTGCACCCTACTGTGTATAGGACACAGCTGGGACTTGAAATCTATTTAGCACATGGTTTTAGAAATTTATTTCCTTATAATGGAGTTGATAACAATGAAAATATTAAAAATATTACTCTCAGATATAAGTATTATCTTTTGGACAAAAAGACTGTGGTCTTGATGGACCTTTGTGTTGGAAGACGCTCAAATTTTGCCTGTTTTAAAAATCATTTGCCAACACCCAAAAGCAATGGAATTTTGGGGGATATATAGTACTCGGATTTTTTTTTTATTATATTAATAAAAATTTTGTCTTGGAGTTTGTTTCACAAATATTAAGCCTGAAGCAGAGAGTAAACATGGAGTATATTATCCCCACCAGCTAAATTTTGTCAATACTAAACACAAATGAAGGCAAAGACTTACGATGGAAAAGACAATGCAGAATTAAATATTGACACTCCTCTTATTACCATGATTTATGAACCAGCCTGTACCATGACAGAAACACATAAATAAGTAGTGTTCATGGTTTGACATCACAGTTATGAATATAATTTATAGAAAAAATTTACAACATGGGAAGCGAATAAGGAGAGATACTTCAACCTTGGTTTCATTAGCAGCCTTGTCCACTGATTTGTATTTTGTTTGTAAAACATTTTGAGAATCAAAACCCCCTTCTATTTTTTCAGAAATTTAAAAGACATTCAAAATTACAGTGGCTAACCTTTCCAATTCATTACTGAGTTTTAGTAAGATAAAGCTCTGTTTTCAAACCAGAATAAGCCTGCATGCTATTTTCTGTCTTCTGTCAGATCTCTCTCTTGGCAAAAGAAAGATTTTTTTTGTAGCAGTGTTTTTGGAGGGAAGGTCATCATTTTACAGATCTTGGTCTGGTAAGATACTGACCACTTCCTCAGAGGTACAGATTACCCTTTATTCCCTAAATACTCCAAGCAGCTTGCAGGATTAAGCCCATAAAAGGCATTAGAAAGTGGCTTTTTTTGTTCGTTTACATTCATTATATTACTTTATGTCCTGTCATTTGCGTGCAGCTCTCGTTTCAAGATTACATTTTCAATGCAGAAGATTCTATCAGCAGCAGCAGATGTGAAAGTAATGACAGGCTGAGAAGTGATCTGCAGGCCGGTTTTGGAAAGTACTAAATTTGGCTCAGAACAAATCTGGTTATTTAGAAGACCTGCATCATAACCGTAATTATATTCATTTTCAACTTCTGGGAATGGAAAAAAGAACCCAAGCTTTTTGCCTACAAACTGATTACATGGCTAAACTAAACGCTCTAGGTCACTGTAATACAAAATGTGTAAGAGAAAGAGCATTTAAGAGAATGCTAGTATAAAGACAAAAGGATCCAGAGACAGTAGAGGTAAATCAAAATAAGAGAGAAAAACATAAGGGGAGAAAAGGAATAGAAAATAAGCCATAATAAACAAGACATAAGGGGTACTAAATTTCTTTAATTTTTAAAAGGAGATAGCGGGAGAGAGGACAGAGAACAGCAGTCCTTTGCGTAAGTTCACTTCCCCCGTAGACCCTAGCAAGAATCTTAACTGTCAGAGAAAAGGGAATACTGACCATGATGCTCTTTTCCGAGATACCAACCATGAAAAACCTTCCCAGAGGTCTCTGACATTCATGAAAGTTTTGCATCTTTTCCCACCGCAGACTGTGATTTCCCCTCACCTCCATCCCAGAGCTCTTAATTTTGTCTTCTGTCTTAACCCTTTCTTCTATTTCCAACTCCAGCCAAAACCTATCTAATTGAGTAACTGCTTATGTTTCTCCTGGTTGGAACTTCTGAAGCCTGAACACAATCTGCGTTTTCCAGAAATCCATCTGTGGGGGATTCAAATGACAAGAAAAGAGAAAATTAAGGGGCAACAACAATTTTTTTTCCCCAAAACTGAACTAAGGTCATGCAGATGTGCCACTCCAAAACTAGGCTCAGGATGAGAGCGAGCTGAACCTCTAGGCTACGGGCTACTTCACATTTGAAAGTCAAACTGTTCCCACGCAGAAAAAAAACCCGAGAACTTAATGGAGAATGGTCTTGCTACAGGGCTTTTAAACCAACTGACTACGTTTTGTAACTTCATACTATAGTCTAAAGGTGGTTTAAAACTTTAAAGAAATTATTACAATCATTCATTAAATCCCATAGGTTTTGAATGTTTTACTACAGATTCCTAGTTAACTTGCATAGACCATTTGATGTAATCCTTATTAAATTCTATGAAAAGATGTTACACAAGGGCTTACCTGTTTTACATACAGAATATATGCATGAGTAATTCTGTGTGTGGCTGTGTGGGCTTATTTCTTTAATTTGTTTACACATTCTCTAGATCTTGGAAATAAAAGCAATCATGACCAAAATTCATTAAAAAAAATGTCTGATCATAGAAAGTTGAATATTGCTGAAGCTTTAGTTTGAAAAAATTGCATCTTAAAATAATGAAATAAATGTTAGGCTTGGGAAGTAGAATAGAGAAAGCAGCATGGAATTTAGTAGGAAACAAAAAGTCCTACCCCCTAGGCACTCAAATGCTTGCTAATCCACCCAGATATGACTCATATAACAAAAGTTGTTATATTCAATTGTGTTAATTACTGTCTGTTGAAAAAGGAATATGTGATGCTTCGTGGCCTCCAGAACTTTTTCAATGTTCATAAAAAGAAACACAGAAAACAATATAATTCTTTTCTGTGAAGGCTGCAGATTAATTTCTCGATGTGTGTGTATTGCTCATCATACGAGAACTAAGGTAACTTGTCGAGGACAAGAACAACCTGTTAAATCTGAAAAAAATTGTCTTGTACTTCACATGAAATTAGTTTAGTATATTGCCTCAGGTTTTGCTGATCATACAGAGAGTCTCAGGTATTCAGAATATTATATTTTAGACTCTTAATAAAATAATACTCTGAAGAGTATTGATAATACTAATTTTTTATGTTGCCCGGGAACTGCACTTTCTGCTTCAGTTGCCTTCAGCTGTCTGACCGGGTTGCTAGTCTGCTAGTGGCTGTCTTTTGTCCCTGCTCCCCATCCCACCGCAGTGCTGAAATCAGAAAACAGTCTGAAATTATTTAGCCTGTTCCGTCCCAAGACAGTGCCCGTGATACCAAAGGACTCCTGTGCCTTACCAAACCTGAAAATACCGCAGTATTTTAACAGCTCCGCTGATTCAGTGCCACGAAGCTGGCATCTTTGGAAGCCCTGGTTACAATTCCTACATGCTACACAGCTATACAGACTTCTCACGGCTTAACCCCAAACTGCAGGAGATGAGAACAAGCTCAACTGAAAGCACTTTCAGGACAGGTAATACCATGCTAAATCTGAAAATAGGCAAGGATGCAACTGCACTCTACACTTGCTAGGAGAAAAGGCTAAGAGGTAAGAAAGAAACCAGACTCACTGGAAAGGAAGATGCTGAATCTAACCACGGGAAAGGAATTTACAAATGTTCAGGCTCTAATGGAGTTCCTAAGTAGTGGAAAAGAGCTAAATGCAACCAGGCAGAGAACAGAGCTAGAATAATGTGCACATAAAAATGGCTCTAATAGCCCATATGAAAGGTCTGTGTAGCCTGAAATCCTGCAAATGGTGAGTAACAGACACCACGAGAAGGAACAAAAGAAACAGCCTAGAAAATGCTAATTCTTTGAGAGAAGCAATTAAATATTTAAGAATATGACTGAAAATGAGATTGTTCCTGGGTGACATTTGTTACTGGTCACTGCTACTAAAGATACTTCTAGCCTTGAGAACACTCTGGGACAATCAGAGCTACTTATAATCTTGCACCTTTAAAGAAAGCAATCTGTTTTATTTGCTTGAAGCCTACCCAAAACTGTCATTGCATGTCCCCTTATTCTTGCAAGATGAAAAATATTGAAATGCTGTTTCATTCTCCACTTCTTTATAACATTGTGTTATAGTATTTATGGACATATATTTTACTGAAATATTTCAAGAAGATCTTCAGATCTTCCAAATAGCTGGGTTTTTTTCTTTTTTATTATGTAAGGAAAGGCATTGAAAACAGAGAAAGAAGTTCTAGATCTTTCAAAAGGATATTTTGATAAGGTTAATTGGTCAGAAAGACAGTTTAGCAGATAATAACAAATTCTTTTTCTAATAATGGATCTAGGGTATTTATTTTGGACTCATTGTACCCTGTCACTCACTGTTAATTTGTTACTGGTTCTACAAAAGATCAGAGGCAAGACCGAGATTATTATCACCACTCATTTGTGCCGTGTCTTATTGTCAGTTTTTATCTTTCAGCAGATAAATATGCTTACTTTTCAGAAATAGCTCTGTGAGTTTCATGTAATTACTCCCCATACATACTTCATTACTATTTCCTCCAGCTAAAATGACTGGGAGATAATGCTTGCAATAAAAGAAATACTGTGCTTTATTATTAATGTGATAGAGAAAGCCGATTTTTGAAGGACTTTTGAATTCTTTCAGAATATGCAGTCTCTGCCAAGCTGTGTATTTTTCACTAATTATCCCTAAGTTTTTACTTAGGCTTTTTTAAAGATCTTGAAATATAGAATCATTCTTTTACAGAGAAATTTTAAATGGGGGAATTTGGATACCTGATGTAACTCTAAGATGGCTGATTTTTAAATGTCTGAAGTGTATTCAACAACTGGATCTTGTAAGTGGATGAGGCACACAAAAACTTGTGTTATAAGTTCTCTGTCATGTATTCAGCTTTTATGTTTAAAGGTTTTTGTCTCACTGTGAAATACATAGTTAAAACAATATAATGTCACGCAATGATGTTTCTCTATTAGATTTTCCCTTTGAGAAAATTGTTTCTTGTAACAGCTGGCAATGTGGGAAGTATGCAAAATATTTAAATGTCCACAAATTCATTCATACCTCTTTTACCATACCTGTTGTAAGACATTGGCCAAAATATCTTTAGGGCAACTTTAGAAGCTAAAGATATAAATAATTATATATGAAAAATGGCACTAGGGGACGGAGAAATTCCTGTTGCCAAATAAAAGCTCTTGCTAACAGATTACATCCTGGCAATCAAACAAAAGATTAAAACACATAAAACGTGTTAGAGAAAACTCTGAACCACCTCTTGCCAGGAAGAATGCAAAGCACTGTTAGTGGGGCAATGTGCCATACTTCTTAGAATACATCCACCAGAGTCTGAATTTCTGCTTTCCATTGAATCTACAGAACTTGAATACAAATAGACATTTATTTTCACAGGTAATTCCGCTTTCTGCAGGAACCAATGAAGTATCTATTTTCAATCTTTACTCAGAATTGCATTGGTATTTCAGTAGAAGGTTTTTCCCTGACTGATGTCTGAATTTTGTGATTGACTCTATGGGCTGAAAAATATGCCACTTATATCAAAAGAGAAAACATCAGGAATATTAATAAATGAATTATTGACTCACCCAAGAATTATTCCCAATGGTTTACTAATTATAAGTACCCAAACTTTCATCTACTCTGAGCACAAAAGTACACAGGTCTTAACATTTAGTTTAATATTAAGAAATCTTGGTTTTATTTTGCATAATTCTTTAGGCCAAAATTAATTATTAATTATCTGATTTTCAAAAGAATATTTAGAATTTAAAATGTATGTGGACGTTTGAAACTAATTCTCTCCATGGGAAAGACTATATTTTTAATTACATTCATCCTAGTTTAAGGTTTATCCATGCAGCTTATTTGCATGTAAAATGCTACAGGTAGAAAATAAAGAAACACATAGTAACCTTGAGATAATCAAGTGTTTTGCTACAGTCCAGGAAAAAAAAAACCAAAATAAACTCATAAAAATATTCAGAAAAGCATCTAAGGCTGTTTGTTGTACTATAAAAACAAAAGTTATCCAGAACTCACGGCTGTTTGACAAGCTGAAACTGTGTGATAGCCATGTAAAACAGAAACTGGTTACGATGAGTCCATATGGATGGTATTCCCTGTGTTCATGGGATGTATTATTCTAACTACTTCTAATTTACTTACCCAAAGAAAAGAAATTGAGTATTGTTGGATGTATGTGCATTATCCTACTCTGATTTGACTGGTGATAAATTAAACTTTTTTTTCCCCAAGTTCAGTCTGTTTTGTCCATGATGGTAATTGGTGAGTGACCTCTCCCTATCCTTATCTTGATCTTTCATCATATTTTTTTTCCCCTGTCCAGCTGAGGAGGGGGAGTGATAAAGCAGCTTTAGTGGGCACCTGGCATTCATCCAGGCTAAGCCGTAAGAGATACACAGGGTTGGTTTTTTTTTAAACTCTCACTGGCTGTAGCAACCTGTATTGCTGTAGTTGGGACACCATATGCCTTCACTGCAGCCTGTTCCCTGCTTTGTTTTTGTGTAGTACTGCTGATCCTTACAATCCACCCTGGGAACAATTCTTTCCATTTTCTTGTATTTAAATTTATAATTCTGCACATCTAAACTGAACCTTTAATTTTTAAATATCTTTACATAAATCCATGATATATTTTTAAATGGTGGTAGTGATGGTATTTTGAAAAGGTTCAAAGAACGCACTGCTAAAAAGCTCTGTTACTTCACAGAGGTTTTCATTACACAAGTATGTCGAAGCAGATACCCCTAACTTACCAAAAGATACAGTCACTCTCTAATCTACTAAAACTGCCTCCGGCATTATCCTCCCGATACTCCTGGATGCTAATTCAGGGTCACAGGTAGCAGTCACTGTGCCACATACTGTAGCTAAATGTAAAAGACTCTTCTACATTTCTGAGGAATGATTCTTTCTAAATTATTCACACCAAGGATGATTTCTTCATGATTGATCATTCCCAGCAAAAAATTGATAAAAATTATTTCAAATGATCTCCAAGGCAGAAAAGCACGCTGAAAGTATCCAAATAAGAGGAACTTCCTGCTGTATTAATTTTGTACTGCTTGAGGCAATCAGCAGGTCTTAAAGTGAGAGCTGTACGGCGTTGCTTGTAAATATATTATGCTCTGTCTACAAGATCCTTCTAGGTAGAAGAACCCTCTTTCGTGGAAAAGTTTTAAAATTAACAGGAAAACAGTATTACAGCAGATAAAGTAGTAGCCACAACACTTAAACTTGCTTATATTTTGCTATTCTAATCCTGTCTTTTCATTCTTATAGTGACTGAATATTTGACCTCTGGATTATATGGTTCAAATGATGCCTTGCCTGAGTGTAAAAAAAATACTCAAGCTCTGTATTAACCTATGTGATTTTTTTCTTAAACTGCTTGAACACTTATAAAACTGGAATAAAAAATAAGTGACTTTTATAGAAGGAAGTATCTTTATTGTTTTCATCCATAATACTGTAATAATAAAACTGTTACTTATTTAGCAGTCTTTAGAGCTGGCCAAAGAACTATTTTGTGTTTCACAGGATTATTTAGCAGGTTTGATTGCTGAATTCAAATTTATAAAAACAAACAGTAAATGAGGAACTCGTAGGAAACTTGACCAATTTAGTACATTTTACAACAGTCAGCTTTAGTTAGTTGCTCAGACATTATAGTGACTGCTTATTTCTATTAAAAAATCAGTCCTATCATTAATGCTTTGATGTCATGGCAGTATTTTTTTTGTATTAAGGTATTCATATCCATTAACAGATAAAGACTTTTTTGTATGATCTTGAGGCACTGCTCCAAAGAAGGGGAAAAGTAATAACTGAGGACTCATACAAACAGGGTTTCTCTCTGGTTCTGCAGAAGCTTCATCTCTTGCTGCTGACTTGTTTAAAGGGCAGATGTCATGCTGGGGCTGCCCGACCTGCATGGACCAGCTAATGGCTCCAAGACAGGGACCTGCTTGTCCCAGCCTTCTCATCCCGTGCCAAGCAGGGACAGGAAAGGTGACACAGAGGCTCTGTGGGGAGATCTTAGATTTTGTTAGGTGATACAAAGCAGTATAAAGAGAAAGATTCCTGTGCTGTCTTTCCTTCCAGGACAGGGGTACACCAGACAAGTCAAATACTTGCAGGGACTTAGAAAATTTTCTTACCATTGCAGGACATATGTGAAGTATATTTCACAAGAGTTAGATTTACAGAATTGTAACATTTGGCTCTTTACCCCCCACTTGTGATAACTAGACATTAGACAACATTGACCCTCAAGATTTATGTTCTTATCTCCTCCAATTTTCTTTATCTATGCCAACAACCTGGAAGTGTTTCTCTGTTCTCTTTTCTACTGCATTTAATCTTGATGGGTTAATTTTCTTGAAGTACAACCGGCTGTTGCTCACACCTGCTACCAGAAGTGCCTCTTTCAGAAGGCGCTGAGCAAAGGCTGCACTGCTAGATTTTTGTTTTATGCAAAGAAACAAGTGCTGGGAAACCACTTCTACGTCTTGCTTTAGGAGAACTGGGTCTGTGAGAGAAGCTACCTGTGCCACAAGCTATTTTTATTGTTTATTTTAAAGCTGATGTCTTGGTGAGAGAAATAGCTATGCATTCAGTGGGTCTTTTAGCAGAGAATGCCAAATGGCAATATTTTCTCTTTTGTTTAAACTGGCTAGGTGCAGAGACTGAAGTCTGGAGCTGCCTTTGGGACACGGCAAGTTCTGGAGAGGGGATTTAAAACTCATCTTGCACGATACTTATCTTTAGTCTGAGTGCGAGTTGGATGAGGCACATAAAATTGCTTGAAGCAAGATATTAATGTTAAAGATTCAATATTCATACTTGAAAAAACCTTATAATAGTCTAGTTTAGACAAATGCTTTTATAAAAATGCTGACACAAAGCCAAGAATAAGTGCTGCCAGAAATCAAAAACTTTGTTAATATTTCAAGTTTTATAAATTCTTCTTCATATGCAGCATCAATGTCCTGGTTTCAGCCGGGATAGAGTTAATTTTCCTCCCAGTATCTGCTGTGTTTTGGATTTAGTATGAGAAGAAAGCTGATATCAGTGATGTTTCAGTTGTTGCTGTGAAATCAAGAATTT
>Ga0181612_169136_pt1 | contig 14241 bp, 13 predicted proteins | sample HoacroProtozoa21_FD_119630 | JGI IMG/M metagenome (GOLD analysis project Ga0181612, IMG submission 119630) | Hoatzin crop microbial communities from Cojedes, Venezuel. Combined Assembly of Gp0051906, Gp0051904, Gp0051908 | reverse complement strand
TGTTAAAGGTGCACATATCAACCCAAAACTGAATGGCCTTTGCTATAAAATCAGATGTTCCCTTTGGAAAGGGAACAACTACAGCAAGTAGAAACCACTTAGAGCAATGTGGTTGCAGGGCTCAAAAATTAATTGATCAGGGTTTTTCAGAAGCTCCACTGGGGATAAAAAAAACCTCAGAACTGTGTTCTGCCTACTGTAAAGCAAATATACAGTTTTAGAAAGGCTGTATCAACTGGGTGGGCTCACCTACGGCTTCCTTCAATTGTGAGTGAAGACATCTTGTCTGACACTTGTTTCATTTCCTTTGTAAGACAAGGTCAGCCATAAGGCTGGGACCCTCATCAGAGGACAAAGCATTGCATAGCCTAAGCTATTAGCAGTTTGCTGAAGGACAACTGTTTTGGTTTTGATCTTTTTTACTTCTCCTGCTTCCGTGTACATTGTAAGTATTGCATCTGTCACATCCTCATGCTCATCACAGTATTTAGACATTTTTCTGCCTGCTGTAGGGCCCATGCCAAAGAAAGAAGTGCTTCTGAGGAACTTTGAAGCTTTTGCTATGGCATTATGGGATCCTGGCCAATGTTTCAATCTCCCAATCCATCATGCTCTCTTTTCCTTTTTGGTCTTTTATTTATATTGATAAGTGAAACAAAAATTTTCTAGAACATCCCTTCACCTCTGTACCCTGATTCCAGAGAAAAAAACAATTATCAGGATAAGCAGCCAAAAGCTCCCATTCTCAGTCCTGTAAGAGCCAAGTTACCAGGAGCATGCACAACCACCTAAGCAAAACTGCCAGTTAGCAACCTCCACCATCATTTTCACTTGCAAGAATCAAAAGCAAAGCACCATCCACTGCTACCACCAGTGCCAAAGAGGAAAGACCACTCATCACCACAGACTTCAGTGGGCAACTATGTGGAGAGCAGAAGAGAGCAACTGCCTTCCTGTGCTTTCTGTAACCTCCTTCTCCTTGTTACCTCTTCATCCGAGAGCTCCGTGCTCCACTGTGGCTCCACGCTTGTGGCAGATAGACGTAAGAAGTCCTTTATGCACAAAACAAAGGATTTAAAGAACTTAAAGCAAATAGCTAAGTGCTACCATGTATTCAAAAACACGCCCGGGTTTCCAAGTGCCGTCTCACCCACAGCAGCACTTTCACAGGCTTCCACTGCACCCACCAGATACACAGTGAGATATACAGTTAAGGCTCTGGTTACAGCTCTGAATGCCCACATAAGAGCCAAGTAAAGCCAACTGCAAGGCTATGTCAGCAAGGTACAGGGCACAAATAGCTGGATAAAGGGGTTTGAAAATGCTGGAGAACAAAAAGATCCCAGGATTCAGCCCCTTCTAAGAGCAAGGACACTGGGAACACAGAAATGACACAAAATGACACTGGCTCTGACCTACTCCTCAATGTTTGCCAGCTCCAGTTGAAGAGAACAAAACCCAAAGAATCAGTTTCCTGTGTCCTACATGGGCTAGAAGACTATCTTCCACAATCACGTGCTGGAAAGCAAATTTAATTGGTCTATAAAATGAACGTAGGACATATCAAGCCTTGTATACACAGAAATGCTCATTACAGTGTTATCATCACCATCCTTTGTCTTGGCCTTTCTCTAAGAAGTGAAACCTTTCTTTGGAGAGTACCATGCTGGTGGGAAGGAGTAGTAAGAAGGTAATTATATTTCCTGGCTCCAAAGGCATCTAAGGAAGAAGTCAGAGTCCAGAAGACAAAAGGAAATCTTACCGTTTCGTCTGGGGACAAGTCTGATGGCCACATGTCCGGTTATTGTCTGGTTGTGGTTTATTCCTGCACATGTAGTCTGGATAAATTTCATTGTCTATGGTACAAAACACCAAGCGGGACTGGAAACCTAGAGGACAAGAGAGTATTTTGGTCAATGCTATCCACCCAGGACTAAGTTTGAAATGCACTGGTGTTAGCAAGACAAGTTTCTAAAGCCATACAGAACCCACACCTGTCCCAGCCAAGCTGGAAAAGTCAGGTGTGTTTCTTGGTCTGTCACTATATGTACGAATGATGCCTCCCCCCAGTATAAGTCCACTGAAAGGACAAGAGAGATAGAATAGTTACGTGTAGTTGAGGAGCATCTTCCTGTTATTGGAGTGGACTGTGACTCACAAGGAAAGAGCCATATCTGTATATTGGTCATCAAAGAACTCTGCATGGTATGGGCAGTATACAGCAGCAGAGCTGGGGGTGTCCTTCTAGAGTCAGAAGGTCAGTCCTGGGAAGACTGGACACTGGAGAAAAAACTTGCAACTCTTCATGCCTCCTACAGGATAAGAGTGCTGAGCAAAGACAATACCAGCTCCTACAACCACAATATGGCAAAAGCTATTGAAACGGCCATCAGTACAGAAGACTAGAAGAGGCTGATGGAAACTTTACATACTTTCAGCTGGAGGGTTTTTTCATTTGCTAGGGGGTTTTTGTTGGGTTTGTGTTGGCTTTTTTTAGCTTAAAAACCATAACTTTGCTCATGGAAGAATTTGTAAACTGAACTTGATGTGACACCCTAGGATATCTGACAGTGTCCCTGCAGAGAGGGAATCTTCCAGGCTATGGTAGAGGCCAATGACATGATTGAGCTATGTAGGCCAGGTCAGCGCTTGGAGAGGACCTCTCAAGTGGTTGAAAAGGCCTGAAAAGGCCATAAAGAACTGAAGCAGAATTAAATAAAACAAAGTCTACCTGTGAAGAGCCTTAATGGATCTATTAACAAGTCTGAGGTGTAGGGCACAGAAAATAAGACAGGACAAGGAATGGGACACAGTTCTGTCGTGACCCCATTCATGACCCTCCCTTGACAAAACCTTAGCTGTCCCCTGCAGATACCTGTGCTGTCCTCCAGCAGGAGACTGCTGGGGAGCAGCTGTAGAGGGCAACACACAGTCACACGGTCTTCAGGGTGCGGAATAAACCCCACACCAGCCCAGAGACCAGGTCCTGTCCCCTCACCTCCTCCACATTCGGAACTGCACTCGCTCCAGGAACCGTAGCTCCAGCTGTAACCCGAGGCCTGGCCTTGCACTGGCAGGTAGTACTCATACTGTACCCCTGGGTTTGGCTCCTGGCTGATGAGCTGTGAAAGCATGGGATTAAGTCAGGGAAATAACAACTGCAGCACTTTTCCACTTTGCAGCATTTTCCCACTATGTCTGGGAGTTCAAGATGACCTGCTTCCCTCGTGTTCAAGAAGCATTTATTGCCTAAGCTGCATTTTCTCCTCACTTTCTATGCTACTACTATTTTTCAGAGAAGGGTGCATTCATCCCTCTCAGAGACAGAAGATCCAGCTGCTCCTGTAACAGTATGCACCGTTGTCCACTATAACAAGCAGTGCCCTAGAGCCCGTCCTCGCCCCAACCCCATTTGGTGCTGACTCTTGTCTCCCTTAAAGTCAGTGCCCAAGAGAACAGGCAGGAAGCCAACATCAAGCCTTGCCCTGCTCCTTACTGGGCAACAGAGCCAGAGTCCCCCAGGAGTCCCATCACTTCTCCAGTCTTCCCCACGCAGTCCCGACCAATGCATTCCCACTGCACAAAGCAAGCGCTGCTGCACAAAGCGAGGGAGCGAGAACATCAGCGGGGAGCAGGCACAGCTGCTTACCTCAATGACAAGGGGCTCTGTGGTGGGGCCCCGGGCGTGGAGGATCTCTGGAGCCAGATCCCCCTCCGAGCCGCGGTCGTAGTGCATAACCGTGCTAGCTACGTGCAGTGCTCGGCTGAAGTCAATTGTCCAGTGCCCGTTCAGATAGTACTCCCCTCGCACGTTCTTGACAGCTGGACAAACCCACGCGCCAGAGAAGAAAGAGCAGTAAATTAACACACCTATAACCTGACACCTCCAGATACCACCAGAAAGGGCCTGCTCTAGACTTTCAGGATACTGGCAATCCACAGAGCTCTCAGCTCCGCCATTTTCAACCCCAGCCCCTTCACATCAGTATTGCAACCCCTTAAGTGTTGCAACAGTCTAATATGGCAGCATCTACCAACACAGCATAAATTCACACATCAGAAGAGGACTGTAAGAACTCAACAGGGATGCTCCTGTTTCCACTCAAAACTGTCACATGTGTGGCAAAAAAAAATGTGACCATCATCCTTCAACAGTGCTGTCCCCTCTGTAATGCTCTCTTGCCAGAGGCTGCTCCACATTCAGACAGTGGTTCTTGCCAGCTTTGCGGCAGACCAAGCACGTTTTTGCTGCATAACCAAACTCCTCCAGTATTCCACCCCTGTCTCTGCATTCCCCACTGTTAGTCACTGAGGCACAGCCTCTGTCAGCCTATGTCCCTCTTGTCGTTAAGACGTGGGATTTGCACCCCACTGCCTCAACACCACTATCCTGTTCAGCAGAAGACAAAGACTTTGGTGCTGCATCCTCTTTTCTACAAAGGAAAACCACCAGACTGATTCATCCAAAGCATTGGGCAATGGAAGAGTCAGAAAGCAGAAAAGTATTTGTTTTCTCCACTGGAATTCCCTCAGCCCTGCCCAGAAGGCTAGGTGAGGACATTTACTCCTCCCTTTTGACCTCTGCAGCATGACCAGAGTTTGAGGTTGTACAGACAAATACCCAAAAGTTATCTATGGGGAAAAGAAGCCCATCCCAGACTTTCAGGTGACAGAAGGAGTTAGGGCTTACATCCACCAAGCAAGCAACAGAACTCATGGCCAAATTTTGCTACCTCAGCTAGACTCCATGTAAATCCAGGCAAGAAGTCTGAACGTGGTTCGGGCCTTTTTATTCCCCACCCAACAGCAAGATCACCATAGAGGAGAAAATGAGGTAAACCTGAAAGTTGAGTTGAGCATCACTAACACTTCAAGGATACTCAATATTCAGATCCTGCTTTTCAGAGAGTTTTTCCCTCTGTCATATCAAGCCCTCAAGATAAACATCCCAAAGCCCAATATACCTGAAAGCCAAATTTTAACGCAGTGGCTGGAAGCTAAGTGGACTGAAACACAGGTTCTACCATCAGTCTTACCCAGAAAATTCCTGCTGGGCATAACCTCCTTAATTTGGATGCTTGTGGCTCCCACTGGGATGATGAAGATTTGATTGTACCCTCAAAAAAAAAAAGAAGGGGATTATTCAATATCAGTCCGTGGATGCCACACAGTCACTCTTCTGTGCCAAAGATGCTCCTTTGTTTTGTTGGTGCCTGAACAACTGGATGAGCTTCTTGATGGTGACTTGAAGCATTTCAATCGGCACTTTACATGCATTCTGAATAGCTTCACCCAATACTATCCACAGGTCAGTCCATGTGTAAAAAGTTCCAACTGCACCTCAGAAGAGTAAGCACAGGGATCAGTGCAACGTCCATTTAGTAGATTTTAAAATCTTTGGCATTTCAGCAAGTATCATATCAGAGCACAACACAGAGAGATTTGACCACAAGTGTAGTTGTTATCTTGAACTGACTCAACATTGGCCAAATGCAGAAGAGACAGTCCCATTTCTAGCCTGGCACCAAGCCTGGTGGGGCTGTCAAGACACTGGACAGTGGGACAGTCTTATGAAGGAAGTATATAACTATATTCATACAGTACATTTACAGTACCTGCTGGAGACTGAGCAGAGAAAGACACCAGCAGCACAGCAAGTACATCTGTCTGTACTGAGACAACAAAGGGTGCAATTCCCAGGATAAGGCCATCAATACAATAAATTTTGTGATGCTAAAGCAGCTAAAGAGCCATACACATGCCATACAGACATCTCAAGTGAACATCCAAGCCTGCCTATAACAATCATGTGAGTAGCTGTCTCCACCAGCCCTTGCAGGAGCTTGAGTTTAGGTTTAACTCTCCCTTTCTCACCTGCCCAAACTACCTAGATCATTTGTACCTTTGGGAAGGCTGGGCACATCAAAAGTGCCTTTCACACCATAGCAGGTGCTGCCATCTCCTCCACACTGTAGGCACTTGTCCTCTTTCTTGGCAGACTCCAGCATATTATCACAGCCAACAGCCTGTCAGAGCACAGGAGCAATGATATGAATAAACTGTAATAACAGGGTAAAGAAAGAAATGGCCAAATGTTGGACTGATCTAATGAGAAAGCCTGAATCTAGGTGGTCTGGGAAGTCACGATAGGGCAGGGAAGGAGTTGTCAGAGAAAGGACAGAGCTGGCACCTTCTATTTCACGTTCAGAGACTGATAGATAAATGCTGTCCACATGCTCTTCAGCACCTTGGAAACAGCATGATTCTCCTTTTCTGTTGCTGTTATGAAAGGCCATGCAGAACAAAAGTAAGCAACAGAAAGACTGACAGCCACAATGGTAAAAGAAGGAAGCAACAAGATGATTAACCTGACAAGCTCCCTCTACACAGATGTCCCGCTTGCCAGGTTCACAGGTAGTCCCATCTACCACTGCTTCCTTGTGCCTGTAGTAGAAGTTTTCTCCCTTGGGAATACAGTTTAACTCACACTTATTAGGTGCTGGTAGGAGAGAAAAAACAAACATTATATAGTACGGCTAATAGTTTGATAATGCATCAGGAGCCTGGTTTCAGATCACAGGAACAGAAACGGAGGGGTGTACTGATATTAAATGGCAGATATTGAAGAAATTTCTGGGTCATAAACTGCTGGGGGCTGGAAAAATAGCCTGTTGAAGTCCCACTGTATGCAACCATTTGCTTGGGCACCTTGGCTGGCCAGCAGTGGAGGGGGGACGTTGGGCCAGGTGAATAACTGATTATTCTTTAGGGCTGTTCTTATGCTCGCTTGGAGTACAAGGCTTTCTAGAACGAGAACAAGTGGTGATACAGAACACAAGGCAGCTGTTCTCTTAACAGGCAACAAAAACCCCTTTAAATCTATCTTGAAATCCCTTGATTTGTTCAACCACTGTGAATGATAACATATCTAAGCTTAGAGCAAGGACCTCTGGTTCCTACACCTGCCTTCTGAGCTGGTTCCCCAAGAAAGCATGGGCTGTTTGAAAGAGAAGTCCTATTTTCTGAAGCACTCATTAGTTATATGCATTTGTTTCTCCTGTGCCCTGCTAATATTCTTTTGCCAATATTGAAAAATACAGCAGAGCTTCTGCTTCTCTAATACTTTAGGACCTAGCAGCAACCAGTTCTAGCTTTCTTGAGCAATGTGTCTGAAAGAATGGCTGTTACAAGACAACTATGCATTACTGCAATGCGAGCTGCCTCTTGGCCCATGCACCCAGTGTCTTCATGACAGCAATGTTTTGCTTCTGGCAAAAAGATTTTTTCCATGCCACCCTCCAGCTAAGGAAGTATCCTACAAGGATACTATAGTCCAAAAGATTACAGTCACTTCAGAACATACTGTTGATAGTTAGGGATGAAGTGCAACCCTACATGTTTATCATTACCTCCATAATATGGAAGCCACTTGTATTTCTTTTGTTGGAATTCTGTCCCATCGAACTCTGCACATTGCTCTGCCCGGAAATCTTGTGAGCCTTCTGGGCAGCTCTGTTTGGAGGAGAAAATGTTTGCATTAGGCCGTAATAAAAAGGAGGAAAATTTAGTGCACAATGAAAATAGGCGTTTTATTTGTTATTGCTCCCATATAAAATCAGGGGCATAAATTCAATATGCTTTTGAAGCACGTTGATGAACTGCATTCACCAGTGATGCCAGAGGAAGAGAAACTAATAAGGCCATATTACTTCTGAACAAGAATGATGTTTGTCTGGGGAAAAGGAGCAGCAGGCAAGCAAAACCAAGAAACAGAGCACTGTACCTGAATGTTGCATGACCGATAGCTTCGAGCTGGTCCAATACAACTGGAAGCACCTTCTGTCCTGAAAAACAGAAAAACAACATGAAGCACCCCAAAGAATACACATGCAAAAAATCATCTCATGGAAGATGTTACAAATCACCTTCACATCGAGCATATCACCCTCACACAGTTTCCTGAAACAGCAAAATAACTAAAATGCACTTCTTTTTCACTAAAGCAAGCTGGCATCTTCTAATGCCCCTTTCTGCTATGGTTTTCATTCTGGCATGAATGAGACTCACACCATGAACGATTGCAGTGTAGCTCTTCAGGGTCATGTTTCAACTAAACAATGGAAGCAGAGCTCTTAGTCCTTTGTCCATCAGCAATCAGTCGAGGTGTCCATACCAGAACCAGAAGCATGTTATGAGCAGCCGGAGGGTAGTGGCCAATTCAGAACAGGTATCTATGCTCATCATCTATCATGCTGTTTATGTGCACACTAGGCACATTAGTAGGAAGAGCTAAACACGCCTATGGGAAGTGTGCAACACCCTCATTCCACTCAGATGACTCCAGCTGAGAATTAGGGAGAGTAACAGTTATGGAGGAAATTGATCTGAAAAGCCAACCAATGTCTAATATCTCAGCACTCCTAAAAGGGAGAGACAGGGCCCCAGGGATTCTGGTAGATGTCTACCATAACAGAGGTGTATAGCGTAACGGGCAGCCTATCTATCTTTAGAGATCTATCTTTATTCCGGGTGGGAAGCAGCAGTGCTCCATAACTCTGGATTCTTCTATTAAAAAAACCCCTCTCATTTCTCTGAACATAAAAAGGCTGGGTTTTTTCAGGATATTTTTGAGAGTCTGGCTTTTTTTTTTTTTTTTTCTTTCCTTTTCTTTGTTTTTATCCACAACAGGATCTCTTGAGTCCATTGCTCCCAACAGGTGCAATCCCAGTCATGGTTCTCAGTGCATCTAACCCAGCTGCAAATGAGATGGCACAGCATTACTCCTGCTTGAGCCAAATCCACTCTTCTGTTCCTTCTGGGGCAATTTACCTTCCTGGGAATCACAAGGAGAGAAACCTGCTGCTCTGGGCTGTTCTCCCTCTCCCCCCGGGCCTGCCTTGCTAGACCTGATTGAACAGCTGCTGCCATCCCAATCACCTGAATGCACAGCTTCAGATCCCACAGAGAAACCACTGTGCTCTAGCAAAGGAGCCAAAGCACGGATGTGTTGAAGAGTGCGCTATTCAAAACAGCAGCAATGAGCCTGAAGCTGAGGATCATCTCAAAGTGGACTCAGGCAACTTATTCCCCTGGAATCAAACACTAGGTTGATTTTGTTCTGGATGTATATTGGAACATTAGTGCAGGAGCTCAGTAACGGGAAAGCACATTTAAAGAAACAAAAAGGAGGTTAGCCCTCACCTTTGGGAATAGCAGTGCCGCTGCCGAAAGCTGACTCCACCACCACAGCTTCGACTGCACCTGCCCCATTCACCCCAGCTCCCCCAGGCATCAATCTGCCGTTTCATCTGGCGGCCCTGTAAATAAAGAAACCCCACAGACATATCAAATGGACACAGCAACACAGAAAAAAAACCCAATGAAAATTAAGCAGATATCCTATGTGCTGTCTTGCAAAAGAGACTACCTTGGTGGGCTGTATTCCTAATACGAAAAGGGGCAGAGAATAATACATCAGAAACATCAAGCCTCTAAAATCTAGGAGTATTACCTTCCTGAAGCCATATAGCACATCCATCTTTATAATCTCCCTTAAACTGTTATTGTTCATCTATTCACAGAATCTCAGCATTTTTGAAGAACTATCTGTAAAAGGATAACATCTCCCTCTCAGCAAGGCAGCAAAGGCAAATATTTACTTCAGGGACTACGAGCACTGTCACTCCACACCAGGTCAACAGAGCCACTTAATCCCAAATCCTTGGCTCCAAGCCAGGTACTTAAGAGAAATAAAGGAAGCAGTCAGGAAATCCCCAGAACACACTTTTTAGTGCAACAAAGTTCCATACACGGACCTTTTTTCCCCCTACCCAAATGTGTCCAATGACAAGGTCAAAGTCTGGGCCATCAGTAGCTACAGCCTTAATGAGTTTTGTGTTTAGAAAGTCTGAATGGATACTGACACTACGAGAAGTAAGCATGATAACATAGACAAGAAGTTACAAGTGCAATGGAACCAAACAAAATACATTGTCTTAGAAGCACATGAAATAACATTAATTTCAGGAAAAAAGGGCCTACTGCAGCTGATGGGACCCACACACAGCAGGACATGGGGACTGAGAGGGAAGAATAGCAATATTCTGAGAAAAAAGAATAATTGCAAGAGGCAACAGGATTAATTCTGCTTGGGAAAAGAAGGTAAATGCAGGATTACACAGGGACTGACCCTGCAAAAACACGGTTTGCTGTGCAGCTGCACATGTCGGGCAGTTTATGTATATGTTACACAACTGAGAAGGTAATGCATGCCATGTGGGCACTTGGACATTTGGGGCAGTGAAGAGTGGACAGGCAGGAAAACAACAGGTGAAAAATTATTGATATGTACTCTAATTCCCTTCCACACACACAGTATCACACCCAATCTACGTAACCCTTGGGTCTGGGTCCCAATCCATCCTCTAGTTTCACACAGCCCTTTTTGACTTGAACGCAGCACCCCACGTCCCCATCCTCTGCGTTTCCCTGCTCATGCTGTGTTTCCATTCCTTCCTGTTGTCCCTTCTGCATCCTCACGTAAGCTACTCCCTGATGATCACCCAGCTAGTAACTGCCATTGCAAGGGTTTTCCACTGGCGTGGAGGAACATCCTAGAAATGGAGAATTTCACCATAGCAGGGGTATTAATCCTACTCACCAAGAACTCTGCACCCACCCAGGTCACTTTCCAAGGCCTACAGAAAAGGCACGAGCTCCTCACTTTAAGAGCATAGTTTTCACTTCAGTTAACAGACAACTGCTTTTACACAAGACATCTAGATCTCTGCTAGAAATAGGAGCTAGCCTAATAAATTATCCAGTGAATCCAACTCCAGAAAGGTGCATGGGTTAATCCTCCTTTGTCATTTAAATAGCTTTTGTCATTCTTTACACATACTCCCTGTCTGACCCTATATCCCCGAGTTCGAGTCTTGTTTCTCTCTTTCACCCTCTTTTAAGGACTAATTCCCTGCTGCTGGCACAGCAACAGTTAGAGATATTAACTGATCATATTTATGCACTTACCACCAAATTACCCACAACTATCTAGCTGCAGGGTCCCTCCAAATTCTCCCTGCCTATTACGTATATTGCTCTAATGTGAAACACTTTCTTCCTAGCCCATGCTATTTGATCTCCTTCACATAAGTTTTGTGCAATTCTTTCTAATACCTCAGCAAGCAAAATCCTTCAGGACAAGATTTCTGGTTCAGACTAATTCTGTTTGCTTTCACTTTGCTCACTCAGTGGCACTACCCAGGTTACAGCCACTGCTACATACCTTCTCTCTGCCAAGTCAACATCTCCCTGACCCCTAGCCAAACTCTTCTCCCGTTCTTCCATTCCAGATATTGAGCTGAGTGTTTGACTTCTGCATTCTCATTTACCTTTCTGGGAGTCATCCCATCAACAGAGTTTTAGCTTTCAGCAAGGCATCTTATTTTCCCAAGTTTTTCTTTTAGACGCCTAATTCTTGCCCCTGTAATACCTCCTCCCTTACTGTCAAAAGAATGAAACATTCTGCCACTCTGTTTCTCCACAGTCTTATTCCTCTATATCAACTGACTGATTTAGGAGCAGTATTAGCTCACCCTGGAAACAAGAGACCTTTCAGTCAGCATAAGGGAGAGAACACGTAGATAAAAATCCAAAGGAAGAGCATTTGAAAGTCAGATTACTGGAAGGCAATTAGGATAGAAAACCCTTCCCTGACACATCAACCTGATAAATATTCCAATATCCCTCCTACAGAAGTAGCATTCTTTATTCCTCCTATAAAATATGCAGGGATTCTCTGTTGTAAGGTTTATGTATCCACAGAGTGCAGGAACAATCATTTTCTCAGTATCACTCTATTTATGTATACCCCAAAAGGAGCATCAGACAGAAGAATCCTCCCAAAGCTGTACAGTGTTATAGAAACATTTTAACAGGGGCCAGACTCCAACATTCAGAGATCTGTGTGCAGTCCTCATTACTATAGTAACTGCATGCATGTGTATGCAGGCAAATATAAAGCTGCATATTTATAACAAATAAGAAATCTATTATTACATAATCTGATAACAAGTTGTTTCTAGACTTTATCAGCTAGTTCCTGTTCCAAAAGCCTCTTTCTGCTCTCTTCAGACTCTGGAATGCTTTTATCTGTTGTCAGCCAGGGTGACTAAATCCCAGTCCCTCCTGAACCCCAGAACTAAAACTCTACAAACTTCATTGCTGTTACCAATTCACTTGGTTTCTTTCCCCCTTGCTTCAGCCTAGTAGGCATATAACAACACAGTTCCTTTATCTGCAGTAGGTATCCATCTTACTTGACTTCTAAAAACTCCAGAATGGACAGTCAGTTAATGCCCAACTGCTCTATGTAGTTTTATTGCCTGGTAAGACAACAGAAACGCACACGTTCCCGGGATACTGATGATGCACATGACCCTGGCACCACATGCTCTCAGTGCTCATTGGTAAACAGGCTGCTGTGGTATAGAAGTTTAGAAGGCCAGTGATTTCATTTTCATGAACACTGCATTGCTTTCATCAATTCCTAGACAGATGCATTGCTGATGTAGTTGCAGCATCTGCTGTTATCAGGCCAACTGTATCTGATCTAACCAGCAAGAAAAAAGCTACGCCTCCGAGTCACTAGAGCTCCAGACTTTGCCTTTAAAGACAATTCCAGTATGCATCAGACACAAACAAAAGAATTCTGGAAAAGACCCTAGATAGCATAATATATACCATATAATATTTATTTTTATATACGAAACATGCACTGGAAGAGAAGTTATGAATGAGATTTGACTCAGAAAGGCAGAAAAAGTTGGCAGTGTGTAGGAACACTTTAAAAAGGGTCCTTGAAAGACTTCTCAGTCAGTTTGATGAGCTGGATAGGAAACTACTCATGGGAAGAGGACTGTGCTTCGCAGACAGATGCACTGCAGGCATGCAGTGACCCACCAAGTTCATATAACTAAATGTGGACTAGCAATTCAGCATGAATAATCTCCTAGTGCATTGTTGCATCTCAAATACTAGCAAGCTGTCAAACCCAACATCAATTTACTATACAATCCAAAGTGAGCAGTGAAGATCTACAGTCACATGTCCAAACAACTTAAATCCCAGCCAAGTTCTTACCCCTAGTGTTTCCCTTACTCCTTGGGTACCTTTGAGTGCCTAGAGATAGTCAACCTGAATTATTCTGTGATTCTTTGCGCTGACAAAGCGGCAACAAAACATCATGTTACACCACTCCAACAGCTGCTGCTCAAAGTACAGGATTAGTGATATCTACACAATGCCTGAGAGGTTTTGGACAATGTAGTGCTTGCTCTTGGCTCAGCAGGCCACATAGCTTTGGTCCATTGAGCTGCAACTGAAGCATTTTTTGGGGCACTGGAAAGTTTTTACTGTGATTTCTTCAGCTGCATCACACAGTTACTAGACTCTATTCATATCTGATACAAATCTTGGTGCCAACACTGAGGACATGGTGGGAAATCCTTGATGTTGGAAGTTGACTACAAAGTCCTGTACAATGGCTACCAACTGAAAACAGATCTTGCTGTCACTGATGAGTAATGTGAGGTTGATTCCTCAGGTGTCACTTATTTTATGCAGCATTTACATGGCTTAAAACTACAGTGAAAATCAGATTCTTTCTTTAACTTTTCTTATTATTTCTCAAATAACACTACATCCTTTTATTTGATACATATCTGCTTTTTGGGGTTTACAGTTTCTGGCATAAGATTAATGTTTATTTTGACACACCCTGAACTGTAGCCCCATTGATGAAACATATGAAAGAAGGATGAAAAACAAACACTTTGCAAAAGAAAGTTATCACCACCATCATTTATTGCATAATGGTTTCATTGCCAAAGTCTTGGCAAGTAAGAAGTCTCCAGTGAAAAATGCAGCTTTGCTAAGTTTGAATTATAATTGCTTAGAGAAAAGTTGATAAGGGAGTGAAAAACAAAAGAAAACTGTCCAGGTGTGCTGTGGGCTGGCTGCTCCCTGTGGGCTGGCACGGGGCTCTCCCGGGGCGGTAGGGCAAGCCAGGGAGCCAGACAGGCTGGGGGACAGCCCCAGTCCCAGGAACTGGTCACCTCCGGCTGCAGGCAGGCCGGGAGGTGGGACCACAGGTGGGCCTGGCTCCTCAGGGCCTGTGGCCAGGCCAGGCATGTCTGGGGGAGCTAGGGACCAACCTGGGCTGGGGGAGCTGGGGACCAGCCC
>Ga0181612_149729_pt1 | contig 14242 bp, 10 predicted proteins | sample HoacroProtozoa21_FD_119630 | JGI IMG/M metagenome (GOLD analysis project Ga0181612, IMG submission 119630) | Hoatzin crop microbial communities from Cojedes, Venezuel. Combined Assembly of Gp0051906, Gp0051904, Gp0051908 | reverse complement strand
TGTTTATAGATAGAAATTTGATTTCTGAATACTTTGAGATTTTAGTAGATTGGTTTACTATACACTGTACATTTTTTCCACAGAAGAAATAAAAAGCTACAATTATGCATTTAACACAGAATTATTATACTCCTGAGTGTATATATCCAGTAGCCAAAAAAACAAAGTACCAGACTATATTTGCAATTTGTTTGCAAGTCTTTAAATTAAGACTTATACAAAATGTACTAAAGTAGTAATAATATAATTAATAATAAATAATAATAAACTTCTCTAATTTAGGGCTAATGTATAACTTAGGAATGTTTCTTTCAAAATAATCTAACAAATCAGCCATAGAAGTTAGTGTAAATATTTTTTTTCCAAATAGATATCATATACAAAAGGTGACATTCAAATGATATAGAATCTAGTTTTTAAATCAGCACAGATCTTCTTAAAACTGTGAACTATGTTTTGAAATACTCGTTGCTAAAGCTGTTTATAAACCACAGGTGCCATAAGATCCCTGAACTGACTGATGTTACGTATAATCCTCCATAGTATTGTTTCATTGATGTTTTAGCTTTAGTAAGCATGTGTTCAACAAACAACCGGCTCTTTCCATCTCTCTGCCCCTCCTCCTCCCCCCCCCGCCATGTTATTTTCGAGGCCTTCAGCTTTAAATGTACAGGCTTAAAGTGCGCTTGCAACTGTTTTCTTTTTTGTTTCCGAATGTGTATTGCCTTAGCCAGCCAGCAGATGTTCTGCATGCACTCTTGGAAACGTGTGGTGAGACGTGCGGGGCTGGATGGAGGAATAGCTATCGGTGAAAAGCACAAGAAGAGCAGTGGGTTTTTTCAAAAGGACAGGCACGCAGTTACAGAATTAGAGTTTTGTCCGGTTTAGTATTTTTCAAGTAGAATGGCATTGCGGGAGAAAGGGGGTTTCCCTGGCTGTTTGGAGTTGGGCAGTGAGACTGCTAGCTAGAGCGCGTTTGCTCTGCCGTGACTACAGACCTGGAGGCACTCCTGAGCCGGGGCTGAGACAGAGCGGGTGGGATGTCCTCCCCGCAGCACGCTGCCCGGGGATGCCGGTGACAGCTGTACGGCACGTAGCCTGCCGTGCGGAGACGTCGGAGCTGGGGCAGGAACCGGAGCCGGGCCGGAGCACGGGGCAGCGATGCAGGCTGGACACCCAGCCTGCCCGAGAAGCGCAGCGGGGCGTCTCGGCACGACCTCCGCGCTGGCGTGATGTTACTGCCCTCGTGCAACATCACGGGTCCCAGCACCTGGGTGGCCTGCAGTGACACTGTCCCACAGCCCTGAACACAGAAACGTTTCGCACAGATATTTCACGCCAGCGCAGTCTGCCTACAGCACGCGGTGAGATACCCATCTGAAGCAGGTTAACGTGGTTTCTCTGTCCTCGCTTCCATGGTGACGTGGCTGTGCGCTGCCGTATGTACGTGAGATTGCTGTGTGGCTCGACCCAGTAAGTCCGCTTGTTTGCATGCACTCTCGAGGCTCACGGCTGCTCCCCTGGGCACTGTGTGTTGGGGAACAAGTATCTGTGTGAAAGAGCTGCTGCCATTTTTCACTTCCGTATTTTCACTTCCCTGCTCGCTGCAGGGGGGTTGGACTAGATGACCTCTAGGGGTCCCTTCCAACCCAAAACTTTCTATGATTCTAGGATTCTATGATTGTGTTATTGCGTATGCAGATCTCTTGTCCGCATCTCCTTGCACATCTGGGCTTGGCCTCAGACATCCAAATGCATACAAAGGCATAAGCTTTTCATTTTCGCCGTCACTGGTCTTTGCTCCTGAGGTATGTGCCGTCCTGGCAAGGCAGGCACCATATCCCCTGATGCCCCCTCATCCGACCTCCTCTCAGGAACTGGTGAGCCTCCACTAGTGCCTAGCACTCCGCGTTCAAAGCTACTCCAGTGAAGCTGTAGAGGTTGCTGTCAGCTCAGGATTCCAGACGAGCATTTCCTGAACAGAGGTAAAGCAAGCTAGAACACAGCTATGTGCGATGGCTGACTAACTCACCCTGTGTCACGTTTAACTGTACCCAGAGTAATAGATCCTTCCCACCATCTTAATGTCCACGTGGTCATTATCGCTGTGCTTAAAATAGATGCAACAAAATAATTCCATTGCAAAGGCTTCCGGACTAGGAGCAAAGAAAAAAGTTGATGGATCAAGCGCCTTTCTCTCAGGCTGGTGTCATCAAGGTGATCCCCAGCAGAGCTCTGGGTCCCTTAGGCCCTGGAGCTCTGAGATGGAGCACCTCTTACTTGGCTCTCCAAATACTTATTTTAAGCATTTTCCAGCGGTTCAGCTGGCTGCGTTTTTGCCCAGCTGGTGTTTGTCTGCTTGTTGAATGTTATTTTGGTTGTGGTTTGCGGTCATTGAAACAAACGGAGTTACAGAAGAGGTCCCTGGCGTGGGCCTTTTCTTAACTATCAATGACCCACCACACCAGTCAAAACTCCGGGTGGTTTTACTGTCACTGGAGGGAAACCAGTGGCTTGGAATCAGGAGACAGGGATGTGACGATGTGTAGGGTCCTCGAATGTCCAAAGCGAAGGTGGAGAATGGGTTGTCTGTAAGTAGTAATGTTAACTAAACTGCATAAAAAGGTGTGTGGCCTTTGTTGTGATATAATATGTATTTTCTTATATGCATGAGCCAAATTGTTGCATCATGATTTATCATAAGTGTGTCCAACTTTACTTTCAGTCATCTTCTCCCATCCTTTTTTTGGCAATTACTGTAGATAGACCTTGTAAATATTGCAACCTCAGGTTGCCGTATTCACGTTGGTTCAATTCAGCAGCCGGAGGTGTGAACAACGAGCACTCCACCGTGTCCTGAAGACAAAAAGGCATTTTTACCTTTGAACCAAAAAAAAAAAAGAAGTATGATGAGTTACATCTTGAGGCTACTAACTGTAAGACATTTTTAAAACTACTGTACTTGACACCGCTTGAGGCAGATACAGAGACACTGAAGATGTCACGGTATTCATTGGTATTGTAACAGAACTGCTATTGTATGGGGTTTTTGTATTGCTGTTAAGTATTGTTTTGTGTGTGTGTGTTGGAACCTACTGGGGACATGTTATATTTTGAAGTGATTAAACTATTTAATTGTGTGTCTATATTTTGGAATGGAATTATTTCTTCATTAAAAAATTTTTAAAAGTAATCTGTGGCGTATCATGTTTGTGGCTTGCTTAGGTGTCGGAAGTCCTGTTGCACGAGGCAGAAGCGCAGGGGTTTTTTGTTAGGGAAGGAAAATGTTTCCCCGCAGCACAGCGAGCAGTCTCTGCTTCACCCACGCTGTCTCCTCCACCTCTGCGCGAGAGACCTCCTGCCACCGCTTTCCCCACCGCCTTGAGCAAGGCACCGAGCAGCGCCTGCATCCCGCTGGCCCAGGCATTTTCTTCGTTCTTCCTGGTCCTCAGGAGCCTAAGCCAGAGCCCTACCTGCAACACTGTAATTTCTCTTACCCACTGTGCTTCTTCTCTCTGTGTCCTTAGAAGGAGTAAAACCTTGGAAAAAGTGTGTTTCAATGGCTTTGCTGTACATAGTCACAGGTTATCTTCCATTGCAGAAGGATGTGACTTTGTTATTTTTCCCATTATACTTTTAAGTTGCCTTTGCATATCGGGTGTTGGTGATTACAACTGGTTGCTCACCTGAAGGAGCACAGAGCTGCCAAGCAAGAGCTCTTACTGGAAGCAAGTCTGCATCCTGGTGGAGTGCTCCCAGGCATGGCGGCAGCAGCCGTGCAGCAGTGCCCGGCTGTGCTTTCTGTGCCCCCGGTGCTGGGGTCCTCCCCGGGCAGCGTGGTGCGGGTGGGCTCTGGCCGGACAGACGTCCCCGGCTGTACAGACAGCGTTGCTGACTGGCCAGTCAATTACAGTGCGGTGGGGTCTGCTAGAAGGAACGCAGTAGCAGCACACTGAAAATATCCCCTGTCTACTTGCCGCATATCCCTGTGTCTTGGAAAGCGGATGAAACCCAGCCTGCTGCCTCCTCCTTCAACGTCGACTGCTGTGGTAATCTATAAATCACCAGGGTTTATTTGCCCTAATTCCCCTGTCTACATGGTGACATTCTTCAATAAAGACAATCGGTTTACACTGTAAATTATTTGCCTGATCTGCTGAACTTTGCCTCCACAATCCCAGTCCAAATTCATATCCACAAGACTGTAATATATGATGACCTATCATCAGCTCATGAGGATAACTCTGTTTTATCCATGCATAATCCCAAAATGCTGTATTTCTTCTAACCCACAATCAGCCTATGGCCGTTGGGGAGCAAAGGAGGCAGTGAAAATTAATTTATAGGCAAAGGCTGTTTTCTTCTTTGCCTCTTGGTTACTCCAGCTACTTTCTGCTCCCCATGAGGAAAACAGACTCATACGGGAAGAAATAAATTAGTTTCATCTGAAAAAGGAAACAAAATAACACTAAAATGAAATAAAAATATAAAAAAATAAGATTGTTTTAAATAAAGTAAAATATCAAATAAGTTAATCAATCAAACAAATGGTCTTTAGATCTGGGCAGTTGGCATTTTGGGTGCACCAACGCTGAACTAGGTGGCTGAAAGCATCTGGAACTTTGTAAAAGCAGCTGGGAGGCTCATTCAGCAGCACACGGACCTATGGCCGCTCTGCCAAGGTGTGCTTGGGAGGCCTGTTTCTCGGTGGTTGGGTATTCCCTCGCAAGCAGCCCTTAGTTCTGGGTGAAACCTTTCAAGAGAATATCGCAGGAATATGAAGCTGAGTCTGCCGCAGAAGTAGGTTAGGTGGGGTGGGAAGAGAAATCTCCATTGTTCCATGATTAAAAAATGCATTGAAGAATTTCATATGCTTCAGGATCATCCCATCTAAAACCCCAGATAATCTGCAGATTAAGGATTCCCCTTTGCTTTCTCCTGTGAGGGACTGCCACCGGTTGAGTTGCCTGTGGATTAGGACAGCTGTCCCACACCACCAGCACAGCACCAGCACGCCGTCGGCTGCGAAAGGCAAAGTGGCAGAATTGGGCTGTGCCTCTTACCGGCTTCCCACTCCCCCGAGAGAGGTACCAGCCGCTGACGAACGGGTCCCAGGCAGGAACAAGCCTTTCTGAAGGGCTCACAAGTCTGGAGCTTTCTAGAAAAGGCCGTTTTGGGGAAGCAACCTCCCAGGACAAGGCTGGGGGATGTGCCCAGGGAAGAAGGGTAATCGTGCAGCCACTTCATGCCAACTCTGAGAAAAGATGGTTAATGCAACTTGAAGGTAACAAAGACTAAAAAGATGGGCAACGTGCAAAGAGTAGTTGCTTTCCCGTGTCTTGGAAGGAACTGGAGGAGGCCACGGCGCATTTTGTCGCTGCCATGCGACGTTGCAGCATGTAGTTTGCTATTTAATACAACATAATTTACCACTAGCAAATTAATTTCCTCGTGACTTACGTTTTTTCACAGAACACTCAGCGGTGGCCAGATGGCAGATGTGTTAGGCCTGCTGCTTGTTATGCTAATTGGCAGCCGCAAAGGCCTCCCCGTTAACGTTTCTTCTCCTGCGCTCGTTGCAGCCCCGCATCGTGGGCAGCCTGCGCCTTCGGTCAGAAGAGAGGCACCCTGCGAGTACGTGCTTGGAGTGGTTTTCTTCTTACTGCTGCGTTTGATTTCTGCCCCTCTCGGTACATTCCTTTCTAAAAAACTATGGGTCAAAGTGGTTTCCAAGCTGGGGGTGTGAGTGTGCATGCCTTCGTTTCACAGCCTTCGGTCTTTGCACCCCGCCATCCCTGAGAGCCACCCCTCGCCCCGGCCTGGGGCGCAAACCTCCCTGCTTGTCCTTGTATTTCTGCTGTCACTCGTCTCACACCAGGGTGAAACGGGATTTGCCTGAAGCCTCCCCAAAAGCAGGGAGCCGCTCGGCAGCACCTCGCAGAGCAGCTCCCTGGGAAGTGCATTTCCCACTCTGGGTGAGCATCTCTCTCTGCCCTCCCGTCCCGCTTCCCACAGGAGCTGCCGCGGGGCCCAGACCGGAGTTTCTCCTGCGTGTAGTCCCTCACTCAGGTCAAGAAATTTCCTTTGGCCATCCAAAACTTCCCTGGTTTCACCAAAAGCGTTCGCACCCTCTTGCCCTGCCGGCTCACCTCTCCTCCTGCACCCTTCGGTGTTGCCCAGTCCAATTACACTCCACTTTTTGCTCCACTTTTTTTTTAATTTTTTGCTTTGTTGTTTTTTAAGGCCACTGACAGTAGCCTTAAATCCCCAGCGATGCTATGTGCATAACACTGCTGCTGTCGCTAGGAACCAGGTGCTCAGCAAGCCTTGAAGATCTGTGCTTTTGTCTTCGCTCTTCTTTTAGGGCCGTCTTCATCTCAAAAAACAGGAGCTTACAGGCGCTGTAAGAAGCAGCTTTCATCACCATCTGTATTGAGCAGGTGCAAATAAACTCAGAACCCCTCCAACAGACCTCAGCTCTGAGAAGCCACCCTATTGCCTTCTCTGCGAAGCAGCGAAGTAGTGCGTTAGTGTTTTTCAAAAGCCGTTGCATGCTCTCCAGAGCTGGTTTTACATTTGCTACCTATAACGGTGTGCTTGCTCTCAACTCGTTTGCCCAGAGCCCCTCGCGGTCCCCAGACCCCCGGCAGACCAAAGGGCTCGAGCCCTGTTTGTTTTGGCTGAAAGGCTGATATTGGGGCTATTGCAGATGGTAATTAGTACTGGAGGGAGCGCTGCTTCCAGGGAATCCTCTCATCACTCCCTCCGAGTCACACACTTATTGGAGGGCGCTTCAGCAGAAACACATTTTCTGCTACATTTTTGGGTCTAAACTCTTGTGAATTAATTGAGTTCATGTATAAATGCAAGAAGGAGGAGTGCAGAACACTCTCCTATGGTTGAGTTTGTGAGAAGTGTTTGCAGAAAGACACCTGTTCGCCAATTAAAAACTGGGTTTGTAGAGGTTATGCAAAGTCTGCACAGCTCTAGCGTTGGCTGTTTGTCTGGCAAAGTGATGATGAAGAGGAAAACTAACTGGCTTTGGCTGCAACTGGGGATTACCAAGGCTGCTGGTGTCTGGAAGCAGAAAAATTAAACTGTCTTATGTTAGTTGGGGTTCCATGGCTTGACCTAAAGGGAGCAAACCTGGAGGACTAAAAACAAATGAAAAACAGATCACTGCTGAAGTAGCTGCTCAGTGGCCGGCTGCCAGTTTCCTTGGGAAGCAATTCGTTATTTGCCGTACCCATTGCGCTGCTGGTAGCGATGCAGCTGATCGGCTTGGCGGGCACTGCCGGGCGGAGTTCCTGCGGCAGCGGGCTCGCTCCTGCCATGGCCGGGCCGTTAGGTACAGCTGAGCTACAGCTGGCAGAAGTTTGCCCTAACAGCTCTCTCGAGTGGATAGCAGGACTGCATCTGGTCCACCCTTTAATAAAACGTGATGGATAATCATGGAGTGTTTTCCCTGACAGCTTTCCAAGATGGGAATAATGTTCATGTCTTCAGTCACCTAACAGATTAAAGAGAAAAGCTAGTGGCCTTGTCCAGAAAGCATGAGCCAGCCTAATGCTGGGGTGAGGTTTCACACTGGGCTGTGTCGTAATTCACAGAGCAAGAACCGGCATCAGGTCCTTCCCCTATCCTTCACTGCAGAGTGTCTGTACAGTAATAATATATATAATATTTATTCTCTCACCTCTGAATATAGAACTTCATCAACACATTAACAAAAAACAGGAAAAGAGAAGACTTGAATTTTGTTGAGTATCTATCTACATCATGCCTTGTTGCCTAGGTAGTTACATTTAACATTCAGGGCTTGTTTCTAGGAGTTAAGAGCTAAAGAAATAAACAAGCTCTTTTAAGGATGCAGAAGAGAAGAGGGCTCCAATTTGGTTTGCTGTATTTACTTTGTTGGGCTCATTTGGACATTCATTGTCTAACGACGGCCTAGAAATGTAGATACCCTGCAGAAGTGTTCCCCGTACTTCAGCCAGCCTTACACGCCCAGCTCTGTACAATCCCTGGCACAGACAGGACAGGCGTACGCACACACACACCGATGAGTTTGTTCTTGTTACGTTAAGAAGCGATGTTCCGGACCTCGTGGGGTGAGTCAGATGCAGTAAGGGGTTTTCCTGTCCACTTTGTGTGGGTCAGGTTTTTCTCTTTTTCACTGCACAAGAGGATGAAACTGGCAGCCGGCCCCACCAGGCAAAGGCGAGAGCTGCGCAGCACATGTCCTCGTGCCAGCCCCCCAAGGCAGTGCTGGCCGTACCCTGCTGGAGGTGGTACCCCTCTGCACCCCAGGAGCTGCCTTTCCTTGGCTCACAGCTCAGGCACGAGGTCTGCTTTTGTAAGATGCGATTGGTGTGAGGGCCCCTGTTTTACTGCACAACAGCCACCAAGCCCTCCAGCCTTGGTTTTGTATCTCTGGAGCATTCGGCTGCTGCGGTGGTAGTCAGGGACCGACCACACCAAACACGGGTGGGTGTCTCTCCTCTAGAGGAGGGGTGATTGAGACAGAGAGCAAAAACATGTGAAGAAAGTACAAAAAGACAAGGTGACAGGGATGTTCACCCACTGACATGCGGTAGATGGAACTGGTGGGCTTCAGGCCAGTTTACTTCTGAGAGATGTGAATCGGCAGTAGCTATTATTTGGAGAATCAGCAAGATGTTCTTGCCCGTTGGCCTCATCTGATGGAAGCAGCACTAGCACAGCTCCCCTGATCAAGAAAGAACTTTTCTTGAAGGGCACAGTAGTAGTGAAAATTTTTATTCTTCGTGGCATATGAACGTATTTCATGACCATTTAGCGATACCATAACTGTAACTCCAGGAAAACCTATTTTGAATGTCCTGTATATCTACAGAGACATGCAAGCTTGCTCTAGAATTTCTGGGCTGAATTCTGGCAAGTTTAGCCCAACACAGTGCTTCCTTTCATCTAATTTCCCACAGAGGCGTGTGGACGTGTCTTTAGCTGCATAAACCTAATTATGCTCCCGCAACCCAAAACTGACAATTAAATTACAGTTCCAGAATACTTGCAGAACAAAGCTTAACCAGAAGTGTTGCAGCTTGATTTGTTGGACCAGCAGTATGAAAAGAAGGATTGTTATGTAAATTTAATTTGGAAATTATTAGCAAGAGCGATGTCGTAGAACAGAAGCCTTCTATTTTTCAAAGGGATTCCACCTTGCTATAACCACATTCTGTTCCTGGTTACAATAGCATAAATGAATTGCAGGTATATGAAGTATTTTCAGTAGACAGGTTTTCGAAGATGAAGTTTTCCTTATACAATGCAGTCCTAAAAGAGGTATGGAGTATTCCTAAAAAATCCAGCATGGATTAAAAGTGTGATTTCTTTCCCCTGTAAAGCTTCAGAATTGTTCTGCAAGCACTTGTTTTCAGCAGAAGGTTGGCAGTGTTCATAAATTAAGTCACACTGTGAAAATTAAAGATACCCACCCCAGCCAGTCCTAGTCCGTACCTTGCTCCCTCCAATGCCTTCGCTTCTATGTTTGGTCCTTGAAGTCAAAGTCAGGCAAGGTCTGAAATCACATAAAATCCACAAAGATCTGTTGCTAAATAAGGGTGATATACAACATAATCATGCAAGAAGCAAGATCTGTCCTAGTGGAGACTTCACTTGTATGCCTACCATTCGCAGTGAGAGGAGTTGATACCCCTTCAAACTGTGGAAGGATAGCTAAGCGTCTTGGAAACCAGGGTGAGGACCTGCTGGAGATGTACGTCTCCTTTACATTAGTTGTCGTGCCTATCTATGGGGGTTAAAGTTTCTATCTGAGTTGAAATTAACATTAGTTATACTCTGCTGACATTATTTATACTTGTTTAAATGTGACATAGTAAGACTTGGAAAAATAAACCAATACAATTCCGGTCCTCACAGAAGAATATTGGCCTGGTCCATTATCCCCTGATCTGAAAGATAAGGCTCTGATTTTTGGAAACACGGGATCAAGACCAGTGTGATAGACTGTTGGGTCATAGAATATGAAGAAACTTCCAGCTTTGCCTTACATTTCTAAAGAATCTGAAACGCAACATGCAACAGATGTGAAGCAGGAAAAAAAATAGTTGATTTTTAAAAAATGCAAACCTGCAGCAGTGGACGTTAGAGAGAGTAAATGCGAAACCCATACAAATAACTGTAGAAAATGAACAAACACATGAATGTGTATGTATTTCTTTACAGTAGTCATCAGCACAACTGTCTTCAAAAAAAGCCTGCTGCATTTCCGCGAACAGCTGTATCCTGGCTTTTTCACCTAGTAAAGCAGAAATTAAGTAGCGAAGCAGTAAAACTAGAAGAATTCAGGAAAAATAAATATGCAGTAAAATAAACTCGAAAGGCTGGAGTTTATTCATTGCAGATAAGGACTTTCCTGTATAAAATAATTGCAGGAATGGAAAAGCCGTGTTACATTTTTCATGACAAACAAAAAACCCTGCAAGCACAGATTTTTGGCATGGCATCATGCTTGAGAATTGTGAACAGCTCTTTCCTCTGCGTGTACAGACAATAATCCTGGCGTGATGCGAGCCAAGGCGCTGGCACGCAGCGTGATTTTCAGCCATCAGCCCCAGCTACCGTGCGGCTTGGTGCACGCAGTCTTGGTCCCGTGATTTGCTCTGTGTCCCTTCAGGTCTTCGGTGGAAACAGCAGAACTAAAGGGCAGAGGTGAGTAAGACCAGGAAAGAATAAAAATCTCTATGGAATTATTTTGGAGCATTTCCCTGAGTTTTCATGGGCAAACTATAAATGAAGACAAAAGGGATATTTAAAACATTGTCCTTAACATAAAGTCATACCTAAAACCCCACTGTTGGCTTATATTTTCAATTTATGGCCAAAAATCATCATTCTCGCTGCCACTGCTGCATTTCTCTCCTTCATTCTCCTAATCTAACAAGTTGTTCCAACATCTCCAAGCATGGGCCCATCCCTGCTACACGGCGTCCTCCTCCGAGCCCCGGTCAGTCCACACGACCCACGTTTTGGCTGGGCTCGTCTCACCAGCAGGACGTTGGTGGGGTCGGAGCCACCTCCTCACACCCCAGGACAGCAGTCCCAGTCCTGTGTGTCCAGTACCGCATCCTCCCAGCAACGGGAAGCACAGAGTGCTCGTGCCTGTGTGCTGTCTCCAGCTGGAGGCTGAAGATCTGCCTGCAGCGCGAGCTCTCCAGGACATCCTCCACCCCTGCTCTGGGAAACCTGGTCCTGAGTCATGACTTTCCTCCTCGCAGCAGGGTCTACCACCTTCTCCGTCCCGCAGTTTAACTTAACGTTGGATTTCAGCGAGACTCTCAAGGCATGGACTGTGACCGCCGAAAGAGATGAATTGGTTTTCCCAAGCCCTTTTCTTCCTATGGCGTAGCGAAGGCCTTGACTTCCATGGCTTTGAAGTTTTGCTTCCTCAAGAGTGTCTTTGTTTTCTGCATGAGACATTTACCTCTTGTCCAGCCTTGAGAATTCGTGTGTCTGGGAAGCTGGATAAATTACAGCTTCAGAGGAGTCTCAAGGCTAAGCAGTGAAGAAGGAGAGGAGCTTCCCAGCAGCCTGTAAATTCTTGGGGCTGAGAATGTAAACTCGCCCGAGCTCACAGTCCCTTCCAGCACAAAACTGGTGTAAAAGAGCATAAGTGCGAATGTGAAAAGGGCCTTTCTTCATTTGTTTATTTTCTCAAATACCCACTTTAATGCAGTGATAAATTAACGTTTCGAGGTGCCTCCATGTAAGCTTATAGGCTGCAGCACTTCTTATCACCTGTGACAGCTGCGGTTCCCAGCCGACCAGCACCTGCAAAAGCAAAGGAGAACAGATCTGGCTTCACTGCCGTTCTGAGGTCACAGGGAAAAAAATATGGAGACAGTTTTTTCTTTTTCAAAAAATTGTATTCGAGCTTTTTAAATGCACCAGAAGGAAAGGTTACAAAGAGCCACATCACCACTTCAAACTATTTGTCATGGATGGTCACCATTAAAATCTATTTGAATGTCACATGTACTAACTCGGTTTGTCCAATTTCGTGCACAGTTTTATTATGAAAAAATCATGTCCTTTTAATTTTTTATTATTATTATTTAGTTTAATTATTTTATAGATTAAAAATGGATTTGGTTGAAAAACAGTTGTAAGAGAAAATTTCCTTTTCAGAGAGATATTGGCATAGCTAAAAGGGAAAAAAGAATGCACACAGGAAGGTGGGCAGTAGCATTAACTCGTTCTAAAGTGAGAGCTTTACAGTTATGTCATATATTAATTTTTTTAATAAACTGCATTTGAATACATGCGATCAGCCCAAAACTCCACAGACATCAGACTCAGGCAGGGAAGGGGAAGAGGGTGCATGTGCGCGCATGCACGTGGCTGGGGGACAGCAGGGGGGACACTCACGTGCCTTGTGCCTTCCAGATCTATCTCAGCTTTCAAGAGAAGACTCTAATTAACAAAACTGAGTTGCTGTCAAATGTGTTCTTTGCTGTTGGTTTCTATTTATAATTATCAGAGGACAGAAATCAAGCCGAAACACGAGTTGCAGGATCGAGAAGTCGGGATGGATACGTTAACTCTCGCAGCTCTGGCTGCTCCACCGCAGAGGCTGTGTGAGCAGGCAGGGCAGGAGCCTCCTCCCTCCGCACCCACACCCGTCCTTCTCCCAGCGCTCGGTTGCCTGGCAAGCAGGGCGCGGAGCTGCACGCACGCTGGGCGCTGTGACCTGGAGTGATGCTGTTGCAGAGGTTTCCCAGTCCCCGGGGGACTGGCCAAGCCAAGCGAATGCCAGGCTGTTCAGTGTTGTTCTACAAATGCCTCTCTGCTGGAGCGAGGTGGGGTTTCCAGGAGCCTGGGCAGCGCTGGAGGTTGTTGCCAGACGCGAGGTAACGTGCTGACAGGGCTATTCCAGTGTGTCAGCATTTGTACTAGCGCCGGTTAAGCTGTTGCGGTACGCTTGCTAAACCAGCTTATTTTGTTTGGGCATCCACCAGGACTTTCAAAGTTACTTTATCCACTGCTTTGGAGTAACATACTGAACGGTGAGCAAGCAGGCAAAACTTTAAGTTATGCATAAGTAAATCGTTTCGTTCCTGCCGCGGCTTCCCTGCGCAGGAGACGATGTGCTGCTGTCACGCTGCGCAAAGCTCGGCCAAAGATCACAGTGCAGCTCCTTGGCCAGCTATGCCATCCTCCTTCTTATTCTGCAAAATGGATTTTATACAGCTGCTCTGGTCACATTTCTCCTCACTCAGCTCATAAAGAAACCCCAACAAATCTCCCTGGAATCCAAATTCACAGTTTCCAGAAATCAGTCAGCACAGCCAGAGGTTTCTCCTCTTCTCTGCTGAGGAGAACATGCCCAAATTACCCACGTGGCTCCAGGCCCTGCCTGCGCAGCCCCAAGCCTGGGCGCTTCATAGCCCCAACAGCTAAAACCCATTGCAGTCTGCACTTAGTCCTTCGCCACAGGCATTTCTCACCCCTCCCTGTGCAACGTCCCTGTGTGGTGCTTCCTAGCAGAAATGGCTGTAAAATGTGTTGATGAACTAAGGACAATGGTCCCCATGATACCTTCGGGAGGAATAAAGAAGCTTGATGGTAACAACAATTAATAACAACAAGCACATTTGATTAATGGGGTGGTAAGGCAGTATCAAGGAAATTTTTTGTTCACTAGTTGATTCGGAGCTCCAGGAACCAGAGATCATACTGCTCTCATTGAGGCTTAGACAAAGTACGAGACAAAGATGGTGAAATCTCTACTACAAAAAATTGATTTTGGTAGTAGTTAGATCATGCTTTGTACCAATGATGAAAAATATTAAAAATGCTTAGCAATAGGTGTAAATGGGTGGGGTATCCAGTGATACCAAAATTAATAACCAGTATCACCGTACCATGAAACCAGAGCTGTACCTCACTTTGCATGGCCCTTTCCTGGTGGTGTCATGATAATCTTTCAGAAGACACAAAGTAAAGCAAGTTCTGCCTCACCCTTTATCATGAAGATTATCATATTTTTCCTTTGTCCATGCTGCCGTAGGGTACCTGTAGCCGGGCATGCACTAGCCCCAAAAGACCTCTCCCTTCGCCCCCGCAGACCTGGGTCTTTCAGTGGAGAAGGCGAGTAGAAAAGCCACTTTTTTCCACTTCAGGTGAATGTAGCCAAACAGCCCCAAGGCCTGATGTTTCTGTCCTCCCTGAAGTCCCTCGA
>Ga0181612_111122_pt1 | contig 14242 bp, 5 predicted proteins | sample HoacroProtozoa21_FD_119630 | JGI IMG/M metagenome (GOLD analysis project Ga0181612, IMG submission 119630) | Hoatzin crop microbial communities from Cojedes, Venezuel. Combined Assembly of Gp0051906, Gp0051904, Gp0051908 | reverse complement strand
GTTGGGCTAGATGACCTCTAAAGGTCCCTTCTGACCCAAAGCATTCTATGATTCTAAGATAACAAATAAATCATGTGTCACTTAATAACCAAATAAGTAAAATTTGGCAGATTCAAAAAGACTAGCAAGGTATTCGTTATCTGGAATGTATTAGAGGGAATCATGTGCAACCTGAGTGTATGGACAATGCAGAGAATTCAGATGTTTCTGGAGATCTAGGAGAGCTACACAGAAGCAATCTTTTATCTACTGGATAAATCCCAGAGTGCTAAAATCAAAATCATTTATGGTACAGAATCACAGAAGAAAGAAAATATGTCTAAAGGAGGTATAGAATGTTCTAGAAAGATTAGAGGTATTAACGATTAAGAAGAGAAAAATATAGTTCTGGTATGATAATAATAATTTCAGTGTATTATTTATCCAACAAATACCTCTCTGCTATGCAAAATCCAGCAGAGCGGGGAAAATCAGAAATTTGAGGTGGAACTCAGACTGTGCAGAACTTTTCTTGACATCTCTACAGTGCAAAAGGTTTTCTTTAATAAATGGCTCCACAGTAAGAAGGCATATGTATCATGACTAAGTAATGTTTCAGTAATGGAAGTAGAGTAAGCAGTAAGTAGATTTAATGGAATGAAATTAATGGATGGAAAATTTGGTGTGGTTACAAGACAAAATTCCTCTTGGGAGATTAATTTATAACTGTCACTCAACAGTACTACTCTCCTCCAAATTAGCTGTAATAGACATGTTTCTTGAGGATCAGACCAAATTGATTAAATCACTAGCAAATCTATCTCACAAAATTGTGTAGGACAGTTAGAAATTTCTCTGGATGCTCTAGATTTTTTTCAGCATGCTGTATATAATTGAACAAAATGTGTCTGAAATTTCACTGAAGTTATCAGTAAGCTTGGTTGCTTTACCATGAGATATGTAATTGTAAGCTCTACATAAACACTGCCAATGAACACTGTACTTTAAGAGCAACAAAACAACCGCACTGGCCTTTGTGTTGATCCATGAATTATTTCTTGTTTCCAAAAGAAGCTGAAAAATCTTCAGTAAAATTGAGTAAATGAACAGAATATGTTTAAAATAAGAAAGGTCTTAAATATACAAAAAGAAAAATAAAAGGATACCTGAGAAAAAGTATTAATGGCGTAATTTTGTGTTTCAATGTGATATCTAATTTATATGCTGTGGTATGCACTCCAGATGTCAAAACAGAAAAAATAAGCTTACAAATATTCATACAACTGCCTTCCAGCAGGGAAAATGCAATTACATATGTTTCTGCAACCTCTGGCTATAATGAATAGCAGCAGTGATTTGATTTTAAACTCCCTTGCCTAAGAACCTTAAAGGTCTCCCTTTTTACAGTGAAGTGTGCCCACATATGTTGGCTAAAATTCAGCCCAAAGAAAACTTCATAATGTTGTTGTGAGAAAGAAGTGGAAATTCTGACCACTGAAACCAGGAGATATAATATCTTAAATCTCATAAGGAAATATGATTTATAAATGAATTGACAGTCTAAGGTCTTTGGGTGAAAGGCAACCTGTGTCATAACTGCCACAGAAGTGTCCATGTTGCACCCTACCTGCTCTGATAAATCACAGACTCAGCTTATGCCTTTCCAATAGCTGGGCAAAGCATTAAAACAGGAAGGACCTGGGAGAATTTTGAAAGTATTATTTTCTTTAATTTTTTGAAGCAGTAAATTTTTAATTAATTTTGTTACCCACAGAGGAAGCAAAGATTTAATTTGCGAGTTCAGAGGGTTTTTTCATGGGCAAAGAAATATTCTTGGTCTGCCATGAAGAACATGTATTACTATTTTAGGCATATTGCAAGACAGTCCTTTCTCTTGGGCATTAAAGGAGGCAGAAGTTTTCCTAAGGGAAAAAGCTGTGGCTAAGGGTAGCATCTTGTAGCAAAATGTCTATGCTGATTCTTTATCAAGACATGGAGTAGGTATGCAAATATATATAGATATATATATATGCCTATTGATGTGGACTACGGGTAAGAAGTTTCAGGAGCAGTCCTACAGGACAAATGAAGTGGCACGTTAACATAAGAATACTGCTTCTCCATAGGTCAGTTGAGACACAACTGGGGGTCCTATGGCTGACTTAAGAGATGGAGAAAACAGTAGCTCGGATCTAATTTACTGTGGAGCCGTGCCACACTTTTTAGCGGTAACACAAAACTCTGGGATATTTTAGAGAAACACAGCTTTCTACAAATAGCTCATTAGGACAGGGCTTTATATCCTCCAGGTTCCAGAATGTCAAGCAGAGGAATTAATTAGCAGAAAGCCTTTAAGTTAGATGACTATTTCTCCAGGATAAACTCTGGGAAAATTTAGGTCCCCATTGTCAGTGTATTATGGAGTCTTTGTTGTGTGTGCTTCAGGTGGAGGCTTTAACTCTTATGAAGTGTAAGGGTTTATGCTAATTAATTTGAAGAAAAGGTCAAGTCCATGCTAATAACTGGATAGAACTGGTGCCTCTGTGTAAAGGTCATTGGAAAGGAATACGATTATACACAGTTTTAATGCAGGGACTATCAGCTCCATTGTGGCTCTGCCTCTCTTCAGCGGTGTTTCTGTGAGAGCTGCATTTTGCAGAGCTGCAAGAGTTTTGCAAATTGAAAAACAGAATAACCGAGGAACACCTCTGCTGGGAAATCACATTGGAAAATTGTTTTATAGAGTCATGTCATCGCCGCAATATCTACTCCATTACATTCATAAAAATCCCTATCTTTAAAACATGCAATGCGCCATGTCCTCTGCAGGTATTCTCCTGGGCCAGCACATTTGGGAACCTGCAGCATTGTAAACCATCTAAATTTTAACTAGATAAAGATAAACTTTTTGTCATTGAAAACTGGGGGGGAAAGGAGAGGGACAACAACTGTTTAATGAAAAAGCAATTTCCTTTGCCAGTAATCTTTTGAACTCCGATTCCTATTATTTGTGATGCTCGTGTTTGAATAAGGTCTTTATCTTTCTCAGTACAGCTCTTCCATAGATGGAATTATTTATTTTCCTATAAAAATGCCTATTTCCACCAACACTATCTGTAATTCAGCCTGCTTTCCTTTGCTGGGTTAGTTTTGTTTAAAGATTCAGGAAACCAGATGCTCCTTCAAGTGTAAAAAGACAGAAGAAAATATTTCTAAAAAATAACTGGTCCCTTTGACAGAATAGTAGAATGTTTGTCAACTTTTGGCTAGGAGTAAAGGGACCCCAGATAGACATGCCAGGAAAGAATCCCACACAGTAAGCTCGTAGGCTTGTCCTGGCTTGGGCTGAACATAAATAATCATACGTAACATCAAGGCCGTGCAGATAGATGGGAACTTTCAAGGACAGAAGGACTCCCAAACTTTGGCAAGGCAAGTAGGACTAGGATAACCAGGCACTGGTAACCTGTTGGTTCCATTTGGTGCAGTTAGACTTCTCTCTGTGCCTGTCTTTAGCGGCACTGCACCATGGGTGGTTTCTCTCCTATGCATGCCTATCACCTTTAGGAGAAATAGCTCACTGGGGGCATCAAACAAGCGGTCTCAACGGCCAGAAACCCAGTGGTCTGAGGTCTGTACCAGGCACTCTTCCGAGACAACTGCCCCTGACTAGGCACATCTGTACTTTGCCCTCAATGATGTCGTAGAAAATACCTGGTCCTTTCTTATCTGTAGTTTATGAGGAAGAGACTGTCACAATATCTCCCCTAGCCTTCACCTCCATGCCTTAGAAAGATAGAGGATAGGGAGACAAAGCACTTTATTGTTTATTCTCTTTTATGGGAAGATGAAAATCCTGAGGAGAGAAATGAACTATGTACAGAGAGAAAAAGCCTGGGAGAACTTGGTTGTTTGATGCCAATCTTAATGCAGCCATAAGGATAGAGAGAAGAGAATATAGGAAAAGGCAGAGAGGGAGAAAACAAAAGAGACTAAGAAGAAGGAAAAAATGACCACATATATGTCAGAGATTTAAAAATAAAGGAATTTATATAAGGAAAAACGAAGTAGACCAAAAAAAGAAAACAGAAATAAACGAATCTCACTAAGAAAAACACACATTGAAAATATGCAATAAAGAATCGGCTCTGAATATACTACAGAAAGACAACAAAGCTGAGCAGGACAGTGAAAACAGTTGAATACAACAGAGCTCATACCACAAAAACAAAAATGTTGAAGCGCTCTGCATCTGCCTTGCCGCATGGGTGGTGGGTTAAGCACTCCATGCATTTTCAGTTATTTCACTACTGGTATTCAACTCATTCACTGTGCAAATTTTACTTTTAAGATACCACTGTATTGAATGTCTATACAGAAAATCCAACCCTTCCCTACAGAGAGCAAGTAAGACAGTATGCCCAAACCCATCTGAGGTCTGTCTGCTTTCTCCAAAGTGAGAGGATGTTGTATTCTAGCAACTCTGATCTAAATTATTTTTGGGGATTAATGGTAGTCTCCCAGGTGTTTGCACTCACTTGTGTAGTAACTGCTGGTAAGTCTCTGGCTTCAGAAAGTACACAAGCAATTTCTAAGGACATGAGAGTTTTTAAATTTGATTTCCCAAACTTAGCATCTGATTGTTATTCAAATTAAGAGCACACTGATCTCTGGAGACATGAAATTAAAATGCTAGAGTAGTACAAAACAGTGTTAATAAAAGGCAAAAAGCAAGTCCTTAAAACATAAAATCAAAAGTTTGTAAGGATACAGATCAGTTGCACAATATTTAGTTTCCTACAAATAGTGGCAGTGGCAGTAGTCTTGTTGGTATGAAGTATAGCTGATCAGTAACATTTTTGATTCTGTAACTGAGCTCAAATTCCTGGTTTGATAACGGTGCATTAGATATTCCTGAAACAATTGCATATACTTTCACACCATAGCAGACACAATAACCTCTCTTGTGTGCTCTCACCATATGACAAAAGCAGCATGATCTAAAATACTTGTCAGAGTTTACAAAATAAAATTGAGATGCTTGATTGAGCTTAATTTTAACTTCTGGCACATAAAATAAGACTGGGATTAATCCTATAACTTTTAGTCATAAGCATCCATTTTGCACTGCAGTTTAAAAAAATTAATAGTATAATTTACCAATAGCTTATTGCTTATTTCCCATTGAGTTTTGATAGAGTAAATGTTAACCTAGGGCTGCGGTTGGTTTATTCTTTATTCTTTAGATCTGCAAATACCCACTGATGGAGGTCAACCGAAAAGTCAGAAACAAGCATGCGGGATAGTGTTCCCTCTAAGAAGAGCAGAGATTTTGGAGAAAACTTAAAACAAGAGCTGAAAGCAAGTAGAAGAAATAGTTAACCTGCAACTAAATCCTAAATTCAGAGGAAAGTACTCCTGTTATTCCTCTATAAAAGAGTTCTTTGTTTTGAAGCCAATAAAATCTGAACAAGTGAGGGGTTATGGCTCAGTGAAAAACCTGATAATCTTCAACTGCAGTGAATCTAGATAATGAGCATAAGGGTGAGGGCCAGGATACCAGTACTCTCCAATCCTCTTCCTGAGTGACAGAAAGACTCTGATGCACTGGCTTAAAGCTGTCAAGAAGAAAGTGATGGATCTAGGCTTATGTCCAATACCTCCTTAATACCCAAAGTGGAGTAGGAAAGTCACATTTGTTGTCACTTGAGGAATTTCCTGCCTTTGTGGGAGGCTGTTGGTGTGTAAGGAAGCCCTAGTCCGTGCAATGGCAGATGACGAAAGAGGTCAAAGCCAGGGAAAGATTAGTCCCTGACTTTGAAAGGACAGTGGCATGTGAAGAAAAGGTCAGGCAGTTCTTCTTGCAATGCTTCCCATATGGAAAGGAAAGAGAGTAAGTAATTATTGAAAATGTGCTGCTAACATCGAGCAAAAGCCTCTAGCAGATTCAAGTGCTTAAGTCCTACCTAATTGTGCCTGAGCTCCTTAGTCCCAAAGTAGATGGTGTCAGAGTGTTTATTAGGCTGCTCTCTGAAGTCCATTTCCACACTAGATTTTTCGCATCTCCTGAAAGGTCTGCTCCCTGGGCTAATCCAGTAGTACATCATTCTTGACACCAGGGCTAGATCCAAGAGGAATGGCACATGTGTAGGACTGAGTTGCCAAATTTGCACACCCGGCAGCTTTCTGTTGCTCACGCACCCTCAAATGGGCATTTTGTGACACTGGAATTTCCTGAGCACCAGAAAGTCCTGCTGTTGGGCATGAGCAGAAGTGTCCCTGTCTGGGGATAGCTGAGACTGCCCGAGTCCAAAGCGTAGCCAACACTTGCTTTTGCTGCCTAGATTCAGCAGGCAGCTTCAGGGGATGCCTGCAGACCTGGGATTCCCACAACATCCAGGTCCTTCAAATATGTCTTTTTCTACTTCCCGAGTGAGCGTTCTAACTGCTACTTACAGTACCTTTTCTAAGTTACCTTGCTTATGCCTGGAAGGAAAGGCTGCAGGCGCCAATAATTAGGAGAGGGATCTCGAAAGCAGGAAAGGCTGTCTGATGCCTTACCTGAGGGATCGAACTTAAGATACATATACACAGAGTTTGCACTTTCTGTCAGCTAGTATGTCCATTATGCCTGCTTGCAACACCAAAAAATACAGTGAGGCAATGCCTAACTTGTGACAATGCATGTTCCTTTTTCTCTTCTGGCTGCACGTCCCTTTTACAGTTCAAAACAAAAAGCTATTCCTCTGGGCCATTAATGATATAGAAAAATGTGAAACTATGAAGACCATGTATTAAGCCCCTAATTGCTGACTGAATAAGAAGGGCAAAGATTTGATGGACATACAAGAGGAAGGCTGAAATCTAACTAGTCCCTCTTCCATGACAGCAACGCATTGCTTTATAACCAGATCACATCTTAGGAGTTATGTTCAACAGTTGTACTATTCTGCTCTCTGGAGAGAAGCCCAGTGGTAGTTCCTCTACAGCAGCTCATAGCTAGAGACAGCACCTTGTGCAACTAACTGTTAATTATCCTCCCGTGTTAGGGGTTCAATGCAAGAATGCATATCAAAAGAAATCACTGTCGACTAATCTTACTTTGAGCCAGCCGTGAAGATACAAGACACAGGTCTTGGAGTCCAAATACGCATTACTCCACAAAAATTCCATTCTGTTATGCTTACTGTTGTAAGAAGCAATTACTTTCTTTTAACATAGGTGGAGATTTCCTGCTTTATAATGATCATTTTTAAATTCTGAAAATATGTCTGGTAAGTCTATTTTGGGGAAGAGAATTCATTGTTAATTCTTCTGTTCTTCGCCAGTGCAAGCTTTGGGGTAAGAAAAGCAACATTACATGGGAATTTTTGGCTTCCTTCAAACTTACATAATCACCATCAGGTTTACCATTCTGTATCTTAGTTTCCAGACAAGGATAAATGCTATCAGATTTATGAAGCCTGTGGGGAAGGGATTTGCAGTCTCAGTAGCTCTTCTCACCAGGACAAAGCCCTCATCTGTCAGGAGCTGCATTTGTGTTAACAGACAGAAAAGCGATTCCCGGCAAGCACCCGTCCTGTTATTCACCTCCCGCCAATGGGATTCACACCTTGGGACTAGAGCAGTGATGCAAAAGCGTGGTGTGCAGAGTGATAAAGGTTCAGCCAGGGAAAAAACAAGTTGATTTCTTGTGTCATTCAACAGAGTGACTGAACCACTAACACATTTTCACACCAACTTTGCCCACACTAGACTTTCACTCTAGGTTTCTTTTAAATAGTATCAAGTACATCGTAGTTCCCCCTGTAGTTTCACTGGACTTCTAACAAAATTCACCTCTGTGCATTACCTTGAAAGAAGGAACAAAAGATTGAATACACACAGGTGTGTAAACACTGAGCTATCACCTGGAGTCTGAGATTCTTCTTCTCAGTAACTTACCCTTTTTGTACAAAGGGAAGCAGAGTTGGAGATTATGGAAGACCACTTTTGTCACAGTCTGAACTTCAGAGTGGACGACTGTCCACCCATCCTACCATGACTCAGTCACAGAAGTCAGCTGAAGAGCCTGAAGATGCAGCAGTTCATGAAAGCCAGGCTGTGCTTGTTCACTTCAGTGACCACACCAGAATTACGCACAAGGCCCTGGGCATTTAGAAGGGGGCATACGTTAGGGGTTAGTCCCCTCAGACCCTGCATGACCCCAAAGACCTTCTTCTCAATAAAAAGGCAGTTGTGGCCTATGTGGCTTTAGCCAATTTCAATGTTTGCATCAGTGCTTAAAATTGAGTTGTAATATAAAGTTCAACAGAGGAAGTTGTTTCACATAGGGGCATGCATTCTGGGTCACAACCAGATCATTCAGAATACTTTTATCCACTGTTGATGCAAATAGTTATTAATTAGCAAACCAGAAGATGACATCTGGTTTAGCAAAGAGATATTTGCATCTCAGGAAAGAAGAAAAATATTACTCTGATTCAGAGGAAAATCTTGATTGTCACCAGATGAGGAGGAAATAAAATTTGCTCCTGGAAGAAAGACGAAATCTGTCCAGAACCGGCAAAGGACTTCAAGCACAACATTAGCTAACAATTTTGAGTAGTATGGAGTCCTCACTAATAAGTGCAATTTGAAACACGAGGCATGTGCAAAAAAGGAACCTCTAACAGCCATTTCACCAGAAAAAGCCTACAACAGGTCAGCTGGATAAGCAAGATAGAGAGAGACATCTCTCTGATGTAGTCTTACTACAAGTAGATTCAGGCAGGTTTTTCCTCTGTTTTTTCACCTGTGTCTTTTTTAAACATTCACGACTGTTGTGTATTTTGAGTGGTGTAAAATGCAAAAATAATATTGGACCTGGCTTGAGAGAGGAGTTATTTTGAGGTAGCTGGATAATGGCAAGTTGTCTTGTCTCTAGGAATGTTGATGATGATGCAGATCTATACAGCCATTTCCAGGATTCCCTAAGAGTCCTGGATTCCCATCATCTCTCCTTTATGGTACCCAAAGGGTAGCAAAGAAGCATCCGCAAATTAAGAGCTAATATGGTCGGAGAGGGAGAACTATTTTCCATTCCCTGGAATGGCTCGAGATATGAAGGCGGCAGCATAGTTGAACCCCAGGGCCAATAATCTGTACAAAAACAGTAAACAAGGCCAAAGTAGAGACACAAACACTGGCACGAAATGATCCAAACAGTTGACACTATTTCTGGCACAGCCTGGAGCCAGGCCAGGCCTCCAGACAAAGTCTGGGCACTGTTCAGGGGAAGCTCGAGGCCAGAAGGCTAGAAAATGGTGTCTGACATATTTCAGGGTATCGACATAGCCTGATCCAGCAGATTTAAACTCCTGCTGCAAGTCAGCTGGGTGAACCTTTCATTCTAGAAATGAGTTCTTGCTGTCTCTTTGAGAATTTGGAAATAGCTGCTCTGAGTAGAAACAAATGAACAACATCCTGAAACGCAAGGCATATTGACTGTTTTTTATTCTTCTGCCAGCTTTAACTAATGGATTCCTGAGAACACATCCTGGCCATGTAAATGTAGTAAAATATTTTAAAACTACTTACAGCATCACAATTTTAACAAGCAGCTCGGACTCATTTTGGGTTTTTTCTCAGTAGGATTATAAAACCTGTTTTTTAAAATATCACAGTCTAAGCTTGAATTGCTTTCAGAAATCCCAAACCTGAATTATTCTAGACAACCAGCAATCATCTGCCTGGACTCTCTTCAAACTGTGGTCCACATGGGCCCCATTATCTCTGCACACCAGAGAGAGCAAAGCTTCCCTTGAACTTTCACAATATACAGTTTTGCTTCAGACAAACCCGAACTGTTTGCCTTTTTCTGTGTACCTGCTTAAGTCTGTTTGCTGTCATGCCGCTGTACAGCTGCCAAATCGGTAGTGTCAGGTGACCTGCTGAGCCAGTATGGATTTGGATCTGCACCACTGTTCTTTGGATCCAACAAAATCTCATGATTAGGGTTAGTTCTCTCTATTTAAGAAAAATGTGCTATTTGGGATTGATTACTGTAATTTAATTCTATGGGTAACGGAGGATGAGGTAATTACAGATTACCACATTTCTTCCATAGCCACTACAGCACAAATAGTTTTTGTTCCCGTTTGTTGAAATAGTGTTTTGCTGACTCCAAAGGCTTATTTTAAATTTGCTGGTATCTGTAACAACCGCAATTTGTGTTTGATGCACATGGACAATGGTTGCAATTGTTTTAAAGCAGTGGTGCAGAAGCATTCTCTATTACTTGCTGTCAAAAAAATCTATATTATAGCTTTCCTGTAACACTCTGACTCTCATGTGTCATCTCTAAGTAGTCAAAATGAGCATTGGCTGCAGCCCACAGAGAGTTAATGTAAAAGTACTCTGAAGCTTCTGCAACTTTCAGAAATCTTCTTGCTCTCCTATTATAATACCAATTCTCTTTTTAAAAGCTCTGATGTCAGCTTTTATTTCAGCAGATAAAAATTGAACTGTTTATTTCTTCAAGAGGGGTGAACATTAATTTTGACGTTGTAAGGTGCAGCTCTTTGGCTAGTTTAAAAAATGCTGTGCAAGTAGCAGAGGATCTTCGTTTACAGTCTCCGATATCTATCAGGTACTTTCTTTTGCAATTACCAGGAAACTTCTCTGGCTGCTCCTACTGTTGCCTGTATAAGGACAGTGCTGAAGCAAAAACAGAGCTGAAAACGATAGAAAGCCAGGAAGGGGGTCAACTGAAACAGAAATGCTATTACACCAGCTCATTTTTCTTAATATGTAATAGATATTGGCTTTACCATGAGTCAGTAATGGGTCTCATTTGTTTTCTGCATTTGCACATTGAAGCAGTGGAATAGATCTAAAAAGGTGCTGTACTCAAACAGCTTGTGTCCACAGAGGTGCGATGGCTCAGCCTCTCCTGTTTGTCTGACAAGAAGAGATACCATTGCCTAATATAAATTATTTGTTTACTGCTGACGAAGCATGAAGACTGGCACTGGCTGGCTAGGTAGGACACTGCAAAAGCAATATTCTGTGATTAAAAAGAAGCTGAGTTAACCAAAATTTCACATGACACAAGAAGCAGCTTTATAAGTCAGTTTTTAGGATAGCAGAGCCCAATTTGTGGATTTACACTCGTGAGCTACCTGAAGCCATAGTTTTGTGAAACAGTAGTTCTGATGTCCACACCAGAATTTCTTCTTTCTCTTTCTGTCCCTGGCCACTAATTCTTGTTTTTTCACCAAAATGTTTCTTGGTTTTGGCTGCTTGCATTTGTTAGCCAGTTCAATGATCAGTTTTAGTCCAATCAAGCAGTGGTGCTTGGCGGGGATATCATGCTGCTGTGGTGGAGGGGCAGGTGAGAGCAGATTGGCTGGGGTGAAGAGATGGGCAGAAGTTCTTAGATTAACATTGCTGCCAAAGCTGTCTTAACAGGAAAATACACCTGAATTTGGGAAATTAAGGTGAGATTTCACCTCAAATAAATTCCCATTTTTTGTTGGCAAGTCTGAGGACAGGACTTGTCAATGACTGTATTTCAGCTGTGAGGAACTGTTTATAATGCCCTGGCAGACACTTAGACAGTCTGCTACCTGAAAGACACCTAGCAGGAAAACTATAGTCATCTGGTTTTAAATATAGTAACATGTTTGTGGTGCCTTTTCCTTTAAAGTCTTTTAAGTGTTAGGAGTGGTTTCAGAAAACCCAGCAGAAGAAAGGCACGTGAGTTTCCAGGGAACGGTGATCCAGAGCAGAACAGAGGTGCTGCCTCCTGTGTCCAGGGCTCTGGAGTGGGACCCCCAAACCGCAGGAGTCCCTCCGCAAGGCTGTTTCCGCTGTGCGGGTGGGATGGGAGTTCCCCAGGTGGCACAGGCCAGGAGAAGGTCCTTGACACTCATCATGTTGTGGGGAACACCAAAGCTGTTCTCACAATCTTAACAGAAGGTTTTGGTGCAAGTAAAGATTACTGGTACGCAAATGTCATTGTACTGATCCGTGTGTCCCATCCTACAATTCCAAATGCATCTAATAAGGATTTCTCTCCTTCCCCACAGACAGATGATGTGCATCTTTCTTCTGTAGGGCATACATTTTTTATTTGTTGTCAGTTCTAACACTAATTCTGTGGTAAAGTATCAGTTAGCTTCAAGTATTTAATAACTTCGCCTTTTACAGTTGGCCAATTCAGCAATGAAACGAATGGTGGAAAAACAGGGCTTGTAGGGCAGCAAGAATTTCTCTGCACTACAGGCGTTTGTATGGAAACAGGCACATGGCAACTGGCTTATCTTATGCTCAAAGCAACAGTCGCTTCCAAAGATACAGGCACTTTAACATACAGGCACTCCATTCACTTTGCTTAATTAAGACCTGCAGTACGGTGCGAACCGAGACCTAAATGACTTTCCCCAACCTTCTGTGAAATAAGAGGAAGGAATGAACTCAGAAACTGTGACAGAGCCCGTGCTGAAACTAATGATGCTGCTGGCAAAGGAACAGTCTTTACTTAATATTTATTGTAATGAAAACTGAGCAGTGCCCACTGAAAGAACGGTGTGCAATGGAGAGAAAAAATAAGGTTCTTGCGCTTTGTTTTCTAAATGTTTCAAATGTAAAGGACACACAAGACAAAGCAAAGTATTAAATCCAAGTAAAAAGTCTGAACAGATTCAGAATGACCTTAGATGCTTATGCCCATCTGTGAATAGCGTCCATCTAATCCCAGACACGCCTAAAACCTTCAGTACACTTTTTTCTTTTACATATTCTCCAGAGTTCCGCTTTTTGGACCGTCCGCGCTGAGTGTTTACTCCACACCTGTAACTGTGCTACAAACACAAGGTGGCTTTCCATCTCAGTCATGGAGAGCGTTGGGTCAAGCCCCCACAACACACATCGGACCACTTCTTTTTAAATCTTCAGTGTCTCAGGAGTTGCTTTGACTCACCCAGGAAATGAGAGATATGAGTTAAACGCTCTTTGCAGCTTGAGGGAATTGAAGTCTCATATCCAGGTGTACCCCAACCATCAACACTGTGGAGATGAGATACTTCTGCTCCTTGCTTTGTTTTTATCCAGTGACTGATTGAGGCTCAAGTCTGAAAGCAAGCTATACAGCTAGTTCGTTATCAGGGATGAGCAGCACTTCTCCCAATTCCTGCTTCAGTTTAAAAGGCAACGGTGAACCTTCTTGAGCTCTGTCAAAGAGAGGCACTTCAGACATTTTCCCTGATCGTGTGAAGACTCTGAACTCTTGATCCCAAGTTCATGGAGGTACCTGCCTAACGCCCAGGCTCAGGCTTTTGCATATGTACCTCCTGTCCTGCTGGTGATTTCATTGCCAGGGTGTTTCCACAGCTGAGACCTGAGTCAGAGAGGAACAGTCAATCCCACATGTCTATATGAAGAGCTGAGAACAAGTTTCAGGCTGTCAGAAGGGGTACCAGCGCTTCACAGATGATTTGAGGAGTGATGCTCAAGTTTCAAGACTGTTGCATTCCTGCTATGAGCAGAGAGTGGAGCCTGTGTGAATATGCAGTGGAAATATAAACACAGATGCCATAATGCAATTCCAGAATAAGGCTATTGTCTGCAAAAAAGTGATAGGGGACAAAATCTGTATTTATCATTTTAAATGCGATTTATCATCTTGTGGTGGGTTGACCATGGCTGGATACCAGGTGCCCACTAAAGCTGCTTTTCACTCCCCTTCCTCAGCTGGACAGGGAGCGAAAACATACTGAAAGGCTCGCGGGTAGAGTTAAGGACAGGGAGATCACCCAGCAAATACCATCATGGGCAAAACAGACTCGACTTGGGGAAATTAATTTATTGCCATTCAGAGTAGGGTAATGAGAAATAAACACTAAATCTAAAAACACCTTCCCTCTACCCCTCCCTTCTTCCCGGGCTCAATCTCCCTCCAGATTTTCGCTACTTTCTCCCCCCGAGCGGTGCAGGGGGACAGGGAATGGGGCTTACGGTAAGTTCATCACATGCTGTCTCTGCCGCTCCTTCCTCCTCAGGAGGACTTTTCACACTCTGCCCCTGCTCCAGCGTGGGTCCCTCCCACGGGGTGCAGTCCTTAAAGAACAGGCTGCTCCAGCGTGTGTCCCCCACGGGGTCACAAGCCCTGCCAGAAAACCTGCTCTGGTGTGGGCTCCTCTCTCCACAGGTCCGCAGGCCCTGCCAGGAGCTTGCTCCAGCACGGGCTCCCCACGGGGGCACAGCCTCCTTCAGGCATCCC
>Ga0181612_177146_pt1 | contig 14243 bp, 15 predicted proteins | sample HoacroProtozoa21_FD_119630 | JGI IMG/M metagenome (GOLD analysis project Ga0181612, IMG submission 119630) | Hoatzin crop microbial communities from Cojedes, Venezuel. Combined Assembly of Gp0051906, Gp0051904, Gp0051908 | reverse complement strand
TAATAATCCCCATAAGTCCCCAGACCGCGATTTTATCTCACCTGGATTGGAAGTAAAGCAAACCTTTGCCCGTTTAGCAGCTACCCCAGCCAGCCTCCAACGACAATGCACGTGCTTCCTAAAAAAGGGAATGGAGAGACTCACCACCGCCCAGCCCACACCAACGCGTCAGCCCTCCCAGCCACGCGTCTCTCCGACACGTACACAACACCCCAGGCACAGCAAACAACCACGCGCCCTCCATGTGTTTCCCCTGCCAGAAACAGACCTACTATCAAAGAACATTTCTTCTGCTTCTTTATCTTCCAAACATGCTATTTAAAGGGGAGGGAAAAAAAAAATATTAGCTTGGAGGCTTACTGAGCCTGCGTTTGCCAAAATGCATGCACTGTATTTAATTCAAAGAGTATTTTTACTTCTGGGAGCTTAGCAGCTACTTTGTCAACAGTTTTTTATTGGCAAATGTTGATGTTTTATGGCTTCATTTAAATCAGGTGGATGAATGCAAAACCATCATCTGTTTGGCTTTTCAATTACAAGACACATAAATAAACCCACTTCCCAGGTTGTCCTACCTACTACGCAACTTCCAGCTTCTCCAAACAGCACACCCCATTTTTGCTTTGTAATCAAATCAGGCAAACGGAGGGGATTTTCCTATAGGAAATGAATCATGGAAGCCACCGACCTGTTTCTCGAGACGCAGCATTACTTATGACGCGGCTGCCTCCCATCCCACCGCACACAAGGCCGGTGCGAGCAGAGTCAGGCCCAGAAAGCCAACGGGTAAAGCTGAGGCCAGCAACACAATGTGGCATCAGCGTACATCCCACCCAACAGCCTGCTGCCACTGTGTCCTAGACCAAGGTCTGACCAGTCAGAGAGTTTTTTTGAGACGTATCAAGTATCAGAAGACATTTAAGACTTATCAGCATGGTTTGAAGCCTCCAATCGGTATACCCAAATATTGAATTTAATAGAAAATGCCATCTGATGCACAGCTGGCTGGTGGTGTGGCACCCTCAGCTTTCACCCAGAGCTGAGCAGCCACCTTCAAATATGTAATGATTCACGTAATGAAAGGGGGTTTTGAACAACATGATTAAACAAGTGTCTGAGGAATAAGCACTTCTCTCACGTTCCAGTGAGGACTCTCCCACGCAGTATTTTCAATTGTGACCGATTTTTCTGCCCTGCCTTTGGTGTCTCCCCAGTGCTGCACGAGCAGCTTTGGTGCCCTGCGTGCCACCGAGCAGCTCCTCTAGCAGGACCATGATTCACTGGATCTCCTTCCACCCAGCCCTGAACCCCCGAGGACACGGCTGCACCATGCACCTGTCACCTGCCAGTGCCGTAACAGTGTCCTTTGTAAGTGTCATTTACAGAGGAGCTGTCCTCACCCAGAAACGTGACCTCTGGGCTTCAGCACCAATCTCCCGCAAGATGTGCCCAAGAACTCCCTGCCACCACTGCGCAGCACTGGAGGGTTAGGTGTCATCCTGAAGAGCTCCCAGGACACTGCGATCCCTAAAAAGCAGGACCCACAGAAACCCCCACCACCACCCATCAAGTCTTCCTCTCACAACGGAGTTATGTGGCAGTTCAAAGCTCCTTGGTGGAACTTACAAAAAACATCCAAGGGGGTCATAGCAACCCACCAACCTTCTGAGGATCCAACAGCAGCTTGCCTACCCTCAGCCATGTCATGAGGACTAACGCTTGCAGCTGGTACAGACAGCTCCTCCTCCTCTCTGCCCAGACACCCCTCCAACCTTCCTGAGGGCACACAGCTGCTGCTCACCATGGTCCTTGCCACGGCCTGATCTCCAATTAGTCCATGCCTGTTTTCTGGACCAGAGGACAGCCGTCACTCACATAAGCCTCAGCTCAAGGGAATGCCCAGTTTAAATACTTATGGCTTTGCTCATTGCCCCTTCTGTTAAGCGTGAGCCCACCTCAGCCCCACTCCTCTCCTTCCCTCTTCCATCACTCCTTAGCCAGGCATGTCCCACAGCCTTGGGGACATGGTTCTCAGACAGCCTCGGGCCATGGCCCATCCTGAGTTACGCCTATCCTCTGACGCAACTCCCACCAATGCCCTTCTTGCCATGCCAGGAGAGCCGAGCAGCCATTCTCATCGATATCCTCAGCAAGGTACCAGCACAGCACCCAAGGAGTCTGACAGGCAAATATCTCACACTGGTCTCTCGGAATCCACGAATGTGAGAAGCAAAAGTTGCAGTCACTTCAGGAAGCCTAATGATGAGTTGTGGGATCATTTACCAAAAGAAACGCACACTAGGGCAACAGTAGCATGGATGCAGGGTACAACGCCCAGGAACACAAGCTGCAAGGATGGCTTGGTTGTGGAAGCCAGGCCCCCAGCAGCCAGGGAGAGACCTTCAGGGTCACTGACTGCCCACGCTCCCATCTGCAGCACAGGCCACGACTTCCAACAGCCGATACTTCAGACACACAATAAAAAGTCAAAGCCACAACTGTAACATGCTATGCAGGGAGACTGCTGATGCCACCCACGTCCCAGACCCTGGCCACCACAGTGTCGACACCGACTCAGCAGGAACGGTGCCACTTCCCCAGCCAGGCTCACCACCAGCAGATCCAGATCCAGCTCTCCATGCCAGGCAGAGGTGAAGTGCCCGACCAGCCGGACAGCAATTTCCATGGCAACGCAGGGATGCCATCAGCAGAGGATTAAGCTCCAGCAGGAGGGAAAGCAGGACCGGGGGAGGGAGGTTGATCAACAAGTGCTGCGACAGGGACGCAGCAGAGGAATGGAGGCCCACAGCATCGATTTTCACGCCCATCTTCCCCTTTCAATTCTTCTCTAGCATAAAAGTCCCAATTTAAATGGCAGACTTTGACACCATTAAAAACTATCAGAGCATTTAACACACTGCCCCTTCCTCCCATGTCATCACATCCACGTCTGCCACAGAAATAAAGAGGACTGCAAGATGCAGACACCTCCCCGCAGTCCCGGCATGAAAGTGCAGCAAATCTGCGTCACACAGAGAACCTCTGAAAGAGGATGAATGCTAAGTGCAGGGAAAAATGATTACTTTATTTGTAAAGACCATGTCTCTCGTCATTCTAATTCATGCCAAATCCTCCAGGCACTGGACAGCTGCGGGTTTAATCATGAATATACAAATCAGCAACAAATGAACAACAAAAAGAGTCTCCAAACACAACATGGGGAGACCCAGAATTCAGGCTGGTTTGGCTGCCGCTCTCCCTCCTTTGCACTGAAATGAAGGACAGGATGGGTAAAGCCAGGACTTGCCACCCCCTCCTGCCACCAGGCATCCAGGCAGCCCAGCAGTGCTTCTTCCGTTTACTCCCAGAGATGGGAACACCAGCCTGTACCTCTCCTTCCTCCGGCAAAGCCTCCCCACCACCGAGCGGGAGGCACCAGCTGCACAGAGGACAGCAAAGTGGAGAAGAGAGGGAGGGAGGGCAGAGGCAAGGGCCAGTGGAAATGAGAGGCTGGGGACTGAGAGCAGATGGAGCAGCACAGACAACTCGAGTAGGTAGCCAGGAAGGAAGCACAAAGGTTTTAATATATGCAAAACAAATGCACCAAGTGATGGGAAATTGCTCACTTCTGTCTGAGCCTTGGCCAGGGCAAAGCACAGGGGTAACACCGGTAGCCAGGGGTTCACAGAAGGGTTTCCCCCGTGAATACCTCGCACACCAAGTGAAGGAAGCAGGCACTAATACCGATACACTTAACATCAAACACCACACCAACCATGGGGAGGTCCTACAGAGGCTGCTGCTGCCAAGGAGGCCGGAGGCCCCTTCCCAGACATCCAGCACCTGCCTTCTGCTGCGTCTTGAGTGTTTTCTGCCCTGTCATGAACACGCACATTGAGGCACTACAAAGCTGGTGTGCAACAGAAGATGGGGCAGGCAGCAGCCGATACCCATCCATGCAAAGCACTGCAAGTCACTTGGAAGAGAGAGTTGGGAGAGGAAGCAGGAGCTACCCAGAGCTTGCCAGAGGACTGCTTTGCAGAACAGATTATTTCATTTCTCCTATGAAAAGGGCAGGAACTGGGCGCGAGGCAGGGCTGAGCATCAGCCCAGTCGCAAACCACCTCCCTCTTGCTGCCAGGAGCTGCTGCACCACTCCTCACCCTCCAGGCCTGCTTGCCTCAACTCAGCACACAACACAACAGGAATTTGCTTTCCATGGGCCTGAGACCCTGCAGAACATCACAGCAGACAGCTGACCACCCAGCGATGGCCAAAGACCAAGCCCTCCCATCTCACCCCAATGCTATCTCTGCAGAAATATCTTCTTTTACTCTAACCACTGCAGATTCATTAAACGCAATTGGATCTGTGTTATTGTTTGTCTGGAAGTGATAGGAGACGGAGACAATGTGCTTCTGAAACGCAAGCTTTAGAAAAAAAATCAAACCAGATGAGAACAAAAGTGGGTTTTGTGCCTCCTGAAGTCACCCCTGGGGTGGGAGCAGCCTCTCCGCTGAGGTGCCACGCTGCACCCAGGGCTGCGGGTGGGCCCTTGCGGTGGCATGCAGCAGGAGGATGGACCCTAGCAGCCTGGAGACTAATTTCTGTGCAAGCCATGGCTCCAGCAGTCATACCCAGTGACACCTTCCTGTGCTAAAGAAACTGCTTCTTCCCATCAGGCTTTGAAGCCAAAACCACCCTCACGCAGAGGGAGAGTTGCATCCCATTTCCTTGCCCTTTCCCCTTGCTGAAGTGCAGTCCCTGGCACCCAAACACAGCATCTACATCCCTCCTGCTCCAGAAGGAAGTGTCCCAGTGCTCCAGCTGCCCCATGCTGTGAAGGGATCCGTCCTCTCCTCTTGCACAAGGTGAGTCAGTTCAATACTTTGCTTGGAAAAAGACACCTGGGTTGTGGAGTAATGAAAATAAACCTTCCCCTGCAGTCCTCCCCACTGAGAGGAGTGAGGTTTCCCCGGCTGTCCTGACAAAGCAGATACGGAGAGAAAAATACAGGGATGAGGAGGGGAGAGAGCTCCTTGCACCAGGGAAGGAGTCGGCACACAGGCAAGGTGGCCCTGCCAGCTGTCCACAGCCTTTCTGTCCCCAAACAGGCTTGCACGTGGAGGAAGAGAGGTGTTTTAGCGGGTTCAGCTGAGCCCTCAAACTTGCAAACTTTCTGCATCACCCTCCTTCCTTTCCGCAGACTCCCTCGTAAAACATGCCATGAAGAGGAGGGACCATGGCGGATATTTGAGCTTTGAGATTATCAAGACCCAACAGAGTGACACACTTGAGCCCAGCCCTGGGAAGCAGCACTCACACCCCAGGTCCAGCCCACCACTGATACCCCATCACCTTGCCTCCACCTCCAACCCAAGACCATCAGACAAGGCTCCCTACAAACACTAGGTCACCTCCCAGGTCAATCCTGGGAAGACCAAACAAGACCAAATGCAGAACAGTGACAATAAAAATCAGCGTACATAAGAAAAACATCCAGTTCCCCAAGGAAGCAGACAGGCATAACCTCTCCCCTCCACTACCACCAGCTCTGAAGCCTCCACGATTTTACAAGCGCATCAGGCCCGGTCCTCTAGGCAGAAGCACCTTATGGAAATGGCAGGCCATCCCTCTTGGCCATGCAACCCTCCCCAGCGAGCCCCATACCTGCAGCTGATGACCAGGCCAGGCAAGCAATAGCAGCCTGCTGAGAGACAGGAACTAACAGTGTGAAGACCTTGTACAACAAATTCAACATCAAAATAAATGGCACCAGAGATACTCTATAAGCCAATCTCTTTTCTACCTAAACTTCTGGGTTTTAATCCAAGCAAAGCGTTTGCACTGCCAGTAGTCTGACACAGCGAAGGGCGAGAAGCCCAAGCTCAGCTGGCTCTGATGCCTGGGACACTCGGAGCTCCCAGGACGCCCACATCTCCACAGTCACCAACAAAACCCATCCAGTGGTTCAACTGGTAAATCCAAAGAATGGTGACCAGGAAAACAAAAATATCAATGTTTGCATGGACAAACCCACCTTCCTTCAAGCGTGCAGGCAAACCTGAACCTTTCAAACCTGCAGCCTTTACACCATGGGGCTGTCCAGGCTCCGATGAGGGGGGCTGCCCCCCACCCCAGCCCAGAGCCCAGCCGTGCAAGCAGGGCTAGGGCTTCCCAGCCAGCTGGGCACATCTGTGGGAACCATAATCTCGGCCATAAAACCGCAGCTTGGGGCTGGGACAGGGCATCAGAGCAGTGCTCCATGAAGTACTCGCAACTCAGAAATGCAGATGCAAAACCGCAGTCCCCTCGTGCCAGCTGCGGCAGCATTAGCAGGTTTTCCCAGACAGCCTCAAAGCCCTTCCCTCACCAGCAAAACCTCTTCCCACCGGCACGGGATGGGACACGGCCCCACCCCAGCCTGGTGCTGCACCCGCTGGGCTGCGCAGGAGGTGGGATGGGGACATGAGGCCCCAGGACAGGCGCTGAGCTGGCAGGGAGCAGCACCTTGCGTGCCCACTGAGACATGCAGTGGGCTTTACTTCCTGCTACAGACACAGGCTGGACTTCGCGTTCCACGTCTCCTCCATGGGCTTGACAAGAAGAAACAGGAAAATACACGCATCCCCTCCCATGTGCAGAGCCCAAGTCACTCTGGGAATGGCAACGGTGACAAACCCACTCCCCTGCCCGCCTCTGCACGCCACAACTCATCTCCTTTCCTTACAGCAAGAAAGAAAGGGTACCCCCCCCTCAGAAATTGCCTTTAAAAAAAAAAAATCCTTGAACAAATGGCAGCAAATCCCAACGCGGAGCTGCACAATGGACACTTCAGTCTGCCCAGGGGAGGGAGAGACAGGACCTTCAATGCCTAAATAAATTCAATTTGCTCATTAAGAGGGGGCTGGGGAAGGTTAGGCAGAGGGTAGCAGTGGTTATTCACTTCCCCCAATTAACATTCCAGTGGCGCTGCTCTGCTTTCTAGGAACAATAACTTTTTCGGAAGGGGGAGCGATGCTCGTGGGGGTGTTGGATGGTCCTGGAGAAAGGAGACACGTCTGTGCCTTAACAGGGTCTGAGTTTATGTATGACAGGAACTGCTAAACAAAAAACCAAGAATACATAAAGATCTAGCCTACGCAAAAAAGAACCTGCAAAATAAAACCCCTCACGTCCCTAGACCAAGATTATTTGCCTTTGCTGCTCATCTAAATATTTTCTGCACAGGCCTTGGCAACAGAAAAAGAGGTGGCTTGTCGCTGGTTTGTTTACAAAAGGTCTCCAAATGCAAAGTAATTAAAAATATTTAGTCCAGGCTTTGAGCCTCACCATCCTTACGGCCTCCCACGGCCCCATGCTGACTCGCAGCAGCCAAGGACCTTGACCGCCCATGTTTTAAAATAAACTGGAGCTTCATCTCCTCCACTCTCTGCCAGGCTCTCCATCACTGCCAGCCCGGGCTTACAGGTGGGGTGGCCGGGAGGATGGACAGGGAGGGGTTGACTTCATTCCCGCACCAGCTGGGGAGGAAGGAGGCACGTCCCAGCTTATGGCTCCACAGGCTGGGTCTCCCATGCGATGAAAAGAGCTGGATCCCATCCTCTCCTCTCTCCTGGGCTTCCTTCTGCCTTGGGAAACTCCCGGGCCCCTTTACTGAGGTCTGCCCACCACTCTGCGACAGTAACTTACTCATTTATTTCCTTCCCAGGATGAAAAATCTGCCTTTTCTTAGCATGGTCATTAATGTCTCCAATAACGTGTTTGCAGCACGCTTAAGTTCCCACTTGCCCTTGCAACTTCCCCAGGCTCTTACAAGGGAGGCTGCTGTGCTTTTGTCCTCCTCAGACACACAAGCCCTGTGACAGCACCCACAGAAAACAAAGAGCACGAACCGAACCCAACTGCAATCGCACCTGCGGGAGGAGCGGCACCGGAGGGGCTCTGCACAGGCCAGACGCTGCCCACCCCGACGTGCACCGCTCACCGGCGGAGCCCAGGGCCGCTCCCAGGGCGCGGGACACAGCCCAACACCAGACCAAGCCACGTCTATCACCGTGGGCCTGAAAAGAGCAGGCTTGCCCTTGTAAAACTGAAAGCAGCCACCGAAAAGGAACGGGTCTGTCAATACCCCGTGGGCATATGTGCTGGGGCGTATCTATTTCACCACTTCACAGTTTCGAAGGATTCCCATGAAAATCTAGCCCAAACAGACAGATGGCCAGAGCTCAGCATTCCCAGTCACCACATATAAGCAATAACAGGGTACCCAAAAGAGGGACCCTGGCACATATGCACGGCTGGACAGGCATCTCCACGGAGGCAGGTCAGGCACCGCTGACTGTTAAGCTCAGTTATACCATCTGCGGATGCCTATGGCCACGTGTAGGAAAGAAAAACATTTTGATCTGCTGTACGTGTCAGGAACTAAAAACAGTTTGTTTTACCCTGCAGGTGTTAAATGAGTGTATAAGCCTCAGGAGAACACGCCTGACTAACAAAGATCCCATCAGCGTAGTGCTTAGCTGCAGCCAGCTTCAAGCTGTATTATGTTCTATCAAACAGGCGTGAGGTGGACTTGAAGCAAGCAATGTCCAAAGATGCTCCAATTATTTAATCCACTCATCAGCAACACTCAAGTTGAAGACTTGCAGTGTCTCACTTGGCTTCTCAGATGACAAAGCAGCTTGCTGGTTTACCAGGCAATGCATAATCACATCAAATGGCTCTTCGGTGCCAATGCCATCCCTCAGGAAGAAGACGGAAGGATGATAGAAAGGTCTGCACCTACCCGAGAAGATGTCTCCTCACAGGCTTGATGCAGATAGGTTGGGAACATTGTATCAGACTACCAATATTGTCACCCTGAGGTACCAGCACACCAGAACCAAATATCCCCCACAGACGGCCAGCCAGAGGTCTAGGGGAAAGGCTGGATTCACCTGAAGCCCTGCCAGAAGTCTCCAGCACACCTCCTGCTTCCTGCTTTACATCCTCCCCATGGACAAAAGCGGGTCAGGAACAGAAAGTGTCCTGGGGAAGCTGTATGGTTTGTGTGTTCCTCCAGGAGCATCACAAGGCTTAATTCCAGTGCAGAGAAGCTGGTGCCTTTTCACCCCAAGCAAAGGTCTGCAAGCCAAAACAAATCCCCTCTCCAGCCAGCATCAGGCACTAGGCCTCTATTTTCCCTACTTTTGGGGTAGCCAGTGCCCTGTCCTACCCCCCAAGCAGCCACTGCACGCCCTATTGCTCCAGAGTCAACGCCACAGATGCTTGCCAGAGGTCCCTTAAATGGCCACAAGGAACAGTGAATGATCATTTGAACAACACCTGGATGAAACAGCTGAGCTATGGGCTGGATTTGATGTTGACTTTCAAGCCTGAAAGAGGAACCCACCCATAAAAATGCAGAGGCCAGCTACTGAAAAGGAAAGATCCCAGTCAGAGAGGAAGCAGTATGCACCAAAACCAGACTCGGCATTTGCTCCCCTCCAGGCCCTGTCTAGCGTACCGTAGATCATGCACGTGTTGTCTCCTCACCATACAATGGAGTTATCACCATAGTTGAATGCAGGAGGAGTTGAACAAGGACCCAGATCCAGCATTGACCTACCAATGTTCCTAGGAGTTTCCTTATGTGAAGGGCCATACCTTGCTTCCTCCAGCAATCACTTTCCTCCCCCTCATCCCCAGGAGATAATAGGGGCACAGGCAAGAGTGACAAGACCCCACAGGGAAACTGGGCGCACACAGGGTCATTCCAGGACACCAGTTTCATACTGCTTTCCTCAAAGCCTCCAGAAGTGCTGAAACTTTTCACAAGGCAGGGCATTTCTGCTGTCAGGGAGATCCAGAAGTTTAATGTTGCCATGCCGGTAACTGGACATCTCGCAAAGCTATTCTCTCTACCTCAGAAAGCCACTTCTGTGATAGCCAAAGAAAACAGAAGGAAGATCTCACACCTGCAGAAGCATAACTCTGCCTTTCTACTCCACCATCAGTCAGCCCTGGGTCCCAGTTCAACCTTCTGCTGGGCTGCTTGAAAGCTTCAGCAAGGACAGTTTCAGCAGGCTGGCAGCAAGCACACCCCTTGCCATGGAACGAGGCATCAAGAGCTCCACAGCCAAAGCACCCATCCCACCGCTCTTCAACCCAGCCCTCCTCCTCCAGGGCAAGGCTGAAGGTCTCACAGCTGTGGGCCATACAGCCACCCCATCGTCACCCCTTCTGCAGCTATTCTTAGTCCTCTGGTGTGATCAGGCTCTGACTGGAGATGTGACTGCAACAGCCGCAGGGAGGAAAAACAGCTTTCTACATGTGACAGGCAAAGACCTCTAAATAGTCAGGGCAGAAAGAGATCCATCTCTTTTTCTTTGCAGGAGATCAAGATCCAACTATGCAAGTGGGGCAGCCTCCAAAGGCACCTTACTCTCCATTGAAGCCTGGGCTATTTCTGCCTCTACAAACGCTCTCTTGCAAGAGATAAGGCTCAGCTTTCTGAAGCTTGCAAACTAGTCATTAAAAACATAAAACACAAGGGGGGAGAAGTGAGATGAACAAAATGCTAATAGGAACCCCCAGGTCAAACCGCCTCCCCCGTCACCGGGGCCCTCCTCTTGCCAGCACATTCCTGCCACTAATGAGGCCCCACCGCTTCCTCCTCCCTCCTCAAGTTGCTCCTGGTGATGCAAATCCATCGTCTTTTGTTTCTATTCTTGGAGTAAAAACAGAACCAAAGTAAATAGCAAAACAGCTCTTAGGTTTCAGGATCCTTTCTTTTTCCATCCTTCCCAACAGCGGTCAGGCTGCTGTTGCCGTCAAAGTGAGGTGACACCCGACCCCAGACATCATCTTATTTCCCACCGGAAACGCTCCGCTTAATCTTCATCCTCCGACGTCCCCTTTGAGGTCATTGCCAGCTCCTTTTCCGAACCTTCGCTTCACTGTGCTCCTTGGGAGGTTTCAGACGTCACCACAAGCCTCTCAGCAAGTGAGAGAGCCCGCAGAGAGCCTGCCAAGGACTCTGGTGATGGCAGAGAGCTCTCCCCAGCCCCAGCCCCTCCACAGCAGGCTGGAGACCCATCCCCACCAGACCTTCTGCCTTTCACTCTCACCTGTGCCCAAAGAGCTAACCAGCCCCAGTCAATGCCCAGAGAGACCTCATGGTGCCCAGTGTGTTCCCACGTGCTGGGGTGGGCACCGGTGCATGTGCACAGGGAGGGAAAGGAGACACACCGCAACACAAGTTAGACACATCACCTCTTCCCCAGATATGCCAGTGTCTGGTGAAGCAGGGTGACGGCCATCCTGCCACATGGCACTGCCGGGGAAGCTGCTCCCACAGGGAAGTGCGGGGCTGAAGATCGGCTCTGCCACTGCTGAGCCCCCACAGAAGCTGCAGATGAAAGAGGGGCAGGTGAGGCAGACTTTGTGCGAGAAAAAGCTCTACTCCAATACAGTTTCCAGTCTGTAACAATGTCCGCCGAAGACACTTACTCTTAGGTTCACCTTAGTTGAGGTTCAGCAAAGGTAAGCAGGCAGCAAACCCTACACCAGGAGCTGGGACCCTGAGTGCCTGCAGTGGGTCGAGAACGCCCTGGGTAGCACCAGGGCCACGTCCCGGCACTCTCCCCACCAGCACGGCTCACGCTGGGAAGCAGACAGCAGCACAGAGCCAAGCCTCAGCTCCAGGTGCAGCTGCAGGGGAGAGCGCAGAGCCCCGACAGCGCTCATTAACGATGAACGGTCAGGCATGACAGCCATGCTGGGACATGGCAACCCACCCAAAGCTTTGGGGAGCTCTGGCAGTTTTCCCCAGGCTCCCAGGTGCAAGGAGTCGGGAGACCGTGAGGATTCGGAGGCTGAGGCGAGCTCAGACATCTCCAGTGAGGGAAGGGAGAGGTAGAACGAAGCGCTTCTTCCAGAGATGGGGGAAGAGATGTCCCAGCAGCCCAAAGAGCTGCTGCTCTGCGGTGGGTACCAGTGCGTTGAAGCACAGTGCTGCAGAGACCTCTTGCAGCACACAACTGCTACTGCACCCATGCTCTAATACCAAGGAGCATCTCTCGGACCCGCACGGTTTCTAACAGAAGAGCCGCTTTGCAGCACACTGGTGATTTCTCCTGTGAATCCCCAGGCAGGTTGCACCTAGGGAGGCTTCGCAGCATCCAGTTGATGGCATCCAGCACAGCGGAAGTGCCACCTACAGACAGCCACAATGCTAAATTGCTCCCAGTTCTGCAGCTGAATCCACTTACCAGATCCTTAAGTCTATATGAAGCCACAATGACATCCAAAAGGGTCTTAATTCAGGCAAAAGCACCTCCCTTGCATGAATTTTCAGGCAGGGAAAGTAGTCTTAAGCATTTCAATCTCAGACTGCCAAATACTTTCTTCACTGGCACTCTTCAATAGCTAATGGCAAGCATTTCACCTGCAAAGAGCTGCACCATCTGCTCATGAGCCTGGGGCACCTGCCTTCCTCAGATCAAGACCACCCAACGACCTGCAGACTGTGAACTCCTGAGTCGTAAGAGGACAGACTACAGCAACCAGATTTGCTGTCTGCTATCTGGAAAGCAACAGCAACAGAGCTCAAGAGGAAGATCAGAGGAGCAGATCTACCAAGTGAAACACAAAAAAAGGTCCACAGGTGGACAAAGAGACCATCCCTGCAATCAGCAGAGGATGTGATCTACTACGCCTGGTCTGAGCAGCGACCAGGCTGGGATGCACAAACCTACAATCATGAAGCCATTCTTGCTGGCAAACCACAGAGCCCAGAAGTGAGAAGAAAAAGAAATCAGGATGACAAAACCCACCAGACTGCGTGCTTTGGGACTAACAGGTATAACACTGGCAGCCAGGACCTCTCTGGCTGGATGCAGAGGCCAGGAAGGAGCTGAGCAGCAGACTTGTGGCCAGTCACCATCACACCCAGCTGTTGGGAGGGGACAGCCAGCCAAAGGCAGGGTGAGAAGCTGTGCCACAGAGATGCAGCTCCTCACCCCGACCAGAAACTGCTCTGGGCCCTGCCAGCACAAGCCTTCGTATGCCCAGCAAGATCGAACCATCCAAAAGTGTTTTCTTTTGCACACAGCTGGACTAGTGCTGGCTGCAGCCCAAAGCATCCCCAGCACATCCCACATCACTGAGACCCCAGCCCAAGCTGCAGCACCAACCAGAAAACTCGTTTAAGTTTCACATTGTGAGGCACCAGTACTGCCGCAGAGGAGGAATACTCCAGCTCACGAAATGACGTCTTGCTTCTTTCAAAGCACTGTAGTTGTTTTCTTCTTTCATACAAACTTTAAATACTAAAGGACACAGTGCACATTTTTAGAAAGTCTAGCCTGGAGAAGCAGAATAAAATTAGAAGTTGGCGAAGGACTCTGCCTTCCTCCTCCTCAGCCCCGCAGCTTTCAGTGCATTTGATGCTTCTTGCCCAGAAGCAAAATACTAACACATCAGAAGCTGGAAGGTTGCTGCTTTTCTCTCTGCCAATGCATCGGATGGTCCCTCCACCACCTCCCAGCCAGCCCTGCCCTCCATCAGCATCACCCAGGCTGCTCCTTCCCAAAGCAAAGCCAGCAGAGGGAGCAAACACTGCGGGCTTGCGGGGAAATCACGGTTGGTTTTAATTGTGATTACTATATTTTGAATCTAGAGGCTATTTCCTAGTAGTTTGCTTAAGTTATTTGGACAGGCTCAAGGCAGGAGCAAAGTCAACCTGCATCCTCTCCTGTAAGAGCCCTTGGAAAAGGATATAGAGGTTGCACTAATATCCAGCCTGCAAAATGGCAGTACTCAAACCAAAACCAAAGTCTGTCCCTTGGCAATAAACACCTTCCAGATTCAAGCACAGGGGCACACATCTACTGTCTATTTTAAAGCCCTGTCAGAACTGTATGCTCAAGCCCCTGCAAGACTACCCATTAGCAGGGCTCTAATTGCTTACAACAAACAGGAGAGGCTTCCGACAGGTGATTCACAAATGCAATGTGATTTGCCCTCTATTAAACATTAAATACATATCAATGAATAGGTTTTATAGACAGGGGGAGGTTTAGATTGGATATTAGGAAAAACTTCTTTACTGAAAGAGAGGTCAAGCATTGGAACAGGCTGCCCAGGGAAGTGGTGGAGTCACGATCCCTGGAGGTGTTCAAAAAATGTGTAGATATTGCACTTCAGGACATGGTTTAGCAGGCATGGTGGTGTTGGGTGGATGGTTGGACTTGATG
>Ga0181612_140303_pt1 | contig 14243 bp, 6 predicted proteins | sample HoacroProtozoa21_FD_119630 | JGI IMG/M metagenome (GOLD analysis project Ga0181612, IMG submission 119630) | Hoatzin crop microbial communities from Cojedes, Venezuel. Combined Assembly of Gp0051906, Gp0051904, Gp0051908 | reverse complement strand
GCTCCCTCCGCCTTTCCTCGTAGGAGAGATGCTCCAGTCCCCTCATCATCCTCGTAGCCCTCCGCCAGACCCTCTCCAGTAGCTCCTCGTCTTTCTCGAACTGGGGAGCCAGAACTGGACACAGTACTGCAGATATAGCCTCACTAGGGCAGAGTAGAGGGGGAGGAGAATCTCCCTCAACCTACTGGCCACAGTCCTCTTGATGCACCCCAGAAGCAGTTCAGATTTATTTCAGAGTATGCCAGAGAAGCAGTAAGCAAAATAATTCCTTGATTGGTTCTTCCTTCTTTGGTAATCCCCATGGATTTTAGTAGCACTTTTTGGTATCGTTATGCCATACCACTGGCACTAAAATTGCTCTGTGTGTCCCTGGTAAAGCAAATAGCATCCATGGAAGCATGACACATATCTTTCACCTTTCTCTGACCTAGAAGAGACACAGGGCCACTCCCAGTAACAAATAAAATATTAAACATGCTTATCCACAAAAGCTAACAAACAATAGCTTACTGTAGGATTTGCTGTCTCACATGGATTGCTGTAACTATGTACTAGGCCTGCTTTTAGGCGTTTTTGAAATTACACATACTTTTTTTTTTGTCACTAACTTCTCATTAAGTTCTGAGACCAAATTATCCTAGTTTTTCAATGGCACAAAACTGAACATTCTTTCGCAAGTAATTAGCATGACATTATGGAAAGCAATGTTGCTATTGTATATAATAGAGGCAGGCAAACTACAGAGGTGGTAGGCACCTGAAAAACAAAGGTTATGGGCATATGCAGAAAATACAGTAGTACTATTGCACTTACACTCACACAAGTGCATGTTTTCTTAATCCGTGTTCTCGTAACTTCTCATCTCTTCTTGTCTCAGCACATATCTGACTGAAATGGCAAACACTCCTGAATAACAGTCTTAATCCTCCACTTTTTCTCGTGAAAAATCCTATTTGCTGAGCTGATGAGAAAAGAATATAAAATGGACTGTTGCAACAGTTAAACACTGTATCATATCATTTCGTTTACGCCTTTTTTTTTAATGTCAGAGTGATTCCTTTGAAGTGTCATGCAGCAAAATAAAGCCGTGTGTCAGACATTGTGCAAATTAAACCTGCCATTACTAGTGATGATTGACTGACAAATGTGAGTACTGGGTATTCTAGATGCTCATGTTGTGTTTGTCCAGTTCAGTGTGACGTGTTTAAGATGTGTCCCTATCTCTGTTTTACAGTGAATGGCAATTTTGAATTGTTATCTACAGTAGTTTCGTAAACTCTTTGGTTTGTAAAAGACTATGTGTCTTCCTGATATCCATGATAAAAAGAGGTGATTTCTCATAGAATAGTTTGACATGATAATTTCAGCTATTGTAATCACTCCTATATACCTCCAAAATTAAAAAGAAAATTAAATCAAGTATGGTTCCCAGAACACTAGACCACCATGAGGTGTTTCACAACTGTAAGAAAACCTGAGCCTTTTGGTGGTGTCACAGATTATCAGAAGTGAGCTGATGACGTGGTTCATTGCAAGAAATATTCAGAACATTTGTCTGTCATTAGGCAATTCTTAATAACGGTGATTCTGCTGATGTGTAACACACTGAACAGTATTTCTCCCACCATGCGAGGAGGTGGGATGGATGGCTGAGAGATGCCGTGGGTCAGGGCTCTAGAAGGTAGTGGAGGCCCCATCCCTGGAAACATTCAAGACCAGGTCGGACAGGGCTCTGAGCAACCTGCTCGCTGCAGGGGGGTTGGACTAGATGACCTGTAGGGGTCCCTTCCAACCCAAAACTTTCTATGCTTCTATGATTCTGTGACTAGCAGAACTTTATGAGCACACAGCACGTGAAAAACAGAATAGGAGAACTAAATGATACTTTTGAACACATAGGAAACTATGATAAAGGATAGTCCCTTTTCCACAGTCTTGGAATACAGATTTTTCTTTCTACCTTCACTGCACCAAATACGAAAGCATCAGTGCCATTGATCTTCTCATTAGCTTGTGCTGTTAGCCCTGAGTATTGTCCAGCATCACATTCTTCTGTAACAGATGTAAATGTGCAATATATTCCAATTACAGGACTTTACTGAGCTGTTCAGCCCTTCTGAAATCACTGAGCTCCACTGTCCTTTCCTTAACGTCAGCCGAAAGGCGTATCATGGAGGTGATCTTCCCTTTAGCCTGGAGCGGGGCACTGGCACCTGGTGGAGGCTCACAGGATATTTAAACAAATTTTGCCAATGGTGCTTTTCAAAGGCTTCCAACAGCAAGAATGGATGACTCTCACAGAAAAACGTTACCATTTTCAAATACCACTGCCAAATTCTAAGTTGTGCTTCTTCCAAAACCTAAGGATATTACTACCCCAAAAAATTTGTAATGTAAAATAAAGTTGCCAAAACATGCCCCATGCCCCTATCTAAACTGCTTTTCTGGTAACAAAGATTCAGGCTGAAAATTTATGCAGGAGAGGAAAACTTCAGGCACAACACTGAAAGCTTGATAGTGTTAGATTCGAAGATGAAAATTATTTTTTCAGGAGAAATTTTAGCAGCCTTTAAAGAAGAGCTACAAGGACAATTTAGCACTTTTTTGAAATTGTTTTGGAATTTTGGCCAGATCTGAAGTTACACTCACATTGTACTCAGTCTTCTCTCAACATCACAGATTTTTGCCTAAGGAAGGAATCAGATAAAAATGCCAGAATAATTGCATAGAAAATAACTAAACCCCTCACTGAAGTCTCTCACCAAGTAGTCACACTTTGCTGGTTCAATATACTGAAGCATCTGGGAATTTTATTTTTATTTATTGTGAGTGGGCTTCATTACATCTCAGTAAGATATGCTCTTACAGAAACAAGTGGGTTGTACTGCATTTATAGCAGAAAAACACTAAGACCAGAAAAGCGAAGATGTATTTTAAGATTTTTTTTTTTGTCAATAAACTGCTTATAAAGAAAGACCAGAATCACATGCAGTGTGGAACTGATGTTGGAGGTGGGGTGAACAGGTTATAATTTTCTATGTCTTGTGAGATGATCAGGTCTCAAAGAAAGAATAAATTTACCAGACTTCAAAAAAGTGGTTAGAGCAGATTATCACAGACGAGAAAGGCACAGAGTAGAGTCATTTCTGGCATTACATTTCTGGCAGCCTGTATTTTAAGACTCATAATAGAAAAAAATTCTTCCTTTGGGATCACAAAACCTATTTTTTTCTGAGCATAAACCTTTGAAAAATACTAGTAAAATTACTAATAAAAACCAATAAAGAAGTGAACTTTGGGGAAGTTACATCAAGAACGGGTTACTGTGGGGAGAAAGTGTTTCTTTGCTAGTCTGCCATGACGGAAGTGTCCCAGGAGAAAGTCAGCCTTAAATAATCCTGCTCAGAGTACACATTTGGGAAAGGTTTGCGTGGTCAGATCCTGTCTAATGGTCAAACTCTGCACAGTGGTTTCTTAGATAAAGTACTTCCGCAGACATCTGTCCAGTTGAGAACACAATGGTATTTGCTTCTCGCATTTCTGAAATACTGTGTTAGACCTTTGCAAGCTTCTTACTGCAGTAACACTGCCCATGGAAAACAAGGAAAACAATGCTGAAGTGCTCCAAGAAAGTATTTCTGACATGGCTGAAAGTCTGAGTTTCTTTTACTAAGCACTGTTTCTTTTTCCAAACAAACCAGCAGTAACTGGGTAGGAACAAGAGAGTCACCTATACATTTCTTGTAGCTGTAAGGGCTGACACTGCAAACAAAGCACTCCATTCCTAGAATATATTCCAAAACCACACTGACATTTTGCAGATACAATCAGGCCAATAATTAATTCATGTAGCATGATCCAGAAACAACTCTTCTAGAGACAGCAGGTTGTCAGGAGTCACCCAGATAATAAACCACTGAAAAATCAAGCAGTATCTGTGCCCTGCTGCAGTACAAAGGTGATCCCATTCCATCTCTGTTAAATCATGTAGCTTTTTTGAGCACAGTAAATTCGGGTTCTTTTAGCTTTGCTAAGAAGATGCTAGGTCTGGCAGCATTAAGTTCTTTTTCCAGCGTGAGCTCACTGGTGTCTGAGCTCAAAATGCAGATTTTACCTTTGGAGGAGTTCTAGAAATTATCATAGAGTCATAGAATTGTTTGTGTTGGAAGGGACCATTAAAGGCCATCTAGCCCAGCCCTCCTGCCATCTTCAACTGGATCAGGTTGCTCAGAGCCCTGTCCAACCTAACATTGAATATTTCCAGGGGTGGGGCATTGACCACCTCTCTGGGCAACCTGGGCCAGTGTTTCACCATGCTAATCAAAAAAAAATGTCTTGCTTATATCTAGTCTAAATCCAGCCTCTTTTAATTTAAAACCATTACCCTTTGTCCTGTCACAACAGGCCCTGCTAAAAAGTTTGTTCCCATCTTTCTTACAAGCTCCCTTTAGTACTCCGAGGCCGCAATAAGCTCTCCCGGGAGCATTCTCTTCTCCAGGCTGAACAACCCCAACTCTCTCAGACTTTCTTTGTAGGAGGGGTGTTCCAGTCCTCATTTCTCTAATCCTGATGTCCTGTTTACACAAACTGATATAAACTTATGTCTGAGACATCTACTCTGCCATCAAAGTTCTCCCACAAAGGCCTTCAAAGCTTTTTAGTCAGCCTCTGTGTTTTAAAAGAAAATATTTTCTAAGTCTTTAGCTTAATGTTCACATCTTGCTTAAAGTTTGCGTCTAGTTCTGTGTGGTGCCTGGTTTGTGCCTCTAACTCTCAGTTCGATGATCAAGCTCATCTGATGTTCATTTAGGTCAAACCTGCTCTGTTCTCTGGTCTCCACACTCAAACAGAAGTTCAGTGAACAATTTTCACAAGTCAAACACAGACAATTATTAATACAGTGTAATCCCTGACAGCATTCTTCTAGCATTCCTCGTCAAGGCCCTTTAAATCTCTCAGATTATGAGGCAGACCAGGAATTCAAGGAAGTAAGTGCTCTTCATTCTCCTGTTGCTAGCAAGGCAGTCACACCCTCATGTACACGCAGGTACACACCCATACATGCTATTTAAAATTAAAACATTTTCATTGATCCTCTTCTTGGCAGAAGAGTACAAATGTGATTCACGTAGCTGTGTTATTGTCTGTCTTGCTCAATGAAATACCACCAGTCTTTTGAAGATTTTCATCTCTTCTGCTGGCAAGCGTGAGTTCCCAAGAAATGCAACAGGGAAAGAGTAACAAACTGCACAGAAAGGGTGGAAGAAAATGAGGACCTTTCAGCTGTGGCAGCTTCCCGCATGACACGTATTTTTATTTTAACAAGCCTTGATAATAAAGAGCAAATCCAAGCTAAAATGCTGGAGAACAAGTAGAATGGTGGCTACAGAGGAAAACTTAAAAATTAATAAAATGCACATCTTGGTTTTACAGCAGCATAGTCCCTACTATCCATTGCTGCCTGCATCCCTAAAGGAGAGACAGACCTCTCCCAAGACTATTGGGATCATGTATTCCTCACACTGAGTACATGTCAGTGGAAGAGATATATGCATTCACAGGATGATTCAGATTAGAAGGGACCTCAGGAGGTCATCAGTCCAACCTCCACTTCAAAGCAGGGTTGCTATGAAGTCAGACCAGGTTACTCAAGGCTTAAGCCAAATCCTTGGGCTGGGTATTGTATGTCTTTCTGATTTTTTTATCTGAAGATAATTCCCCTTCCAGAAATTGAATTTATGGAAACTGCAGTAAGTGAATCTTGAAGAAATCAACCTGTCAGTAAAGCATCCTGGAAAATAAGAAGTTTGCTATGAAATACCAATCCTGAGCCTCAGAGGGGACTTCATTACTGGAGATTTTCGGGATCATTGTGTGCGGCTGATTGCATTTTGCCTTGCTCTTATCATTAGGACAAATATATGAAGAAGTTTCACAATACAGTGTGTTCTATGCCCAATTAACATTCTCATTTCAGTTTGCATGTTATTGCTGTCCATCCTAACATGAGTTCCTGTCACCAAAATATTGCTTCTTATGCGACAAATTAGATCTCTAAGACATTAATTCTATTTCCCAAGACATATCAAACTCCTATATGGTGTTATTGCTTTATTTTCCTTTGAAACATGAACCAGCTGTCTGATCCAATATTTCAAACACTTATGCTCTTAAACAGAAGCCACCAAGGTATCGAACATAAATTACTTCTACTGGAAGAACTTCAGGAATGACTGACTGCTGAGCAGCATTCATTTCCTTTTCATGTTAGCACATTTAGGTGTACTCTCCTTCAGTCTGACATCTATTTAACACAATAAGATATGACTAAGATGGTGCAGATCAGAACAGAAGCAATACAATGATAATTATCGAGTCTTTCTGCCTCAGGTCTGCAGCAGTAGAATCCCTTGGGCTTACTGAAGAAGTTAACACAGTGATCTTTAACAAACCTATTGCTTGTAAAGTTTTTCTTTGATGCATCAGACTATTCAAGAACCATAATGCCAGTATAATCGAGTTATTCTGAGAAATGATTTAATGTCTTCAGCACAAGTGTACTCCTATACAAAATGTGAATGAATAAAGATTTAGGATTCCAAACAACAGCAAGCTAAGAAGACATTACTAAAAGTCTCATCCTACGACTAGATCAGCACAGGCACACAGACATACCTGAGCAGCTGCACTGAAACACAGACCATTTTGGCTGCGCAGAGGCAGATACTAGGCTGAGATTTTTGTCTTCGAAGTTTTCCTATATTAAAATGCCTACAAAAATAGGAAAACCATCACAAGTCTTCGCTTGCTTGTATGCTGAGACTTCTGCTTATCATCCTGATCAACGTCGTCTCCCCACCGTGTGTGCTTTCCTTTTATGTCAAAACCACACACAGTATGGAGATGGCAAATGTGACTTGTCTGTGTGTCTGCTAATCACAGCAGATTTTATTAACTCACTATGGAGCATTTGGTTTGGCTTCTCCTGTACATGCAAGCCGTATTAACTGAAACGTTTTCTGCAGTTCAGTCTTTCAAGCTAAGAAAACAATAACCATCGCATTAGGCAGCAAGGCATCTCTATGAAGCATCGAGAGATCTTGGAGCAATTTGCTTCCAGATTTGGTTTCTCAGGTTTCTCCCCTCAGAGCAATAATTTTCTGAGCCTTGCACATAGAATTATGTATTACAAAAAGCAGCATCCGAAAACAAGAGAAAGAAGCTGTGGGAAGTGATATCATTAAAGGAAGGCAGCAGGACCCACACAACTTTGAAAGTAAGTCAACAAATTATAGAATAATACATTCTAATATAGGATGTCTCCTTCATCACTTAATTACCATTTTTTACTCTGATATGTCTCAGATTTAAGTACTTGAAATAAATCATTGGATCCAAGTACATGCCTTTAAGTACAGGTATCTTTTCCAACGTCATCCACCTTCAGAAATGGATGTTGTCTCAATCAAATATAGCAAAGGCTAAGGTATTCACGCACATTTCAATGAACGGTGGCACTGACATTTCTTTTTTAATTTTAGATTCAAGTCTCAGACACTGCTGTCGTGGGAACACTAAAACTTTATACCCAGCAGATCAATCATGAAAGTACAACAGCTCCACTGGCTTCCCATATTCCCCACTTGATTCCAGACAAATTGTGAACGGGAAAGACAAGAGTTTTGCGATGGATGATGGCAAGTTGCACTAGAGAAAAAATACATCAAGAAAGTGGCAAATTACATATGGCTTCACACTGACTGATCTGAAGCTGCAGTGTGTAGCACATTCCGAAAGCAGCAGCTGTTGAGTATGAAACACTTGACATTGCTGAGACATTCAGAAGCCAAACATCGAACACTGAAAGAGAAACTTAAGGATTTTTCATCCAAGAAAACTTGAAGCCTTAGAGGGAAGAATTAATGGTACTTGATTACTCAAGCTTGCAATATCAATATGAAGGCACTTCAGGCTTCCTACTTGGCATCTCTGTGAGTCACGAAGCCTTAGAAAAGACAGGATCGCTGGAGGTCTTTGCACAATAGTCCACTTCAAGATGCAACAGCACACAGTATATTGTTCCACTGTGCCATCTGGCACAGGGTTAATGTGTCTATCCACCACTGCTTTCACACTCCTGACAAGCTATTACATAACTGATAGGTCAATTGTAGTCTGCCTTGAGTTGTAAGCTGTCTACCCAAAAGTTACCATTTTTTAATGTTATATTCTGACCCAAAGAAATTACTATTTCAAGAAGAATTTTCCAGATGTTTTAGACTTACAAATTTTGCTGCAGTAAGATCTAATAAAAAAGCATTTATGAAATCCACAGTTACAGCAGTTGCTTATCAAAGACCTCACACAAACAAACGTTTACTCCTAAATCCATATAATTACACCATTTCATGCACTATCAAGGGCTTGATAGCAGCATTTCTGCCTACAGGCTCGTTAGGCAAACTATCCATGTACCAGTTGTTCTTGCAGTCCAGGCAGACTCCATCAGCATTTCTGAATGTAAACCTTTCAGAAGACAACTTCTCTCCACCCACACACAAAGGTGAAGACATGTTGATTTCTATTTGACATCAACATTACAGCTCAACCTAGTCAAACTTTAAGTTAATTTGTCATCAAACATAAGCAAATCGTAATTGTATTCATGGCTACAATATTGACTGAATGTTCTGCTTTCCACTCTGGATCAACAAAACCCCCAGTGACATGAACGGCAGTCTAGCAAGCAGATGACTCACTGCAAAGATGGATGAATAGACTTAAGAAATTGCTATTTGTGAGCATTCACAGGAATTAGAAAGTAATTGTAAGGCAAACAACAACTAAAAAATCAAAAGTAAATGATAGTAAAGCGTACTCCAATCTGTTCACAAACAGTATGCCAACAAAGAGGGGGGAAATAATCTTTGGTGGTTTATTTTGTCTTTTTACACTTTGCTTTGTCTCTTCTTACGAATTCAAGGAACCCACAAACTAAGTTCATTAATATTCAACTACCAGTATTAAAAGCAAAACAAGATCACCATCCAGTATATCCCAGGCCATGGGAGGCTTAAGAGCTCCTCTGACGTCTCCTACCTATGAAAACTTTCTGTATGTTACCTGAATTACCAATCTTTGGCAAAACATTTAAAAATTAAATGCAAATAAAATGAAAGTCTTCAAGAAAAACTCTGTAGAACAGAAGATCATAGAACATTGAAGAAGCTAATAAACAATACAAACTGCTGCTACTCCACCTTTTTCCTCCAGGAACAAGTAGTAGTGCACCCAGCCCAAATCTTCAGTAATTATTTCCACACAGGAGTGCAGTATTGATTTCTCTAAAGCACACAGAGGGCCAGGAGTGCTTTAGCATCATTTGAGAGAGAAGTCTCAAAAAAGCGGTGGCTGAGGAAGATCAACATTTGCTTCATTTGCAAAAAAACCAAACTGCTAGAGCCAAGAGGTTTGCAAGTAAGCCTTTCCCTAGCTTCTACATTAATTTTATCATGTAAAATGACAGCCATTAATAATCTATATTTCCTTGTTGTTATTAGTAATATACACGGCCCCACAATCCATCAAAGCTAATGAATCTGTCTTGGTTCTTTAAGCATGTTACTATTACAAATAAATAACAGTGGCTTTAATACAGAGTTACACAAGGCCAGGCTTTGACCTTCTGATATCTGTATATTCCCAATGATGTAATGTACAAAAAAAAAAAAAAAAAGCAGAAAGCATTTAATTCTTTGTGTATCAAGTGGGGTTCTCCTCCAGCAGCAGATCAATGACCAGTAAGGTTTAGTTAGGGATGCTATCACATCATTAGACAAATGGTACCGTTCATAGGAAAGGTAAGTTTATTTTCTGTAGGCAGTAAACCTGCTCAGCTATGACCTTTTCTTCTGCAGTGAGGATTCCTCTTAATGGCTAAGAGGAGATTAAATACATTTAGCCAGACTGTAACACAGGGTTGGCTGCTTTGTTGCACAAAGAATTTAATGTAAAACCTCCCTCCCAAAAGATAGGCACTCTATCAACTTTGAAGGTTGCTCTTAAACACATCAGTGCTGCCTACAAAGTAGCAGTGCATTTTGCTCACTATTTCTGCAAGACAGAACATTACTTCCAAAAACAAAACAATGTAAGTTACTATCCGGTGATAATATGCTTTGCAAACAAAACCACCACCTATTCCTTATGGAACTCGTTTCACGGGTTTCCATAGTAACAACAAAAGCAAATCTATGATGAAAGCTGACTGTAAAGAATTTGATTAATTATAAACTGATTGTATTTTAAGACTATTTCATTTTTTCTATGAATCTCTTGTACTGTAACAGAAATTACTTGTTGCACACTTTAACTGAAAATGTCTCATACACAAGTACTTTTTTTGGAGGGGAAAACTGTAAGAAACAAAGCTACTGCTATAAGAGAATTCAATAGCAAACCAAACATTGATTGTTAGTGCTACTCATAAGATTTAATGTACCCTTTTCAAGAACATAGTAGTAAAATGCCTTATAACAGTGAAGACAGTTTTGAATAAAGAAAAGAGAAAGCAAAGGGAAGGGATTTGTGCATTGTCTTCTGTTTAGATTTAAGTGTGTATCTTTGCTCCTTACAACCACCCTCAAGAAAGAGTCCTCTAGCCTAAAGACAGTAACGAAACAAATTAGTCATAGAAATTGGCAGGCTGTGAAATACACACACAAACAAAATCCCAAAACAAATGAAAAAAACCTACCAAAGGAGACATGGTATATCTGTGTAACTTGCCAGAAGAAGAAAGGTGGTCAATAGATAAAAACACTGTGCTAAAAAGAAGAGAGGGGGTTTTACCTCACCTTTTTTAAAAAAAAGAGAGGTACATAGCATCTTTACACAATTCATACAAGAGGTAAGTAACCCTCTGGATATAAAGTGAGCAACTAAGCTACGAATTACAGCAAGCTTATAATTAAAAAGAGCTGGAAATCCTTAACCATTACTCTGCACCCAGTCATTAACGCAGCCAGTTACATACTGCACTCATTAACATATCCATAAATTGTTTACCTAGCTTCTGTTACACAGCAATTCTGTATTTAAAATGTGATTCCAAATCAATCAGATTGAAATTACTGTATGGTTTATATATGGATGCTACAGCAGTGACAGAAGTAACAATAAAATCTGCTCAAAAAGTCATGACAATTTAGACTATATCTTCATTAAGAGAATAATTATACACAATTTCAGTGTTCAAGTGTTCACAGGTTCTGTACATCCTTCCCCAAAGAACACAGCAGCTCTTACGTTACAAGACACCACCGAGACACAGAATAAAGAAGTCTGACAGCAGTGCGGGTTCATGCCAAGTTCCGTAATGAACAAATGATGACCAAGACAATAAATCCTTAGATCTTGACTCCAGCTTAAGCAGAGTATTTTCTACAAAAATAACAACGCTACTTCAAAAGTCTGAGAGTGTCAATGTCAAGATTAACATAGCGATAAGCAAGCTTTCTATTTTTACTGTAGAAAACATTGCGCTCACGTTGATCAACAAAATCCTTTATGGTAGCTGTTTCATATATACTTCTGTCCCCTTATAACCAACATTGAAGACTACAAGCCTGTTCTTTGAATTTATACCAAATACCATTCCCAAATTATAGTTTCTTAATTACTGAATAACTGCATGTTTCTGTACGGAACTGCTTACCCATCTTGTGCTTTGTTTTCTGCACGGTCTCTAACTCCAGAGCTTCAGATTTCCTATCTCCCGTGTGCTTGGGATAACATTTGATGCGTTCCTTTCATATGCTGAAAATTCCTTTATATCACTGAAATGTGACATAAATTGTATTTTTCTTTAGAATTAGCACAACACTCTTTTCTTTCAAACCTACTTCAGCGCCAGAAACTAATGTGTTATTATACACTTTAAGTTAAACTGCAAAACAAGAGATGACTACACTTCCACTAACATAGAGAAAAAAAGACTGGTATTGGCCTAGGCTTGTTTTTACCTGCTTTATTCTTGCTTTCCTAGCTATAGCAAAATGAAAATAGGAAAAGTGAGAGGGATTAATTTTGTAAATTTTTCCTGTTACAGCCTGTTCATCACAGCCAGGAGAGTGGGAACTAATCAAGTGTCTGAATGAAATAACATGGGCATCCTACCACATAAAGACTTTGAAGCAGAAACCTATAGTAATTTCTGAGTATTTTTTCTTATTAGTAGATATTAAAGTTGGATGTGTCTTTAAACGTGGTAAAAAAGCATATCCTATGTTATGAATACCACTAAGTTTCTTTCCCAATGATGATGTACAGTAGAAAAGTTTACTTTTTTACACATGTGGGGAAAAATGGAAGGAACAACCCAAATTCATAACGCACGATGACATGCTTTCTTAAATACAGGCAACATCCCTGTATGTAGTCTGTCCATGTTTCTACTTCTTTTCCTCAGGCACTCAATAATCTGAAAATAACTGTTGTGCTGCTGTCCTATTCTTCCAGAAACCTCTCCTAATCTCTCTTCTGTTTACAGGCTAATTTCATGTGACCATATAGCCTAGCACATCACACGCTGTAACAAACAGCAAGATGCTGTCCCCGGCCTCATGTTTCACCATGTCCCTTTTCACAAAAACAGACACATGGTTTCCCTTTTCCATTTCTTTACACTATTTTCAAACCACAAAGCTAACACAAATTAGTTTTTAAAGTCTTATTCCCTCCTGTTCTTAATAATTCAGTGGGAACATTATCAACACCTGGTGCTTTATTGTTCCTGGGTGTTCTGGTCGCCTCTTGGTTCTTCTACAAATGGCTCAGCTGGCTGGAATATTGCTATTTGTTCACTTTTACCCGTTTCATCATTAAAGAGATCATTAAAATACTCCCTTCATCTTTCTGTAATTGCATTCTTTGTAAATAAGGTTTCAATTTTTGTTCTTTATCTTTGTTCTTTATCTGACTCATGCACAGTTCGCGTCCTTGTCTCATATGCTGATATCCCACTAAAATGGTCTTAAGTTATTTTATTACACCGCCACTTCAAATGCACAGAGCCATTTTTGTGCCATACTACCTTTTTGCTGAATCATTTGCATTACCAGAAGACTTATGGAAGTAACAAAATCCTTGCCACATACCAATGTTCAATGGCTTTTTTATACACTCCATCAAAAACTATTTATTTTTTTCTTGGGAGTTCTTTCTATTGTATTCTCTTGCTCTTTTCTTTACTCCAAGCATTTCCTAGCTGGTACAAAATTGTTGCACAATGTTCAAGCATGTTCCCACGTGTCTCCTTGGTGTCCAGGTCTGTATTTCATTTCTTAAAGGTAAATGTTACACTTGGAACTTTTCCTTAAAACAACTCAGTCATTATAACAGTACGATACATCTGAGGCATCTTCCTTTAGCAGATTTGTTCACTGATAACTTTGAAGTATCAGATAATTACTGGTAACTTCCACATATGTGTTGCAAAGGATACAGATGTTAACTTTGGTAGATTTTTAACCATCTTTTCTAGGACATGGAATGGGAGGTGGAACTGTACATGCATCACAATTATCTAAAAGCAGCATTATAAAGTTTACTCAGATTTTGTAGTTCACCTTAAAAGATACTGTGGAAACCCCATGTACTATTGTTTTCAACAACTCCAGATAAATAAAGTGTCCAAGGAAGTTCCTAGATTCCTCCTTCAGTAAGTTTACATGGTAGCAGGTATTTCTAAACGCTGACACAAGCTACCCGCCTCTTCTCCAGTGCTCCTGCCTTGCTTTTCTCACACCATTTTACGTAGTTCGTTCCTCTGTGTCGAACGATGCCAGTAAGCGGCTGGCAGAGGAGAACCCCGGGCGCTCTGCCTGCGTTCATGGACATCCAGCATCTCCCCTAACAAAGGCTGTGCATTAACTCCCCTCGCGAATCGCCAAACACGGTCTGCTTCCTCACCAAATTTTATCATAATAGACGCAAAACGTGTGTCTTCGTACTTCTTGAAGAGTGAAGAAAGCAAGAACCCTGAGGTAAAAACTATTGAGAATTTCAGCCCAGATTACACAACTTTAGCAAAAAAAGTCTGATTTATCATTCGGGGGGGGGGGGGGGGAACCTCCCTCAGCGCCCAAGCCTGTTCCCTCCCCGCCCTGGCTCTCGGGCCCGCCCTCCCCTTGCGGGACCCTGGCCCGCGGGCGACTCTCCCCTCCTCCCCCGCGCGCGCGCGC
>Ga0181612_136076_pt1 | contig 14243 bp, 3 predicted proteins | sample HoacroProtozoa21_FD_119630 | JGI IMG/M metagenome (GOLD analysis project Ga0181612, IMG submission 119630) | Hoatzin crop microbial communities from Cojedes, Venezuel. Combined Assembly of Gp0051906, Gp0051904, Gp0051908 | reverse complement strand
TGAATTTTAGCCAAATGTTTAAAGTTTGTCCATAACATTAACTGAGAAATGTGAGATTTAAAATAGTGGATGTTATATAAGTTCTTCCCACCTCCCAGGAACTGGTAAACCCAAGTAAGCAGCCCTATCACGACTTGCAGTCTTTATGCCTTTATACAGATTAAATCCAAAATATTTCTTATACTTAAAGCCTGCTTGGACAGATCTTTCCATGTTGTTATGGTTCTCCCTAAATGGTCAATTCCTATTAATTACTGTGGTGGAAAGCAGATCTGATTAGGAAGGAAAAACAATGCTGTGTTGAGTAAAACTAATTCCACTCATTCTAATTAAACTTTTGATAAATAGGGATTGCTAGATGTACATTTTTTATAAATTTAAAGAACCATGATAGAAATGTCTTACTTCTTTCAAAATAATTCTTTGTATGCCTATGTCAGATAAACATTTTCCTGTACACTTAAAATAGATTGTGGTCTTTCTATTATATTGTCTATGAGATGACCAACATGTCTCCTATTAATGGAAGTCCAAGATAAAGCTTAAAGTTGTAGTATAATCCCATAGTCTTTTCCCTTCCATTAGTACTCAGCACACTGCTTTTTTATGCTGTAGACAGTCTGTATTCAACTGTACATTGTTTTCATCTTGCTTCTGTAAGTTTTGTCTAAATTGCATGCATTCATTTTGCAAATGAGACAGAAAAAAAATATTTTCTTCTTTTTCTGTCTCTCGTCATCACATCACATTTAACATTCTTTAACTGAATAAACTGATAGTTGAGACATATGTTGATCAAGCCTTTTCTTGTGGCTAGGTTGAAGGGGAGGTTTTCAGAAGCTTATCTTGAATACCTGGCTTGCAGGTCTCAATATGCTGAATTAGGGTGCATAATTTATGCTGACATAATTAGTTGTGATATGTCGAAACAAAAAGTTTTAACATTAAATCCTGATATTAAAGGAACTTAGTAAATCCTTAGATCACCTAATTTGTGTGAGAGAGATGATAAATAAAGCAAAACCAACAATGTTCCAGGAAATCATTCGAATATTTACAGTACAAGCTTCTCTGTGTCCCAAGAGATCAAAAGAAAAGTATGCGAGTGGTGCACTTACCTGCTTCTCCACTTGAGACTTACCAAAGTAGTAGTCAGTGGAAGATCTGTGTTGAGCCAACCAGGAATCCAGTGTTAAGCAAAATGTATGATCTTTGTCCCCTTGGTAACAGTTGTGTTTAGCACAACACAAAATGTGTTGCTCTAATCATTACTCTAATTGGCACCTTTGTTGACAGTCTCAGAAGAAAGGTCAAGACGTGGTTAGGCACGGGACTGATGCACTGTCATACTCACAGCTGCGGCCTCCTTGGCTGAATGCTGGAATTTATTGAGAGCCATGTGCTTTTTAAATTCCACTAAATTTTTAGCAAGTTCCGTAGGTAAATACCATATGCATTTAATCTTTTGATTTTCTATTTTTTATTTTATGCTTTCCTACAGATAATGTGCTTACTGTGTTAAATCTAGGTGAGAGAAAATGAAAGTGAGGTGCTAAGCTAGTGAAAAAATATCTGCAACCCGAACACTTCCTAAATTCACTTACTGTTGACAGGCAGCATTTCATGCGGTGGGATAATAACACCACCTAGGCCAAGCTACTTTGGGCATTTGAAGAAAATACATATTAGAACACCTATGTTTAAAAATGTCTATTATTCCATATATAGTCATATTCTATGAGGTAGGCACTCCTAGAGGGTGATTCAGAGCCCTAAATTAGTTGACTAAAGTTAGACAGTGTGAATACCTCCCACAGTAGCAATATGTTGCATAGGGACATAAAGGAGACAAGTGAAGGGAGAAAGGGAGGAAGGGAGTGACAAGGACTATAAATGAAGTTAGTCTACAGTGAACTTCAGAAACTGTTAGAAATAGGTAGAAGTTTTTTTGACAAAAGTGAGATCAATTTGCTTGGTATAGCACACACTGCAAACCAAGTAGCATCTTCATAGGTAGCTGTAGCAATACTGTAGGTATGACACCTTCAGCTGTGAATATCCATACATATGTTTATTATGTCTGTATTACAATTGTTCCTGGAGTCCCTAGTCAATACTGGAAAACTAAAGTACATATATAAATAACTCCTGCTTCAAAGAGCTTACAAAAAAAATAGGATTCATAAGAGAAGAATGGGAAGGCAAAGGTGAGAAAGAAGAGTGGAATTACCAGCCCGAAGTCACCAAGAATAATAATTCTTTCTTACTATAACATAAACTATGATCTATAATCCTCACAATTTCCATGTGTGAAAGCATTTATAATACACATAACTTTTGGAAATTCATTTGTTTAAAAAGCATTTACCTTTAGTAAAAGAGCAAGTATTTATACTCACAAGTAATGGTACCACAGTAAAGTTTCATTTATGTCCATAAGGTTTGGATAGAGCTCTTGAAAACGTAGCCCTTTCACAGTATTTATGGCTCTTCTGTTTTGTGTTAAAATAATTCGTTTGGGTTGTAGGTACCTTTTTAAAGAGAAATCAAGAATTCTGCATTCATCTGTCTGTAAATTTATTAGCTCATTAGTCACTGTACAGGTGGATGGCAGATCTCAATTTTTCATCCCCAAAACCAAAGGTTACTAAAGGACAGACATCCTACATGTCACAGACATTCGATTTTTTTAATTTGTATTTAACATCCATTTAGAAGTCTTTTTAGCATTTAATGGGATTGCCAAGGATCTTTCTAGTCATGCATGGACATGTATGCATACACATACTAATGCTTTGTGTCTATCCATTTACCTATCCAGCTATCCATCTGTTATGTTGTGTAGAACAAAAACATTTGACATGTAGTCATCTATTGAGATCCATACATCTCTGAGACATTTTCCGTTAGAAACTGTCATTACTGTGCACCTTATGAAAAAAGTATTGTGGTTTGGGGAGAAATGGAAAGTAAATTCTTCTGTTAAAATTAGTAAAGCCATTATTTCACTTGATCTTCTCTTTGATGTGCTTTCACTTTGTTGATGCACTATAAATTGGATCACTTGATAAAGTTTTGAAAGCTCATATCCTTGGTTTTGGTAAAGCTAATATGCGAGTTATAGGTTGTAGATTCAGGGTTTCCCATTTGTAAGTACTGATAGTGCAGATAGTCTGTTATCAATCTGTATCTAGTGGCTATTTTTAGAGAAGAACATTATTTTGGAGTAGAGAAATACTTTCTTGACAGCACCTGAATGTCCTAAATTGCATCGTATTTTAGATTCAGGTTTAGATTTGGCCTGGACCAGCTGTTGTAGATGTAATGGTACTGTGTATATTATATTGTGGATGAAGTCGAGCATCCTATGCCAGTTATTATAAGTCTGTTTGATCTTACTGGACAGAAGGCTTCAGCTGGATACCTGTTTACTTGCAGTGAAGTACAAGTTTCAGCTTGCATTCTTTTATTTGGTAGCAGGTAAGAAAAAGATTTAGGCAAGTTATCTTCTGCCCAAAAATACTGAAATAATTTTATATGGATATTTATCCTATTTGACAAGAATATGTAATCTTTTTGTTGGCTACAGAAAAAGCACAGGCTGTAATTGGTATCTGATGGCTATAGCTTTCTTTAGACAGGCTCATGAATTTTGCCTCTCATTAGAGAGAAAGTGAACTAACATGATGCAGTGTCATATTTAGCAATGTGAGATTTATAACTACGGAACATTGAGATTTTTACAGTTCTAGAAAAAGTGATAAATGTTAAAGCACTAGAAAAAGATTAGGATTTACTTATTATTGTAACTATCGCTTTATAGTCCTTCCCCTGCCTAACTTCCCACACTTTTTTGTCATTTTAATAGAGAGAGTATTCAGATACTGTGGATTGAGAGTGTATCCTCAGGTAGCAACTCCTGCAATCAGTCACTATTTTCTTAAGGAGTACAGAGATAAGCCCCTTCATGCCACCACTATCAAATTTCCTTTCACTCTGGAACAGGAGCTAGACACTATGAATACACCCATAGCACTGGACGTATCAGCCCTGCAGCTGTCCAAGTCAGGGAGCAGGTTCCCAACAGGATGCAAATTTTGTGTTTTGGTAACAGAAGGACATCTGCCATATTCCTCTTCTCAGTGTCTTGATAATCCTGGAAAGGAAATCAGGGCATATGGACTGGGCAGAAGATGTAATCATGTTCCATGCGGGTAAGTTTAGATGCAGCTGGAACATTTTGAGCTACTTATACTGTGCTTGATTTATTACTCTCTTATAACATATGTACTAAACATAGTTATTTACTTGTTTATGTATACACTTACTCTTGCTTAAAAGTGTTAACATTTTTATGTGCCTGAGTTACAAAGCAGTGTACCTCAAACATGCAGTAAAATGCAGTAGTTTCTTAGAAAGCACTAAAGCAACTGGTTTGTCTTAGTAGCTGAAACTGTGTCTAAAAGAATTTCTGTTGAAAGAACTTCCTTTAAAACTGAATCTATCTTCTTTCCCACCATGAAAGAAAGGTGATTTGGTCATAAAGAAGAAAACCACCTGTGAAATGACAGTGGCCATTAAAAAAAAAAAAAAAAAAAAGAAGGGTTTTACTTGTTATGAGAATAATTACAAACCGGTTGTGGTTTAACCCTGTCAAGCAGCTCAGCCCCACGTAGCTGCTTGCTCACTCCCCCACAATGGGAAGGATTAAAGTGCAAAAACTCACAGGTTGAGATAAAGACAGTTTAGTAGGTAAAGCAAAAGCCACACACACAAGCGAAGCAAAAGAAGGAATTAATTCGCTGCTTCCCTTTAGCAAGAAGGTGTTCAGCCATTTCCAGGAAAGCAAGGTTCCATCACATGTAACGGTTACTCGGGAAGACAAGCGCCATCACTCCAAATGTCCCTCCCTTCCTTCTTCTTCTCCCAGCTTACACTGCTGACCATGATGTCATACGCTGTGGGATATCCCCTTGGTCAGTTGCTGTCAGCTGTCCCAGCTGTGTCCCCTCCCAACTTCTTATGCCCCCCCAGCCTACTTGCTGGCCGGGCAGTGTGAGAAACAAAGGAAGCTTTGAGGCTGTGCAAGCACTGCTCAGAAATAGTTAAAACATCTGGGTGTCATCTACACTGTTTTGGACACAAATCCAAAACATAGCCCCATACAGGCTATTATGAAGAAAATTAACTCTATCCCAGCCAAAACCAGTACAAAACTAAACTTCAAGACACTATTAATCTCATTTATTTGTTGAACCCTTTGTATTCTTCATATATATATGTACTGCATAATAGTTTCAAAACCAGCTTCTGTGTTTGGATCCAGTGCTGCACACTTCAGGAGAGTCCACTAATGTCTAAGTTATTATCCTAAGATAATAAAGACAAAAAAGGGCATTTTTGTTTCATAACTTTTCCTTCACATTTGGAATACATAAATAAAATTTATGTATAAATATGCTGTTTCTGGTATAAACTGTCACTGCTCATCTGAGGTTATGAAGTATAACCTTGGGTCAGCTAAAGACAGATAGGATTAAATACAGTGTAACTCAGCTTTTTGTCATTTTTACTGGTAGCAAGTCATTTTTACTGGTAGCTTTTTGTCATTTTTACTGGTAGCAAGTTCATCTTACTGCTTATGTTTCCGTGTGACTCCATGTCTATATGAAGTCACATTACTTCTTTTATGAATATTCTAATTTTAAGTGGAGTGGCAAGTGTCATGTAGTTAGATCAAAAATATCGTGTATTTAGAACTTCTGAGCAGAATCATGCACTTCGCTTTGTTATTCACTTTACATTCTTTATGTGCTGGGAATTTGCTTCCTGGATTTCTGCAAAAATGCAGGGCTCAAAGGAAGTTTCACGGTCCTCTTCCCTTTTACCTTCTTGTTCAAATGCTCTCGTGCATTCAGCAGGAGGAAGCCAGCTGCATGAATTCAAGAAGCGCAGACTGCAGGAGAAGACGTTTTTAGCATAACTCACCGCTCTCTGTGGTTTTGCATGTTGCTTGTTGGAACCTGTTGTTTTTCTGCTGGCTAACAACGTACCATGTGTGGCAATGTGAGACGAATAGCTATTGAACACCAACATTTTAGAGTTCTGGGAAAAAAAGCATGCAGAGTATTTTTTATTACTCGACAGTGGGAGGAAGGGAACTTTTCTGGCAGTTTTAACAGTCATTTACAACCATTTAGTTTAGTGTCTGTGGAAATATATAGTACAGCTCGATTATGCTGTGAAAGCCTTTCATTACTTGAGTGGTAAGTGTTGAGCTGTCCTGCCTTATGCAAGCCAAATGTTTTTGATATGGAGCCGCCTGCAGAAATCTTAGGATGTCTCTGGAGGGATGTGCCAGGGTAGGGGCATATTGGTTTTGACTGAGGAACTTGTAACCATTTTTCCTAGCCAAATTATATATTACTAATGACAGCTGTTCTACAGGGAAATGCAAGTGAAGGTGCTGTAGATAACTGCAGAGGAGGGAGAGAATATATCATCTCCCTGCCTTTTGTTTTCAAAGTCTAGCCTTAGAAAATTAAAGGACAGGAGAAATGTAAATTATTAATACCACTCATGAAATTTTAAACGTGCAAACATATCCTGAAATGTAGTAGCAGAAGGGTGATAAACCCACATCCTTTCCACTTTTTTCCAGTAGTGGACACACACGTTCATGCAACAGCACTCAAGCACAGCTTCTTACTGCAGGTGCTTTTCCCATGTTGGGACTTCACTGCCCTTGTTTTGTTAGCCTCAGCGTTTTAAAAGTGAGGGCTCACCCGCAGTGCTTGCAAATATATCACTGTCCATGCTGCCTTTGCTCTTTGTATTTACTGGTGTCTTATGCTTCAGGGTTTCTGATGTCCTTGAGAAGCTGTGACCATTTTTTACATCTGAAAGAGAGCCAATTCATTTATTAAGATAGAGTCTGTGAAGCCTGGATAAATTTATTCAATCTAACATTTAATAAAAGATTAAATTAAAAATGTGACTTATGCTGTGACATACTCAGCGTTACCCTTTCAAGGTTTATATTTGAGTGTTGCAGGGCCCCAGTCTCCAGCAGGTAAGATTCTATCAATCTAGCTCTGAGGTGACAAGGCCACTGATGTTTTCCTGTGGTGGTTGTTTAATAATTAATTTTTCATTGCTGGTGTATTCAATAAATAGGTTGCAACATTTAAGACTAGTTTAATAGGTTTATAGGTTCCTGATAAAGTCCAATAATGATAATAGTTAATAAGAGAATAATGAATTTGCACTCAAAGATCTCGAGATCAATCAAGTAAATTAAATCTGGCCTACGCATAAGCTGTGGCTGCTGGGGTAGGTTTTTTTTTTGTTTGTTTTGGATTTTTTTTACTATAAAATGTACCCTGTGTGGATAAGCCTATCTGGTGATTTGTTGAATTTCTTAGTGTTTCACTTGTCATATTAATTTGAATCTTTAATCTGAGGACGTGGCAGGCATATGAAGTGGCGCATTAAATCAATATTATGTTGCAGACGATGTCTCTGAAGAGGTTGCCATTGTGTAGGGGAATGCAATAATAGGAATAATAAAAAGAAATTGCATTTTGATCTTTCCACATATGTTATTACAATGCTGTTCACCCGTTTTGAAAAACATACAGCTCTGCTTGTAAAGGCAATCCCTTGCACAGTGCTTTGTCACATACTCAAAATGCAAAGTAAAAAAAAAAAAAAAAAAGAGTCCAGATGGGGAAGTCTTGTCAGTTACTATTAGAATTCGAGAGCATCAGCCCCACGAAGAGGGAGTCTGTTGCTTAACAGGCGTTTGCTTGGCATTTAAAATAGATGGTTGTTGGTCTCGTTAGAGTTCCTGACAGTCAGAGATAACCTCATTAAGAAAGTTAATAAAGGAGGAAGGTACATTTAGTTTATCTACTTGCTTTATGTCTCATCCAAAGACTGATTTTCCACTTCTTTTCAAACTTTTCTATATAATCACTTGAACTGGGGTGATTCTATCGTTTCACAGCCGTCTCCACAGCTCTTTATTATTGCACACACAGTACACTGGAAAGGGATTCAAAGCACTGTTATTCATTCCTGGCTCTGAAACGATCTTACTGAGCATCCATTCACTTCATTATCCATTTTCTACATCTGTGAAATACGAATCAAGCTGATGACCTCTTTAAGATGTTTGGATTAAAAATGCTGGATACGAGCTTATTATGTGAAATGCAAAACAGTGAAAAATTGGGGCATTCATTTTTCCAGAACTTTAAGATCTGACTTAAGATCTTTTTTTACCAGTTCTTGTTTAGAGTAAGTCTGCTTAGAAAAGACCTTGCCAAAAACATGGGATACAACCTGAAAAGCAAGGGGAGGAAAAACCCCCACAACAACCACATCTATTATCGACTCTGAAGAAATCAGCCTTAGGAAAGACTACATATCTAAACTAACCCCTGGCAACCACTGCTTCATGTCACACGTCGAGGCACTTCTTTAGTCTTCCTCATTCTTGCTGTAAACCAAGGCTGCCACGTCTCCGGCTTGCAGGCAAGGAAAAGACAGCAAGGTAGCAAGTAATCATTGCCTGGGCAGCAGTTAGCTATGGCTGCAGCTCCAGTTTATCTGCTGAACAACTTTTAGAGAGATCATAGGCTGGGTACCCATATGTAGATGGAGAAAAGCAGAGAAGGGCTTGGGAAATGCAGCAGTTGTGGTTATTGCAGCTAGAAAGACATGCGGCTGGAAAATTATGTTGTGCCACTGAAGAGTAGGTATAGAGTGGGAGGATATCGTAGTGAAACGTAAGAGAAAAACTTGGGCATGGGGGTAATGTAAGATGATAAAAAGAGATGAAGGGCTGATACTTGCTACAAACGAGTTGATTATTTAGCCTTGATTAGTGGGGACTCCACCTATCTAGAAGTACTACTTATCATTGACTGGTACTAGCCCTGTTCTGGTTTTGGGTGTAGCTGATTAACACTATCGATGGTGATGTCTATCCTGACAAAAGTAGATATTTCACTACTGTAAGCTGATCAGGTACTGCAAACTGGGTTTGCCACGCTGCAACCCATCAGTGCCCCCTGCCATTACTGCAGTATTTGGCAATTTCAGTTTTGGGGACACACTGACTGCTTATCCTGTGGTAAGAGATCATTGCTGACCCATTTCTTCACACAGCAGTTGCCAGTTGGTGGCTGACAGTGACCTTTTTCTCCCAGTGATGAATGGTCATCACTGAGAAGTAATGGGCACTGACCAGTGAATGCAAATTGCACTTACTGTGTAGCAGCTAACTAGCAGGGTATAGTCTGTGTAGGCTTTTATTTTGGGGCAAGGAGCTGCAGAAAGCAGTTACTGCATCCTGCCAGCCATGGGTCCCTAATTAGTTTCTGCAGTGACTTTGTGATTCACAGCAGGTGATGAGCAGTGATAGTTTACTAGTGCAGTATGTAGTGACTTCAGATAAGAAGCCTGGGGTTGAGGAGATAGGAAATGCAGCAGGAAAACAGGATTATTGTAGCTAGAAGAAAATCAGGTAGCAATATGTCTATTTATTTTGATAAGACTGAAGATGTAACAAACAAGCTAGTCCAGATTTTGAAATATGGGAGAGGAAGGTAGGTAGGAAGAGGGATTACAGCATGGAAATCTTAGGTTGAAATTTTAAGTGCCTCACCCATTCATTTGTCTCGTGCACTCTCAATTAGTCTAATAAATGTCTTGATAATTCTGTGACTGAAATTCACTTAATATTTATTCTCTGAAGACCCATGCAATTTCAGTGAAGTCGTTCCTGAAACACAGTGGGAGATTCAAACTCAGTGCATGTGCATGTGCAGAACAGTCACTAAATCCCAAGAAATACTGTTTTCTAAAGAATGGAAGGAGCAGTGGTGAGTGGCTTAACTGAAGATAAGCATTCAGAATAGACATGATGATGAGATTTCTCCTTGATGCACAGTAAGTGCATAGAAAGAACAGCAACAGCAAAACTATCAAGTTGGAAATATTTAGGGGGAAAATCAGAATATTCAGCAACTATTCTCTGTCCCAGAAACTGTAGGAAGAATTATTAAAAGTGGTATCTTACTGATAGGTCTATATAGGCAAATGAGAGAACACAGTAATTTGTTTCATATTACTTCTTTGACTTCAGTTTCTGAGGTTAGCAATAACATTTCAGTGACACAGAATGATTTATGCAAATTTTTGCTTGAATTAGTGGCCCTTTAAAATTTATCCTGATCGTACAGAAGACAGGCAGGAATTTATTACAGTATTCCTTATTATTGAAGAAAATTTTACTTGATGAGTAACATACCCTTTTGAAGCCCAAAATAACTTTTGAAGAGGGAATGACTAAGAATTTGTATTTCCTCACCTGTTAGAACTGCAATGAAGTAACTAAAGAAACCAGAAAGGCGTGAGTTTTAGTTAAATTGTACACTCAGTTGGTTCTCATTCCCTAGATATGTAACTCAAATGTACAATTAGTGTTAGCTCAGTTGCAGTATGATCACTTCTAACTCTCATTCTCTTGCAGGTAGTTATTTCAGTGAATGTGGGAGTGACAAATCCCATTCCTTGCACTCTGCTCAACACTTAGATCTGTACAGGGAACCTTTGCTGCTACTGACTGAGAGTCCTTCTTTAGCCTATCCAATGTACATTTTTTCTTTGTCTTAGGGCTCTCAGTCTGATATAATCATAACCTTCTCCAGGTTGATGTTAATATTCATTCATTTAAGGTATGGAATCTTACATCCCTCCTTAAATACCTCCTGTGGTTGGACATGCTATTTATGAGCCTGGGCTTGTTAATAAAGTATGCTATGTGAGGTCTCAGTTCATTCTATTTTAAGTTTATGAAAAATATCATTTCAGATCAACTGTATTGTAACATTTGAAAAATGTTGACTTGTTAAAGATAACCATTGCGTATTTCTGCTTAGAAAACTTTGAGGACATTTGCTTTTAGAAGAACATCAGGTTTTAGGCAGAAGAAATAGTTCTTCTGACTCCATCTAAATTATTTCTTCCATGTTAGGACTTCTTTCAGAGGACTCTGGAGGTGTTTAAACGCCCACATAATAACCTTGATGTGGGTTATTGGTGCCTCACTTTAAACTTGGAATCAACACAACACATTATTTTTCAAAAATAAATTTGCAAAAAAAAATGTAGCAGTTAGTTAGGTTTTCGTTCACTGCCTGGGTTCCTTGATTTTTCAAGCCATGCCATGGAGGATCAGTGTGGTATTCCATCAGGGTCTTTTTTTAACAGTAGACAGCCTCAGAGAGAAATTAAGGGAATTACCGAAAGCTGTAGCAACATTTCCACTGAGCCTGTTTCTATCCCGCATTTCTAGTAGCAGTGTTATGCACTGAAATATGAGAGTTTATTTTCTTACAAAAAAGAATATATACTGTCCAGTGTAGCAGCTGATGGTCTTGTTATCAATATAAATATCTAAACCTCCTTTCAATCCTGCTGGGCTCTTAGCTTCAGTGATGTCTAAAGGGAATATGATAAAACTTGCTTGCGGACACCAACTTTCACTTCTTTTGGGAATGAGCTACTCATTATTATGAGAAAGTATTCACCATGGTCTTCTGGCTCTGACAAACCTGATCAAATGCCTTCCTACCAGAAGTGGCCAGCCTCTTATTCCCCGGGACAGAAAAAATGTGCTTCTCCCTCTCCACTCTATTAATAGTGTTTATATACTAATGGATTGGTCTTGCGAAATTGAATTCACACCTGCTGACAGCTACCAGCCCAGGCTTGATTCAGTCAGCCATATAGAACATTTATGGACCATGGACAGATTCAGGGTAATGCTTCTTCAAAAATAAGTAAGGAAGTATGGTATGAATTCTGTATAAATTCGCATCAGACTTCTATCAGGTGGGTTGGAGTAAAAGTAATTTAGAAAAAAGATTGGTGTACATTGCAGGAGTATGCAGATTAATGAAGTAATAAGGACAGAGGGCCAGATCCTCAGGGTGTTGTAAATCATCATCACTTAGCTGAAGTTACTGAAGCTATGCTGATTTACAACACCTACAGAATTGATCCAGTAACAAATCTTTAGTTATGATGGTGGTGTTTTCTCCTGGTAATGGAGCTGCAGACATCAGGGATGACAGTTGGTTTCTGGGGCAACTTTAGAACAGAATATAGAGAAAAGACAATATGCGTATTTACAGCATGTGGGGAACTTAAGGCTGAAGAAGGCGTTCTGGAGTTTCTGTGTTCAGTTCCTTTTTACTGTTGTAAGAAATGACATCTTATGATCTCATTCATTTTTTTTTCTTAGAAAGAAAGTGGTTAGTTGAGGCAAAATGTTATTTTAAGCACAGCTTTACTTTGAAAAACAGACTGAATGGAACTTTTATCACATGCTGGCCTCTGGTTTCTTTTATGATCAATTTTTGTGTTTCTTTGAAGAAGTAACAGTATATATGTAAAGTCGTTTTTTTGCTTGTGGTTTTTTTTCCCTTTGCTGTTGTGATTTGGGGGGGGTGTGTGTTTCTTGGTTGATGTTGTTGGTGGTGGTTTTTCTTTTTCTTTTTTTCCTTAATGCTATTTTTAACCCTGTAAAGCTGGTGGAGTAGTGGAAGAATAAAGTGGATGGTCTTCTAGTTCATTCATCTTTCAGAATGTTAATAATGTTCCCTTTTCAGAGCATATTTTTGTAAAGGCTACGGGACCTATATACATTGCCTACGTAGCTAGGACTGGTAGCATTGAGGAACATGATGTGAATGTACTACGGCTACTAAATTGACTTGATGCTGCTTTGTACTGCAGCATGGAGCTGCAGTTCACTTACCATCTGAAGTATCTGTTACTCTGGGAACATACAGCACACCCCAGTCGGCTGTGCTGTGTCTACTGAGCGAGGAATTTTGCCTGCCAAATCTTTCGTGCTGGCAGCAATATACGAAGCCAGAAGGACAACAGCTTGGCTTACAAGTAGCATGCTGAGTCTGCAAGGACTACGTAGATTGAAAGACTGTCTATTGACTTGTAAATTCAGAAAATTTGATAGCTGATCCTGTGGCATTCTGAAAATGCAAAGTCTTCTATGCTGTTTATGAAAGTAATTTACACAATAAGATTACGCTTTAGGTGAACATCAACTTTTGATGCAGAAGTTCTGAATAAACTCTGAAAATTTTTGATTGGTAATGAGGTGTAACTTCAGCTCCAAAAGCATTTGAAATTGTGTGTTGCTGGTTTCAGCTAGAGATCTTTACTTGCTTCAGACAGTTGCTTGAGGAGTGCATATGTGACAATGTCATGCAGGATGGGGGGAGATGTGAGAGAAGGGGAAAAAGAAGGGCTTTTTTAGTCTTCCAAAACACAGTTTCTGATAACTTATAAAGAAGATAGCAAGGATTAGCATTTGATGTTCATTCCCTAAACTCAATCTGTTTTATTTGAATTTATCAAAGTTTCCCTATCTCCAGAGAAGAATGAAAATGAACATTTTGCTGAGAAATGTTTTATGATTTTTTTAGATTTTTTTTTTTTTTTTTTTTTTTTCCTGGCTAGCTTTGACCGCCTCTGGGGTCTCTTTTTCTGATGTCTATCAAATTCAGTTAAGGTACATCAAATCTTTGCAAGGCAATGTATACAGAAATTGACTGTTATGAGAGACTAATAGAAGTTATCAAGTTCTTTGTCTTTCCAAAATCTTGTGTTCTTTTTTTCCTGATGAAATACAGCATATTGTGAATGAGAGCTGCTTTATTTATTCAACTAAATTGTTTTGAAATAACAGCAATAGGAAAAGATTCCTGTGAGCTATTTTCCTGAAAACTATGTTTACTCTGTCTAGGAAAACACTGGGTCTCATGCAGAGGAATAGTTATCAGCTGTTTGAAGTTTGGAGTTAAAGTGTACTGACGTGAAAGACAGCACATGCAGGAATAACATAAATTGAGATGATATTTTAAGAATCTGTAGTAGTGCACATGTTCACTGGCTCAGTATTCCTGAGGAGGGTGCACCAGAGCAGATAAACTCACGTAAGTATTCAGGAAAGTGTGAAGGAGCTTCAGAGGGATATGGGCTAATTTTATAAAGTGCTACTTCCATTATCAGACACTTGCATTCATTACTAGAAAAAATTACTTGGGGAGTGAATTGCATAGTTTTTTAAAGAGCTCACATGTATGAAAACACAATTTGGATAATGAAATCTAAATTTTGGAATCTGCTTGTTAGCTATAGTATTT
>Ga0181612_168091_pt1 | contig 14246 bp, 6 predicted proteins | sample HoacroProtozoa21_FD_119630 | JGI IMG/M metagenome (GOLD analysis project Ga0181612, IMG submission 119630) | Hoatzin crop microbial communities from Cojedes, Venezuel. Combined Assembly of Gp0051906, Gp0051904, Gp0051908 | reverse complement strand
TTTTTTCTTTTTTTCTTTTCCAATGATATCGAGTAATATTAAAGAGGCTGGAATAAAACGTAATGTTTCAATTTTTGGTGAAGGAATATTTTTTCCCAAACTTTGTGGGCTAACTTTCATTCCAGACAGGTTTATATGAAAACAGTCTCAAAAATGCGTAATTTTCTCTGAAATGGGAATTCTGAGGTTTAAACAGCTCTGTAGCTCTGCTCAGTTCTCAGAGTAAGAAATTTGTCCTTAAGTAAAGTAACCATACATGTAGGCTTGCTAGCAAGAGTCTTCTGGAAATTTAACCTAGACAGGATTTTTGTTATTTATCCAATATCTTTGATTGTAAATTCCAGACTGATGACAGATTGACATGGTCAGATGAACTGTACTACATCTGTAGTGAGGCGAACTTACCTGGCTTGCATGCCTCTGCATGAGCAGGCATCTTCAGCAGAGCTATGGTGACCCTGTTCTGTTCATTTGGTGAAAACAAAAGTGAAAAAGAGGCAATGAGTACAGAGATAAGGACGTGAAGGGAAAAAGGGGCAATAGGCAAGGCTGGTGGAAAGCAGGGTATTTTCATACATAAAGGTGCAGATTTCATTATCCTGTTCAGATAAGTTTTGAGTTAGAGATTCCATATGTAAGCTAAATCAGTTTCTTCTTGAGGAGCACTTTAAATGGAGGTAGAATTTATGGCTACGCTCACATTGTACATCATCACAGTGGTAGTATGTGGGGTTAAAACATTAATCAGCCTGACACTTGGGCACAGACCCTGCTGGCCCCCAGCAGTGGTCCTCTGCCAGCCTGGCAGCACAGCCTTGTCCATTGCCCTGTGCACAGGAGCCCCGAGGCTCCTCTCTGTCACGTGTCCTGCTCTGCAGTTATTTTCCTCCATTTTCTTGCTTTTCCCTGTCATGGTGTATTCCTCCTCCTCTTTCTTTCCATCTTCAGGTAACAGTGCTGGTAGCTATTTACTTATTTTGCCACACTGCAAGTTTTTAAATGTCCAATTACAAATAAGGAAATATGATCTACGAAGAATTTTTAATTAGGTGTGAACAGTTCCTTGAAAATTAATGCTAAGGTGACCGCCCATACTTATGCAGGGGATAATGAGAATTAGCACTTGCTTTAGTGGCATCTCCCTTGCCTTGTCTCCCCACATCTCTAGGCTGAGCACTTTTTGCTGAGGTTTCTCAGCCGTCTGCAGCTGAGGAGCTGTGGCTATTGCGCATCTTTTGTAACTGTACTGCCATCTCACAACACTTCTCTGGGTGCAGGGACGAAGCTGGCTTTGAGGATGTTCTTGTCTTTCCCCATACTCTTTCCTTCTTTTCCTTCTCACCTCCTTTCACCTCTGTTTGCCTTTTCCTTAGTTGTGTTGTTGCAGATATTTGTGGACTGCACAGCAAATGACTTCAGTGAAATGAAGTGCTGAGAAAAAAAGATCCTCATTTGTATCAGCAAAATGTAGAGACGACAACAAACAATGGTTCAGGGGAAAAAGCCGGGGACAGGAAACTAAAACTGGCCAGACTATCAAAGGGGGATTGTCTTACAAGTACATTCTGTATTACCTAAGGTGACTCTGTGTGCTTGGACCTGGATCACAGATTCACTGTAAATATTACCCTCTGCAGTGGAGTTGTATGTGGAAGTGATCCCTGACTCGGCTTTGCCAGTAATCAGCTTGCCTTCCTCTGTGGGTGAATGGAGAATCCTCTCCTGAAAACGTCCAGTCCTGCTGCAGGTGGGTGGGAAATTTTAAGCCTGTGCTTCCCTCCTATGCACCAGCTGCTGCTGGAGATGGAGCGCTTGTTTATACCTTAGCTGATCACAAACTCTTACTGAGCTTCTCCTCAGATAAAGCTTATTCATGCTGTCCTGAAGAAAATATGTCAGTTTTGTCAGGCTGTGGATTTCAAAGAAGTCTAGGTGGTTGGGGCACGCATTTTATTTGAAATTAAAAGTATGTGTCCAAATTTAGATGGCTTTGAAAAGTCCCAGCTGGAGTCTGCTTAGTGGTAGAAAAGGAACAGACTGATAAACAACCTTGGCCACAACACTGAAAAATGACTCAGTGCTATAATTCAGCTTACAGTCTTCATTACATTTAACAGTATTTATTCATTACTTGTCCTAAAATCTCTTTTTTTTTTCTTCCTTCTACTCTTTTATCTGGGACAGATTAGTTTCAGATCTAGTGGAGAGAACATTTCTTTCAAGGACATTCTAGAAGAGTTATTTGTACAAGGTTGATGAAAAATTGCAAAACTCCATAAAAATAAGGCAAAATTATGCACTGAAATATGGAAAACAATAATGGCAAAATTTTCACAAGAACAAAGCAAACAGCAAATAAGACATGCAACCATTTACTGAAAGAAGAATTTCTTTAATGCACAGGGTACTTTTCTACACTGGGGAATAACTTGTTCTGAACCACAATTACTGAGAAGCAGCAGTCTTTGCCACAAGTGAAAAAGGGGATGTTCTACGTGTTTCAGGTAGCTAATTCATATGACTGCCTGGCATGTCGCCAGTGGACGATGCTGCACGGTATGGAGACAGATGAGCTAGTCCCAAATGCACATGTCTTGCTATAGGAAGTGGGATAGCTGGAGATCCATGCAAGTGCATTTGTTGTAGTTTTCACTTTTCAATCGTCTGCAATGGAGAAGTGCTTTATTATTTATGGAACAAAGTGTTCCACCTCCTCGCCTCCAGCTTACGTTATCAGAGAAAAAATTTACAAATACTCTGTGAACTGTGCTCATGCCATTTATTAACATATTTCTGGCACTTTACTCCAGCGAACAACTTTTTGTCAGAAAACTAAACTCTCAAAGATGAATTTTTTTTCAAAAATAAAGCAATGCCAAAGTGTAAGCTAGATAAATATTGCATTATCCTCTTCATGCCAATGAAAGCCATTGAGAATGGAAATATACCGACATAATCTAGATAATCTCATCCTGCCATCCAGTTTTAGGGTTTTTTTAAGGCTATCTTACAAGTTTAAAAGCATCTGAGTAACTGCTTCACAAAAACATTAAACAGTGTATCATTTTTCAACTTTAAATTTTCTTGTAGGCTGCACATTTTTGTTAGACTTAGTTGTGTAGGAGGCTGTAAATTTCATATGTGTGCATTTGATTTAATTAGTTTCCTTGATGTATGTACTTGTGTTTGCTCTGAATGTCAAGCCAGAGTGTCAGCTGGTCTAAATCAGCAGTCTTCAATTCCACCCAAAGAAAATACTTGAATTTGCATACTCTGAGGAAAAGGAGCTCTGTCTGCATTAGCGATATCTACATAGAAATCCAAACCCCAAATTCAAATGATTGGTGAAAAACTGAGTATGCAAAGAAGTCATGGTTTATACTCCACAATCTGTCTTCACTTTATCATGTACTTGGTGACTTCATGCGTCTTGTAATTTACCCCAAGCTGAAAAAGAAAGCCGGGCAGCTATAGACCCAAATGCCAGCCCTGTAAGATCAGTTTTGCTCATTTCTTTTTTGCTTTTTTATGATTTCCTAAGGTCTCCTGAAAACTCTTTTTCCTGTACCCGTGGCTTTGTTTTGTGCTTTCCATGGTGCTTATAAAAATGGGCTAAATAATTCATAAACAAATTTGAAGTGCAGAATGAGACTTTTTTAAAGTAATTGTATCCTGTCTTCTTGTTACCAGAAGAAAAATTGCAAGAATTTCCCCAGGTACCTAGTGAGATATGTTATTTTAAAAATTTGGTGCTCTTTGAACCTACCTTACTACAGGTCTTTGTGTATACATTGCTGTGGTATCCACTAGAACTTAACCTGCAGTGTGCTAAACTGTAATACGGAAGTACTGAACACAGCATCGGACTTACCGTGTATTAGATCATTGAGCATGCCCCGATTGACTCTACAGCGCTCATAAAATGAATCAAACAAGTCAGGGGTGTGTTGGATTTCCTCCACGTGCTCTGCACAGCAAACTGAAAAACACCGTCTGCTGCATGGCGCCCGGCTAGTGTGCGGGCAGGCTGCGCCTGCCCTGCTCTGCCTGGGTGTACTGGGGTGCACCTTCGGGTTCCGGTTTTGCAATGAAGAGAACCTGTCAAGCACCAAGTTGAGCCTGTCTCCAAGATCCTTCATCTAAAGACTAAAAAAAAGACATTTTTGATTCTTAAATGTATTTCTCCTTTGCTGCAACAGTAGCCTAGTTTGTTGTGCTCAGGGTACGTGAGAAGCTTGGTTGAGTCTGTCTCTGATTGGGGCAGAGACTAGTAAATTTTAGAGCTATTACGTGCGTGAATTTTTATGAAGTTTCTAAGTCAATCAGAAGTCCTTTGATAAGACCATTTAGAGAATTTGATATAATACACTTATACATCTACATTGCATTCCTTCATTAGCCAAACTATTAACACTGTCTGTCTTGGTAAAAGAAAAAATTTATGGTCTAGAAATGTTATGAAGCAAACTCTTATAGACCTTTAAAAATAACCTCTGCAATAGATGAATGCCCTTTCACTGACTTTGCAGTTATTCATGTCCCAGTTAGAAAGTTAATGCTCTGAAGTGTTACTTCTGCCGTAGGACTTTTCGTCAGGGGATTTCTTTTGACTTTGCACCTTCTCATCTTGAACTAACACTACCTACGCTCGTATATCAGCAACTAACGGCAGTTTCTGATAAGGCATTTCTTGACGATTGTCTACAAAAATTACAGTTGTGCATTCTCATCATTCAGACATCTGCATCGTTAGAGATCAGCAAGTTCAGCAATGCTGAAATGATATTCTGCAAAGCTGCAGAGCTGAGGGTGATTTACAAGCCTAATAGCAATAGGAAGCAAGACGGCTATTTTCCGGTAGTCAGTAAGCAAATGACTCTTCCTTTCCTGTCTGCTGCATTTGATGTTTACAATATTTACCTCTGAAATATTTACATTAATGTTTAGTATATGCTTCTGATTCACATGAAGATCATGAAGATGTAAATTTTATGCAGTTATGTGTTGGTAATGCATTTTGGCTACAGCAATCTCTTGGATTTCTTAGGTGTAGTTGAGGCTGAGTTTGTAGGGTCTGCAGCCAGCAGTGGTTGTCGTCACTGGGCTCTAACACTCACAGATGTGCAAAATGGAATTTTCTCACTCCTCTTTGCATATAGGCAAATACGTACTATAAGATATGAGAGTACCTGTTTATTCCTTGTTTGATTAGATTGTTTGTCCTGATAATTTAGACCTGAAGGTTATTTTTAAGTAAACACTCAATTAAGGTCTCCTGGAAGCAGTGCAAGTACTTTCTCACTTGAACTAAGCAGTATTATTTTCTGCCTAAAATTTCCTTGCATTTCTACACATGCTGTCACAGATAAGTGTTTTTTCAATATGTTTCCCAGAAGATGGATCACTGGGATTATTCAGCGACATCAGCCTGGTTGTCACTGCACAAAGACACATGGTATTCTCCAGGGTCTGCTCTGGCTACCACTGGCGTGTGAAGCTCCCGTTGGCATGGCAGAGGGTTCGCTAATTGCTTACAGGTGCCATGCAAAGCCATCCTCACTGAGGCCTGTCAAAATTGAGCTATTTACAGCTGACACATGCTTCCTGGGCCTGTGGCTGAATTTTTCTGTTTTCTTTTTTTGTGTGTGTGTGTTTTTATCTCGCTTGTAGCCCATATTTGTATGCATTTTTTTTCCTAGATAAGACCTCAAAGAAGAAAACAGCAGCTACTCTGAGACAGAGCCTGATCTGTCTATGAATGCTATTTCTATCACATGCAAGAATAGGAAGCAGAGCAATTCTACTCTCAGCATATATCCTACAGATTGCCACTGTAGCATATTTCTCTGTTTATCTGGATTATGACAAATTACATTTCATCCAAATGTTGAAATGTTCCAAGGGGGCACAAATGATTACAGCACTTTCTATACAGAACCTTTAAACTTCTGGTTCGCTACATGAGTAAACTTAACATTTTAGTGGAACTGTTCTTCCTGTATAGTTCTCTTACAATCAGTAACTTAGTTAGAATGACTGAATCATAAAGTGGCAGTTGAAATTGTGTGTAGATAAAAGTGAAGTAATGCATTTAAAGACAACATCTTAATTTTACATTAAAAATAACACGAACTGAGAGAATATTAATATTAATTCTGTAGGACCACGAACTCTTTACCTAGTAAGAATCAACTCCACTACACTCCCAAAATATGCTACAAATGAGAGGCAAAAAAAAGAAAATAAAGTAGAAAATATAATTTTATTAGTGTATAAATCCATGGTATGTCTAAAACTTGATCAAAGTGTAAAATTCTGATCTTGCCAACTTAGAAATATGTTATAGAACAGAGAAATATGTAGACAAGAGCAAGAAGGATGAACAAGTTATGAGTTGTGCACATATGTGACAAGCAGACAAGAGATTTTTTGGAATGGGGAAAAATAGAGGTCTATAGACTCGTAAATGACCAGGAAAAGGTGGTTAGGGAATAACTGGAATTTCATTACTGGCCAAAGGATACCTATGGTTCTTTTGGAAGAACAGAAGGCCTTAGTAATGATAGCTAAAAGACACAGAGTTTGCTTAGAACTTGCTGTTTAATACACCAACGAACCTGAGCTATGCTTAAACTGATGCAGTCCAGAAATTTGGGTAAAATTTAATTTTAGGGAGTGTTCTTCAAATAGCTGCAAAATTCTTCACAGACAGGAAATTCTTTTTTTGGGGCATCAGGCAAAAAGATGTTTTTATTTTCTTTACCTTCTTTGTGGGTAACACATTAACCTCTCAATTAATACAGGTTTGCCGTACACTTTGATAGTGCCCGGATTTCTTCCTTGGGTCCTTTCAGACTGTCATATAAGGAGCTTCAGCTATGAAGCTGTTATTAAACATTGAGCTAGATGTTGAACACTCCTTGTCCCACATTGTTCTGGGTGATAATTAATCAGCATGATCTGATGTCTCCAATTTTGCCTCTAATATGATATGTACTTTGGAGGAAGGAATAGGGTAGGGGCTAGAGGCTAGGGAGAAACTGCTCTTTAGTTACCTGCTATAATGAAGGAGAAATGTCTAATCCCAAACATTAGCAGTCAGAGAATATTCTGTCAATTTAAGAACATAAGGATAGGCATTTTCGAATTCTAGTTAAAGCTTTGAATCACTTTTACCCTGGCAGGTGTCAAAGATAGGGGTGTTGTCTTTAAAAGCTCACTGCTGTATAAGTGTGCAAGAGTAATAGAGTGCTAGAGAAGTGCTTGTTGTGAGAGGAATGAGGGGGGTTCTATTTCAAAATTGTTCTTCAAAAGGCATTCTGAGTTATAATAGGATTTCACAGAAATAATCAAATCAACTCCCTATGTGTTTTCACCAGTAATAGGCTTGCTTATTTTTTTTTTTTTAAATCACAAATAAATGAGCTCCTGACTTTACTACCTATTGTTAAATTAGCCTGGAGGCATGGGAGTAAGTGATAGGGATTCACCACTGTACTTATCCTAGTGCTCCATTGGTTGCAACTGATTGCAACCAGAGTACGACATCACAAGCTCAAACATGATTTAGTAAACAGGACCTAATTTTTGTGACACCTAAGCTGAACACCAGGGCCACCTTAGACTTCAACAGATTTTCTCCCCCATGGTATTTGTAGCATCTTACCCACGGGGGTGCAAAGTTCTCATCTTTGGTTTAATCAACCACATTCCCCCCAGATATCCTTTCGCCATGCCACAAATAAGCAGTTGCTCAGGGCTAAATTAGCCACAGGAGAAAGACTCCTGTCCAGAGTAGAAATAATAAATTAATAAAAATAAATTCATTAAATTTTAGATGAGGGGAACATAGTGCAGGGAATTTGTAGAATCTTTTTCATGATGTTTACTATTTGCGTGAAATGTTTGCATTTAATTTCACATGTATTTAATTTTCTGCCACGTAAAAAGAAAACAGTGAAGAAGAACTAAAGCTCATTTCCACATTTTTATTAAACTTTTAAAAATTTTTATTACTTTTTCTGTGTATATCAGTGACTTAAATAATTCAATCGAATACAAAAGAAGGTAATATTCAGTAAGCATAAGGAATAATCTTTCTACAAACCAACTGCACTCAACTAATTTACATAAAGATAAAAGAGCCCTATTTCTGGATTAAGGAGAGGGAAATAATCTTCCCTTTGAGAATGTAATTAAATCACAAGATACCTCAATTTTCATCTGCATCGCTTGACATATTGAATATTTCTAAAAAGTAATAAAGATCCACAAAAGTGTCTTAGTTCTGGAAAGTGACAATCGTCTCTGTACATATATTTTGGTACAAATATAGAGGAGAAAACTACAAGAAAGAAGAAACACCAATATTAAAGTACCACCACTCCTAGGAGCAATGAAGTGTGTGAGTGAAGGCAAAAGCTTGTGCACAGGCACTTCTGCCTTTGGGCATAGCGAAGGCTGGATGACTGCTGAGCACCTTTCCAGATTTGATTTTTGTGGACCTGTGTGTGCAGGTCGCGGCCTGGCTGGATGGTAGCACAGCCGTTGAATCCTGCACATCTGCAGCCATAGTGTGCAGCTTTTCCCTTGGATATTTTCCATTGGTGAAACATAGCCCACATTTGGGTAGGCTTGAGTCCGTTCATCGTAGGCTTATGTTTTTATCCTTCCTTGATTTAGTTCTGCCTCAAAGTAGTCAGCAAGACAGACTGGGTGGTACAGGGCTAGGTTCTGGCTCCATGTGGCTAATTTCCCTTACTCAAGAGGCATCCCTCCTTCTATACCTTAGTGTTATTCCTGTGCCAACCACTTGCCAGAACCCGATGCGCTACAAGGATAGAGCTACTCCCTAGAATTGCTGGCTAGCAACTGGTTCAGATTCTCCACGGCCCCAGTATTTCTCGGTTTGGACATAGACAGCAAGGCAAAAATGATCTCTAGGAAGTAGCTTTACTTCTGTATGTGGCAGAACTACAAGTAAAAACCTTTCTTTGTATAAACTTTGTATAAAGCAAGCATGCTATTTATTTTCTCTGAGCTTTTAATTAAAAACTTGCTACATTAACTAAGAGTTGAAAGAAGACATGAACAGTAAACATTTTTGTTCAAACCCATTTTCCTATAAAACTCACAGAAATTTACCTCTCTTAGTTATCAGAAAAAGGGAGAAGTTCCAGAACGAAACTGCAAGGATTATTTTCTTCAGTTGTAGGGGAAAATATTGACTGTTTTTTGCAGAATACTGCCTCATTCTAACGTTCACTGTTACAGATAGGTTTAAGCAGAGAAACAGTTCTCTGAAATGTCTGAGTGTTAGAAGTGACTGCCATTTCAAAGACATTCTCTGACTATATTGGTAGCCATGAATTCTAAAAATAAGCTTTAATCTCTATCTTTGATTTTCCTATAGACTGCTAAGCAGCCAACGTGTTGTGAAAGCTTCAAAACCGGCAGATAATCTTCTGGTTCTCTGGCATGCCAGTAAAGAAGAAAGCAAATCTCTGAATACTGAGCTGACATTTTCATCAAATACTTGTTTATGGTAACGTTCAGATAAAAAATCTCTTCTAATAAGTCATCATCTTTCATCTTCAGACTACTATGGAGCTCATTATATATAAATTCTATCCAACTGTATTGCTGAGAAATAAATTCTAGTACCTTTTTGAAATGTGAACTCCCCATTACCTTGCTGCCAGTGCCATCAGATTGTCTAGTACTGAAAAGAAAGAAAAAGTCCGTCTATCAGATCAAGTGGTATTCTCCTTTGTAACAAAACTGACTGGATTTGCTGTTGTTTTATAAACTATGCAGATTTTCAGGAGTTTCATAGGCCTTTTATTTTGGGGAAAGGAAGAGTAGGCATTTTGGGAACCTCAGTTACTTGTTTTTGCAATCATCTTTCAGTCAGCTGTTGCTAGCAGCTTCACTCTGATGTGTCTTTAACATTGCTGGTACAGTTACAGATGATAAAGCAGAAGAAAGACTATGGAAAATAGCAGAAAACTTGATTTAACAAGCTTTGAAGGATATATGGTACTTGTGAGATCTAGACATGAAAAACAGATTTCATTTTTGTAGCCAATGTTTATGACTCTTGTTAGACTTTTAATGACCTGAATGAGACTTACTGAATAACATAATAAAATAATTTTAAAAAATTTGTTTTCTTCTTCCATGTCAGGCTTTCATCTTTCTCCTTTTCTGATATCAGTATATTTTTGTTAGTTTCAATGGCATGTAATTCATTGACACACTTAAAATAGGTTATATAGTGATTTGTTGTAGAGTTCATGAAATTGCATATGAAATATAAAATTTTTTAGTGCATATTTATCTCCGCCTTAGCTGCAGCATTTATTGGTCAGCCATTCGTTCTTCAGTTTCGACTGTGACACACAGGCTTATGCTAAACATATATATTAAGTTTCTGAGTGTTCAGTAGTATTGACAAAGCCACTTGGCTGAAGAGAAATCTGTTACAGCATGACAAACAGAAATGCCTGAACTCCAAAAAATGAATGAGAGGAACATACAGGGTGAGAAAAAACCTCAACATTTCTTGGACTGTGCCCTATTTTATGCTACAAATACTAAGAGACACAAAATAAGAGTAGGACTAGAGCTTATATGAGGGCAGAAAAATGCAACAATGCTGTGTGGCTGTCTGCTAAATTTTGTTGTTTTAGAACAACAGTAGAAAATCCAGTCTTTTTAATGTGCAGATTTTGAGTCACCGTCTCTGTCTTCTATATTTGTATGTGCATTTTACAGATGGAAGAAATACTGAAGTATTGCTTATAGACCTCTGGACTTGAGCCTTGAAGACGCTTTATCCCCTGTGCTGAAAATACACAGATGCAGTGAAACACCTGTTAAGCAGCTGTGAGTGCACCTGACCTCTTACAGACTTGTTCAGCTCATCCACCCATTAGTGCTGTCCAAGTCTGAGCCTCCGTTATTGAAAACACTTTGTAATTACAGGTACTGCGGTCAGTTTTCTGGTCTTTCAACTCACTGTAAGCTTAATGTATTTGTAATTAGTTGATGGATAAAGTCCTGAATGACACACTTTTCTTATATCAGCTGGCAGGATGGCCTACAACCACCAAACAATAATCATGTGCTTAGAACAAAAAGATTACCATTTAGATAGAAAAAACAGAGTCGATTCACAGAAGTAAAGAAATGCTAAATTTACTATTGTCCATCCAAATTTACCTGCCTTTACTGGCCATGTCTTTCAGTCGTTGTGCAAAAGCAAGCAGAGTCCAACTTGCACAATGAAGGAAAAGAGCCTCAGTTACTACAATTTTAACATAATTTGCTCAGATTTGTGTGGTTTTCTAAGGGAAAAAAAAAGTAATCACACATTTTAATGATGAGCATGGTTGAGAATAATTGCCTTGTAGATCTAGAGCTCTCTGTGACTCCTGAAACCTCAATAAGCACCCACTTAACACTTGAACTATGGGATGGACCTCATAGCCATGTAGACTTATTCTGGTATCCCTGCTCCCACAGCAGTTTCTGCAGCTATTGTAAATGCAAAGTCTCAGCTATTTTGAGTGGCTGTTTTGGGTGGCTTACCTTGGCATCATCTTCCAAGAATCACAAGCAACAGAAGCAAAGCACTGTTTCGCCCTCCATGCAAAATCTGAGTGAAATTACATAGAATAAATCTAAAAGACAAGTTGCCACCTGACAATTTCTACCTGCTTTTGATTTTTAAAGGCTGGTAAAAGCCTTGGGTTTCCGTACAGTTCTCAAAGCAAGGTTTCCTGCAGAGCCCTCTGCAGTGGAAAGTATCAGGTAATCCAAACATGCTAGTAAGTCTACATTACAATAGGAGGAAATGATTGATACTTATGAATGAATTGAGAAAATTGTATCGAAATTTAGAGGATTCAATTGAAATTCTGTGCACTGAGGGCTGGCAGTTTTGACCTTTGAATCAGATAATATTTTTACGGTCTTTGAGGTTTAAAAATAGGTTTTTATACATGTGTGGTCTTACTGCTAGCGTTACGTTGTAATGTTGGTACAGGGGATTAAAAGGTAGACTTGAACCAGTGTCTTTGCTTTTGATACATCTTTCAGCATCTAAGTTCACCCATGTGAAAACTAGGAAATACCACTGTCCTTTGTTTGCTAGCATGTGTGGACCTTGTTATGGACCAAGACTCCATTTTGCTAAGCAGTATACAAACACAATGCACCAAAAAGTGGGTGCTCTGTAGAGACTTTCTGCTTTTACTGTATGTCGTGTTTGTCTCTGCAATAACTGAGTGCCTTCCAGTAGTGCACTGAGCAATGCGACTACCATCTGGCATGTATTTGTTCGCTCACTCTCTCCCCGAGGGGAGAACTGTGTGCAGTGGAGTGTTATGTTTCTGAATTTTTATGCATAGATACTGACATGTGCTGTTATATGTGCTTATGCTAGAAACGACAAGGTCAAAAAATATGCCTTGCACTTTGTGTGAAAAATGGTCACGTTTAGGATGTTCCTTAATTAAATCTATGTGTGCAGGGTCTTGAGAAAGATCGCCCTGTTGCATTTTGAAGACATTGCATTTTGAATTTAATGCAGCATTTTCCTGTCTTGCATAGCCTCTAGTCACCCTCTGTCTTTAGTGAGGATTTGCCAGGGGCTTTCATCTCTTTCTCCAGATGGTGTTGGGAGCTGAAGGCAAGAAAAAGGAAGAGGAAAAGTTAAATTTAAAAGTGTTCATGCTCTCAGAAATTAAATCTCTTCTTCCTGAGACTAGGAAAAGTCATGACACAACAAATTCTCCGCTCATTCACATTCTGTGCAACACTATCTAAGGCAAGATACAGTTCCATGTATAAATACATGCAGCATTTGGTCATTACAAATACATTAGTGCTTCTAAAACTTGGAATCAAATATAAATGTACATCTTTGGTATTTGCTGAAACAAAACAAAACAGAAAAATTGTTCTCCATCATTGTTCACAAATAGGCCCAGAAGGGAGATAACTATTTTTCAAAATTACTTGTTCAAAGTATTAATTTTTTTAATATCCCAGAGTCTTATGTATAAAGATAGTCTGTTACACTACTGCATTAGCCTAGCTGAAAAGCCAGGGAAGAGTATTTCTGACAAGATAGTCATCTATGTTTTTCATAGTTATTTCATAACCCAGACAGATGTCATGTGGAGTATGTGTACTTATGCTTGAAAGGGAAAAGAAACCTACTGCTTAAAGATTTTTTCCAAAGGGAATTTCCAGAAGATTTATGAAGAAGTCAATGTAATTTCACTTGTAATCGTTCAGAAGCTTCTGGATGTGTTGTAATCAAGTGATCTCTTCCTCGTATATATTCTAAGTGGGTAGGATCTCTTTCAGTTCCCTCACTCTTATCCTTTGTACTTATTTTTTATTGCTCCCTAGCCTTTCCGTGGAACCTCTATATTTAGCCATCCTCTTTCAAAAGTCTCCTATTACAACATTATTTTTTTTTTTTGCGTAGATTTTTTGTTGATGAATCTAGCAGCAGAAGTTGGTACTTAACCCATTATTAACTGTTTGGACGTGGAGCAATTCTGGTAAAAAGAGAATGATATGATGGGCACCGCAGGTCACTGGCAGACAAGACTTTGAAATTCCATCATTAATGCTGCCATTAATTTCCTATGTGATATTAAACATGTTACTTAGCTCCTCTGTAGCTGAGTTTACCCATATGTTCATAAAAGACATGGTCTTACCTAACAGAGATGCCACAGCATTTAATTTTTGAATTAAACATGTGCATTTTTTTCTTCTGTAAATGAAGCTTTTCTCTTAAATCTTTGCTAGTCTTTTAGAGAAGAAGAGGGTCTAGGGGCCCAAGAAAGCTGATCAATATTCCAGGATCACCTCCTCCAAGCTCAGGAGTGAAGTATACCCACAAAGAGGCAGTCAGGCAAAAGTGCCGGGAGGCCTGCATAGATGAATAAGGAGTTCCTGGACAAAGGCAAATTCAAAAAGGAAGCCTACAGAGAGTGGAAGTAAGGACAGGTAGCCTGGGAGGAATACAGAGAGATTGTCTGAGCAGCCAGGGATCGGGTTAGGAAAGCTAAAGCCCTGATAGCATTAAATCTGGTTAGGGACATCAAAGGCAAAAAGAAAAGCTGCTATAGGTATGTCAGTGATAAAAGCAAGACTAGGGAAAATGTGGGCCCTCTCTGGAAGAAAACGAGAGACCTAGTTACCTGGGATATGGAGAAAGATGA
>Ga0181612_162318_pt1 | contig 14247 bp, 13 predicted proteins | sample HoacroProtozoa21_FD_119630 | JGI IMG/M metagenome (GOLD analysis project Ga0181612, IMG submission 119630) | Hoatzin crop microbial communities from Cojedes, Venezuel. Combined Assembly of Gp0051906, Gp0051904, Gp0051908 | reverse complement strand
GCATGCTGTCTGTCTGCAGACCGTCCAAGCCAATACCATTAAAATTTGAATTAAAGTACATTAAAATGGCCTTTATAAGACGATGTAAATAAAAATAACACTTGTGCTGCATGGCAGCCTCTGCTTGTTTCTAATAGATTTTACAATTACTGAGATGGATGATTTTATAACAGAAGGGCTGGTCTAAGGGCTCGTGGGTTAAACACTGCAGATGACAGATACGGAATGACTTTGCTTGCTGTTTTCTCACGGCATCAGCTGTCACACCCATTCCCTCCAAAAGCTCTCGGCTCTGCGTTCCGTCAGGTACCAGAACGATGGGGAGCCAGAGAATGGCTTCTTGCCGAGCTGGGCTCAGCCTCCCCGTGCCCCACAAAGACGGGTTATGCCTTAGCCACGAGGTTCAGCAGCAGAAGTGGTGTTGTCGTGCAGCCTTGTGCCGTGTGAAACCAGGTAATTTAATCTGGAGCTCGTGATGATTGTGTGTGACCATTTCATAACGATCACCCTGTTTCTCCTCAGACCTTCCCAGGCAATACATCACAACTGTACTTTTTAACACATTGCTGATTTTTAGTGGAGCAGGGAATCCAAGCCAGGCTACTGCTCTGACCCAGAGAAACAGCCCAGCTCTGCTGCCTAACGACAGAACGAAGGTCTCCACTGAACGATTTATTTTCCTAAGTTGCAAGCAACCCGACACACATCCATGTAAATACAATCCCTCATTCCTCTGCTGCCATATTCTCTTCACGCAGCTCTTTTTTTGGCTTGACCCAGTGCCCCTTGGCCCAGGGACACCTTGCACCCATGGGCAACCCACAGCTCCCCGTCACACCGAGCCTGGGCTGGTTATACCCCTGCGTGACGCTGAAAACTCACTCGGAGAGAGGAAAACTTTTAGGTAGGGGAAGCTTTGTAGAACTGAAATACTGTTGGGTTTGAGGACCTCGCCCACATAATTTGTAGGCTGGGGAATACATTTAAAAGATGAATTAGTTCATATTGACACGCAAACCGCACTCCAAAAGCGGGGACAGGGGATAAGATATAGCACAAGCAGAAGACGCTGCTTCACCTCCAGCCAGAATTGCTGGTGTTTATTTATTGCCAATATTATCCGCAATGTCCTGAGACTGCGTGTGAGGCTGGTGCTTGCAAACCACCTAAATGTTTTCAGGTGAAATATAAGATGGATAAAAAGCATCTTTATTCTGTCATTTTGATGAATAATTACACTATGGTAGCTACTAAAAAGCTATGCTTGTAACAGGTTTCATCACCAGAGTTATGGCTGAGAGAGAAATACTTTATTTTTATTATATTAACAAAAGCTATATTTACAATTAGAAAATTGACTGGAAAGCTCCAGCCCTTTATAGGTGGATTAATATATGTTTAATTCAAATAAATGTCATTGATTTTGGTAGTGCTGAATATAATGGTGTTTCCAGCAAGATGGGCCTCTCTTAAATCCGCAGACTTCAAATATTTTCCTGACCCTACTCTTTTTACAGTAAGCATGTTTTTTGCAATTAATGAAAACATATGAACTTTCTTCAGTGTCAGGTTTGCTAAATAGAAGTCAGTGCCCGTGATGAAGCTACCAGGAAAGGTTCCCTTCGGGACTGCACTTTCAGCCTTGTGCCGATGTTTCTGTGTGCCTGGAGTTGATTCTGTATGGTTGAACACGGCCATAGTAATGGTGTGGGCAATCCAACAGACTCCCAGTTTGCATGCCCAGAGATCCTGGCTGCAAATGCTGCCTCAGAAATAAGAGCGTGCTTGCCCACAGTTTAGTTCTGTAAATGAGGGCTCTGGCTTGTTTACATTCAGGGAAGGAAAAAAAAAACAACAACTTTTATCCTGGCACTAAGAGTTGTTCCTGCAGTGCAGGAGAGCACACTGGCATACAGAAAATGAAAAAAATCTGATCTGAACTTTTGTTATGATGTCAGGAATAAAGCAAACTGTCTGTTGTGGAAATTTAAATGCTCTCTACCATTTTCTTTCGCTTATCACGCTGGTAAAACACCAATGGTTTGGTAGTACATTAATCACGGCAATAATCTGGCAAATACCAAAAACAAGATTTCAAAATGACAGTGGTGGTATTTTGGCTAGGACCTAAGTTTGGTGTCTGTCTATCTGAGGACTTCACTGTGCTCCTCATTGCTGAGGAACCCGCAGATAACTGGACCTGCATGAACGTCCTGGAGGTGGTGAAGTTTGGGACGTAAAGGAACCGCCCAACAAGCCACCTCCAAGGGTTGGCAGCAGAAGGTGCAGGGTCGGACCAGGCTGCCTCGGCTCGTTTTCCAGAACCACTAACACTTCGAAGGAACAAAGTTTGTTCTTTGCTGAGCTCAGGTCTTTGCTCTCAGGGTAGAAAATCTGCTATAATCAGACTAGAAAGAATATGGGTAAAATAATGTCGCCAAAGCCTTCGGAATGAGGTGATTTTAATGTGCCTAATGACAGTGAAACACTAAAACACTGTGCTAAGTGCCTCCTCACTTTTTGAAGAACATTTAGTTTGGAATTCAGCCCAGAAAATGCATCTGCCCCTGCAATTTACACCTCATTGGCTAAGGCTAAAGAGGGAGGAAATGAAGATGATTAATTAAGGAAAAGTAAATTAGTCTCACTTTGTATGTAGCAGCTGTGGACGATTTTCTTTTTACAGGAAAGCTATTTGGGGGCTGACTTGTTTGGCCCTGGGCTCTGAAGTCACAATGTTGAAGCTGTGTCTGTAGCTGTCTGCCAGGTACCAGCTCGGGTGAGTTGATTGAGATTTTGCTAAGGAAAGAAAATTTGCAGTGTATCTCAGAAGGGCTCTTTCCCTGTTGTCACATTTTTCTCTCTCCATGAGGGTTTGTTCTCACTTGTTTATATGCCAAAGATGATGCAAAGATTGCTATTTATGAGACATATGATAAAGGAAAGTTAGATCCTGAGGGCAGATGAAGCTTTCCTGAAGGTAAGCTCATTTGGTAAAAAAACCTTCTAGTGATGTAAAGGCTCCAGGTGTGATTCTTTCCTGATGCTGGGGTAATCAGGAACAAACCTAGGACAGTCTGGTCCACTCTCGGGAGCTGCTGAGGATGATGTTCCTCGAGTCCTTTATAGGAAGCCCAGTGTTGCTAACTGGTAAATATACTGGTATCACCACACAGAGGACATTAAGAACCTGAAAGTTCGTCAGCCAGATGGGCTGGCTGCTCCACAAAAGGACAGTGATGGGTGCTAAAACTATTTGCTTTCTTGCCCTATGCAAATCTCTGTGCTCTTGGGGTGCACATTCCTCGCAACCCCCAAAAATGGGACCGAGGGGATCTGTGGGGAGCAGGGGCTTGGTGCCAGCCTGGCTGCACCCACCGTCCTGGGAGCTGTGGGGCAAGGTGCACCCCCAACCTCACCTAAGAACTCGCTGGGAAGCTGTGCAATACTAAAGCCACACATCAGAATATAAAACATGAAGCAGACTGATTGCAGATGCAGGAGAACTTAGATTAAAGTAGGAATAGCACTGGTTTCTGTATCATATGTAGCAGCTGCAGAATAACACTCTCGTTGAGTGGGAAACGACAGCTTTGCTTGTTTTTTTTTTTAATGCTAGCATTGTGATTTTGCTGCTGTTTTCTAAAAGAAATGGTTGAAAATTTCTTCTTTCCTCCCTGTGAAGTCTGTCACGCTGAATGTAACCTATGGGCTCTGACTTTGGGGAAAAAAAGTGGTATACCCTCGTGTCTGCGTCACCACGGGACTCCCAAACTACTTAGGATGTCCATGGGGCACCCAGGTCCTCTCCCTGTCCTCCTGCGCTGTGCAGCCAAGCACTTCTCCCTGGGCACCACGCAGGGTCCCTGCAGCAGGGATCTTGTCCTGTGGAACCGTGTTTTCCAGGCCCTAGAGAATTTAGGGAAGGCAGGGACCTGTGGGGAACGACCTCCCATTGCCTGACCAGAACAAGCTTTGATAGAAAGGGATCCGTCACGAGGATGTGATATAAAATAAACACTGCACCAAGAAGACCTCCCAAGGGGTCTTGAGTGCTACCAAGATCATAAAGACTCTGCAGTACCTGTAGCACTCATTAACTTCTATACCAAGAGCTCTGAGGCACGTCTGAAGGGTTGTATGTAGGACCTAATGCAGTTTGCTTAGCCAAGCAGATTCCTGTGTAGCTTTTGATTTGCTCTGGCTGTCGGTGTCTGACTATCCTGATGCACCAGTCATGATGCTTTACAGGTGAAAAATCTTATTCTTAAGAAAGGACTCACAGCCTTCATTTCTTCTTTTAGTTTTTAATGCGGTTTGATTCTGTTCGTGAAAATGGTTGGTTATTCTCTGCTCCTCATGACACAGAAATATCTTTTTTGAGAATGCATGCCAGGCACTGCTTTGTGGAACAGCAAAGGTTTGGGTTCGTTTTGATTCATCCTAACTAGAAAAAAAGAAAGATGAAGATTAAAAGACGTATGACTGTCTCCTTTGGACTTTGCTCTCTCTTCAGAAGCAGTAGCAGCTCTGCTGGTTTCAGTGGTAGAAGAAAAAATTCTCTGAGATAATGAGACTGGCAACTTATAGCTAAATATTGTGACTTTTGCTTGGAGAAGAGTAGAGAGTGCCTGATGCAAGTGTTGGTGGTTTTCATTGCCTGAAAGTCAAATAGCTGAATGTCATAGGAGATGGCCTTCTGGGTGGCTTTGAAGGTCACCCTTAGGCGGGAGAGGGAAGAATGGATGCTGTGTGATAGATGTCCTGAGATGAGGAGTATGAGCAAACTGTAAGCTGATCAAGCTTTCTGAAATTAATTTTGTTCTAGCTAGACTGAAACTTGTTAAAAAATCAGTCAATTAGGATAATAGGCAGCAGATTCTCAGTCTAGAAACAGAACATAAATGAGCAGCACAAAAAAGGGTAGCATTTTCTTCTGCAAAACCACAGGTACTTAGATTAAACGGATCAATATGCCATCTGTATCATGGTAAGAACAGTCATAAATTACTCAAAAATTCTGTTTTTGAACAAGTCTTTGGGCATATGGGCAAAGACAGAGCTGCTAAGTGCTGCCGCTGGAAGCCATCCTTGCATATTGCAGATTTAATGATTCTATCTGCTGTCATTGGCAAATGAGGGATGGGAGGAAAAAAATGGGCCAAAAGTGATAAAGCCTTAAGGTAAGGCAGAATAAATGAAGTAACTACTTTAAATCGTATGCCGTGCAACGTATTTAAAACTCCAGCATTGATTCTGAGTCTGAGTGTGAGCAAACCCCATTGCCTGACATTCGTTAAACACCATCATGGGAGAAAGCCATAAATTTTCAAATTTTCTAACCAACTGTCGCTTACACAGCCATTGGAAATCTAGGAATTGTAAGCAGGTTTTTTCCTTCTGGTTGCAAGTGTATTGCTACGGCTCCTGGTGACGGAGAATTTCCAGGGCTGCCTCCGCAGGGCCATGGGTTTGCGGGCAGCTGCCGGAGACCCCAACGCTTGCCCTTGGTAAGCCCGTTTCCAAGAGAAGGTTGGCCAGGTGCCTGCCATTCTATTCAGGCTTTAAAAATGAGCTACTGATAATTTACAACATTAAACTTGGCCCTCTGTCCCGCTGCCAGTTTTTGTGGTTTTATAACCACATGCTGACAGTTAAGTGTTTTCCCCCTTTTGCTGTATTACCCGCACTGGGGAAACGAAGTGAATAAGCACAGAGATGAAACACGATGCTACACAAAATGATATTGAAAGCACGCAATGGAAACGGAGATTATTTTTGTTCTCATCTGCTCTCCAGTCCTCCTCATCACGATAACGAGAGCTGGTGTTTGCGGAACAAACAGAAGCGCCGGCTCAGCTGTGTGTCTTCGGCAGCAAATGGAGACGGGAGGTCTACACGGCAGTCCTGACACTCCAGCTGCTCCTTCGGGCTCTCTGTGGAGCAGACAGAGAGCAGCGGATCTGCTCGGAGCGGCTCATCCCACCCCGAGACAGATGCCCAGCGAGACGATGAGGCATCAGCTGGCTGGGGTGGATGCTGCAGGCGAGCGAGGCAAGACAAATCCCACTGCTGCAGGTGGTTACGCTTCCTTCTGGGCTGGAAGCGAGTCCTTCTTGCTGAGGTTGCTGAGTGACAGCTTTCTGCTGGGTCTTGTTTTCTCCCGAAATACCAAGCGCGTGGCCTGATGGGTCTCAGCCTTCAGTTCCTGAAGACGACTCTTCATTCTGCTCTGAAGGCCAGCATGCTAGAAGAGATACAGGTTCTTTTTTCCCTCTGACTTCTGCTAAATTAAATTTTATGGCAGTACTGTATCAATAAGCTTGCAGGATTTCTGCTGAAGACGCTCTGCAGTGCTGAATGATTCCTTTGGGGGATTGCTCTGCAGTTTGCAGCCTCCTCCATGAATCTCTCCTGCGACTTTAAAGGCAGAAGTGGCAAGGGGGAGGGTGGGATTCACCTATCAGCAACTTTATCTGTTACTGCCAAAGGTCATATCAAGAAAACATTTTATGGTTGGCTGTGTTATCTGCTACTACATCTTCATATTACATAATATTTCCCAAGAGGATATTTTAATACCACTTTTTCTTCGCTTACCAGAAACTCTTATATTGGGCAGAGAAGACATGGCTCATAGCTGCATACTACTGTTCATCTGTGGCTCAGAAATAAAGTCTAATAATGTACCTTTAATAATGCAGGACAGGGCTCTTCCTTTGGTGATTTATAAACTTCATAGACATAGCAAGTCACTGCTAAGGTAGGTCTACTGCTTTCTCTACATGAACATCGCAGGAACGGCAGGGCAAGCAGATGCAAAGCTGAGAGAGTCACCACTGGTTTCAGCATGGCTTGGAGGTAAATCTGTCTTTCTGCGTCAGGGATCTGCGTTTTGCTTACGGGCCAAGCAGAACTTCTAGACAAAAAATAAACACAAGTATTATGAGGAAGAGAATTAATGGATGGGGAGGGGGCAGGAGAGTGGATGCAGAGCAGGTCTGGCTCTGCTGAATGTCTACCCTATGTAGAGCTGCAGCACCAAGTAGCTGCTCTTGCCCGTCCTCGCAAACGTTGTCCATTTTTCATCTCAGCATGTGAGAACTTGGAGCAAACAGTTGGGGATAAACGCCAGGATGCCTGGCTGAGACAGGAAAAACCGTTTGGGTCTCCTGTGCTTTGTTGATCTGGACCAAAACCACCCTTTTACGGTCTTTTCATCCCCACCCAAAAGTGCTGCCTGTGGCTTCCACCCTGAAAATTAATCCTCTTTGGTCACGGGTTTTATAAGGGGAGGCTTTGAAAATACAGATTTGCTTCCAGTTCTTCTGAAGAACAACTGGAGGGTGTTTTTTAAGAAGGGAGCGAAGAAGCTTTGGCCTAGCTCTAGCCTGGTCCTGTGGCCCGAACCCTGCAAGTGACTGGAGAGCATCGAGTGGCCCTTGGGGTCCAGCCCAACAGCTCTTGTGACTCGAAGGGAGATGCGAAAGTGGACTTGTCCCCAAGTACCAGCAAGAGATCTTCCCCCCCTCTCACTGCTGATGACCACCCCAGTTCCCCGTGGGAATCCGTCTCACTCCTTCCTCACTCTCTATGTGCACGATTTCTTAGTAAGCTTTACAGAGCCTGGCTCTTCAGAACGTGTGCAGCCAGCTGGGCTCTCATTACCGAATAATATATCATTATGGTGATACTGCTACTAGCTAATAACAACTCCAGATGGCAAGGATGCATTATGGGAGCTCCTGACCATGAAGCGACAGTCTTGAAAAACCTTAAATATTATCTTTGAATATGCCACATTCAGTCTCTTTCAAAAGAAGCAGGTCTGAGAGGTCACCGGATTAAATGTGATGTAAAGCTTGAAGTTCTCGAGGTCTTGGGCGCTGCTGTTTTCTGTCTGGAGGGGGGAGAAACCTGCAATTAGAGATCCATGACAAAGCAATGGCTTTCTCAGGATTTTCCTCTAAGTAGATTTTAAAACGCTTTGTGTTATGTGAAGACATTTGTACAAAGAAATGAAGGAGGAGGTTTGTCAATGTCTTCAGTCTCTGCCGCCAGTATGAAAATCCAAATGTTACAGCCAACAAAAACACAGCAGGAGTTGGCTGAAAACATTGAACTCTTCAGATGAAAGAAAAAAATGAAGACATTTTCTACAAATTCCCTGAAAATACATATTCTCACTGTTCCCAGGCCTGTTCAGCAGGAGGACCCTCTTCCCCTGCGCTGGGATGGAAAGGAGCATTACTGATGGCTGCCCGAGCTGAGGAAAGGGCAAGGAGAGCTTTCAAACCGACTGGGGAGAGACTTCTTCATCCACCTGCTTTCCTTCTTCAGAAAAACAAATGGCAGAAATAAACACGTTACGGTTTCTCAGTCCACTCTTGTCGCTTCACTGCTGAAGCAGATGCTTGCTCAGTTAAAAGAGACGGAAAGGTCTGCGCTCCCTTTAAAGGGCATGTTTTCATTTCAGCTGACACTTCTTAAAATGATAAGGGAAATGATGTGCCGTTTCTTTTCTTACCGAATGTCTGTTTATCCTTGTTGCTGTGTCTCCGCTCTGAACTATTGTGATACAGTGGGAGGATTTTTTCCTCTCGTTGTTGGGTTGTTGCACAACTGAATCGCAGCACGAGGCAGACGGTTCTATCACAGACTCTTCCACCTCGCACGTGCCTTTACTGGAAAAAATAGGCAGGGGTCCTGTGGAGGACTCGGATTTGGTCCCTGCTCCTCTTTCAGAAGTCCTTGGCGGTGGCTCTGCCAGCGTTCCCTTGGGCACCTGCCTGCCCTTCTCCCACCGCCCCCTGCTCCAGCCCCAGACCTCTCCTCCGTTGCCTTTAGAGCCGGTTTTATGGCACTTGGTTCCAGCAGGAGGGGCAGATCTCTTTGCCTTGGGTTTTATTTCAAATACACGGCTGAGAGTTGTAGTCTGCTGCAAGCAGGTGCCACTGCAGGTGAGCAGTGTTAAAAGCATATGTTTACTTCTGCTGTTGAAATCTGAAAAAGCTGCTATTTCCTAAGACTTCCTTCAATAGTCTGTGTGTGCACTGGCAGCCAAACATTCTCAGCTGCAGATGTATTCAACTTTTTATTTAAAAACAAATGTCAGACTTGCGAAAAGACTCAATTAAAGCAGTTTAAATACAAAGTAAAAATTACAGATATTTTATTTAGGGAGCTGGCATCAGGCCTCTGAGCACATCCCCCAGTTCCTGGGAAAAAGAGAGTGTTTTTCTCGATAAAAATCCTTTTGTGTGAGGCTCACACCACACCCTTCTGTGGCTGAAATGTGATGTTTCTGCACAGGAAGATGTGGCTCAGAGCCCTCAAGGGGATGTCAGGGAGGGGAGAAGCTGCTGGCAGGGCTGTGCTGCCTGGACGGGTGACAGCAGGAGGGGATGTCTCTAGCCTGCTCGGGAGCGGGACCCTGGAGTACAGCAGGGAAGTGGAGCTGGGCAAGTTGTCTCTCCTGAGAGGTATTTGCCATAGAGCTCACAGAAAGCAGCAGGCTTATTGAGAAGTTGCCATAGAATCGTTAAGGTTGGAAAAGACCTCTAAGATCACCAGGTCCAAGCGTCACGCCATCACCCCCATGCCTGCTAAGCCATGTCCTGAAGTGCCACTTCTACACGTATTTTGAACACCTCCAGGGACGAGGATTCTACCACTGCCCTGGACAGTCTGTTGCAATGCTTCACCACTCTTTCAGTGAAGAAATTTTCCCTAATATACATCCCAAGTTTGCCCAAATGTCTGCCCTTGCCTTTCCTGAAGATGCTTTGACACATCAGAAGCCCCCACCTTCTTCCATTCAGATGAAAGGTGAATGTTAAAACCGAACTGAACAGAGAGGGCTCAGCCCCACTGAGAGAGTAGATGGGCTGAGAAGCCTTGGGTAAGCGGCTTCCAGAGATCAAAGGCATACTGAAATTCAAAGCATCCACAGTTTCAGTGTTCCTAACAGAGGAAGCCAGATCACGGGTGGATCTTGCTGATGTAACTGTGGGTCTGTGGCAGAAAGCAAAAAGGACTTGCCCCTTACCCCCAGCATTTTGCTCTATAAGTAAAAAAACAACAAATAGTTGTCTCTCCGCTTTCCCTGGCAGAAGTGAGCCTGGGGTCTGTGCAGAATTTCAAGATTTGAAAACTAGAAAAAAATAGGCATATGTCTGGATATTAACAGCAAAGACAGCAACACCGAAGAAATGCATTTTCCAGCTGGAGCGGAGGTGGTTGGGTCAATGGTGGTACCTGGTGCTTAGAGACATCTCTGTGTGTGGGGCCTTCTCCCTCTGGGGCAGGGAGTCTGGCTGGGGCACACTGATGTGGTGGCTGCCCACCAGCTTTGCGCCAGGGCTGGAGGCAACGTTTCAGGTTCCTTCGCTGAGATGATGGAGCTCTGGTTCACACTGGGCACGGTGCTCAGCGTGAAGATCCTGCTGAGATGGCAAAAACATATGGAAGGGGAGATGCACCACCCTGGATGAGGCACCTCTTCTCCACTCAATACCCTTCAGGCACCGATGGCAGATACTGCAGAGTCCAGCAGCGTAGGGATGGCTGTTTGCTCTCTTGTCCTCTAGCAGACTGGCAAATAAGTGCTCCAAAGCAGGTGGTGATGGCAGGGAGAGCACCCATAAGGAGGTGCTTCAAACCTGCTCGCAGGAGCTGCAGCCCTCGCTTGTAGGCTTGTGTCCCTGCCACTTGGTGGTCCTGCTTTGGGCACAGGCTCCCCAAGGCACACCTCCCTTTGGCAGCAGCCTGTTGTGTCATTCCTGACTTGGCATCAAGCACCAGGCACAGCCATAGCTGAGCAACTACGCCAAAAGTTGTGAAGTGGAAGAGAAATTGTGATGTAAATTCATCGGGCAAAATATCTGGCTTCCCCACGCCAAGCTCAAAAGCTGTCTGGGGCTGGAGCTGCTTGCAGAACATGAAAACAGGAAGGTAAGTTTGAAAAATACCTGCATCATGACAGGAACACAGTTTGTAATGAAAGAGTGTGAAAGTGGGGGCAGGCCCATAGGGCATCCCAAAGCACAGAGGCTCTGGCTGCTAGAGCAGAGCTGTGAGAATTAAGGACACGGAGCATTCCGGGGACAGGTGAAAGAGGAGGTGCACACATAGAGGACACCTGGGAACCATCGGGGTTGCTGTGCCAAAGCACAAAGGCTGGATATGTTGGGCAGTAGCGCAGGGGTGTGGGTCCAGCATTCACCTAGGGATGGAAGCAGGATGGACAGGACATCCCTCACTCAAAAAAAAAAAAAAGTTTCTGTGGTATTCTTGGAAAAAACAAGTCACAACTAATTCTGGAGAGTTCTTTCGGTGAAATATCTCTAGCTGCTTCCCAGGGAGCACTTGGTAGGAGCAGACAGCTGTCCCGCTTGTGGGAGTGCTTCTGCAGAATTACGTTTCGGCTGCAGGGAAAGCAGTAATGGGCAGCCATTGTAGGCTCAATGACTATGGTATAATTTTATTTATGGGTAAATAATACTTAGCTCTGAGCTCACAAGCATTAATCTTAGAGCAAGGGTTTTACTTCTACATTTCCTCCTATTGTAAAATTAATAACAGGTAAGACGCACTGGTGAATTTAAAGGGCTCTTACGCTCGCCACATCGGGGCAGCGTCTGGGTTCGCTTGTTTACAGACACAGCTGCGTTCCCAGCCCTCTCCTGAGGCAGATTTGCCGAGAACCTTGGCTACCTCTGAGTTCAAGCAATAACAACCAGGTGCAAATCCAAGGTGATGTTTCAAATGAATCCTCTGCCGCTGAATTAGAGCCCTCTAATGCTATAATACTAAATCTATTCCGAGGGCTTCCAGTGAACAGAGTTTCACTGGGAAGTGTTGAATCACCACACCAGAAAAGTTTTGCTGGAACTAAAAAGGTGATTTGCCAGCTCGGCTTTGCCTCTCTGAATGTCAGTGATCCTGTTGCTACCTGCGTATGCGGCTCAAACGAACGCCGCCAGCTTGCCTGCATGTGAATTCCCTTCCTGTCCTCATTTCTTATGAGAAAGTGTCTCTTAAAATGCTTCCATACGAGCGAATGCCTCCATTCACCCGAGTCTTGCTCCTGACTTTATGGCTTTGCCTTGGCTGCAAGGTCCTCCTTTGATATGCCCTCTTCCAAATGACACACTCTCCTTTCGAAATCCTTATTCATAAATGTCATCGCTTTCAGAGAGAAGAAAGTGAATGTGGGCTCTAAATTTTTATTTAAACTCATAATGACATCTTCTGATTTTTAAAGTGCCCGGTGCTAGGCAGTTTCCATTGGATTCTCAGCCTAGATCAGCAGTAATAGGATGCCTCCCAACCCTGTAATACAGTCTTTCAACCCATCAGTCACGAAAAGTTTGCGTCTCATACATACTTGGGGTTGCAGCTCTAAGACCTACCAATCCATATTTTGAGATTTATAGGGATTAATCTACCTTTTAACTATAAATTTACTCATTTACTTTTGTGATGTGATGTGTCAAGGTAGTGTCACATTTGCTTGATCCCGGTCAAATAGGGGTGTATTTCAAAGACAAATTGAGCGATTGCTAAATTATTCATATACAGTCTCTAGAAATCTTAACATTGCTTTCCTAAATCAGAGGAATAAGAAAAATCGGAAACCTCAGCTAATATCCTTGTAATAATGTGTCATTCTGAAAGGAATTGGAACTAATATTATGTTACTTCTCAGCGCTTTTTCTGAGCACTGCTATGTGTAAATGCTTTGTGCTCGTGACGGAAAGCTGCGCATGGCATATTTTGACCATTATGGAGATTGCAACCCAAGGAATGTTGCAGGCTTGCGTCCTAGTGACAGTAATGGGAAACGATTACGGAACGTGCATCTTCCCTGCCAGCGTGGTGGGAAGACGGGGCGCTTGTAAGCAGAGAGTGAGAGGCGGTTTGCAAGGTGAAGGGAGGCTGAGCCGGAGCAGAGCGTGCCGGGAGGATGCTCTGACTGCTGGGTGGTGGGTCCGGGTCGGGATGACGGAAAGCCCACACCAAGTGGGAGCTGCTGTGTGACCCGCTGGAAGGAGGGCACTTCGATACAGCTCCCGAGGGACCTTACCTGGGGAAGTGATTTTGACGTTATTATCACAAACATGGGGTAAACTAGGCAGTGGTATGTTGACTTTAAACTGTGATTTGTTTGCTTTGATGTTCTCTTGTATGTTTTTTCTTTTAACCTTTCTGGGGACACGAAGAGGATTAAGCGACCCTATTGAGGGTATTCTTCAGGGCATGGAGACGCACCACTTTACCAAGGATGCAGAATGTAACTTTAATACTTTCTTTGATCTTGCCCTTGCTCTGTTTTCCTTCAGGCACAGGATTCAGAATTAGTGTATGGGTATGATTTCCAAACGCACATTGTGCTCGAGGGATTAAAAAAACAAGGCTCCACATTGGCTACACGTACTGCAGGCTTCCCTCTCGAAGCAGACCTCACGGGCTTATTGTGTCCTCACATTTGGAGGCAGAGGAACGGCAGGCTCAGGGGGCTCACTGGGGTGGAGAGCTGCTTTCTGCAACGCCACTTAAATCTCACCTTCGTTATTTGTGCTGCGGCATAGACATCGCTGGGATTTCTGCAGGACGTACAGGGAAAAGCGGGGTACCTGGCTTGAAGCAGCAGCAAACGCAGGGTCCACCCTCCACAGGGCACCCGTCCTGGTGCAGCCCTGATGTGGATGGGTGAACCACCGAGCTTCAGGGTCTGCATCAAAAACGTTCCGGCTGTCCCAGCATGGCTTCCCAACATGGGCGTTGGGAGCATCCCTTTGCTGGGAGCCCCGCTGGCAATACCTCATGCAAAGGCACCAACTTCACATCACCAGCAATTCCTTCAGCCTCAAACTCCCATGTGCCTGGTTCTCTGTGATTTCCAAAGCCTGGAGAGGGCAAGGCAGTCACCGTGGCAAAGGTGTTATGATGAAACACCACGTAGGAGAAGGGACCTCTTCATCAGTTCTGGGCTCCCCAGTTCAAGAAAGATGAGGAGCTACCAGAGAGAGTCCAGCAGAGAGCTACGAGGTTGATGAGGGGACTGGAGCATCTCTCCTATGAGGCTAGGCCGAGGGGGCTGGGCTCGTTCAGCCTGAGGAAAAGAGGGCTGAGAGGGGACCTAATAAATGTTTATAAATATCTGAAGGGTGGGTGTCAGGAGGATGGGGCCAGACTCTTTTCAGTGGTGCCCAGTGACAGGACAAGGGGCAATGGGCACAAACT
>Ga0181612_145883_pt1 | contig 14248 bp, 6 predicted proteins | sample HoacroProtozoa21_FD_119630 | JGI IMG/M metagenome (GOLD analysis project Ga0181612, IMG submission 119630) | Hoatzin crop microbial communities from Cojedes, Venezuel. Combined Assembly of Gp0051906, Gp0051904, Gp0051908 | reverse complement strand
TATTATTTATTTCCCCAGCTTGTGTTGCTGCCTATCAGAAGTACCAGATATTTAGATGTCCCGTCATTGCATTATGCCAGACCTTCCAGCCTGAAACTCTATGTTGACCCACACCCTAAATACAACTGAACAGTTTGGACACCAACCCAGAAGACTGCATAAACTATTACAAGTATATCTTTCAAGCTGTGTGGTATCACTGAGTCAAAGGGCAACCACCACTTATGGATGCACTAAAGAGTACTTCCTACTACACTCTTATTTTTCCTGGAAGTATCCATTCAAGTCCTGACCCACAGTGACCCTCATTAGCTCATAAAAGACAGCTATATCACAGCTCAGGATTCAGTTGCATAGATGACACACATTTGATCTTTCTATGGATTTTTAGAAAGCTAACCTTTTTCTACAGTCACTGATATGCACTCACAGAAATGGCCTGCTGATGTGTGAGCCTTCAATGTACAGCCGACGGAAAAATGCATTGCTCTTTCAATTACTCAGATGAGCAAAAATGAATTGTAAAAGTCAGCTTGCCATGAAACTCTTCGAAAAATGAGGACAGCGCAGCTAAATACTGAATAGTTTGTTAGTTTTTTCCAAAGAAATCTCCTTTCCTACTTAATAGATCATAATTTCTCTTCTTGCTCTCCCTTTCCTAATTAAGCTTATCTCACATTTAGAAAGTATCAGCAGCAGTAATAGCATGGTGAATTTACAGATAAAAAGGGGAAGGGAGCAGGAGGATCCTTGTATTTGAATAGGCTTGCACTGGGAGAAGGGGCTTTATTTTTGTCAGAGCTAGTTCCAAATGATATCCTTCTCTCCCCTCCTTGAAGCTTCTGTCAGAAACATGCATCTGCAAATAAGACAGGTAATTATGCTTCCAATTTAGTTGTTCCAGACAGATTGTCCTACTTCTTTGTAACACTTTGTGAGGCACTAAGACAAAGTTAATTGATAGCTAAATTATGGGTAGTTGCATTTAGAGGGTTAATTGCTTAGTGCTTGCAACTACACTTAAAAAAAAGCTAGAATTTGCATAATTACCTTAAGTTTTTAAATTACTAGAGAAAAGAACCAAAAAAAAGGTGTTTTTTCTCTCTCTATTTCAAGTCTTCAGAAACAAATGCTACATCAATCTTTTTCACAAGAGAATCAGAACAAATTTCTCCTGCTGCTTGCCAGTCTTTATATGACACTGGAAATTATTCAGCCTCATCTCCGAGGCTTGCTCTGAGATAGTCAGATAGAGAGGCACTTGGCAGCAGATGTGAACCCACCTGCAGAGACAACTTCTGTCTCATTTCATCTCCTGAATTGCTCAAGCCACCAGACTAATGTTTACTTGTTCACAATTAAAGGCACCACATGGCCCTCTGGGACCATGCAAGAAAGGAATGTCAGAACTTTCAGGGCCTGAAATCCAAGCTGTTCTCCCTGTTTAAATATTGGACATCTATTAAGACTGAGCATATACTGGAATGCCGAAATGGCTTACCCAGGGCAGCAATAAACCCTCACTGACGGAGTATACACAACCACTGAGTGCTAACAGCTGTTTCTGTACTGGAAGCCCTAAATTGCATGTTCATCAATGTTCCAATTTATGATCATCTTCATAGGAAATAACCACTGAAACAGCTATGTTCAATAAAAAAAAATAATCTGTATTTCAGAGGATTAATTTGCCTGAAAAGTAGATAATGTTAAAAAATAGCATATATTGAAAAGTGTTAGGACAAACTGACACTCATATTCTCTTAACTATTATGTCCTTGGAAATTACTTGTGCTAACAGGTATATTTTTTTTCCTTCTGGACAGATAAAGGTGACAATAATTCTGAAAAGGAGACACATTCAGTACTGACAGCCAGCTTATTAGCACAAAACTTTGCAATGTATTTGTCTATTAGTATGTCTTCACAGCAATTCTGACTACTAAATATTGACTATTTTTTATTCTTGTTATAAGCAAGCTAACAATAGAACTATGAAAACAAGCGAGCCTTTTTTACATTAATGATATTGACTACCTAGAAAAAACCACCACTTGGAAAGGGAGCCTACCTAGATTCCAGTGAAATGAAAATAAGGTAACAAAGTCTAAGAAAGTGGACTTCAAAAGCTGAGTAGTTAGCAACTTTAATTACATTATTTTGTTTACCAGAAAGCATTAATGACCATGCATTTAATTTACGCATGAAACTCCGGAAAGCAAAAAAAACTCATTTTCAGTCTGGATACCCAAGGAAACTGAATTTGAGGGAGCCACCAGGAGCCATTGCTACACTTAGGCTGATGCAGCCCAATGTGGAGGAGAGGTAGGAGTTCCAAGCAGCCTTGAAAACAATCGAGGTCCAAACTACTGTCTTAATGGATGAAAAGCCACAAACCTCAGCAATTTCTCAGTTAATTTTTTCTGAGCTTCCCCAGAGTCAATACATAGCATATATACAAGTCCAAAGCTGCCAAATCCAGGTCAGTTTTCTGTCCAGCTGGAAAAAGGACCGAGGAATGGGATGTAAGAGTCACAGTGGAGGAATACCATGTCCCCAGGAGGGAGGCAGCTAAGAAGGCAATACAAAATGATCTAAGGTAACAGCTGTGAGGATGAAGAGTACAACTCTGCAGGAGCCCCGAGTTTATCAGTTAACCTGCTCATAGAGCAGCCTCTTCTCCCTCGATAGATGCTGCCTCCTAAACACTAGTAATTTCAGCTTCCTAAAGCGAAGGATCTTTTCACTTTTAACTGCATCCAATTCAGTCAGCTTGGGCTGGAAAACACTCATAACTGCTCCCATCCTATTTTATTTAACTCTGCTATTCCCTAATTTATAGCTAAAAACAAATTGAGCCTGCTAGAAAACCCAGCCATTTCACCTATTGTGTTTGGGAGGTTTTCTGTGTGTAGGACATGCAGAACTGATCTATTTTAGGATCCTAAGTACAAATGAACTTCTTGAAACAAAACATACAATTATGGTACAAGCAACGTATTCTTTTGGAGTACATGAAATTAAATAGTGAAAGCTGCACAGAGGACCAGCCTCTATTTTGAGCAAGAACAAAATCATAAATCTTTTGTTTGATCTTCAGCCAGCCATCGTGTAGAAGATATATGTTGACAAAGGCTACAAAGTATTATTTCAAGGTATGTTATTTACTGTTCGATAATCTGAACGCTGAACTGTCAGAAAGCAACAAATCAGCCATTCAGAGAGGGTAATCCCAAGAACCCCAGCAAGATAACCCAGCAGCTACATTTCTTGGTATCTTTTCCCATACTCATTGCACATTAATAAGCTGCTGTCACAGAAAACATTTACCAGTTTTTGTTACTTTGTTCTACATAGGAGAGGTTTGTTGGTCTGTTGTATGAGAATATCCTTTACAAGGCAAAGGCAACCATCAACTCTCGGCTTGTTTTCCAAGTGACACAGGCTATCAAGGAGAATTTTTTGTTGCACAGTGAAGTGACTAAAAAGCCTTTGAGCTTTTACTGCTCCCTAACTCAATCAGTTGTCTATCATGATATATCTTATTTCTTAATTGACACTTTGATAATTGCTGAACTGGGCTATAGAAAGAAAAGGAACATGGTAAGAATGAATCAGATTACAGAGACATATGTTAAAACATTTTTTACCTTTAAATGCATACCAGCATTTAAAGTAAATCAAGTTGTTACTATTGAGTAGTACATGTTTTGAAAGTCTGCTTATCAGCTCAAGCTTGTCAGCTTTTGTTCATGATTTCTAATGTAGCTAATAATCTTTTTACTCAGAAGTAAAGTCTTTCCTCAGTTTTGTAAATATCAGCTTCTACTTTCTACATTTGATTCCCACAATAGCAAGTGATTGGATATGCTCAGACATACTGGTCTAGTAAAAAACCCAAACAAAACAGCATTTCTCTTTTTAAACAATTGTTTGTTATTCTCTCAATAGCTCAACATGTTGTCCACCTCCTGTTGCTCTACCCTGGTTGCTACCACAGGAACACTTTTGGCTGCTCACCCTGCACACCCTAAAATACTGACCAAAGGAAATCTGACCTTCCTCCTGCTGCCCTCTTTGCCACTGGCCATATCTACCTATCTCCATCAAGGTGCCACACTCACTTCTCCCCAACCCTGAAGCTGCATCTTCAGTTTCAGTCTGAGAAAGGTGCAAGAGCAGTGAACTTCACCCATGGACTTTCTTTTAGATAGCATACTTTTCCCACAGAAAATTTTGTTCTGTTTTACAATAGAAGTGATATAGCACTTTCTAATTTCTCCTTAGTAGTCTTTTTGCAAACTGAAATAAAATGACCACATGAGATTTCACAGTTCTAGCTTTTAAGTCCATATTTCCAAAATAATTTACAATCATATTCCTAAAATTATTTCCTGGCATGTAAATAACCCTTTTTCCCATCTTTCACCCAGCACATAGGCAACCAGTGCCAAAAACAAAACAAAAAAAAAATATGATCACTCCTGACTTCCAGTTCTTTCAAGCAAACCACAGTTCCTTGTCCTGTGGCTAAGGCAAGTAAAAGTCAATGTTCTTAAACATGTTTGTGAATGTGCATGCAGTAAATTTGACAATGAGGATTTCCCAGAAAAGTGAAGCACAGTAAAATACATACTAGTTGATACCATAACAAGGAAGCTCCCTTGTTATTTCTGTATTGAAGAGAGAAACGTTGTTTTTGAGAGAAAAGGTTCATTTTTAAAAAAGAATACAGCATTATTAAATTTGTATTTAATTTTTCAAATGCAACTTACATAGCTCTTATGCAAGAAATGATGCAATTTTTTACTTATTAAGTACATCTTAGTATAAATATTCAACCTTTTGGGAAAAGTTTTTATTGCAGAGACTATGTATTCACTAAATTGCATTGGGAGTAGCTGAGGAAATGAATCACCTAAGATTGATGTTCTCCATCTTTGGAGTAGCTTATGCTGGATCTTATCTGGAAACATTGATGTATAAGGCCATTTAGCTTTATAAGAAAGTATTTTTTAAAAATCTGATTTATGAAGACATTCTGTGGGCTTTAGACTGAGATAATAAAAATGCTGATCAGTAACATAAGATTCTCTTAATGAGAAAGGCAAATGAGTGTTTATTAACTTACCTATAATTGTAACAGGCAGACACTTCAGTGTTGATTTTGTACAGACTTTTAATTAAAAACAATAATAGAATTTAATGAATAATGAAGTTATCTGTACACTTCTATGTGTGAGTATAAGATAAAGATGTCCAAATCAGATAAAAGGGTATCTGAGGATTCGTAGTTGGTGAGAAGTGACAGAGGTCTAAGAGATTACCTAAAACTGAAATGAACAAAAAGCACAGCAGGGGATTACAAAAAATAGAACACGGAGTTTTTTTGTTCATGAGTTAGCTGTGTTTGGGTTTTGTTTATACTTACTTTTTTTTTAGCGCTATTATGTACGTGCTGTCACTGATAAGGAATTCAGGCAGCATCCCCACTATTAGCTCTTTTCTTAATAGTTTACAACCCTGTAATTTTATTGTTTTGAAATCTGTGTTTTGTATTTAAGCGCTCTTACATTTACTTAGATAGTAAACAGATAATTAAGAAATAGGAACATTATATATTAATGAGAAGTAAAAGCAGAACTTTTATTGTAAACCAAAAGTTCTAAATTCTGTAATTTTCAGTTAAATTGGATTTCTTTTAAGCCTAAGATTACATTTCCAGGGAAATTCACCTTAAAAAATAATGACTAGGAAGGATTTTTCAGCTGGATTCATGTTTTTAATAGAAACTCACACTGACACTGTGAAACTGATTGAAACCATTCCTCGCTCTTCATTGCCCAATATAGTTGGGCTTTCTTGCTGAAGGTTTTAGAAAAAGATCACCTTCCCTTAAAGCTGGCATTAAAATGCAACATCAATGAGGAAAGCAAGGAATGGGAGGAGGATTCTGATGCAAGATGCCTTTACCTGGATAGCCTGCCATGCAGCCACAGGAGCTGAGCCACTCTGTCTTTCACTAAGCAGAGAGATCATTTCCTACAGCAGTCATCCACAACGCTAAGTACTTCCACATGCACTCAACATTATTACAAAACTTCTCAGTTGTCTTCAGCAATAGTTCATCTTTATGTATGTTTCAATGTTCTCTAGTCTCCTAACAACAGAAATCTCAGTGGGGAACAACGTAGGTTTTTCTTCATTTACTGCCCGCCCTTGTGAAATCCCCGCTCTGATGCTCAGACACGTCTACGTAAGCATCACAAGTACAGCTTCATATTTTGTCACTATACAAAACTTTTCCTCTCGCCCTCCCAATATTTCTCTATTGATCTGCAAAATACAACGTAGTTCAGTGTGGATTTTTACAGAAAAATGAAGCTATGCTGAATGCATGCCCTCAGCTACATCTGCTTGCCATCTAAATACTTGGGAAACTGGCATATTTCTATCCCCAGTATTCAAAAACCGATTTTCTGATGCGACTTCTTTAGAGTCTAAAATGACACTGCCAGATCCTGGAATTCAAGACATTGGTGGCCAGACTAGCTGTTGTTTCCTTTTTCTTCCCATATAGCATTGACATAACTGTCACCCTTTTGTGTTGCAACTAAAAAAAGCTTTCAAGAGTAACTTTCAGAAGTTAAGACAAGAGTGGCACAAATGTACCCAGGTCTGTAGTAGGCAGCTTTACCGGCTAAGAACAGAACCCAAGAATTAGACAGCAAAGTGCCTCTCTGAAGGCACTGGTCCTCACGTGGGGGGTGTTGTCAGCTGCAATTCCAGCATGTCGCACCATTACAAAGCACCCTTCTTCCAAAAAGACAAACCATCTGTCCAGAGCCTCAGACCCAAGCCTCCCTTGCCTTGCTCTATTACAATGAAACCAAAGTCCCAACATGATTTAGAAAAACAATTCCCAGTGCAGGATTAGCAAGCGCTTTTGCAGTAGCAGTAAGCATTAAATGGCTGACTGGCATCCCATAGAGAACACCATTATTCAGCCTAGTTCAGCACAATTCTGCTTGTATAACACATACATACTGTATTTTTGTTCCCACATTTCTTCATTATTGGCAACATTAGCATGAGAACAGGATCTCTGTCAGTTAGAACTGTATGAAAGTTTACAGACTTTCCTCACAGGGCATCACGCAAGTATTGTCTTTGATTTTATTCTAATTTATTCTGAGTCTGCTCAAGTTTTGTTTTGAATTCTCAGTCAATTTCATTGAAGCTAACAATGTCTACCAATATGGAACAATTGCCACAACAGTGCATTCCTTTTCATCTATTTCACTTGAAAATAAAATCACAAAATTCCGGAAAGATCCTCCTGCCTTGCAGGGTAGGCTCATCAAATCAATTAGTGCCCACTGCAAACATCAGCTGCCCGCATAACAGGTGGAACCTGATTTCTATCCCAGGCGCCTCAAAGCAGAAAACAGAGCTGAGAGTGTGAGCTTTGGCTATGTATAGACTGCAAGAAACACTCAGAAGCAATCAGCTGACAGGTTAGTTCACTCAAACACAAAGCTTATAATTCTTGCTTGTTCATACATATCCAGAAACAAGAACCACCAGGTAACATGGCCATGTCCTTATGCCAGGCATCTTCTAAGTCCTGGTTTTCTGACACAATTATTGATATATCTCACTGCTTTATTGTTGTTACTATTACTAAATGGACATTTTAATTCAAATGAGTATAAACAGGTACATTAAGTCCACCTTTCAAGGTTCAGGCGTGTATCCGGGAATGCAGAAAACAAAAGCAAATCCTTACTAATCAAAGGTATGTTGGAAAGAAAGGCCTATCTGCCCTAAACAAGGACTATCAACAGGACACAGCTAGCTCTGCTCACTGTGCTTTCTATTCCCTTCTGACTTCAAGGATATTTTTTTTTTTTTGATTTGGGTTTTTTTTCAGCTGTATTTTGTAGGCCAGTTTTGGAACTTGTTTTCTGGTCTATGATGGAGCTGAAATAATTGACTAAACAGTGTAATTTGGAGTCACAATAGCAAAAGAGGAAAAGGAATTTGAAAACCAAAAAGTTCTAATGCACTGAACGTGCTTTTTTTGTTTTGTTTTCTTAGAGACTTTTATTGGTTAGCCTGACTTTAAGGTACTGCAATGGAGAAGACAGCACTGCAATGAAACTAGATTCAAACCGGGTGTGAATTTAGCACCTGACAAGAGAACTCCCTACGACCTCTGACTTGTGCCCTGCACCCTGGGGACGCTAGCATATGCACCACAGGTGGGGTCATGGCTGAACAGTTAACAACATGGATTTGTCTCCTCTTTCTGCTGGTATCTGGGACTAGTCTCAAGATGAGAAAATTCACTCCAATTCAGAGAAAGGAATTAACATAGCAGTTACAAATTCTGCTTTTTTTTCTGCTCTACATTTAAGACCAGCTGACAAATATAAGATACATGAATTAAGAGAAGGAACAAATGTCTCCTTGGGATATTGTGCTTACATGTTTACCTAAAAAACTTGAAAACTTGAAAATTGTTTTCCTAAAAACATGCAGACCTCATCTGCTCAAAGAAATGAACACCTCTCTCGTGAAGAAAACATTCATTCTCTGCTTAGCACCTCACACTTTCACAGTTGTGCATTATATAAATATTTGGACTAATGTAAATAGTTATAATCACAACATAGTTAAGTAACACATAGGAAACTCCAGTGAGTTCACATAAGTAGGCAAAGTTTTGACTATTCTTTTTATGTTTTGTATTAAACCCCTCAGGCTAGTCGCTTGAAAAGCTGCCATTTCTGAAGTTCACCAGATTTCAGAAAAATGCATACATGAAGAAAAGAAATCATTAAAATCCTGAAGAAAAAAAAAAATCTATCATCTAAATAAAATTCCTAAGAAAATAATTTTTACTAATCCATCCATACAGGTTCGGAACATATAAAACTGTGTCCCAATATTTAAGATTTCTGAAGAGTTTACTCAGAGGGAAATAATATAACCTTGACTACTGATTTCATATTTATCCACAGCTGTAATACTCAATTAAAAAGAGCATACCAAAGAAGCAGTTATAACAAAATTTGAATATATTGTATGTCTTGTTTAGCATTGCTTAGAAGCTAGAACTTAATCTTTTTTTGTAACAAGAATTACTCACAGTAAAATAGCTGCAATGCATCTTTTGAAAAGGAAAAAGTAAAAAGCACAATGTGAAACTGAGCTTGTGTTTCAAATGGATGAAGTCTGGGAAATCTATAGACAGAGAGGTCCTGTTTCTAAGACCTAAATAGATGCACATCACAGAACCATAGTGTTTTATACACAGCATTTCAGATTCTCAAAATACCAAGGAAGAAGTATTAAAAGGATATTTCATATGAACTGGCAGAGTTGGATTTGAAAGAATATTTTTCCAGAGGCCAGCATTGCCTATTTGCCTGTTTTAAAACAGTTAATCTCCATCTGAATTTCTCAATAAGCCTGTCCACCTTGGTCAAAGTCAGCAGAGACACACTGGCCAGAGAAGGCAATGCTATATAGTGAAGGAATACCACATTTTGTAAGAGAAGGGAAGGAAAAATGTTATCTATCCTAAAAGTAAAGATGACAACAGGTGAGAGTCTCAAGCAAGAGATAAAGTTACTTTATCTATTAGTAGACAGGATAGATTTGGAGCAGTCCATTTAGACGACCACTACATAAATGACAGAAAAGTCAAGTGCTACCACTTTGTTGAGTTTAAGGAAAACCACATAATTTTTGGGTAAGTATCACTTGGAGAAACACTTAGGGAATACTCAGCTGTCTGCAATGCTTTCCAGGCATCTCCTGCCACCACCTCCTCTCTGCGCATTGACTGATGCACTGCATTAGGCAAATGTCTTTCCTAAGTAATTTTACTGATATATATATATTTTTTTTTTAAACAGGTTCAACTTCACAAGCTAGTGACTTTTTATCTCTGTACAGTACACCTGTATGTTTAAATCCAAGATACAAAACAATGTTGTGAAGAGGAGCAGGATATTGACCCCTCACTATCCAATCACGTTCAAGTGGCAAAACACCTCCGTGCCACCAGTAGCCACAGCAAGGAAGCTCAGGCAGAAAATGCCAGCTGTGTCATGCAGAAAACAATGATTTAGTGAGGCCTTTGTTGTTTTCCTGGCAGTCAAGCAACTCTCCAATTGTATGCAGGTCAGAATAATTGTCTTTCAGGCATTTTTCTGGGTTCAAAAAGCACGTGTGTTACCCATATTCATGTTGTCCATGAGACCCTCATCCATTTGCAAGACCTTCAGCTTTGTGACTGTCACAATGTCAAATATTAAAATTTGTCATAATTGCAGAATTCTTCATGAGCAATTTAAGAAGAAAAGGAAATCCTGCAACTGCACGACACTGGCCATCTTTTGGGACCTTCCAGGGGTGAGATTGTTTCCACCTGCATAGGATTGTTCATTTTTCCGTGAAAGACAGGGTGTCTAGGTAGGGGAGATATATTTGATTACATCAGGTAATATAACCAGAAAAATTCGATAAGGCTTTCAGCAAGTAAACCTACTGAAGTCTGTAATAGTAGCAGTAGCTAACTAAAACATACATACCATCTGAGAACAAACTCATGTAATTCAATTAAAGAAAAATATGGTCCAAACAACAGAAGTGTAAAAGCTCTCAAACTATGGTGGCACACACTTGCACAGAAAGCGTAACCCACCTTCAGTACAGGGGTGCTACAAGTATTTACCATGAGCATGTTGACTTGTCTAAACAGCACAAATACTTTTACAGCATAACATAGAATAAGCTGAATAATTTAATCACAAACTAAGCACATTCCTATCAAAATATAAATAAATTTATTTTCCTTACATAGTTATCTTGTCTGTATCATGCAATTACCTAGAAAAAACAAGCTTTTAACCAAGCAACATAAACACCACTAGGTGGGTTAATTATAGCTTGATTCAGGATTAGCTTTTTTAATTGGATAATACAGAACTGATTAAGTGTATTTTAACTTGCAGCTGTAATCAACCTAACACAATTAAGCAATCTTCAAAGCTTCTTTAGTATTCTATCAGCAGACCCTTAACAAATTCCATATATCACTCTTCTGAAGGACAGCCTACTGATTGCGATACAGACATACCAGATTTACAAGCAATAAAAATTGGTTCATTTCTGAAGTTGGAGGTGGACAGTCAGCAGGTTAATAAAAAAAAAAATAACAAAATGAGTAGAGCAGAACACCTACACAAAGAAATGAGTTTATGCACTCAATCTAAACCCCACAACTTTCAGAAATTGTGAGAGAAATCAAATATTAGAAAATTTCATGAACAAAAGGAGGGAAAAAAGTATTCGCAGTGTGTCTTTCAGTCCAAAGCTTCTTTGACTTGCTAATTGCTATTTTCACAAAGTTAATAAAAAAAATACTTGGAAATCACCTCTTGACCCTCCCCTTTAGGTGAGGAGAAAGCCATAATTCTCTGCTTAGCCACGCATGATCAGACAGCACACACACCTTCAGACTATCAAAGCAGCTCCTTCACTTTTCAAGAGATCTACTGACCACGAGCATCCTCGTCTGACCTTTTAAGCATCCACTCATGTTTTCCAACCAATACTTTCTGAAATCAAGATCCAACAAAGCAGGTGTAGTCCCAGAATGCCATGCTACAGGAATTCCAGAATCTCTCAAGTCAATAAAGTTAGAAGCAGCATACTAATTTCTACTGGATTTTGAAAGCATAATGAATCTTTAGATAAGTAAAAAGTAATTTCAGAACCAAAGATTAATCTTTTTTCCAGTTCCTGGTCATAACATCTCAAGTGTCCTCAAAAATCAGTTCTTTCTTACACTTCTGCGTAGTGGAAGAACATGTATGCTACACGCTTAGAAGACTAGAGAAAACACAACCCTACAGGGACTGTGCAGTCCTCAGCCCAAGATTTTTCCTGTCACAGCTGACAGGAAAGTTTTACATACCCATCATCCAACTTGTCAAAAAGATAAATTTAATCTCTCAGTGGAGTCTCAGGTAGTCAGAAAACACTTTGACCTTTAAGTCTTTATTTTTAGTAGACAAGGGTTAGAAACTTAACAAGAAAAAGCTCTGCCTATATTAGTAAATCAAACATACTCAGGGACATAAATTAAACATGCCAGCTGGCATAAAAGAGCCTACAGTTGTGCTGGAAAACTCCCTTTGGTTCCAAATCTCCCAAATACCTGTTGAGAATGGCCCTGCCCATGGTCAGTTCTGAGCTACGACAGAAAATTCTTGCAAGACTGTGCTAGCCATGAAGTGCCAAAATCATGCCAGGGAATGGTCTGTCAGTTTTCTAGTAGAGATGATGAATCACAATTTTCTGCAGCAGACACAGACCAAGTTAGTTAACTATTTGGGAGTTAGCGTCATTGCAGGCACTGGTTGAGCAGCAGTTAACACTGGGGCAGTGTTGGGCAAGGAGAACCCACCCAAGTTACAGGTCTACATAATCCAGGAGGGTCTGCCTAAACGTGTGTTCCCTGATTCTGGAATTGTTTCAGTCACCACACAAGACTGTGTTCGAAATAACCACAAGGCAAACTTCAAAGGTACCATTTAATTAGAACTGCTACACTTGAATGTTTGTTATTAATTAGATAGATGCTGGCAAGTTTTAGGTTATGTAGCTGTCCTTAGTGCCCTATCAATGGAACTACATAAGCCTGTCCAGACTTAGTGCAATACTGGTGCATCTGAAGGGAAAAGATTAATGTAGCAATAGTGGAGGAAGATGATCCTCTACTATCTTGACTTACTATAAAGGCTATATATGCTATAAACAACATGAGCCTCAGCCTTTATCAGTCCCATTTCACTGCTCAGTCAGCCCAGCTGCATCTAAGAGGATACAGTGTGTAAACTCGGCTGCATTTCAGAACAGTATTTCCGTTTCAAGAACATCACTGCATTACAAAGATTGCATCACATCACCTGAATTCTCAAAGGGCAGCTCAACAATCTGAATGCTTGGAGTTCTCTGCTAGAGCAGAGAATACTAGTTGTCCAGGTGGACAATTACACTCTAAATCTATTAGAAGTTGACTCCAAGTTATTCCAAGTCCTACATCCGTCCAGCATAGTACATAACCTAATGCCTAAACTCTTAGTCTTTGCTTTCTGCTCCATGGCATACTGTTAACATCACACTGAAGTATGTTGCTTCAAACTATGAAGTGCTAGACTTCTTACCAAACTCAGTCTCCGATTTGATCGCATCCAGACTGATACAACATCACTTTTTGATCACCTTGCAATCATTTATATTCATATTTTTTGTTATGCAGCAATTACATCACAGATAACGTCTCAAGCATTAGCATCCAGTGTCACTGTGAATCAGCAAGACTACAGATAACACGATGTTTGACCTAGCCTGCGTCTTTGACCCAGTCTCTACCATTTCTTCCAGTGAGGTACAGATCTCAGCTGACAGTACACACCTTGGTCAGAGAGGACAAGCTACAGCAGCCAACACCTGCCACTGAAAACTGGTGCCTGCTATCAAGAGAATTTAACTGGAACTGCAGATCAAGCATAGCAAGACCTTTTCAGCAGGCAAGAGCAGATACTTTGGTTTTCTCTTTACAAGACTTCCCAGTAGAAAATCATACCTGTCTTCATATGCATAAGATAAACCGCAGGAGGTACAACAAGACTCTAAAACCAGAGAACTTTAGAACAAACATTCAATCCAGATGATTGCACAAGAAGGACATGGAACTAGTGGAGTGGGTCCAGAAGAGGGCCACAAAAATCATCTGAGGTCTGGAACACCTCTCCTAGGAGGAAAGGCTGAGAGAATTGGGGCTGTTCAGCCTGGAGAAGAGAAGGCTCTGGAGTGACCTTATTGTGGCCTTTCAGTACTTAAATGGGGCCTATAGGAAAGATGGGGACAATCTTTTTCACAGGGCCTATTGTGACAGGACAAGAAGCAATGGTTTTAAACTAAGGGAGGATAGATTTAGACTGGACATAAGGAAGAAATTTGTTACAATGAGAGTGGTGACACACTGGAACAGGCTGCCCAGGGAGGTGGTAGATGCCTCATTCCTGGAAACATTTAAGCTCAGGTTGGAGAGGGCTCTGAGCAACCTGTTCTAGTGGAAGATGTCCCTGCTTAGTGCAAGGGGCTTGGGCTAGATGACCTTTAAAGGTCCCTTCCAACCCAAACCATTTTATGATTCTCTGATTAC
>Ga0181612_143529_pt1 | contig 14249 bp, 7 predicted proteins | sample HoacroProtozoa21_FD_119630 | JGI IMG/M metagenome (GOLD analysis project Ga0181612, IMG submission 119630) | Hoatzin crop microbial communities from Cojedes, Venezuel. Combined Assembly of Gp0051906, Gp0051904, Gp0051908 | reverse complement strand
GTGATGACGGGCAGGAAAAATGGAGTGGCATTTGCCTTGAGGGCGAAAAAATAGGCAAGTAAGAGTGTGCTCAACTGCTCAGAGACCTGGACTCACCTTGGGCTGACAGCAGTAAGGATATTTTGCTGACAGGACATGATGTATTTCCATGGAAATGAGATTTACATTGCGGCTGGAAAATACATGGAAGTGGCCCATCACACAGACACAGTTAGATAGCTTAGTGAGCAAATCTTAAATATTTGGACATTCTATTCACATAAAAAATTGATGGATAATTAATGCTAATTAGCCATCATTCTTTAAGCAGACCTGACTGCGTTCAATGTAAGAACCATCCTGACAGACCTTCCTAGCTTTCAATGCAATAAAAAGGTATGGAAGCTTGTTTTAAATCTCTACTTACAAAAATTACGTTTTTTCAATAGCGGTAGATCAGTCTATTCACTGTTCAGCTGAGTTGCAGCAATTGTATTTTTGTAATTAGTAGTTCTTTGCAAAGCCATGAAATCTATATAAAATACATATCTATATAAAAGTAATATGTGCTTAGATGAGTTTTGCAGTGATAGGCTAGTTGGCAAAGAGGTCACATTTAGTTGTCCATTAGGGCTGGATTCAATAGAAATGTTGGCTGACTTCACTGCAAGCCTTGGAAACCATCAGAGTATTCAAGGCTCAGGCAGTCAGATGCCTGCTTTAATTTCTATTGACAAAGGAAAAGGAGGGATGAGTAAATGTAAAACATTTCCTTCCAGCATTGAGCTAAGAGAGGCAGCATGGTGCAGGGAGGAGGTGGAATCCAGGACATCTGGGCTGTATTTATTGCTGGCTCTGCTGCCAGCTTGCTTTGTGACTTCATGCAAGTCAGTTTTTTGCTTTGCTACCTTACTTTCTGTGAGGCAGGGAGAGCTTGCCTGCTTTCACACGGTGCTCTGCACAGGTGCAGAGGCTTTCTTGGTGACCATGACAAAGTGCTGCAGCTGCCAGCTGCCAGGAAAATGTTGTCTGGGTGATCGATAACCCAGATGGTGCAAGAGGGGTAGCTACGCCCTTTGAGACCGCAGAAAGATGCTCACTAAGCAGCACTGTGCCTGCACAGATATGTATCCGTAAGTACTAGTAACCAGTGCCTTCTACTACTACAGATTGGAAAGTCGTTCAGAACAGGAGTTAGGCTGGCAACCTTTCACCTATGCTTATGATCTCTTACCTCATTTTCTGCACCACTCACAGGGAAGAGCAGTTGCTTCTGGAGTGCGTTACAGGGAATGAGGTAGCTGTTTCGAAATGGTCTCCGTATGGTGCTTCCGGTACCCAAAGCTGTTTTCAGGTTCTCAATGTGGAGGAAAGAAGCCTGGCAATTTTTTTTTTCGTTTCTGTAAGATGCATTTTCTGCCAAATAAGAACTGAAAAAGCATGTCAGAGCTAAGAGAGAGTAATGTATGTCCTGCTACATGCCACCAGCAAGTGCTCTGTAGTCCAGAAGTGATATTTAGGCTATAACTGGAAAACTTCTGCCTATATCTTATTTGCCTTTAGTTTTCACTTTATACAACACTGATGTCTTTGTGCTACTTGCTGTATACATCAATTGAATTCATGGCTAATCTACAAAATGCTTGCATTTTTTTCTATAAGTATTCACTCTTACAACGATGCAGGCCTGATTACAGTGTGCAAAGCTATGTGCTCTGCTGGATTTTACAAGACTGAACCCTAGCTGTTCTCCGCCCATATCACAGTCTGAATTACACGGTGAATGTGATGTAGCATGCCATATATCAGTTTCATTGAGGCCAGTGGGTGTCTTGCTTGAGTAGGCATAGAATGATATCACAATACTTCAAGATTTGATCCTATGGCACTAAATGACCAGCCGGTATCATCCGAGTCTGACAGCTCTTTCTGAGCTTCCATTTATGACACTGTCTTGTTTAACCTACTGATGGGTCAAGATGTCTTTCATGAACATGCCCTTGGAAACACCTGGAACACTACAGTTTGATCAGGCCTCCCGCTCCACAAAGCTGTATATGATCTCAAGACTCCCCGCTGAGTGCTGGGACAGATGATGGAAGAACTTGCCATGAATTGTGGTAATCACATGCCTTTATGCACAGTACAAAACTGTGAATAAAGATGCAATATGCAGTCTAGAGCCAGAGTAATTAATATCAATAGAAAACGTTGATAGAAACTGATCTGTATCTATACACTATACAGCAACACTCCCCTTTGGTTTTTTTACCCATGAAGGAAAGAGGTTATTAACAGGGCAACACTAGCATAAATTTTGCCTGACATAATGTAGCTTTGTTGTAAGCTATCCTAGTTTAGGAATCAATTTAGCTGTATTGATTGCCCCTCCTCTGCAGGGTAGATAATACATTCTTCTTCCCACAGTAACACACTTGGCAACCTGAATCAGTCAAGTGAACTGGGGCGCAAGACACCTGGGTTCAACCTCTGATTTGGTGGGAGGTGCAGTCGCATCGCCTCTCTGCCTCTGCCTCCCACCCTCCCTCTGTCTACCCTCCTCTCCCTTTGGTTCTCCCAGTACTTTGACAGAAAGCTCTGTGGGAGCGGCGTTGTTCTCCGTTGTGTGTTTGTACAGCATAATGAGGTGTCAGTCTTGGGACAGGCTCTTGGAAACTACTAAAGTATAAACTGTAATAGAAATTAATTAAGTGAATATCAGTGTCCTAGGTGTCAAGACAGAGTGTAAAAATGATCTTGAGTAAAGTGGTCTGAATGTTTTAAAGTGTGATCCAAAGCCTCTCTGGGCTTCAGAGGCTTAAATCCGTCCCTTAACAAGCAGCCAGGACATCCTGCAATGTACTCTAGTCCTGCACGGATATCTTTGTGATGTGAAATAAAAGCCATATTTGAATCATTGTGGGTTAAAGCCGGTTATTCCCACAGTTCCCATTTCCTAATGTTTTCCACTCATGATGTTCTTCACTTTTAATGTTCATAGTAACTCATGCCAAAAAAGGTGTTTCCTATCGTGTTCTCCTCACATTGTGTGTTGTGGTTGTTTGGTTTTATTTTTTATTCCATATTTTCAATCCCCAGAGAGCTAAGGTTAGTCATAAACATGCTTTTGGCTATCAGATTCATGCGTGGTTTGCTATAGCAACAAACAAAAGCATTAGTCAGAAACTGGCATGAAGCTATAAACACATATTTTTTTGTGATATTACCCAGAGTTAGCTTAATTTATGTGGTACGCTGTTGCCACAGAGCTGCATCGTAGCTAGACTATTATACTTGTTGAATAACTACTTCATAGAAAACCCAGAGAAATAAGCAAGTCTGTTAACTGATGTTGTCATCTGAAGATCACAAGCCAAATTCTGCTGTTGCACTGGTATAAATCCAGCTGAACTCCTTCAGAATATGCATTTAGATCAGAGCACAAAATCTGAATCTCTGTCTATTGAATAAGAGGAAAATTATCATCAAGCAAATAAACTCTCACTTTGCCTTTGCTCTTTCCACCTCTGTAATTTTACTGCAGCAGGATGATTAGAGGTAGGCATTATCAGATTGCGGTAGATGGTTTACGTTCACTGCCAACACACTTGGAAAACATTATCTGCAGCATGGCAGGGAGAGTGAAGCTTAGTTAAAGGTAGCTTCTCTCCAGATGTGCCTATGCAGCACTGGGAAGGTGCGGTTGGTGCAGAGCCAGTGTCTGTCCAGCTGGTCTGGGGACAGGCTTGTGCAGCAAATACAGACTTCCCTGGGGAGCTGGCTGGGTCTGCACAGCATTCACAGGAATCCCACAGCTAGACGGCTACTAGTCCCTGAGCCAGCTGGTGTCAGGGGTGCCCTGAAGGCTCTACAGAAGTGGCGATTTTTGCCTAGACAGAGCAGGCACATTCCTGTTAATGCTTTATTTCAACCATTTGTCTTCTCTTTGCTGCACCTATTCAGGATCACAAGCCCTCCTCTTTTTTGACAGCTGCATTTAATAAAAAACATGTGCATGAAAAATGTGTTTTCCAGTATCCCTGAGCTGGCACCATTCAGAAACGAGAGTTTAAACTTCCCTAGAAATTGTTCAGATAGATTTTCAGACCCCTCTTTTCAGACACATGGCTGTGAAGTCTTCATGACCTTCCCTGCTGCAGAGGTGTGCAGAGTAATGTATAAGTAACATCCACGTGTGACCAAGCGATAAGAGCAATGAAACCCTCATAGGCTTCCTGTACATGCCAGTCCAGAAGTTTTTAACCGGGTCAGGGGTTTCAGCTGCAGAGGACAATCCCACAGCGTCATGTAGTTTGCATGTGTGTGCAGATGCCCTCTGAGAATGGGCCTTCGAAGTCCAAGGATCAAGAACAAGATCTAGCACCAAGTGTTGATCAAGCTGTGTTCCAAAAGCAAAGAGCTCTTTTCCCTAACCGAACCCATAAGCAGAAGACCACGCCCCAGCAGATCCTACATTTTAGCCCTGGACCTGGGGCCAGTTCACTGCGCTTTGCTTAGTGTTGTTGTTTACGGGTCATACGCATGTGACACCCTGGCCCTGGTGTCTTTTCAAAACCTTTGGGGATAATCTTGCCATGGTAGATTTAGCTGGTGCAGAAGTGTAAAAGGACATGTTTTCAGTTAGCAGCTTCTGAAGTAGGACTTACCCTGGGCTATGCGTGGGTTGTCTTTGCCCTTTTCCCAACTGTGCCCAGTTGCATCAAGCCCTGCACTGAAAGATGTCAAACACTTGATTTCTCTGAAAACAAGAGAGCTCTGGCTGTTTTTTCTTCTTCAAAGACCAGCCCAGCTCTTTTCTGTTTCCTTTACTCCCTTTTGGTCAAATGGGGACAGACTTCTCCCATACAAGCCTTTAAAGAGTGATTAACTAGTGTTTAAAGTACTTGCAATGAAGAAAAAATAAATTCTGTTCTTGGTGTAGTTGCAAATGCTGTCAAAACTGATGCTGATAACACTATATGAAGCAAATATTTCAGTCTGCTGAAATGTTATTGACATCTCAGTTCATGGAGGACTTTGAGACTGCAGTTTTTAAAAATGTCGCAGTAAGATGGTGGTGGAGACTTTTGTTTGTTGCTGGTAAAGTGAAAATTATTCCACCTTGTAAACAGTAGACAGGATAATTTCACAGTAGCAATCATTCTCCTTTTCTGGATTCATTGACTGTAAACTGTGTATGGTGGTGGAGCAAGCAACCCAAATGCACCCTCCTTAGGAGGGCAGTGGTCTCTCTACTGCACATTATGAACGGCAGCTCACAGACAGAAAGCAGAGACTCTGCACTGGGGCCGTTGGATGAGGCAGGGTGCAAGAGGGCATAAGTAGTAGAACACCGTTGGTTTTAAAACATTCTTTGCAAGGAAGTGTAGAAAAACCTACAGATGGACTGAGGGGCATCTCCAGGTGCCTCCCATTCTATCCTCTTGTACTCAAACTCTCGACAGCTCCTCAAATCAAGGTGATCATTGCTGTTCTGCAAAGTTGGCACAAGCCACTGGATTGTCCTCTTGTTGCACAGATTTAAATGACTCTGAAGAAGCCACCTGAAAGAAGAATCAGGTCCACCTACTTGCAGTAGATGTCAAAGACTGTAGCTGAAGCCCTGGGGTCTTCTTTTTCCTTATACTAGCTTTGTATTGGTACAAGTCTGTTGATTACAGCAGAGCCTTTTATCTAGCTAAAGGGCAAAATGTAATTTACTCTCCCTTGTACATTAGTTTGAATCTATCACAGCTGTTTGTTGAGAAAAATGTTACCATGTGCCTTCAAAAAGAATGCATCCTCTTTTAACTGAGTTAAAAAATATTTAACCTGTGCGTTAATAGACCATTATGATAAAGAAACAGTTACTCATATCCAGAACATACCATTATTTTCTTATTACAGAGAGGCTCTGAATGCCTGAAACTGTTATGAATCAGCCTTAGGGTTGATAATCAAATCCAAGAAATAGTCTTTTAATGCTTTCAAACAACTCCACCCATCTCCATTCATTCACCGGTTACTACATGGAAGAACTGCAGTGTAGTTACTTTCTCACTGTTTGAGTCTTTAATCAGAAAGAAATCTAGAACTGCAGTAATGAGTCTTTAAAAAAATGTTTTCTTCCTATCTTTCACACTAGCCTCTGTGAAACATAAAACTGAAATCTAGTTCCTTAACTAAACCATGTTTTCCTTTAATCTATTAGGCAAGCATGCTGGTTTGTTATTTTTGAGTGCCTCAGTCCTGGCTAGATGGTGCAAAGGGGGAAAACGAGCACTGAATCATTTAAAAACCACATGCAAAGATTCAAATAATATTTTTGCAAAAATATAATGCAAAGGAAGTTTGTAATCTTCAGTTTTTCCTTCTATAACTTAGCATGCACTTAAAATTCCAATGTATTTCAGTCTCACATATTTGATGATTTCTAATTTCAAACAATAAAAGTTCACAGATTAAATTTTTAAAAGAAGACAGTTGTCAAACATCAAGTTTAGAAAATGCTGAGGCAAAGTATACGTCTGCTAGGGAAAGACTTTCAAAAAAGATGTGAAAACCAGTGAACTGAAATAAGTAGACAATGTTTCTTTTGAAATCTGACATTTTTTGGACTGAAAACTAAGTTTATAGTCCATTTATTCAGATTTTAATTGTATTGATGTGAACAGAACTATACTAATCAATTTATTAATTTGATTAGTTTATCTGTAAATGAGCTTTTATGCTTTTGTAAACTCACAATCTGCATTCAGAAATTCTCCCTAATTTTTAAAGGGACCACCCTACTCCACGCAAAAACAAGAGAAACTGAGCTGTGCCAAAAACTATTTTGCTGCCATCACTGTTTATTGACAGAAAAGATTTTTATCTTAACAAAGTGAGGGAACTGCTAACTTTATCTTTGACGTGAAATATTTTCCCATCATAATTCTCTGTCACCTTTATCCCATATCTCTTCTATTACACATACGTAAAGGAATTTAAAAGCTTAAAAGATATTTTCTTCTGTGATGATTTACATCCAAACAAGTTGCCCAGGGAACTTCCTCTCAAACTGAAAACCTGTTTCCAAGGGTGGATATTTATATAAAAGCCCCCATAAAAGGTTGTGGAAAAGCCGTAAGGATTTTGCTGCATTCCTGTTTTGAGAGGGTCTATGCCCAACATACCAGCAAGATGTGCAAAGTAATGTCACTCCATTAGTATTGCTACATCTGGGTACTTAATTCTGCACTGAATTTTATCAGTGGAGTACAGAGAAATGAAACATCTTCTTAGACCATAAGGATCTTCAATGTGAAAAAAGTGAGATATATATGTAAGTATATATATATGTTTATCGCTATGTAAAAATACAAGATTTTTTACTGTGCATTGATTCTGATAAGGATGGGTTTTCACCAGTGCTTTTGAAGACCAGTCTGGGCTGAAAAATCTGTTTCTAATATGGAGTGGTAAGTGCCATGAATATAAAGCCTGCTTTGGACTTTTTGCGTAATGTTAGTAGATCCTCTATTCTTATTCTTATCTTAAAACTGATTCTTAGGAGACAAATGTGCTCTCTGCCAAAAGCAGCAAGAATTAGCATCCACCTTTAACGTGTCAGAGAGAGGACATAGTCAACTGTCTCTGGGTCAGCACTGGTCTACCTTAAGAAACAGCTTGGTGTGATGGCCTCTACTTCTCCAGCAGTACGAACTCTGTGGCTGGAGAAACTGAGTCTCCAGAACCATCAATCAAGAAAAATGATGATTTGTAATGAATGCATTTATTTGATTCATTTCTAAATCTGAGCAGGGCTGTGCTTTGGCAGCGGAACAGGCAATCTGCTCTGGGAGAAGCCTGGATTCTTGGAGGGGTGAATCAGTAAGGAGAAGGAATGTGGGAAAGTTAATTTTTGTGAGCTTTATGGGCCTTATCTGCAATGGGCACCCACCTGCCTCTGCTTCTAGGCAAGTCAGGATAAGAGCTGAGTCCACAGCTATCTAACAGGGAGACAGCAGGAATCAACTGTCCCCCTCTCTGAGAGGAAGGCAGCTTTGCATCCACTTCCAAAGACTAGTTTGTTATATAGGTGGAGGGGCTTCTTTCGAGTGAAAAAAGCTTCAACGTGCCTCATCAATATGTCGGATAACCGAATAACTGCAGAGTAGTTACTGCTAGGGTTTCTGAAGCTGGTAAGCTGGTAATCAAGTGAGAGCACTTCACTTGCAACATGCTGCTGAAGACCATAAAATCCAGACCATCCAGATGGACAGTGACCCCCTGGGAGATTTTAGTTGAGCATCTGTGCAACTATTTACAACACTGGTAGAGACTCAATTGCAAGTATAAGTGTTATACCCTAAGAGATAAAATTGTTGAGAGTCCCAGGAGATAAAACTGTTGAGGATCACAGTGGATTAGACCAGTCTTTATTGCTTTATTTGGCTAAGAATCTCTAACCCACCTTTGCCCTGTCCAAAAAGGTGGTAAGCAATTCTGGTTCAGTCCAGGAGCTAGGACCTACATAACAACAATTGCCAAAAAGTGATTCCCTTCTCTTACTGACTTTGTGAGAACAGAGACCCTAGAGTCCTGGAAAAATATCATAATTGATAATTATCAGAGAGGGTCCTACTGTCACACCATCATCACAATAATTATACACCAGAACACCATGGGAATTCATTCAGGAAGTAAAATACACATTGGAAACCCATTCTGTCACGTAAAACCAGAGAAAGAAAAAATTCTTGCCTAAGACAAACACACAGACACAGACACACCTACCCTTCAGGCAGTCATTAGACTAAAACTGCAGAGACGATGCAGAGCTTGTACTTCTGTGATAGAACCATTGGGTAGGGGGAAACAGCACTGAACTTGTGGTCATCTGGTAGGTGCCATCAGCATTTCTCCAGCTGCCTTTTTCACCCTGCCACTTGCAGCTGTATTTTAGCTAGTGAGAGGATGGGTGGACCAGGAGACACAAATTCAAGTATCAGCCACTGCTGCCTGCTTTTGGTGCCTCTTTCGGACATCATTCTAGTCATGTTCCTACAACAAACATCAGCTGAGAACTTATTTTCAAACACTATGTTACTCCTATGAAGCATTACTCTTTTTTAGCAACAAGTGAAATATCAGACTAATAAAATATTCTAGTAAATATTTTATTTTGTACCAGAAGAGCTATGTGGATCTGACAAAATTACATTTCCTATATAGCCAAGTAATGAAAAAATGGTGATAGCTGGATGAAACTCATTAACTCAGGATCTGGGAAATTTCAATTTGACAATTGCAAGCAAAAATAAAACATCCCCTGTGCTTTTCATGTTTAAATATGACTCAAGCTGAGAAAGTCTGTGCAGGGCCCCAGCAGAGTGGTTTATTCTCATGCTCTGAAATGTCCTATGGATTCTATGAAATTTATCTTTACCATTGGAGGAAAGATGGACCACTGTAAAAATAAAGAGCTCCTTTCTGATCCATTTCAATAAAGGTTTTGCTCCTCTGTGAAGTGTGAGCAGGCATGCTTTTAATAGTTTTAAATCTGTGGGCAGAGCTTATCAATAAACACACACTCACAGGAAAGCCATTCACTCTCCTTTTCATCTGGGGGCAGTTAGTTTCTCTTTTTATGGTAGTGTTTATATCTGTTCCTCGTTGCCAGTGCTCTTCCACATCTCCTCTGATATTAGTCAACCTGTAGAAAATGCTCTATAAAATCCTACAGAGCTCGGTATGATCTGTAAGAAACCTTGATTCCCTACACATTTCTCTACTTGGATGTACTTTGCAAAGCAGAGTACCATTCCTTTTGATAAGAGTAGGAGTTAACTTCATGAACAGGTCTCCAGCCGGACACGGAGACTGGTGATTGTAACGTAGATGTATTTTCTGTTTTCAGAAGGTTTTGAGATGAGATGATTTGAAGGCTTTTAATGAAGCACTCTAACTGCTGACAAGGGCAGCTTAACATACCAAGGCATTGAATCAAAACGTCTTGTTCATGCCTTGAATGGAAGGAAACTATTCACACGTTGGTTATTTGGGAGTAGCTGCTCCTTTAGCTCGGCTGCGCTACAAGCCCCCGCGTTTGGCTCCAAAGTCTGAGCTACATTCATCACAGTACAAGTATGCAGCTCAGTGACAGAGTGCAGCCGGGGGCATTACCGAACCAAATGCAAAACAAAGGCAGGAGTATAGCTTAGAGACAGACCTAGCTGGTTCTGATAGCGTCCTGCAGATAATTAGGCCTGTTAAACCCCTTTAGCAGCAAAATCTTTATCTTCATTCCACTGACTAGTCCTTTGTCTTCATCCCACAGAAAGAGTCAGGGAGACCAGAATTTCAGGGCTTGGTGGACAGGGTCCTACTGCCAGCACAGGGCAGGGGGAAAACACTAAAGGGGAGATGCTATTCCTCACTTTATCACTTTTTCTGAGGCAGAATGCCTGCTTTTTCAACTGTGGCAACAGTTCCTTTCAGAGCTGACAAGCTGGTTTGTCTAGGTGGAGTTACTGGGTGTCCCCGCTGTTTCGCTGGCAGTGGTTCAAGTGAAGCAAGATTACATTCCTGCGATGGAGGGCTGGGAGAGGCAGCCTTCTCCGTGACATTGCCCCCGCATCTCCCTGTTGCCATGTGCCCTGCCTGGATAGAGTGACAGCCGCGGCATTCCCACCGCGGTCCTGCCATGCCCCAGAGCCCTGCCCAGCAGTTGTTGTAACTCAGTCCCTGGGATCTTGCAGGACAATGGAACGTATCCAGGTCTCTGGAATGTGCTAGGAAATCTCTGTATAAGAAGAACCTTTTGATTTTTCACTGATGGTTTTCTCCAGCATAGTTGGAGCTATTTACTGGGAATGCCATGGGCCTGCTGGAGCTCATGTCAAACCTACATAGGCTGTGCAAGAGGCTGTGCCATGGGCTGTGCTTCAAACCTCGTGGCAGCTTCCTCAAAGAACACAGTGCATGCATAAAAGAGTTTATTTGCAGACACTTTCAGACTCCTTTCGTCACCAACTGATGTTTGCAGACTCATTTTCCTTCAACATTTCGTGCTTGGAAGGACATCACTCCTCCACCAAACTGCCCAGGAGGATTTGGGTGGTGAGGATGATTGTTCTGAACTGCTGCAGCCGACCCGCACACCGAGCAGCGCCGTGACATTCGTATGTTCCTAGTTGTTCCTGTTCATGACCTTTACACTTAACCTTGGCATTTACGCTTAAGGAAATTCACAGCATAACCCAAGGTATGGTATTAGAGCAGATGCACTTTGTGGTGTAGCCTCCAGACAGCAGTTCTGGACAACAAACCTACCGTGGTTTGTTTCTTTTCAGCAATAGACCTTGAAGCATTATGGTATCGCAAGACTTTTAGTCCTCTTTAATTTGGCATTAGGTCACCACTTCCATTTTTAACTTGAGCTGAGGAAAAAACTCTGGGGGAAACAAAGAGAAATAGTGAAACATTTCAGGTGGCTGCTGATATGAGTAACTATTTTTGTGCCTGTACATATCATTTGCACAACATTTTCAGCGCAGCGATTGGCAAATTCTGTCTCGTCAAGCCAATTGATGCAGTTAGCAGAACACAAAGATCTGCTCATGGATTCAGAGATCTTTAGCACAGCTGATTTTGGAAAGCGGTGAAAATAGTTCTTTAAAGGGCAAAAAATTCATGTTTGTATCCAGAAAACGGTAGCTGGGATGGAAGAGATGGTCCTTCTGCTGTCATTGTAACTTTGTCTGTGAAGGCTTTTAAAAAATTCTGATTTAGGCTATTTTTCAGTCATGGCAGCCTTAAGAAAACCAAACCAAGAATGCAATAGCTCATATGTTTGATGACATTGCCTAGCTGAAATGACATTTTAATTGGCTGGTTGAGCTACATTTATTCATCAGTCTCCAGTCTTCTGGGATATCCCAGGAAACCCAAAGAACTCACTGCAAGGTGCGTTAATTTAACAGCTCATCAAAATAATAGGGACAGTGGATTGTGATGGGTATAAAAAAGAAGCAGACTTAGAAACTGAAGCACTGAGGTTGCCAAAGAAAAAGTAAATGTTTGAATTGCTGCCTTTTTGCCCACAACGCCAAAGTGAAAAATTTCTTAGTAAACTAAAGTCAGGTGAACCTACCTATCTGGAAAAGTGCTCTTGAGAGGCCAAGACGAATGCCAAGCCTGTGCATAACATTCCTGTTGTCAAGTGCTTTCCTGAACTGAGACCCACAATTTTAAACATTCTAACTATTCTAAATATTCCCTATTTCAAATATAAGGTGTGAATCAGAAGGGGCTGTGGGGCTTTGCAGCAGAACTGCTCAGGTGGCTCTGAGAACTCTGAGGGGAGAAAAGGAATCCCAGTAACTGCAATACCAGCAAGAGAGGAAAAACAAGCTGTGGGGAAAAAATCAGGTCTAATTTAAAAAATAGGAGGGATTCTGGAGCAATGCAATAGCAGTGACTAGCCACGTATGCGTGAGAAATGACAGACCCACAACAAGGTGCCTGAGGGCACAGGGACAGACAGACCCACAGGTACAGGGACCGATGGCTGCAGGGAGAGGGCTCTGACACAGGAGCCACCTGAAGCTGTCCGTGACAGCAGTGATGCACAACCTGATTTACAACCAGGCATAAGCACATGAGGGAACACTGTGAAAACTGCTGACCTACATGTTTGAATTCTTTGAACACAGTGCCAAAAGTGACAATGACCCTAAATTATTATTGTTGTTGTTTGCCTTGCAACTATTCACTACTCCTTCTCCTTATTAATAATACAAATCAGGTTATGTGCCCAGAGTGTACTTTGCACTGTCAGAAAAGACCTGATCTAAAGATGTCCCAGCCTTGCCCACGTGTCAAGGCTTGAGTCTTCTAACTGGCAGTGGACTCACAGCTATTAGTTTCCCCCAATACAGCACAAACAGGACTGTTTGTTTTTTAGCATAGCTGAGAAATGGTAACTAGCAAATATTAAAATCCTAGCAGAAAAAAAGGCACAGGTTGTGACCTTCATACATTAACTACTAATAATGAATTATAGTTATATAATAATATAATATAATTAATGAATGAACAAAGCATACAAGTTTTCACCTGTGGACAGATGTTCACCACAGATCAGGTTTCTGTTAAAAGCAACTAGTTGTTGAAGTGAAGTTAGATAACCCATGCCAGTCAGTACGTGGCAAGGAGGAACCTCTTCTGGTAAAGATATTACTAGAGAATGAGCAACACTTAACCTACATCTACAACCTACATACAGAGTGCTTTGCAACAATGTCAGTTTTAACTGATCTACATTAAAATCCCAGGGAAAACAACACATTAACTGTGTTTTAGTTCTTTCCAACAAAAAAAACAGAACAAAATTAAATAAAATAAAAAAAAACAAAGCCACTTTCAGGGGCCTTACTTTTAGCAGGAAAGATAATGCCTAAGAATTTGGTGTGAGAACAAGTTATATGCTAAAGATAAGAACAGTTTCCTTAAATTTACTACATTCATATGCAAACATAAATTTAGTACAAAATCTTAAAAAGCAGACAGCCCAAATCAAAGAATTGCAGAGAAAGGGAAGCTAGGATGATCAGCAAAGGAAGTTATTGTTTCGTTTTTTAACATCATCTCCAGTATTTCTGTTTGCTGTTTTATTTGATTTTTAAAGTATACAGATTATGGCAATTTTATGTGTCAGTGTCCCTATTAAAACTATTAATGCACAATTGACTTGAAGTCAATGATACAGTCACACTTGAAATTTGTTATAATATCTCAAATGTGGTTTTGGAGACTGTTACCCACTGAATGTGAATACTGAAAAAATAACCTGGTTTTATGTTTTCATGATTTTACCCAAAGCAGCCCAGCTGGGTTACTAGATTAAAGATAAAATAAAATAATTTTTTAAAAATTGCATTTAAAAAAGCAAATACACTTTTCAGTCATATGATACAAAAATGTTCCAGCCTATAGAACTCCTACTGCCTACTTTCAAAAAATTCCCTTGTTCTGCAGTCAGTTCAGCGGCTAGTAGAAGTAGTCACTGATGTAAATTCCATCTTGTTTATGAAAACATTTTGAACAAAGCATTGATTGTACAGGGTTTATAAAAAAAACTTAAAACCTATAAAATGTTGGCATCACTACTATTTGTGGCATGAGAATGACATGCATATAAATCATAGTCTATTGGCACAGTCTTCTATACACAGAAAGAAGGCTTTGCTGAAAATGGAATTCATCAATGTAATGTAATTCCCCTC
>Ga0181612_113899_pt1 | contig 14249 bp, 6 predicted proteins | sample HoacroProtozoa21_FD_119630 | JGI IMG/M metagenome (GOLD analysis project Ga0181612, IMG submission 119630) | Hoatzin crop microbial communities from Cojedes, Venezuel. Combined Assembly of Gp0051906, Gp0051904, Gp0051908 | reverse complement strand
TTGCACAACTTGTGGTTTCTTCTGATTTTTTGGCAGTGTTCTCCAGAAACAGTGTTTAAATGGGATAGATTTTTATCTGTCCCAGCAAAAGACCAAAATACGACACACACCATTTATAGTCCAGATTTAATGAAACTGACAGTCTGTGTTTGTTTTCCTTTCACTAAAAATTGCATCTTCATTTTGTACTAGCTACAACTGCCACTGCATATATGCTAATGAATATATTCAGCATATATTCCCAGAGCTAGGAAGTCTCTCAATAGGATTCCAGTAAAATATACCACTATAAAAGACTCTAGTTCTTATCATGGTTTATTAGCCATTCTGTGGCCCCGATGGCCAAATTTGTTACCTCCTGTAATGCCACAGTGCAGTTGACAACTTTTCTGGTACAGAACCACAATTTCTCTCTTATTCCCTTGGGCCATGTACTAAAGATAGTACCTGAAAAGGAAGCCAAGGGGAGATTGGATGTTCCTCTGCCACAAGAAGCTCCCTACTTGCTTGTAAGGGGGCGGTAGGTCCTTGAGTGCAACATCAGTGATGAGGGATTATGATGGAAAAAATGGAACAAAGGGAGTGCTGCTTTGGCTTAGTATCATACCTCTTGCTCAAGTGTATGAAAGGCATTCCTGACATTTCTTAGGTTTCTTTAACTGAGGAGTTACATAATTCTTGTCCTTAAAAATGTCCTTCACAATAAAACTGTGAGAGAAGAAACTGCTATTAGAAGAGATTTTTGTGATCTCTGACTGCTCTTTTAAGGAAGCTGTTTCTCCTGTGGAAAATGGGTTAGGCTCCGTGTCCAAAGCTGACGGATGTCTAAGGACAAGGGGAATCTGCAATCTGTTCAGTTATCTTGTGACTTATCACTGTCTTCTGGTGTCTAATTCACTCTCCATTCTTGCTTTGTTCCCTGACTGCACTGGAACTATGATATCAAAAACTTGCTGTTGGTATACCTAGCATCCACAATGCTAGGGGGGAAGAAAGCAAACTGCTCCCTGGATTCTCATTCAGCTCGATCTGCTCCTCCTGACTTCTCCTAATTCTTACTTCTCCCCCTATGCTGAGTGCAGCAGCTCCTTTTGCATAGTAGTTTGTCAGAGAAGAAGATTCAGCTTCATTGCTCTTCTTTACTGTGAATATCTAGCAAGGATAATATCACATGCAAAACATTTTGTGGAACACACGAGTAATTATGCTAAGACAATATTAGGGTAAAGTTGTTTTTTACCACTGAAATTCTTAACCAGATTAGTGGTATTTGTTAAAACAAAGAAGACAGCGTTGTGGTATAGTTTTACTATTATGTGTATTTATTTCACTAAGAACTTTAATTTGGCTTAGAAATAAAATGCTTGAGATCTTTTTTGGTGGGAGGTGGGTGAAAAAGAAGATGAGAGCTTAAAAAGCTAAATAAAAGATTAGTTACATTTGGCTAATCATAGGTAGAACAGCAATGCACAGGATGACTGGACAAGCAAGTAGTGCAAGGAAAAGTGATGGATTAGATGGAGCAAAATTAATGTGATTAATGTACTGGGATTTTCCTTTTTGAAGTGGGTAACTTCAGCCTGTGTATAAGTTCAGGTCTACCCCATGATAGTGTTTCTTTAGCTTTCAGTAAAAACTACAAATTTTCTTTATTTTTTTTAAATTTTTTTTTTTCTTTTTTTTTTTTTAAAGCTTGAGCACAAAATATTAAAGCTGATACCTCCATAAAAATATGAATGTCTAAAAGAAAAACTGTTGCAGCAATAACAACAGAAATGTTTCTAAAATGAATAATGATTTGGAGAAATGCAGCAATGTGTATTTTAGAAAAGCTCAATTGTGCAATAGATGAGCTGAAATGGAAAGTTAATCTTCCACACAAAATAAAGGCAAAGAAAATGGAATGTCTGCTCCAGGGACTCCATACAGTGTATAGCTGTTCATTTGTCACAAGTGAGAAAATGTTTAATCGGTTTTGAAATGATGTATTCTCTCTTTATTTATCGTGTTTAGTGACTTTAAGAGTGTCAGTATGTAAAGTGTTTATCCAAGGAATGGATTTCTGGCACATGGATAAAATGAAAAGTGAAATGTTTAGCTCGCAACAGGCATATGTTCCAAGATCTCTCTGAGTAAGTATCCCGAGATGAGAAGAAAGCACACAGGTCTGTGTTTATCTAGCTTACGCAGGCAGACAAGGAAGGCTCCAGCCTGGTATTAACACTGAAGTGACATGGAATGTCTTCACCAAACCCCAAACAATTACATCATTCCCTTAACAATATTGATAAAGTGTAATAAAAAAGAACCTGGCACTTTCCAATTAGATCCTCATTGCTAAATACTTGAGAAACTGTGAAATACTTGACAAGTTAAAGTAAAAACCAGTGTTTTGAGGGGAGGGGAAAGACGTAAAAGAGGAGACGAGGAGGAGGAGGGAAATAGGTGCTTCTATATTTTAGGACTCCACAATTTTTATTATTTTTTTTTATTTTAGATTATGTCCTCTGTCCCAAGATGCATAGCTTTATGCTCAATTCACACAACTATAAATAACATTTAAACAACTTTATAATTAAAATTGGGAGATACAGCACAGTTTCCATCAAGAAACAAATTCAGTCTCCATTTTCTGTTTTTTCATTTACTTAGCTTTAAATATCTTCAGTCTTTCAAGATGTGATTTTCGTTAAGCAGGGACAAAAAAACAGAAGCACTGCTGTTTTCAGATATACTTAATACAATTTTAGAATGAGATAATTTGATCACACTATCCACAGCAAGTAGGAACCAAGGTTACATCAAAGTTATTGTAAAAAATAATATCATAGCTGATGTCTTGTTTACCATGCTAGGATAAAAGGCAGTAGCAACAGCAGCAATATAACCTTGCTTGCTTACAATCAGAAATAAGCTAGTTACCCCCTTTCTTGCACTTCATTCCTGGAGAAGCATCAGCTAAACAACCTGACTAGAACTACCAGAAACAGTGTTCAGTGAAGCTGAAGGTCCTAACTCTCTGCCTTGCTACTGCTATTTAGCTGAACTGCTATGAAGGAATAGCATGGAACTTTCTTACTTCCTTATAATACCTTACCCAGTACTGAGTTCTGATCTCCTTGGGAGGCTCCCAGATTAGGGTCTTTTTAGAAGAAAATAAATCCAGCCTGTAACACCGTTCTCTCTCCCACTGAAATAGTTAAGATGATATTTTTCTTCCCTTCTACCTGCAATGATTCACCTCTTCTTGGAATAAAACCTTGGGAATCATTCACAAATTGAACTGGAGATGATTATTTTAGGCCTGAGCCAGTCAGATGTTCTTTAACTTTTCCTGCTATTTCAGCCAAACAATGAAGCATCGGGTTCTAAATTCAGTGTAGTAGCACTGAGAATTGCTCAGTTTGTTTACTCTTACTGGACTCATGTGAGAGACAGTGTATGCTGAGAATCTCCTAAGAACACTACAGATCCTTTTATTTCTACTATTTCAGATAGTATAACCCTGCTTGAAGTGATGACATAGGTCACTAAGACACACAGTCCCATATGATGGTGGCTTGATTTGGGGTGAAACCATTTGCTGTTTTTTCCTGCTGTAATGCTTCATGAAGGCTGGATAGGCAGAAATGCTGCTCGCTATCATGACTTTGTGTACATCACTGATTTTAACAAATCTGAGAATTTAGTTCATTCTTTAGTAAGTCTCAGTGCGTTATGAGAATATATAGTTGTTTTTATAAAAAGTCAACCAGAGGACTTTCTGCCTTCTGACATAAGTATCAACTGGGGAATTTAGGATGTGCGTGGCTGGGTATGGAACACTCAGCTTCCCATGTCAGGATATTTTTATTTGCTTTATTTTATAATTTGCTCCCATTACTTGGACATTCCAGTGATCTTTAGCTTTTAAGTGCTTTCTGAGTGCAGCCTCCCAGGCACCTCTTCTGTTTTCAGGACTTTTAATAATCCATTTAGCAATGTGTTGTTGCTTTCTTTGCTGTAGCAACAAATGACATTAATTTTGAAGAGACATGTTTACCTTTAATTCCCTGAAAAAAAAGTACTCCTGACACAACACTCGCAGACTTCCATTGGCTTCTCTGAACATGAGACTTGGGGAGGAACAAAGCTTTACACCTGCTTCTGAGCTGACAAGTTGATGACACTTAGAGAAATAGCAGACAGTGTAGTACAATGGCACTGCTGAAAAGCAGCACCTAGAAATGTAGCACCTAAGTCTGGTAATCCTTTAAAACAGTAAACGTTCCTCCCGCCTCGCTACCCTTCACACAATGCTTTGGATGGTTTCCAAAAGTGAACTGTAAAGTTAAAGTGAAAACTGAGTTAATGATTGAAATAAAGTGGTGAAAAGCTCAGAATGGAGAGAGGTATGTAGTGTAAAAAAAAAAAAACCCCAGCACAACACTTTTAACTGAAAGGCAAGAATATGCTGTTGGACTCCATCTTTCACTACTCCTTGGCCATTCATCCTTTGCTGGTCCCTTTACTGTTAGGTCTCTGTTCTCGCTGTGTGGCTCCTAGCGTGCAGGCTTGAATTTGCTCGTGGTAATACATTTCAGACTGTAGGTATACATTAGTTGCATCAGCAAAATGTAAATACTTGGTGAGCAAAGGAAATGTGTATAGAAGAAGCTTACAGACTGTTAAACAGATTGGATCATTCTAGTTTTGTATCCTGTCTGTGACAAAATACCAGGGCCTGTAAATATGCAGTAATGGAAACTTAGCCGGCAGTCTAGTTATGTCAGAAAGTCTCTTCTGAAATATGGGCAATTGATCTTACCCTGAAAGATGAAGTCTTTGTCCTTTTCTGAAAATATTTGCCAAACGACTCCATTTGCACGATGGATTTTTTTGTCTGTAAGAGCATTATTTTTTTCTTTTAAAGATGGGCTGCTTGCTTAAAAAAAAACTTATTTTGTTGGTTTTAAATTAGTTTGCATTTAATAGCATTCAGTGCTAATATGAACAAATGGTAAAATAACTTTTAACAGTCCTAGGGTACAATTTGGAGATCTAATGTTCAACAATGTAAACTCATCTTTATACAATTTATTCTGCAGTTTATGTAGAGGACTTATTAGATCTTGCAGTAAAATATAAAGGATATTAGTTTAAGGTGCAAATATAGTTACACAGCCTAAGTAGCATTGATAACAATACAGATAGGTAACACCCTAATAAAAATATAGTTAAAAATTACTAATAACTAATAATAATTAGTTACCCTAATAACAATACAGCTAGGTAACACCCTAATAACAATATAGTTAAAAAACCTGGGGTCTGATCATACCCAAAACTAATGCTATAGCATTAAATTAAGGATCCAAAAAAACTAAGAATCATCTAGCTAATAAAATCAATGAAAGAAAAATACAGAAATTAAAATCTTTCAATGTGGCATATTTGTTTGACCTCCAGTTTATGTCCAGCAGGTGGTTTCACTGAGTAGTCCTCAAAAATTCAAGATATTCCTCCTGAGCTGTTACAGCTAAAGTAAAACGCTTGTGTGCATGTGTGTACATGTGATTAGCTCCAGTGCCTCTCCACTGTGCATCAGCTTCTGATTATGTTCAGTAGGTTTTTTTCTTTCATCATATTGTCTACGTGAGCTGTGTAGTTAGATTGTTTCCTAAGACCGTCATGGTGTAGTGTTCACATTTGCAAGGGCTGTGACTTAAATGTGGATAACACTTCTGCTTTTACTCTCTTATGTTGCTTTGCCATGACGCTTGTTGCTTTCTTCCTTGCTGTATTTTAGGATTTACTTTAAGGATTATTATATTGCTGTTGTCATGTATGTGCAAATAGAAGAGCAGAATGTCAGGGATACAGTTAATTAGGTCACAATTGCATTAACTCATCTGGGAACTATCCAGTAATAACTTGTACAATATAGGTCATTCCTTCCATAATAATTTCCAGCTGATGGAAGGCTGCCATCAGCCCCTCTGCAGTATAGGGCTTGCCTCAACCTACTGCTGAAACCCCACTGTGCTGCTTATATATGGAGATACAGTGACTAGGAAAAAGAGTCTTGCCTTTTTACTTTTCCTTGGTTTATTCCTTGGCCTTGTTTTCTTGTGTCTTGTCTTCCTTAACAAGCTAGATTCAGAAATAGCTTTAGTGAGCCAGATCCCTTCTGCACTGTGTCTTAAATGAATGTTTCTCATGGGGTAACTTGCACCCGCTTCTTTTCTCAACTGCTGCCTGAAAGATGGATCTACCTTAGTCTGTTGAGGAGGTAAAAGTTCCTTCCTCACCCCAAAGGAAATGATGAGGGCAATGGTCACCCCAGACCAGAAACCCCATGAAGCCTTTGTGTAGTCCTTGGAAGGGATGGGAGCAGCTTCCCCAGACAAGAGAGAGTGTTCTTAGGCCAAACGAGTGTGGTTTATTTAGCTTCACTTGGATGTGTGAATATCAATGTTTCACATATCTAGAGTGATATGGTTATTTATTAAAATCTTTCCATCAATTCCAACAGCTGCCACATTTTCATTTAAACTTGATCCTTGTAGAAAATGCTACCTATTTTTCTCTACTCATCTAAAAAAGGTACTGTCACTGCTATGAAGAGAATGTATTAGAATAAGTCAGGAGTTCAGTCATAAATGCCTAACATTTGAAAAATGCATGTAAAGACCTTTTCAGTCTGACACTTCATCAACCCAAATTTTGGAGTCTTTCAATTTACTCTCATGGGAATTTGTTGTAATTGACTCTAAGAACATGAAAGGCCCCGTGAACATTTCTGTCTTCTCCAAAGGCTGGATTTCTTCCATTCATAGCCTTGCTGGCTTTTGATGATATTAGGGAGTCCTGTGTTCATGCATGTTAGGGGGAGAGATCTCTTGTACATTGAATTAAGTAAGAATGCTCTTCAGAGCAACCCTGAAGGGTTAAGATGAAGCTGCATCACAAAATATTTAAAATGCTGGGAGGTTCTATAATACACAAGTATTTCAGAGCATTTTTGTTCTGTATTTCTCAAAGAATAGAAACTGAAACCTGTTTGACTTGAGCACTGAAATAGAAAGAGCACAGGACAATACTCCCAATCAGACCTGTAGATTAATTTCAATTGTTATTTTTAGAGTGTATTTTTGTAAATGCTCATGTATAAAATTTAATCTATGCTGGATTATATTCTTAGAGCAGGGGTTAATATTATACGTACATGAAATCTGGTAAAGCATCTGTCTGGTTTCTGTCTAGATATCTAAATAATCTGCTCTAGGTTTAAGGCAAATTACTTCTTATTTTGTAAGATAATTCTGACCTTGACACTGCATGAATTTCAGTAATAAAAGTGAGGCATGCCATGCGACCAGGCAGATTACAAGGCTGAGGCTGACATCAATAAATTGATAAAACATAATTGAACATTCAACACAATATTTAGTGCACAAGTTACACTACTGCCATATGTAATTATAAGCTGTTTGAGTAATAATGATTGCTCAGAAGGCCTCCATTGCACTAGGCGGTGAAGATGAGGTGTGTTAATAGAAACACCTGGAGACAAACCAGGCTTTAAAGTGGGGCATTTAGCTGTTTCTTGGAGCACTGGGGCTAGCAGCTTGTGTGTCAGACCACTGCTGCTGAAATTCATTCTGCCACTGTATTCTGTGTCTGCTGGCACCTTGTTATTTCTTCAGGTTCAGATGGCCAAGGGTTATTTAATATGTTTGAAGCTCATATGTTAGTTTTTTTAAGAGAGAAAAATAGTTTTCTCTGGGATATGTTACTGGGCCTGACTTTCCAGTGCACACAATGACATGACATTGTTTTACACATGCTCATATTGTATATGCCCAGTTTAGCACAGAGCTGTGCATGTGTCTGCAGAACAGCTTAGCTAGCATGCGTGGGCGTGATACCCATGCTAATATAAAGCTAAAAGCATTAAACTCTGAGGAAGAGAACCTCCCCTTTCATGTAAAGTATGCAGCTCACGGTGGATTGCAGCTAACACCAATGCATCTAGGGAACCATAAATACCTCAGACCAAGTTTTTGAGAGAAAGCTTGAACCAGTTTAAAATTGTCATTTTAAAATAACAGGAGAAAGTACATGCATATTAACACTGCATTAGAAGAGTCATGCTAAAGAAATGTTTGCTTTTTTGTCTGAGCGGCTTGTTAGAATGCAGTTGTCAGAGACAAAAGGTTAGCTCTGTTTCTAATGTATTAATTCATATTTTAATTTGAACAATATTCTTGGACAGAGACATAACCTTTAAATATGCATAATAGAATTTGAGTTCACGTAAACCCCAGTTACTGGGTGAACTGTGGCTGATGAATACTTTGTACATGATATAGTGAAGGTAGCAAAAATATCTCTAACCTACGTTTCCTGACCTTTGATTTTCAAATGACTGGAGGCTGACTCAGTCTGTGCAGAGTGGCTGTTTAAACACTGTATTTTTTGTCATTAGAAAAATACTGTTTGCCAATATAGTTCTGTCCTGCTAGTAACATAATTTAGCACCTAATCCTATGCCATCTCAGATAAAAGATGGCACTGTTATGTCAGTGGAGCATTTGCTTATATCAGAGCAATGCAAAAAACCCCAAACTAACACAACCAAACATACAGAGTGACCAGGTTGTAGCCTGGTGTTTTAGAGAAGAATGAGAATAAAAATAGGAAGAAAAAATAAATGATAAAACCAAAGAAGGAAGATCTTGAAGAATATTTTTAAGATTTAGTGTTAACTGTGAACCCTGATAACCTAATGTTTCCAGAAGACATAAGCAACAAGTGATTTTGCAAATTTCTTCATCATGCCCAATCAATATACCTTAACATGGATGTAATAAAATTCATTTCTAAAATAAACAGATTGTGAAAATCTCAGCACTCAAATTCACCTTCCAACAAAACTATAATTTAAATTAGTTATGGTCATATTATTTTGCTGCTTTGCTACCCCTGTTATGAGGGACTTTGTTCCCAAAAGACAGGATTAAAGAAATACCCACCCATTGAATGATGTAAATTTAAGGGCCTGGAATAACTGTTTGAACTGAGGTTGAAATAGCAATCTGATATGTTAAGGTTTTATGCATTGCTAACTCTCTGAGTTCCTGTCCTCTAAAAATTTTAGCTTTCCTAAAATATTTAAGTGCAAGCTTATATTCATAATACCTATTGAATTTAACACTCTGTGTCACAGTATGTGCTGTACTTCAGTTACTGGGTCTGCTGCCTTCAGCGTATCGCATAAAGTATAAAATATGTAAGTTGTGCATTTGTGTTACTAATCAATGTGTACAACTGATAATATTGATCATTGTTGACAAATACTAAAGCTGTAAACCATTCCTAGTGGGGGGGGTCAAAATTCTCATGCACAAGGCAGACTGGCCTGTCAAAGCATAATTTCCTGTGCTTCACATTGGATGCTTTCTGTTGCGCTTTTTCTGTGGGAGAAAAAGTGATACCTCAAAGGTAGAGGGATTTTTTTGTTGTTGTTGAAGCTGTTAATTTTCATCTAGTTGGAGCAATAAAACACTTTTCTGTTTACTATGAATTTATGGGAGGCAAGGGACTAGAGATGAGGGAGATGACTTAGGATTGAAAATATTGCAAATGCTTGGCAGGTTTTTTTTTTAGAGGAAAGGAAAAATCTCTTGAGACCTTTGTTTTCTAAGGAACAATATTACAAAATCCATAGTTACACAATATAAATTGGCAAATGAAAGAAGAGATTAATGATTCTGGCAGCTGACTTAAGCTGTCATATTATCTCAACTTTCTTTTTAATATAAGAAAGATACTTTTCTTCCTTACAAAGAAGGGGGGTGGGGGGAAGAACCCCAAGAATTTTCTTACTGACATTGAAGTACTAGATATTTTGAATGATCCAATGTTTATTTTTGTTTTCTCACTTCTAATTATGCAGGACAAGGGACAGCACTGCAGAGAGGCAATGATACTTTAAAAAAAAAAAAAGGTGAAGAAAGTGATTTAAAGCTATAGTGCAGAAAGGCCCCTCAACAAAATATGTCAATAGAAAATAAGAGACTTCTTAGGATGCTGTGCATATTAAGTTTCCTCGCAACCATGTCCTATCTCAATAACCACGATGCTGGTTCTGTTTCATTTTGTATAATTTAATGTGACTTTGTTGAACTGCTTGGTATTCTGTTTTAAGACTAGCTCTCATTAATGCTTTCAGATGTTGAAAACACAAAAATTTACACACAAAGCCTTTTCCTCTTTTTAAAACAAAACAAGGATTAATATGACAATTCATATGATTAGCCTCTCCAGGAAGCAAGTACTGTTACCTGTATGCTGTACCCGTCTTCCCTATGTAGTCATCAGTTCAGGATCAACACTCTGACAGGCTTATATGCCGGCCAACTCAGTTCAGCTTTAACTATAACTCATGTCAGATTTAAAGTAGTAAGAGGCATATATAGCCTTTTATTCCCTTTTTACCTTCTTTCTTTTGGTAGACTATACTTAGTTCTAAATTTTACTTGTGACTTCAATCAAACTAAAATGTACATTAGCAGCTCCTGCTTGGCTTAGAACTGCTTCTGAAACACAACCGCTTCACAAAACTAACACAGTACCACCACTAAGACTACCTCTTCTTAATCTGAAATGTACGTAAATGATGCTTAACGATTTATAAAGCCAAACCCATGTAAGAATATCTGGGTTCAAACTTAAACCAAAATACGTAATCTGTTAAACAGTACAGAATCCCTCTTGCAGAATTGTAGAAACATTTTTTCTGCTTTTAAATCCACATTGAAACAAATCTTTACTCTTGCAAGTGATTTAGTTTGCTGTATGGGGAAACCAGATGCATGTGTGTTTGTGCGCGTGTTCACCATCTCTCAGAAAGGTCAGCCAGGGCATGTCTGTGCCTATGGCTACTTTCCTATTTGTTTGGCCACAGAAGCCTGATCAAATGATGCTGAGATGAAACTGCTGCTGTCCATTGCTTAGTATGGTTGATCTGGAGATATTCAAGACTCGCCTGGACAAGGTCCTGTGCAGCCTGCTGTAGGTGACCCTGCTTCGGCAGGAGGGTTGGACTAGGTGACCCACAGAGGTCCCTTCCAACCCCTACCATTCTGTGATTCTGTGAAGGCAGTGGTTCACTATCACACGGGGAAACAACCTGGTGGATGGGACAGCAGCTGAAGATAGTGTAAGCATTAAGCACAATTATAAAGAGATCTTCAGCAGTTTCCACAGGCGCTTTGTTTTCGAATTAACTAACTGGATTACCTAAAATCCTCCAGCACAACAGATCAGTCTTGAAGTCTCTCTCCCTCATCAGATTTAGTAAGCCTTCAGTCAGGTCTTCTCGCTGTGATCTGGCCTGTGGTCTCTGTGTGAGTAATACTTTCAGATGCTTTTGCCCCTCGATCTGCCTACTGAAGGCAAAGCCTCCATTCATCATTAGGGTTTGAAAGAGAATAATCCACTCAATAAGCTCTGCTGCCACTCCAGCGTTAGCAGGTGGATAACTTAAAGAGGGCTACCTAGATGTCACTGATGAAAACTCAGTAACAAAGCATTTAGTTGGGTTTTGCCCCATTTGGCCATGGAAAAGAAGGACATGGTCAGCTAAGCTTTCACCAATACAGATGGTGTTTCCTGCAAGACTTCTTGCCCTGCTCAGCTATTTTCTCCTAATACAACGCATAGATTCTGTACAAATTAAAAGTATCGCAGAGCTGCCATTAATTTGCAGCACAGGAAAGATTCATTAATTTCCTCCTCTAGGAATGAGCGTGGCTCGAGACGTGGGGCTACCACAGCCCAGCTCTTCAGTAGCTTTGTCGGGAGCGTGCAGAGGTATGCAAAAAAAGCTCCCCCCCGTCTTGTATGTCAGTCTTGGGGGGTGCGATGGAGACAGCCAGTCCCAAGTGCCGCCTGCCCCGCCACACGTGAGCATCACACGCTGCTGGCCCTCTGCGTGCCTGGCTGGATGAGCCGATGTCAACACGACAGTTACACCCTTCCCTACATGGGCACATGCAGGGCGTCCAACCCCATGTGTGCCATGGGGGAGGGGCTGGGGGGACGGGACAGACCAAGCACATGCTCAGGGCCTTGGGAAGCAACGCCAATTAATTTCTGACTCTTGAAACAGGATCAGAGTCCCTGGGAACAGAGCCAGCCCCTTCCCCTGGCGCAGTCGGACACGCTGAGCAGATTTTTTTTCCCTGAATAAAAGTGTCCCGATAGCAAGGCGTAAGACAGCCCAGCGCTTCAGTGCTGCCAGCCTTTTTGGTTCCTCACCTCTCATTCTCTCTGGGGTTTGCACTGCCGGTGTGGTGAGCACAGTGGCACTTGAGCAACCGAAAGTGATGCTGAGGAGGAACGGCTCAATGATCTGCCCAGTCTGGAGCATCTCCAGGTTCCGTATGTGGTGCATATTTATCACCAGCACCACGAAGGCAGGAGACAGCAGGGAACAAAGCCAGATAGGATCGGGCACTTCCCCTGTCCATCACATGCTGTCTGCTCTGGAGAAGGCTGCTGACCCGGAGCGCGAGCGAGGACCTACCAATGGCCCTCCTGGTCAACAAGGAGGGAAGGAGGACAATAATCATCGCATCTACAAACAGATCATGCAGTGGAGAATATAGAAGTGTTTAAAATTACGCTAAAGCCAGGCTCAAAGCTGCCCTAAGGTGGTAAGTCTGGGGGCTGAGCAGAAAATGAAAATGTCAACAAGAATGCAACCAGGGTGGTAAGTTAGAATGTCGTTCTTCCATCTGATACGTACACCTTAAGAAAAGAAAGATACTGAAGTACGTTCACATAAAGCAAATGAATGTAAATGTGAAATGCTGCATGAAAATCACAGGAATAAGCCTGAGATTTAAATATCGATGCTAACATATAGGATGAGCCATTTTAATAACACCTCCACTCTGCTTCTCCCCAGCAAAACATGCTGATATGGGCTGGGAAATCTGAGGAGCAGCTCATGTGATGTAGACTTCTGACATTCCCCAAGACATGACTAAGCTTAAACAAGTGGCATTATCTGGTGCATTTGAAAGCAAGATGTGAACAACGTGATCGTGGGGCTTTTTTTGATACCACACAAAATGTTCCTGTTTGAATGGGTTTGTGAAGTGAAGGATATTATGAACAAGCCAAAATTTGCCTGCGGCTTTCATAGTCTTGCCAGCCTGAACTTAGCAGAGTGCTGAGAGTTAAAAACATGAATGTGAAGAACAGTAGTTCTGTGAAAATGCCTATAATTGAGCTGACACCATATACCACGACAAAAATAACTACGATCCCTATTACAGAAAACACAACCTTGTCTAGAAACAGACCCTAAAGTGGGCACTCTTAGTCAGTTTTGCAGGTTTTACATCATTACAAATACACTGATATTTAAAGCCTGCTGCTTCCAAATGTAGAACTAGATAGTGGGCCATCACAAATACTATTTTCCAATCGTGAAGCTGAACATATAAGTGAGCTTTGTATAAACCGAAAAATGAATAAAAGGAAAATGAAAATAAAGGTATGATGTGAAGCCCAGGTGCTGTTAGCCTGATGTGAGTGCACAGCTCGGGAACACCAAGCTCAAATGTCACCTAAGCCCCTGTGCAAGCACACCCTAAAGGCACACAGAGCACCGCCCAGAGCTTGCATGGCAGCTCCTCTTGTCCCTAGCACATGATTAATTTTGTTCTACATTCACAGGGACTTTAAAAAAAAAAAAATTAAAATATCTTGAGATTGCAAATTAAGATTTCTGCTTTGGAAGAAATTAGAGCAAAAAGCTCACTACCCTAGTCAAAAACCAAAGGCCAGGTCTGAGCTCTGGGCATCGGAGTAATTCCTTTACCAACAACAAAGCAATGACACCAGCTGACTCTTCATTGCCAAGTCTTTCCAAAAAACTCACCTGTCTCTGTAGCAATTGCGGAGGTGGTAACTACCTTTCTAAATCTGATATAATCACAAAATTATTTTCTTATTGGTGGGATTTTTGTTAGCGGTATTTTTTAGTATTTCACTGCATTTAGACCATAAAAGCAGAAGGAGCTCTCTTGCCTTCTGGTGGAACTTATGCACAGAAAAGAAGAGCTTCAGGTTCAAAAGCCCTACCTGTAACTACAAACCTGTTGTTATGCACTATATCTTTTCATTACTTATAACTATTTTTTTAAAAGATTTTCACAGAATCACAGAATGGTAGGGGTTGGAAGGGACCT
>Ga0181612_178135_pt1 | contig 14251 bp, 7 predicted proteins | sample HoacroProtozoa21_FD_119630 | JGI IMG/M metagenome (GOLD analysis project Ga0181612, IMG submission 119630) | Hoatzin crop microbial communities from Cojedes, Venezuel. Combined Assembly of Gp0051906, Gp0051904, Gp0051908 | reverse complement strand
ACTTGGCTCCTTCAGCCTTTCCATACAAGTTTCATTTTACGTTCTCTCAGCTGGGCTCAGGTAGGCTTTAGAGGCAGCATGGAAAGGTGTTCCTCATGGATGCAGAGGCATATTTGAAAGCAGGTGGTTGAAATAACTTGGCTTTGGTTCTTGAAAGAGTGAAGAACCTTGGACCTGTTCATGTTTAGCTATCTGGTTTGGCTTGAAATTTTTGCAGCAACGAACAGAGAAATTACTCTGTTACATTGCCCTGTTCGGAAGTGCCCTCTTCGCCTATTGGAGCACAACCATTAAGAGATTGTGGACCAGATACCCACTAAATCTGGATATCTAGCTAGGTTTAAATTGAATAATAGAGATCTTGATTCACTTGGTGGTATTTGTCTTCTATTTCATATAGCAGTTTCATAAACTGGTATCTTGACTGCCTGTTTTCACTGGTTTTACATCAGCATAACCACAGGTTTGAGTAGTTGGTCCTGATCTTGTGTTGAATGAGTTGGAGTCCTTGGACTTCTTGAAGAGAGCCTGCAGTTGAGCCTGTGTGATCCAGGAGCAATTCTCTCGGTGGATTTTCTGGGCTGGGGAATTAATAAGTTTCTTCCTATCCCCAGCAGGCACTGGAGACCTGATGATGAGATGGAAAATTGAAGATTTTTGACAAGGCTGCTAATCAAAATCTCAGCGCTCAGTTCTACTTCGCCTAACCAAAAAAAAGGACACGTGCTTATTGACTGAAGCGGTGCCTCAGCTTGGTCGTAACAATGTAAGTTTGGAAACAAGTACTATAATTAACCATGACTGCATTATTGGGTATGTGCATGTGTAATTAACAAAGCAGATATTTTTGTGTATGTGGCTCTATTTATTTGTTCATGAAAACTCCCCACCATTTTCATCAGCATATTAAGGTTAATTAAAATTAATTCTGTTTGTATTGACTGCCTTTTCACGTATGCGAAGTTTGTGCAAATCAAGTGTGTGGCCAGGGCCGCCTTCCCTATAAAATCCATAATGTTTGCTTTCAGAGCTGGGGGAAAGAGGAATCAAAATTGCAGGCTGTTTGAAATTTAAATCAGAGCAGTGCTGGTCAATAGTATCAAGGTTACGGTGCCCTGGAAGATTTTGATTGGGTGCTGCCAGGTGCAGGCTGGGTGGCAATGACAGTAAAGGTCAGTTGAATGGAGTTTTAGGATTTCTCTTTTTTTTGGTTAATGCTGGGATTTCTGGCTGAAAAAAATCATGAAAAGCTGAGATCCGGGGATCTCTTTTCATACAGTGGACTTGTACAGGTGTGGGGATGGTGCTCAGCCTGTGCAGAGGGAGAGCACAAGACCAGTGTTTGCACTCTGCTAATGTAAGGATTCCCCGGCTGAGAGAAGAGCTTTCTTATATTAAGCCCTGAACAAATACATACCAAGACACAAGCATTGTTTTGAAGAGTTTGCAGTTTCAATGAATGCGACTGATACGCCATGTGAGAAGGGAAGTATATGGACAAGAACGTGGGGTGACTTGCGGAGGGTCACGTTGCAGGCTATAAACACTGCAGTGGGCTCTGCCAAGAGCTGGAAGCCAACCCAGTGTTCCTCATACACTGCTGCAAGTCTCTGCCCGCACTCCTTCCAGTGTCGTCTTAGCTCCTGTATTTCTGCTGGACACTTAAATGGGTTACAGACTGAATAGACTGTCTGAGCTTTCGTTAGATCAAACAGTGAGTTTTCATGAAAGTTAATCTGAAGTAAATAGCAATAGAGCAGTTACTGTTAACACAGACTACTTGAACAGGACCCCAAGCTTGCCAGAGCTTTCAGATGGATCTGACTGTACCTATTCGTTAAAGTGAGCTCTTCAGAAAAAGGTTTTAAATTGCAAAAGTCGTGTTTTATTGGACTGCAGGCTAAGACAATACATAAGTATAAAGATACCTTAAACCAGCAAAAATTCAGATCAAAATTGAATTGACTTAAGACAGAACAAAACAAGGACAACATGAACAAATCCCCGTCTCTTTCCCCTCTCAATGTGGATAGATCGTCTCTTCCAGGTTTGCTATGATTTCAGCAATTCATTGGCTTTCTATGTGACAGCAAGCTCAACGCAGTCTTTTCAAGTAGCTAGGAAAGAGATCTCTATCCGTCCCCCGTTGAGGGGGCTTCTCCCTGCTCCTCTCAGCTTTGTCGCTGTCTTGCTTGAATGCAGGCTCCTGCTTACTGGTGGGTCTCATTCTCCCCATCCCTCCCTCTCTGCACTGCAAGGTCTGGGCACACTCAGTCCTGACGCACGGGAGTTACTTGCCCATGCTGGGAGAGGGTTTTCCCCGGCCTGCAGGCAGCGGTTGGCATGGGACAAGCTGCCCCCCTTGCCACCTGCCCAGCCCCAGCTGTTCCAGAGGAACATCACCTACAGTCAGCTGTAAACAAACAAAACTAATACTGTCTGTCACATTTGCCATTTAATTTGTCAATTTTTGAACTCGTGATTAGCACATGGAGAAGATACGGGCTGATCGCAGTTCTTGCAGCTATTGGTACAGACTCTCTGCAGGCTCAGGAGTATGGCCTTACTCTTGATTTATGTCCCTTTGGTTTATTCCCTAGGGAGGGAAATCTCTACATTTTTTTTTTTTTCTTCTTTTTTTGCAGAGACTCTGGCTCATAATTCTTTCAAATGTAAATCTGAACATAATTCTGCAACAAGAATGGATTCTGTGGCTAATCATTAGCTTCATGCTTTATATCTCTGTAAAGCTTTAGGCCATTTCTGTAGAAATATACAGAACATCTTCCAAAGAATAAAATAGTAATGTCCTATATCATCCAATTGCTTTTCCATAAGCCCTTGGAAAGGTGAACATATTTTGGTTTGTTTGTATAACAGTTCTATCATCTAAAAAGTAGGAAAGTAAAATGTGTGGGGAAGTTTTTTGCGTTAAAGCTGGCTTTTAATCTGCTTCCTTGACAAATGTACTTGATGCTGATGGTGTTTTTCCATTCCTGTCTACTCCCAGTAAGACTGAACGATAAGCTGCTGTCTCTCTCCTGGCTCTGATAATGTTTTTGTACTAACATAACATAATGCCACACAATTAGAAATTATATGTTAGCTGTTAGTCATAGCCCAGTGAGTTTACATTAGACAAAAGAAATTAAATGGGAACCAGAGAAGACCTAGTAAGCGCAGTTTATGTTTTTTTATATTCAGAAAAATCACATTTCTATTGATGAGCATCATTTATGTCTGTATGGGGGAAACCAACTGTGCTACAGGAAAAGAATTCCTGGTCATTTCTTCACATTCAAATCATGCATAGTTTGTAAATGCACAGTTAAGAGAGTTTTTCCTCTGTCTTGGAATTGATGGGTTGCTTCGAGATTTTTATTCACTCCCTGAAAGGCAACAGAATTATTTTTAGTCTTGATTCTCTGTAACACTAAACAATGCCTTGTAAATTGTTTTGTTCTAGCGTGTGAGAGTTCAGACTCCACTGAGGCACTCGACTCCTTGCATGATCATCCGAGTAGGAGCCCCTCTTTGACAGGCTTTGCTCGGTCGGACCAGTGGCATTGCTGGCACCTGTGTGTCTGGTGGCGATCGGTACCTTTCACTTCAGAGGAGTCTGAGGGAACCTGTCTTCTGGGAAGTTCCCATCTATCTCATTAGAGACTGTCTTAGGTCCTCACAATACCAGGCAGGTATGTTTGCAGTTCTTCAGACACCTGTCTCAATCCCACCTTTAATACTTGCATCTAAATTCATGCTTCATCCGTGTGATGCTCTGGAGTGAAAACGCTTGTGATCTACAGAGCTGCTTGTGCTACTGTGTCCTGATTCTCAGTAACAGCTCCTGGTTCCAATTCTTGGTGCTTGCTTTGCAGCATCCCTGCTGTCCCATGCTTGGCCTTCCCATGGCTCAGTTAAGGCAGCCTCACTGAAAGAGGAAACACTGACTTGAGTATTTCCAACTAGGGCTGTCTTGCAGCTCTCGTATGCGTCTTAGCCACAGTGTGTGACAGGAGCAGTATTGCTATTCCACTGCTGAGCTGAAGGGGACAAACTGGGCTGGTTCCGATGCGCTGGGTAAATCCCTGTGGGAGTGGAACCGAAGCCATCAAACTCATTTCAAAGCATGCCACATGACGCAGAACAATCCATGTCTCTCAAGTTCAAGGGTGAACACTTTAGCTATCCTCTTTCCTTTTGCTGCTCTGTTCTGCAGGTTTGTTCAAGCCAGTCCTATTTTAGAATGCTTCTCCTGCTGTGCTGCTGTGCGGAACGGAGAAATGAGACATCTTTGTTAAAAAGGGAGTGCGACAGCTTATAGGATGTAGGATATTATATCTTGCAGAATTAGACCAAGTGTCAGTTTACTGCAAGTGGTGCTTTACTGACATGTAGATTTGTGTTAAATCAGGCCTCCTTTTTTACTTTTTTGGAAATTTTCAGGCCAGTTTCTCCAGATGAATACACAAGACTGCAAAATCTTTCTGTTATGTCTGGTGTGAAGTACCCATCATAAACTGGAGTGTATTCTCACTTTCAGAGGTGGCACGAGGATCTGTCTCCTTGCTGTGAGAATTTTGTGGCTCAGTCCTCCTTCATGTTGTGTTACTCTGTTTTATAAATACGGAAATTTCTGTCTCCCTTGAACCTGGATATCTTCATCATATACTTGTCTGTGTAAAGCTTGGAAGGTCAGATTTCATTGATCATTAAACATATTCACGATGGCTTAAAGTAAAAACAAATTGTGCTGTCTTTTTGGCTGAAGTTTCCAAAGTTCCCACGAAGCTTTAGATTAGATCCACCTATTACAACAGGGTACCAAAACTGTCGGTTTGGAATCTCTGCTCTTAGGTTAATCCTGTGTTTCATACTTCAGTGATATTTGTGTAATACTAATCTAGATTACTAGTAATTGCTGACAGAGCTTTCTTAGATGGTAAGAGTGAGAGAGAGATCTGGCTTTTTCCTTTTCTGCTCTTGATTTTACTTATTCCTGCCTTTATTTTTTTCGTGCGTGCTTGCAATTTGCCTTGAACAGAATTCCGAGTAGGTTTTCTACAGGTGTACGTGGTCATTTACATCTGTGATTGTGGAAGTCCACATATGGGCTTTTGTGCAGGAATGATTTTCTTTGAGGAAACGGAGGAAGGAGAATGCTCGGTTGTTAATTGGTACTTGGCTACTTGCTTTTCTCATTCTCAGAGACGCGCAGTATTGTGCACCTGAAGTGCAGAAAGTCCTCTCCAGAACAAGGAACTGATCTTGGAGAGGGGAGATGGAGGGAACTGGGAAAAAGAAGTAGAAAGTTTTAGGAGAAAAACTGAACTTTTTTCAAATACTCTGGAGGACTCCAGAAATCGTGTTAGCTATGTAGACTAACATGCTTCTCCTGGAAAAGGTTTACCCTGAGGAAGATAGCCTGAGAAAGACTGAACTGGAGAACCTGCACATCTGGATGTACAGAGAAGAAATGCTTCACTTCACATGTGGAAATGTAGTAGTTATTGCCGTTTTTTTTTCCTTTCAAAGACACATCTTTGGATGTGGCAAATAAATATTTGTAAACAGTACATGTATTTATCCTAATTTGGCTTTAGTTCAGGATGTTTTCAAGATGGAGTAAACAGCAAACGATTTCTCCCTCAAAGGAAAGGCAAATCTGTAAAATGGGATGTTGGGACCCTGGAACAAGTGCTCCAGCTGGCTGGATTTGCTTAAAAAAATGTCCCGGGAGGATAAGGATGTGCCTTTATAGCAAGAACACACACTGGTTTGAGTGCTCATGGTTTCAGGAGTCGGAAAAGGAACAAAGTTTTCTCTAGGGCAGGTGACAATTGAATCTCTTCCATATGGTGCACACCAGGACCTGTAGGTCTCAGGAGAGCTGTCGCACACAGCTGTCAGAAATCTGGGCTGCAACCCTGAAAAGGATTTTCAACCTGTGGTCTTGTGAGATTTTTTTTCACTCTGACAGAAGATAAGAGAGTGCAGCAAATAGATGGACTAAAAGGATGCCCTGAGAACTTCTCATCATGAAGCCCAAATTAGTAGGACTTTAGAACTAATGAATTGCAGCTCTGTTGCATGGGCTTCAGGTGGCTGTATGTTAATGAATTAACAGGTGATCCCTGTGACATCCATTGAAATGTTTGAGCTAGTGGAAAGCTTCAGAAGCTAATATTTGAATCCCCTGAATAATATAGACCAAAGAGAATGGATCCTCTTGGCCATACTACTTCTTGTTAGACTCAGCAGTTCATATTCTTACATTTATAAACACTTGCTCTCTGTGTCTCAGTTCTCTGAGCTTATAACCACAAGTATGCAGGGAGCTGCAACAGGACAGTGAAGAGCAATTAGCCACAAAGCAGAATCACAGGGCAGCCATTCAGAAACATCAGATGCTACAGTGGCATTAGAGATGTAGTTTTGAAAACCACTGTTGGAGCATCAAATGTTACTTGTTTTTGTAATAATTTTAATGAGGTGTTAGGTTGCTATTTTTAGGTATGTAGAACTCCTCCTTGTAAGTGCTAGCTTAGTTTTTTCATAATCTGAAAGAAGAAATAGATGACGACAGAGAAAAAGGGGATTGAGTGTAAACTTAGGGTCACTAATAACAATTTTCTTGTTGTAGAACTACTTTTGGAAACCCGTTTAAAGGTTGCCTTGAAAACTTCCATTTTCTTCTAAGAATTTAATTAAGATGGTTTTAATTTTGTCCATAATTAAGGCTGATGACAAAATAGGCTTCACCAGATCTGTCTGTACATGTTTTGTTATCTCCCTCTGATGTGTTACAAAAGATCTTGCAAATGATTTGTTGAAAAATGCATACTTTGATCTTGCCTTGCAGTGTGCTCTGATGAGGCTTGCTCTTCATGTGCCGTCTTTATAGAAAGCTGTCCCTCGGTGGCTCTAAGTTGGTAACAGCAGTAACCATCGTTTGGTGCTGGGTTGCTGCTTGCTGACTTTCCTTAGCGCTAGTCACTTTGGTTCGCATATTCCATGCAGGCAGATGGGAAACTGGAAATACCTGTTCGTCAGAGGGCTGTTTGTTGATAGTAAGTGGATTTTGAATGGCTTACAAATATTGTTATCATTCTTGTGCTTCTCTTATGTTTAGCCACTAGAATGCTGCAGTCTTTTCCTCCTCTCTATTCCCAAGCAGGTGTGAAAGATCAGCAGTCAGTTGGTTTTGTTAGTGCGTAAGTGGAAGTTTAAAAACCAAAAAAAGGGGGTGGGTGGGGAATCCTGGATTTACAACTTTAGCAGTTGGAAATTCTATTAGTGTTGTAAACACTGAAGTCATTTGGTGGTGATGATGGAGGCTCTACTGCGTTTAGCTGAACGCAAAACAGTTTCATATTGGAAAAACGTTTTACCACAGGGGAACAAAAACCCCGCAACAACAATTTTTTTTTTAGAGGCTAATGGTGTTACTAGTACAGTCTGACTCAGTCCATTACTCCTTAAGGCTGCCACCTGTAACCACTGATTGCAAGAAAAAGAGGCTTTGTCTACTCTGATCTTCTCTGTAAGATGTTTTCTGATTGCAGCTCCCAGGTTGGTAGCTTGGGAAGAGCGGATACCTGTGGTGGTGTCATTGTGAGGACTGTACAGATTGACTTTTATATGGATCTTTTATCAGATGGTACAGATTTTTCTTAGCTTTAATACTTTTACTTGAGAGCTAAGATTGCTGCAGAGATAGATGTTTGCTTGCTTGTTTAGCTGGCCCTGTAAATGGTGGGGGTACAGAAAACACAGGTGCAGCCTGGAGCTGCAATGGGGCAGACAGTAAACAAGTGGCCCTTTTTAATGGTAGCATCATTGGTGCTCAGCGCGGCTTCCAGCTTCTGATATCCCGTGGTGCATGGATTAAGTCCCTTAATTTCCTAACTTTAAACTTCATCAAAGATTGATTCCAGGTTTGGTTTCAGCTGTGGGTGAAAGTTCAGGTTTGCTGTTTTCATCCAAAAATATGTTATGGTCTATGTTTCAGACTAAAAATTTCCTGTTAAATCTGAACTCCAATTCAGCTCTTGACCTGAAGGAAATCCTTTGGGATCCACCACTTCTTCCTTGCTGTTGTTCTCCACTTGTAAAGCTCTTCCTCACTTTTTGCATAGATTTCAGTCTGGGAGGGTAGGAACAGGCTGTGCTCTTTCTGAACAGCACATGCTTCGAATGCCAAGAAGGTGTGTGAGTTGTTCTCTTGTAGCAGCATGCTTACCTGAAACATTTCTCCACATTTCTCCTGTTGTTGATCTAGAATCTTTCCATGCTCAATGTCTCTAGCAGTTTGCATCTGTGAATTTTACAAACTTACGGGCATAACAGCACTAGCCTGTGCATTCAAATATGGAATTATTCATATGTGATTTGGTATTGCAGCAAGTATTGTTTTATAGATATTCAAGGCTTTTATAGACATCTAAGAGGGAATCTAAGCCTTGAAACTTACCTTGTCTCTGCGTCATAATTCCGTCAGTGATGAGGTGTAATTCTGGAGTACCTGTTGAACTGAGCGGCGGGTCCGTGTAGCATTCAGAATTGCTTTACTGCACTGCTGTTTGGACACAACTTCATGTTCTACTAGATGAAAATGTTGTGGCAAGGCGGTTAAGACATACCTTTATTGATCTGTTTTTGCAAGTTTAAAGCTTGATCTGGACTTTGGTTAAAGGCTATGTCCAGCTGCCCCCAGTTATGGTGGCTTAGAAATGCCGTCCATACCACTCTTTATTTGGGCTGCAGAAGCTGCTGTGGCATTCGGGGCTGATCCCCCCCTTGATGTTGCTTGCCAATATGCAGTACTTGGCGGTCTTGCAGGAAGACATCTTGCACCAACTTTTACAAGAGTAGTAGGATGAAATCCAGTTATCTGGCAAAGTTCTGACTAGGGTACGTGTTCTATTTAAACCCTCTATAAAATATCACATGAAGATTCTTATTTTAAAAAAAAATTATCCCTATCCCTAAGTGTTTGCCTTCCAAATGGTTGCCTTGTTTTATCCTGATAATCATCATGTTTTACTGTTGTTTGAAGTTCTCCCTTTGTCATATTTATTTATCAGTTTTTCAGCTACCTCTAGGATAAGGTACCTTATGAATAAGATCATTTGCATTCTTATTTATATTATATGTAAATGCATGGCTTGTGTATTTTGACGGGTTGGTGGGATACTAAAAATGTCAAGGTTGTTGATTTTGCACCAATCTGCTCGTGTACCAACCACATTCTTAGCACCCAGATTGCCTTATGACAAGCCTTTAGCAGGCAGTGACTGCAGCCATACTCGCCTGCCTTCGTACCCAATGCGTGTATGGTTTGACCCAAAATGTTCTCCAGGTCCCGGTGATGCACAGGGGCATTAGCTACTGCTTTACAAGTTTTGTGTCTTTTACTAGGACATGAAGCTGAATTCCTAGCCTCTTAGCTGGCAAATAAAAGCACAAACAAAATAATCCCTTCCCACACTTTTACGATGAATGAAAGTCTGCTGTGGATATGCCTTTAAGAGGAGCTATGAAAACAGGCTCCTGATCCGAGTGTTAAAAAGGGCTTTATGCCTGAAGTGGCAAATGCCACTCTGACAAAGGTTTAGTCAATCTTTGAAGGTCGAAGTGGGGTTCGGGGAGAACTGTCTGAAGCTTCTTTTTCCATCTGAAAAAGGGACCTTCAAAGGCAAATTTCAATACTTGACATGCAGCTTTTCCCCCCTCTGTTCCAGCCTTGCAAGCAGTGACACAACCAATGACGACAGAGTGAAGGAAGGCAAGAAAAGCATGTAAACCAGCTTACAATCGCTGCCATTCAGTGCTGAGCTGCTCCTCAGGGGTGGGGGCTTTCTGCTGTTTTATTATTATTTTATTTCTTTTGCATATTTTTTGCTTTCTGCCAGTTAAATACTCTAGTTTTCTACAGAAAGCAGCTTGAAAGTAGGATATCTGATACAGGAGCCCCTGCAAACCTGTATATGTTAACAACTGAGAGCCAGGTTTTCAGAAGTGCTCTGTATTCAACAGGCTGAATTTTCTCCTCTACCCGTGCAGCTGCCGCACAAAAATAGCTGAACCAGTCTGGTGTAGTTTCTCTTTGCGTAAGAGGAACATGAGAAGGAACCAGTAACAGGCGGAGTGAAATTGCCAAATTATTTAGAAATCTTTTCTGGCTCTGATCTCTTTGCAGGTTGAAGATTTCTAGACACGCGGCCAATGCTGCTACGCTGCTGGCCAAGAACATGTCAGATTTCACTAGCTAAGCAATGCGGGGTATGGTCAGTACTTGGTTGGGAGACCTCCAAGGCAAACTCAGGTGCTGTAGGATGTGGTAATTACTAATTCAGTAAATAGACTTCTCAGAGTCAGTGCAGCATCTGTGTCCGATCTAGGAGGATGTTGGAGCACTGCTAGCAAAAAGCACTGGGTAAAGGTTGGCAGGATACGTTATGACTCCATAAAACATTTTGAATTATAAAGAAATATGTATTGTGTATCATAATGGCATCAAGACCTTTTTAAAGCTTGTTACCCACTCTCAACCCCTCAAAAAAATTCCTCTGTAATCTGAGGTTGCATAGGCTACGGTACTTTCCTTGCCTTTGAGAGATCCAAGTTCAAATCGCCCCCCTGGCATAATTCCATGTCCAGATACATGTTCTGCCTGCCAAAGTGCATGCCACTGTGGCATGGGTCTATTTCTCTCTCACTCTGACCAGGGATTTTTATCTGGAGACAAGAATTAGCATATAGGAATGGAAAAACCTTTTCAGGCATAGCTGGAGCTGCAGGGCGTAAGTTCATTTCAGATGAAGAGAAAATGAGGTTGGTGTTCAGAACCCAGTATGACTTGATTCTGGGACCTTATTTTGGTTTCAATTTTTGAACTTCCTTGGCTTTCAGTATGAAAAACCTTAACTTCTGATAAAGTAATACTTTCTGCCCAGCTTTTACTGCAGTGTTTCTCTGCGTAGTATCTGACTTTTGTCTGGCTCGGGCCTTCCCAGCTCCTACAAATAGCTGTACAGATAGCTGGTGAAGTAGATTAGACTTCCCGAGGATGAAAGTTCTGTCTGGTGAAATAAGAAGTAGTATTTTTCTATGCACTGGTAAAAATTATTTATCTCCTTACCTGAGGGAAATTGTTACTGATGTGTCTGAACACCCGCTTAAACAGCTGTGTAATGGGGAGGACATTAATAAGTGATATATGAAACATCTTTTAAACTTTGGAATAATCAACTTTACACAGGTATTATGATGTAAAATCTAACGGTTTCAACATGAGAGGGTTTTATTTGAATTAAACTGCAGGGAGACCAAGACTTAATGTTCACCTTGTGTAGCTAAACCAGGATAAAACTTTTTTTTATAAAGACTTTTTTTTCCCTGAGCCATCTTATACATTTGAAAAATGTATCTTTTTTTCCAATGAAGATAGAAAGTGATGATATGTCATGAAAAACACTGAGAGGTTAACATTTCTGCATCAATTTAATCCATTTGTGGTGCTTTCTTACACTACTGGTACTGCAGCTTGGTGAGAAAAACAAGCCCCAAACCAACAAAACACAGTTTCCCAATAGATAATCTTTGCTTGATGTGCGGTTTGAAATCGCTCCCTGGATCGAAGTGATAGGCTGAAGTAGCCCCCTCTTCTGACGAGCCTTTAACAGGTTTTCAGCTGCTTTATGTCTGAAATCAGCAGAGCTTTCCTCATCATGAATGGGCAAAATGTGTTAATTGATTATAGAAGTTGAAGTCCTGACCTGGTCTGCGCAGGGAGAAGGGGAAATACTAAAGAAAAATGTAAATTCTCCTGCTGATTTCCAAAATCACATAGTATCTCTACAATCCAATTGAGGCTAAGTAGATATGAATTACCTTTCTTGTTACTATCTTTTTTTTGCATCGAAGATGCTCAGGAAGTTACGCAAATCGGAAATGGACTCCTGGGATATGCTGAAGTGAATTTTTGGCCATGACCATTTACATGTTTCAGCCTTGAACTGTGTGCATCCAAGGTTGGTTGTTTTTATTTTAAACTAAAAATATGTAAAGAACACAGTTTCTGTGGGTACGAAAGTTCATATTGAGAATGAAGAAAAAGCAAGTTCTTCCTTGCTGAAATTTATTTATTGCCAAGCAGGCTGAGAGAACATCTGCGTTTCTGCTGTATAAGATGGTCTTATGTAGATTCTTGTTCTATCCACAACAGTAGTTGCCTCATACAGCTGCATCAGAATGAAACTCTATCTCTAAAGCTCTTAAACATGGAATTTCTTCAGTGTTCCTCCAGACAGTTATCTTCTGGAGCTGCGTAACTTTGGACTTGCTTAACTTCTTGTCTGCTGCTCTTGCCTCTCTTCTGGAGTAAGAAACCCTCCCGTGCACACATACCTGTACAGACTGCACTGGTTCGGAGGTGTACATCGTGGTGCTTATTCTGTGCTGTCTTGCTTTTTTGCACTTACATTCTTACTGCCAGGGCTAGTTCTTAAAGAAGAAAATAAATCGGAAAAGCGATGCTTGTGGAGTTGAAAATCCGTATTTATGATTTCAGAGTTCCCTCTACTAAACTTCTCCCTCAGAGAACAGCAAAATGCTATGTGTGTAATTTCTAAAATGGGCCTTTCTAAAGAGCTTTCAGTCTGATACAAAACCTATAAATGGAAGATGGAAAGAGGCTTAAGCATCTGGGAAGAAACCTTCCAGGCTGAACTGCTGCACTCTGGCTGGAGCAGCGTGTTCTGTCCAGGGTATGTGGAAGAGCATGGAAGGGCTCAATCCATGTTCCCTTTGCAACCCAGCACTGCTCTTTCAGATAGCTTTTGGGAAAAGTCTTTGCTAATTGTCTCCCCATCTGTGTATTTAGGCAAAGTCCCCATCCCCTACCTTTGTGTAACATCTATCTGAGGAAGACTGACAGAGGGAGATGGGTGGGAGTAAGGTGAGGAACAGAGATGAGGCTCAAGAAGCAAGGGGGAGTACAAGTGTTGGAGGCTTATTGAGAATCTGAGTAATTTGGGGGGACTGTGTGCCTGCATGAATTGCTTGACGAGGGATGAGTGAATGAGAGGAAGAGGTTTTTTTCAGGCTACTACAAGTAGTGCCTGGGTCCAACCCAAAGCTGGGGTGAGCAACTATAGGGAGTGACTGATCTGATGCCGCTCATGTCTGTTTTCATGTTCATAAACACTGCTGCTTTTAATGACAATTCTTTGTTTAGAGTTTTTTTGACTTTCTGCTTTTCCACCCAGTGTCTCCCCCCCCCCCCAAATTCCATTCTGCTGTTTGGCTTTTCATTATATGTGGTATAGCAGTGGCTGCATAAGTTGCACGTTATTGTTTTTGCTCTGCAATAAGGTGTTTGAAATGTGTATTTTCCTTCCTGTCTTGAGCTTCCCCTTCTCTTTTATATAAATATATGTTAGTTTGGCTTCTGGGGACATTCTGTAGGTGTTGGAGGCTCTGTGCTTTGCATGGCTGACACAAAGAAGCGTAAGTATTATGAATGCTAGTGGAATATTTTTGGTAAGTAGCTGCAATGAAGTTATGTTTGTAGATAAAAGCCACTTTTTTTTCTTCCAAGGCCTGTTCTCGGAGATCCCTAGCACTAAGGTGTAAGGATTTTAGTAGTGGAACTGATTTGCACAAGGAAGTTTAGAACTGATTTATATATTTTGTGTATTCTACCGGTGAAATGGGCAAAGAGCCTCAGTCCCTAAAGCCCTCCGTGGTATTCCAGCATGCTGTGCCTCCAAGATGTGTTTCTGCAGTCTTCCCCTAGCCCCCTGTATCCTATGTGCATGAATAAAATAAATCCCTGATGGTATGGGTTGCCTTCTTGGCTCAGTTCTTTAGGTGCTTTGAGGGGGCTTTCAGCCCCTGTAGTCTCTTTATTGAAACACAGCAGGACCCTTCTGGGATGGCCTCCAAGATGATCCTTTGAAAGATGAAATGTAGCCACTAATAAGCCATTCCATTTCTTTCTCCCCCGTCTCCGCCTCCCAGCTTGGGCAGGAAGCTATTTGGATTCATATTTGCGCTCCTGTAAAAAGTTGGAGATGTACTGTCTCTTTTATTAGAAATAATAAAAAAACCCAGGTAGTGGAAGGGACTTGACCTGTGAGGATCCTTCCTTCCTTCCCTTTTCCCTTGTCTGTGCTGGGACATGGTCATATAACTTCAGGCTCTAAAAATGGTTACCAAAAAGGGGGCGGAAAAGAAGTTTTGTGGT
>Ga0181612_155987_pt1 | contig 14252 bp, 10 predicted proteins | sample HoacroProtozoa21_FD_119630 | JGI IMG/M metagenome (GOLD analysis project Ga0181612, IMG submission 119630) | Hoatzin crop microbial communities from Cojedes, Venezuel. Combined Assembly of Gp0051906, Gp0051904, Gp0051908 | reverse complement strand
TTTCGGGAATGTCGAGCTTCATGCCCTGCTTGCCGGCGAGCGAGAAGAGGTCGGCGCGGGCGGCTTTCTCTCTGTGTTCAAGCAGTTCGCTCAGTTGTTTGCCGAGGAACGACGAGATGATGGCGGGCGGTGCCTCGTTGGCTCCCAGACGGTGGGCGTTGGTGGCGCTCATGATCGATGCCTTCAGCAGTCCGTTGTGGCGATAGACTCCCATCAGTGTCTCCACGATGAAGACCACGAAGCGCAGGTTGTCAACGGGCGTCTTGCCTGGTCCGTGCAGCAGTATGCCGGTGTCGGTGGCCAGGCTCCAGTTGTTGTGCTTGCCCGAACCGTTGATGCCGGCGAAGGGCTTTTCGTGGAGAAGCACGCGGAAGCCGTGCTTGCGGGCCACCTTCTTCATGAGCGACATGATGAGCATGTTGTGATCAACGGCAAGGTTGGTCTCCTCGTATATCGGGGCAAGCTCAAACTGGTTGGGTGCCACCTCGTTGTGGCGCGTCTTCACGGGAATGGAGAGTTCGAGGGCTTGTATCTCAAGGTCTTTCATGAAGGCCTGCACGCGGTCGGGGATGGTGCCGAAGTAGTGGTCGTCCATCTGCTGGTTCTTTGCCGAGTCGTGGCCCATCAGCGTGCGTCCGGTCAGCAGAAGGTCGGGGCGCGCGCTGTAGAGTCCCTCATCGACGAGGAAGTACTCCTGCTCCCATCCGAGATTGCTGATTACCTTTTTCACGTCGGGATAGAAGTAGTGGCAAACGTCAGTGGCTGCCACGTTGACGGCGTGAAGAGCCTTCAGCAGCGGTGCCTTGTAGTCGAGAGCCTCGCCGGTGTAGGAGATGAAGACGGTGGGGATGCAGAGCGTGTCGTCGATGATGAAGACGGGCGACGTGGGGTCCCAGGCGGAGTAGCCGCGGGCCTCAAACGTGTTGCGGATGCCGCCGGAGGGGAACGACGAGGCGTCGGGCTCTTGCTGGGCGAGCAGCTTGCCGCTGAACTCTTCCACCATGCCGCCCTTGCCGTCGTGCTCTATGAAAGAGTCGTGCTTCTCGGCTGTGCCTTCGGTGAGAGGCTGAAACCAGTGGGTGTAGTGGGTTACGCCCTGCTCCTGAGCCCATTTTTTCATGCCTTCGGCCACAGCGTCGGCAACCGACCGCTCCAGACGCGAGCCATTGTCGATTACGTCGATCATCTTGGCATAGACGTCTTTCGGCAGATACTTGAACATCTTGTCGCGCGTAAAGACCTTCTTTCCAAAATACTCTGAAGGCCGCTCTTCGGGGCTCTTCACTTCCAGCGGCTTCTTGGCGAATGCCTCAGCCACCACCTGAAATCTTAAGTTTGCCATAATCTTTTTATCCTTTTTCTTAATTTATTGGTTCTTTATGTTTGTTCGTGTCAAGGTCTGAGCGTAAGGCCGAAGATGAAGAAGGCTTTCTGCGAGCTTGGGTTGGCGCTGATGGCCGCAAACAGGGGCAGCGAGAACTTCTCGGTGATGCCGATGGCCTTCTCTGCCATCAACCTTACGTTGCAGACGGCAAACCCGCTTGAGTTGTTGTCGGGGTAGAACGTCGAGTACCATGGCACCGCTCCCACTGTGGCCTTCCATTGGCAGCCCGCCAAGCGGAATGGGGCTTCCAGCTCGATGTAGCTGCTGTAGGCGCGCTTGCCGTGCTTGGTCTTGCCGTCGCTGCCCGCAAAGTTGGTGTACCAATAGGCAGAGAGCGGGCCGAAGTCGTAGCCGGCGTAGGCCTCATACGTGTGGACGGTCTTGCTAGCTGTGTATTCAAAATATTTTCCGCCGAAGAAGTAGTAGTCTGTGATGCCCGCCTCGAAACCGTTGGTCTCGTAGTAGAGGCTGATGTCAAACTCGTCTACCTCGTCTTCGTCGAAGCTCATGTTGCCGAAGGCCGCCAGCGAAAGTCCTTTCCACGACAGGCCGAAGGTGGGCTGCACGCTGAAGTCGGCGAAGTCTTGTCCGCGCCAGATGTAGTTGGTCAGGATATTGCCCTCAAGCGTCAATTCCATCTTCTCCTGACCGTTCACCGCAGCCACCGTCATCATCGCAACGGCCATAAGCAACATTTTCCTCTTCATCATTTCTTCACGTTTTCATCTGTTTGCTGCCGCTCCGGCTCAGAGCCAGCGTTTCAGCCGGTCTAGTGCCTCCATACACTGCTCGCGGTGGCCGAAGGCGGTGAGCCTCACGAAGCCTTCGCCGCTCGGTCCGAATCCCACGCCGGGAGTGCACACCACCTGTGCGTCGTAGAGCAGCTGCTCGAAGAATCGCCACGAGCCCATGCCGTCGGGAGTCTTCACCCACAGATAGGGAGCGTTCTCGCCGCCATAGACGCGCAGCCCTGCCTCGCTGATGGTCTGACGCATCAGGCGGGCGTTCTCCATGTAGTAGCCGATGGTCTGCTTCACCTGCTCCTTGCCGGCATCGCTGTATATGGCTTGGGCGGCACGCTGGCTGATGTAGCTCGTGCCGTTGAACTTGGTGCTTTGGCGGCGAAGCCACAGCGGATTGAGGGGCAGACGCTCGCCGCCGAGCGTGGCCACCGTAACCTCTTTCGGCACGATGGTGTAGCCGCAGCGCACGCCGGTGAAGCCTGCCGTCTTGGAATAGCTGTGAAATTCTATCGCGCACTTCTTCGCACTGCGTATCTCGTAGATGGAGTGGGGGATGCTCTCGTCCTGGATGTAGGCCTCGTAGGCAGCGTCGTAGAAGATGAGGGCGTCGTTCTTCAGAGCGTAGTCCACCCATTTCTTCAACTCTTCCTTGCTGATGGTGGTGCCGGTGGGGTTGTTCGGATAGCAAAGGTAAATCACGTCAACGCGGTGGTCGGGCAGCTCAGGCACAAAGTGATTCTCTTCTGTGCAGGGCATGTAGGTTACGTCGCTCCATTTGCCGTCGGCGCCAAGCACTCCGGCACGGCCTATCATGGCGTTGGAGTCGATATATACGGGATAGATGGGGTCGGTAACGCCGATGCTGTTGTCCCAGCGCACCAGCTCCTGGATGTTGCCGGTGTCGCTCTTCGCGCCGTCGTTCACAAACACCTCGCTTGCGTCGAGATGAATGCCGCGAGGCTTGAAGTCGTTCTTCAGAATGTCCTCCCTGAGCCACAGATAGCCTTGCTCAGGACCGTAGCCGTGAAAACTGTCCGGGCGGCTCATCTCATCGACGGCGGCGTGCATGGCCTCCACCACTGCCGGAGCAAGCGGCTGCGTTACGTCGCCGATGCCAAGACTTATCACTTTGGCCTTCGGGTGCGACACCTTGAAGGCGTTCACCTTCTTGGCGATGTCTGCAAACAGATAGTTGTTGGGCAGCTTCAGGAAATGTTCGTTTACCAATGCCATATCTCAATATTTTCTTTTTACCTTATCAGATGTTGATCTCTCCTTCAAACACAAACTCGGCCGGACCGCTCATCAGCACGTGGCCGTCGGCCTCGCGCCATGTTATCTCCAGCGTGCCGCCGTCCATCACGATGCGGCTGTTGCGGTCGGCGCGACCTGTTGCGGCGGCGGCTACGGCTGTGGCACATGCTCCGGTGCCGCAGGCCAGAGTGATGCCGCTGCCTCGCTCCCACACCCGAGTGCGAATGTTGCCGTCGGCCATCAACTGGGCAAACTCAATGTTGGCGCGGTCGGGGAAATGGGCGTTATGCTCCAGCACAGGCCCCACCCGCTCCAGGTCGATGCCCATCACGTCGGGGGTGAAAATCACGAAGTGGGGATTGCCCATCGAGACGTCGAGTCCGCGATAGCCGCCCAAGTCGCACTCTTCTGTGGCATACGTGGGCGACAGCATGTCAACCGTAACGCTCTTCACCGTCTCTCCTTCCACGTCGAGCAGCAGTGTCTTCACTCCCGAAAGCGTCAGCAGCCTAATCTCGGTCTGCCGCGTCAGCCCTTTCTCGTAGAGATATTTCCCTATGCAGCGCGAAGCATTGCCGCACATCATGGCTTCAGAGCCGTCGGCGTTGTAGATGTGCATCGTGAAGTCGGCCTCAGGCACAGGCGAGCGGCCTATCAGCACAAGACCGTCGCTGCCGATGCCGGTGTGAGGGCGGCTCCAGGCTATGGCGGCCGAAGAGGGGTCGGACAGCTGCTCATCCATCGTGTTTACGTAGATGTAGTCGTTGCCGGCTCCGTGCATCTTGGTGAACCTTATCGCTCTTGCCATTTTGTTCCGCTTTTGAGGGGTTTCGTTTACATTTGTCTGAACTTGACTGCAAAAGTACGACATTTTGAAACAATTTCCAACTTTTTTCGACATAAATTAGCATCTTTTAAAGCGCTTCTTACAAATTGACACAAAAAGCATCCGATATGCTGACAAACTGTAACCGCAAGCAATCCGTCAGCCTCTATCCGCGACAGCCGCCCCTCTTGCCGTCCCTTCCGTCAGCCCGACAGCGCGTTCTGGTCGGCCAGACGCTGCAACATGCCTCCGATAATGTCGATTCTTCATTTTTTCACAAAAAAGTGGGTGAAAAGTTTGGCGGAAAGAAAAATAGTTAGTACCTTTGCACTCGGTTTTAAACGAAAGGGCGATTAGCGCAGTTGGTTTAGAGCATCTGCCTTACAAGCAGAGGGTCGGGGGTTCGAATCCCTCATCGCCCACTCCTCCTTTCACCAGTCCCGTAGCATCTCTTATGAGTGCTGCGGGACACTTTTTTTGTCCTATATACCTTTTATTATATACGCGCGCGCGTAAACATTTATTTTATACATTTAACTTTAGACTTTACGTTGGGAGTGCGGAAGGCCTGACTGAAAGGGAGGATGGGAATGATGGATGGGCGGAAGTTGAGCGGAGAATACAGGCTCGCTCTGCCGCCAGCCCTCGCACTCTAGGCCCTCAAAGCCTAATGCTAAAAGTGTAAAGTATATGGTCTAAAGTTGCCGCTTTTGCCCAATTTTACGCTGTTTCGGGGCGATTTTGTTAAAAAATTGAGGTTTTTTTGAAAATAAAACGAAAAATTCTTGCGTGATAACGGAAATAGTTGTATTTTTGCAACAAAAAGTTGGCCTCACTGTGTCGTGGGGTCGCGTAATGTGTGAGAAAATATAGAGATTTAATTTAGTGTTTAATTTTAATTTTTAAAAAATCGTATGAGAAAGAGAATTTTTAATTCTTTGCTTATGGTGGCACTCATGATTGCCACTGTGGGCGCGGTTAGCTCTTGTAAAGACTACGATGATGACATTAACAACTTGAAACAGCTGATTAATAGTCAATCGCAGACTTTAGAAGCATGCAAACAAAATTGCGAGCAACAAAGGGAAACCCTTAAGTCTCAACTTGAGAAAAAAATTACTCAACTTGAGTCCGAACTGAACTCGTTAAAAGAGGCATCATTATCTGCAGACCAAGTTAATGAGGTTTTATCCAGTATCGTAGAGCTCGAAGGACAGGTTGCTCAGATTGAGACCGACATTGAAACACTCGATGGGCAGATTGTAAAGATTAACGAAGCTCTCGCAGGCAAGGTCGACCAGTCTGAGTACGACGCATTCGTTAGCGCAATCAACACTTCTCTTGCTACTGTTGACGAAAGCCTCGCTACTCTCGATGGCGGCATCAAGACCAATGCGGCAGCCATCGAGGCTATGCAGAAGGATATTGAGGGTCAGCAGAAGGTTCTGGAGAATTACGAGACCCGCATCAAGGCTCTCGAGGAGAAGATCCAGAACGTTAATGTTGACGAGGTTAAGAACCTTCTTAACGAGAAGATTAGCGAAATCAACAGCTCTATCAACAAGATGAAGGAAGAGCTTGAGGCTGCTGATGATAAGCTCGAGAAGGCCATCAAAGCCAATTCCGACGCTATCAAAACCAATTCCGACGCTATCAGCGACAATGCAGACGCTATTGCCCAGCTGAAGAAAGACCAGCAGACTCTCTCCGAGAGAATCGACCAGCTCAGCAGCATCGTTGACGGCATCCAGCAGGAGGTTAACGCTCTGAATGTTTACGTTAAGAGCACTCTCCGCAGCCTCGTGTTCGACCCGGATCTCTACTACTGGGGCGTTGAAGGCACCAGCCTCGACGTGCTGACCTATCGCAGCTACACTCTCGTTCCTGCTCTCAACAACGACGCTTGGAACTTCAAAGAAGGCTACAACAAGGCTGGCAAGGATGCAACCGACAAGTATCAGAAAATGAATTGGGGCTACGTAAACGAGGATAAGGAAACCGAATATGCAAGGGTTGACTCGGCTGATCGTGATGAAACTCACAACCGCTTCAAGTACACCAATAAGACTTCGACGATGAACTTCATCGCCAAGTATCACCTCAACCCGTCGAATGCTGACATCGACGACGCTCTTGAGAACTGGGAGACCCGCATCAACATCGTTTCTGAGGACGACGACTTCCTTCGTGCTACCTCAAACGGTGCTCCTTGCAAGCTCGCCATCTCTGAGCAGCCTTACTATAATACGGTTAACGGCGTGAAGGACGGACAGCTCTATATTCCTATGAAGGTTGGTAACCCTGACAAGATTAAGAGCGTAACCAACGACCAGCAGATCACCGTATTTGCAACTGAGATTACCATTCAGAGCAAGAACGGCAGTGATCAGGACACCACCATCACCTCCGACTATGCTACTCTGATTCGTCGCGACATCCAGGATGTACGTCTGGCTCACACGCTTAAGGGCGCACTGATTGAAGGAACCACGGCTTACTCTGCAAACAATACCGTTATGGCCAACAACACCCACTGCGGTGCTTGCGACCTCAACAACGCTGCCGATGACCTCAACAAGAACCACAACCACCTGATGGCTACCGTTCACGAGGCTAACAACTTCTATGAGACCCTCTACAATGGAGGCACAACATTCGCAGGTCAGGACCAGTGCTACTGGAACTCGCGCATCAACCTCAACGAGCTCGTTGAGACTCACTACACCGACGTAGCAGGCAACCACATTGTTGCCAGCGACAAGTTCATGGAAGCAAACGGTCTGCACTACGTATTCGAGCTCACCGGCCTCTGGCGTGGTGACAACGAGACTTCTGAGTCGGCTCACGCAGCCATCAAGAAGAACGATGATGGTACCTACACCTTCCAGCCGCAGCGTCCTGACTATCCCGCCGACAACATCGGACGTGGACACGACTACGTTGAGGAAGACTCCTTCACAACTTCACAGGATCTTAAGGTTTCCACTCAGAGCCGTCAGCAGATTGGACGTACTCCTGTCGTTCGCGTTGCTTTGGTTAACAGCAAAAACGAGGTGCTCGACTATGGCTACATCCTGATTCAGATTACCGATCCGGGTGAGGCTCCTGTTGAGGTTGAATACACAATGGTTGACTACACTGGCGCTGACTCCACATGGGTTAACTATGGTGACTGCTGCGAGAGCTATGGTGACTATATATTCGAGAATACTTGGGTACAGACTGAGTACGACATCTACGGTGTAGCTGCTGAGCTCGGTGTATCGCGTGCGCAGTTCTCCTCTATTTATGGCAACGACCTTTATGTTGTAGATGGTGAAGTAGTTCAGTTCTACAAGGACAAGGATGGTATCATGCGTGAGTGCGATGACGCTCACAAGGCTGTTGGCGTTGTTGAGCACGACGACGATACCGGAGCTACCCACGAGCAGGAGACTTCTGTTATCCGCTGGAACGTTTCTTGGGCTAACGTTAAGTCTATACTCGTAACCGACAAGAACAAGAAGAAGGACAAGGACGGCAACGTTTACTATGAGATGGCTTCTGGTGCATTCGAGACTTACGTAATGTACAAGTCGAAGGTCGCTGGCTATCCCGACATCTATATCCACCTGACCGCAGGCAAGTTGATCTACAAGGACTATGTTCCTTACATCTCTGGTCTCGATTGGGATGCTATCAAGATCAAGAACTACTGGTACGACTGGAGCAGTGTTGACAACACTAAGGAGCAGGGCAACCTCGAAATGCACACTCAGACCCTCTCGCCTGAGGATGAGTGGTCGGAAAAGGCTGACTCTTTGAACAACCGCTTCTCGAATGTATTCGTAGGCAACGACCTTACCGCTAAGAACGTGATTGTTAACGACAGCCTGCGCAACATAGGCAAGAACCTCGGTATCTACGAAAATTCCAAGCTGATTCTCGACCTCGTATTCGACCCGAAGGCATTCAAGAGCAAGGAAGAAGGCGGCAACAAGAACGCTGTTTGGAAGGGTATCCTTGAGGGTGTAGTAACAGACTTCATAATGTCTGTATCCGAAGACGGCAAGACCCTCTATGCTAAGAAGAAGGGCGACACTGATGCAAGCCGTCAGGTTGTTGCTACCATCGACGCATTCGACAAGGACAACATGACTGCCAACGAGCAGCAGATTCACTTCGAGCACGGCGTATATGCTGAGGCACTGCTGAACTACAAGGCTCACAACGAGATGGACGACAACACGCTCGCCGCTTATGTGATTGCCAATGCATACGCAATCTGCTACGACTGCCAGGGCAACGAGAAGACCCTCAAGGTTGAGATCAAGGAGCAGAAGCCGCTCGTTGTACGCTTCCTCCGTCCGATCAGCGTTCAGAGCTCCGACTTCAACTTCAAGGATGCCGCTCCTGAGCTGCAGGCTAAGAAGCTGAGCGACCTCTTCAAGTACATCGACTGGCGTAATGTTTGGAACTCGAAGACCGGCTGGGGCGAAGTAGGCGACAGCTCGTACTTCAAGTACTACGACATCACGATGATTGTGCCTGTAGGCGTTGAGAACACCACCGACAGTGTTCGTCTCTCCTCGCTCAACACCACGTTGACCACGATGAACCAGAAGGACAACGACACCTATGTTCAGATGAACAAGGTATCGAAGGAGGTAGAGCTCTACTACAAGAACGACAGCATCTTCTACAAGAACCTGAGCTCGACTGTTCAGCCGTTCAACGTGAAGATTCCTGTAGCAATCTACTACATCTGGGGTGATCACACTCCGATCTACACCGATCTGATTATCCACATTGGTTCTACGCAGGGTGGTTCTGCCCGTCGTAACGACTAATCGATACAGATAACTGAAATTATAGGGGAGGGGTAAAGTGCTCCTCCCCTATTTTCCTTTAAAATGTTTATAACGTAAGATGAAAATCAAGACATTCGCAATTCTTATGCTGACTGTTGGCACGCTCTGCGTGTCGTGCAAGTCGGACAAGAAGCAGCAGGCAAACAATGATCCTCTCGGCAGCAAGTATCTTCGTCCTGCCGGCGTGAACTACAGCCACGACGACTCTGTTGCCATCAGCAGCCTGGTCTCACAGTTCATGAAGAGTTTCGAGGCAAAGGATTATCTTGCCGCCAGCCGTATGCTCTACACCTTCAAGCGCCATGATGAAGCTCCGGTGGCCCTCACAGAGCAGCAGCAGCAGGACTTCAACAAGGCATTCAGCTCGCGCAACATCTATGCCATCAAGTCGCATGGCTTCATCCTGCGCGACGAGTTGAACAACGAGGTTTCCTACTTACTGCAAATAGTGAAAAACGGAAACATCGACAAGCAGCAAGGCACCACCACCTTCAGCCTCAACCCCATCAGATACAGAGGCCAGTGGTATCTCACGCTGCTCACTCCATACGCCAAAGGAGTAAACCTGAACCCCTATGAGAAGGACCGCTAAGTGGTTGCTGCTTCCGTTGTTGTTCTCCGCCTGCACCAGCAAACCGGTGGTGGTCGTAGAGAATGACAACATCGATTTGGGAGTGGTCTATAACAGCGACTCTCCCGTAAAAACAGTCATTCGTTTGACTAACAACGGTGGAAAGGATTTAAAGATTACTGAGGTGAAGACCGACTGCGGCTGCACCACCGTCCAGCACCCGCACGGCAGCATTGCTCCTGGCAAGCAGGTGGAGCTGCCGGTGATGATCGACATCCAGCGCTACGCACCTCAAGAGATGGAATCAGTTATAGGCATCTACACCAATCTGGTGGACACGCCAATAGTGGTTCACGCAAAAATGACTATCGAAAATAAGAGTTATGATGAATAACCGCTTATCATACTACGCACTCAGGCTCTGCTGCCTCTTTGCGGTCTTGCTCTCCGGCGCGGCAGCGCATGGCGAGGAATATGCTCTTCATGTAGAGCTGCAGAACGATTCCGTCACAATCCACTTGGACCGCAAGCCCGAGGTAACTTTCGACGGCATCCATGTCAACATTGTGGCAAACGACAATTTCCAGAAAAGTTATGAGTATGCCGAAGTAGTGAAAATCTACTTTGAGAACAGCATTACCACTGGCATTGCGCCATCGAGTGGTTCTCTGGGCTTCTATTATCTCAACAACGAGTCGGTGCGTCTGACCGGACTGAAAGGCACCGAGAAAATCGCCCTTTACGACGCCTCTGGCCGTATGCTGCAGATGCCCTTTCATGGTTCGACGGGCGACATGACTATCAGCATAGCCCACTTGAACCGTGGCGCTTACATCATTCAAATAGACAAACAATCATATAAAATATTCAAAAGATGAAAAAGTCGCTTTTGACTCTCTGCATATTGGCCACATCCCTTTCGGCATTCGGCCAGGAAAAGGTCATCATCACGCTCACTGACGGAAGTGAGCCTATTGAGAAGAAGGTGTGGGAAGTGGAATCCATAACCTTCGAGGAAGACAACGACGTTGTGGTGGCCACCACTCCCGAAGCCGTTGACTTGGGCTTGAGCGTGAAATGGGCAAGCTTCAACTATGGAGCCTCTTCGGAATCGGAGACGGGACCACTCATTGGCTGGGGCGAACTGACGGGGAAGAACCATTCTACCGACCTGAAGTGGTATCCGACGCTGGAGCCCAAAGGCGACATTATCCTCACTTCCTACGACATTGCCTATCAGAAATGGGGCGACCAGTGGCGTCTGCCATCGGTTGAAGATTTCAACGAGCTGAAGGAAAAATGTACGTGGGAGTCAGCTGAGGTAAATGGCGTGAAAGGATGGAAAGTAACCGGTTTCAACGGCAACAGCATTTTCCTGCCTAATACAGGCAAACGTATAGGAAATGCCGATCCCGAGGATACAGACAACGGCTACTATTGGTCGGGCAATCTGTCGAAGGGCGACTACAACAAGGCTTCCTATATGCTCACCACCTCAGGCAGTGATTATTACAGCATTGATGATGTGGATCGCTACAGCGGGCTTGCCATCCGCGCTGTCTATGGCGAATATGCCAATGCCGTAGTGCTGAATAAATGCAGCGTTACTCCAGGACAGTACAGCGCAACCATCACTTCCAACTACACTGGCGACATAGGACACATCACTTCGCTGACCCTCTACTATTCCACAAGTTCTGACTTCAGCAACGCACAGCAGATTCACGGCGAACCATCGTCGTCGGGTTCAACCACTTTCGAATTGTCGTCGCTGACCTGTGCCACCGTATATTATTTTTATGTGGAGGCCGACTACAACAACGGCTCAAAGACGTTTAAGAGCGAGACGGACAACTTCACCACGCTTCCGAAATATCTTGAGGCAGAGGCCATCGACTTGGGTCTGAGCGTCAAGTGGGCTTCATGGAACATGGGCGCCTCCTCTGTAAGCGAGGCAGGAGGAATGTTCGGCTGGGGCGACGGCGACGGAAGCATCACTGAGGGCGGAAGCTGGAAAGACTCCGACTTCTTGCAGGACATCACTGCCTACAACATTGCTGGCACCCAATATGACATGCCTCACAACATTTGGGGCGGCAAGTGGCGTCTGCCTACTGCCGATGAGTGTCAAGAGCTGATTGACAAGTGTGAACTGGAATACGTTACATCTTACAACGGCTCTAATCTGAATGGCTATCTGATGAAGGCTTCCAATGGCAACTCGATATTCTTGCCTGGAAACGGATTTGTCAATTTGGACGGTCAGGACATGAAGAACAAGGCTTACTTCTGGACAAGCGAACGCACGAATGATACCAACGCCAAATATGCCAAGATAATGCAAACAAAGCAGAGCATTCTGAAAACAGAATTCATGATCCGCATGAATGTGCGTGCTGTGTGCGATTATTAGAAATTATATATTTATTTAATTTAAAACATGTTTTATATGAAGAGAATTAAGTTTTTGATTGCCGCTGCGTTGTGTTTGTTCACAACGTCGGCAATGGCTCAGACTTCTGAGCCGCAGTACGTGTTCAAGAAGCACTGGTTCTTGCAGTTGCAGGGCGGCGCTCAGCACACGCTCGGCGAGACCAAATTCAAGAACCTCATTTCACCGAATGCCCAGGTGGCTCTCGGCTACCAGTTCTCGCCGGTTATCGGTCTGCGCTTGCAGGCTAATGGTTGGCAGAGCAAGGGTGGATGGAACGGCTATGACACTGGTTTCACGGCTAAATACAAGTGGAACTATGTGGCTCCTGGCTTGGACGTGATGTTCAATCTGTCGAACCTGATCTGCGGATGGAATCCGAAGCGCGTGATGAACTGGACTGCATTCTTGGGCGGCGGTGCCAACATTGCCTTCAAGAACGACGAGGTTCAGACCATTGCCAGCGGTTTGCAGAACTTGTCGAATTATAATCTGGAGTATCTGTGGAGCGGCACCAAGGTTCGCGCTTTCGGCCGCGCCGGTCTGGCTGTTGACTTCCGTCTGAGCGACGTTGTCAGTCTCGGTCTCGAAGGAAACGCCAACATTCTCAACGACAAGTACAACTCGAAGAAGGCCGACAACCCCGACTGGTATTTCAACGCTTTGGTTGGTCTGAAGATCAATCTCGGCAAGCCTTACACCGTGATTGCTCCCGTTGTTCCCGAGCCCGAGCCCGTTGTAGAGCCTGAGCCGCAGCCCGTTGTTCAGCCCACTCCGAAACCCGTAGTAGTGGCTCCCGACACTCTGACGCGCAACGTGTTCTTCACCATCAACGTTACCACTCCGAGCGCAAAGGAGGAGCAGAAGGTGAAGGAAGTGGCCAACTTCATGAAGGCTCACCCCAAAACGAAGGTGAAGATTACCGGTTATGCTGACGCTGGCACTGGAAACGACGCCATCAACGACAAGCTGGCCGCCCAGCGTGCCGACTGTGTTGCTAAAGAGCTTCAGGAGAAGTATGGCATCGATGCCAACCGCATCACCCGCGACAGCCATGGTGCCCGCATTCAGCCGTTTGCTGAGAACGACCTGAACCGCGTATCCATCTGTATTGTTAGCGACAAGTAATTGTTCTCACACATAATATTTTGAGCCGGCAGCCCTGTTCATACGATTCAGGGTTGCCGGCTCTCTTTGTTGTCGGTCTGTGCGGTCAGACGAGTGTTACTGAGTGGTCGGTGATGGTTACAAGCCTTTGCTTGTAGAGGTCGCCGATGGCCCGCTTGAATGTCTTTTTGCTTACGGCAAACTTTTCGGCAATCTCTTCGGCCGGGCTCTTGTCGCCCAAGTCGCAGTGGCCTCCGTTTTTGCGCAGCCATTCCAGCAGTTGTGCTGAGAATTGCTCCGTCTGCTGTCGTCCGGTGGGCTGGAGCGTGATGTCGAGCTTTCCGTCGTCGCGCACTTGGTCGATATATGCCGTCAGACGGTCGCCGGTGTGTATGTGGCGGAATATCTGGTCTTTGTAAACGAGTCCGGCATACCGGTTGTCAACAATCACCTTGAATCCCAATTCCGTCTTTTGCCATACGAGAGCTTCCACCTCGTCGCCGTGCCGGTAGTCAGGCATCTCTGTGTCGAGAAATTTCTCTATCTTTGCCGATGCCATCAGTCGGTAGCTCTCCTCGTCGATGTGCACGTGTACGATATAGCTGTTGCCTATTTCCATGCGCATCTTTTGCTCTCGGAATGGGCAGAACAGGTCTTTCATCGGTCCCCATTTCAGGAATGCTCCGTATTGGTTGACCCATGCCACTTGCAGGTAGGCGAAATCGCCCACTTGTGCCAGCGGCTTTTCGGTGGTGGCCACCAGTTTTTCGTCTTCGTCGAGATATACGAGTGCGTCGATGCTGTCGCCTATCTGTGAGCCTTGCGGCACGTATCTTTTCGGCAGCAGCACTTCTTCCCCCTTGTCGTCAGCGAGATAGAGTCCGAAGTCCACCCGCTTCTTCACCGTCAGCCTGTTTATTTTTCCAAGAATCATTTTTCTTTCGCTATTGCTCGTCAGCGGTTTTTTCCTCTGTTTCCAGGAGACCATCGCGCATTTTGATGGTGCGGTCGGTGATTCTGGCCAGTTGTTCGTCGTGGGTTACGATGACGAAGGTCTGGCCGTAGCGGTCGCGCAGGTCGAAGAAG
>Ga0181612_138957_pt1 | contig 14252 bp, 7 predicted proteins | sample HoacroProtozoa21_FD_119630 | JGI IMG/M metagenome (GOLD analysis project Ga0181612, IMG submission 119630) | Hoatzin crop microbial communities from Cojedes, Venezuel. Combined Assembly of Gp0051906, Gp0051904, Gp0051908 | reverse complement strand
TTCCCTGTAATTACTGACCTGGGAGGGAAGTGCAAAATGTTCAGACTTCGCTTTCCATTTCCCCACTTACTGATTTCTGCATGATCTTCTCATCCCAAGGCAGCGCTTTAGAAAATATCCATAGAATTAGATAGGCTTTATGTGTACAGTCAGTGTCATGGGCCCTTATTATTCAAAGTATTTTGCATGTGTTTAATCACTTCTTTCCAGCACAGCGCAGAAGTACAGTTAAGCAAATATAAGGGTTTAAGCACGTACTTGTGCTTTAAGCGTTTGCCAGATTTGAGCCTTGCTGACTTGCTGTGTATGTGCTGCACCAAATGTTTGCAAAAGTATCTGAGCTTTAAAAGGGAGAAAAAGACGAGTCCATATTGTAAAAGATTAATCTTCCTTGAATGGATATAAACTGTTTGACTCTAAGAAAATTAAATAATTGCTAAAGAGAATAAAATGTTTTTCCTCTTGTCACAGTTGTGCTACACATAAGGTCCCATTCTGTATTTCTAGCCTAGATTTATGAAAAGATCCATGTCAAATAAATTGTATTACCACCTGCTGTTTCCCAAGTATTGTTCCTAGCAGCCAGGACAGACTAAATCTTTGCAACTTCTAATCAATAAATAACATGTTCTGCTTGAGCCATTATCTAGCAAGATCTTGATGTAATAAATTTGGATGAGTTATGACACCTGTCACCTTAGTGGTAGCTAAATCAGTACCATTCATTGTATAAGTTACGGAAAAGGATGCTGTCCTGTCTTCACAAATGTTAAATCCCACGTTCTGTAGGGTTCACCTAACATAACCTTTTGGGTAACAAGCAGTGTAACTTCTGTTAGCATATATGGAGCCACAGTTATCTTAAAAGTCGTCAGTTAACCAAATTTATAAGATCTGGCTTAACAACTGAAAAAGCTGATTCTACCTTTTCTCACGTCTAAAACTTGCAATGACAGTTTCTTTTGATTTTTATTTGTGAACAGATTGCTGCAAACTTCCAGAAAGTTTGCAATGCTTTCACAGTTTTTATAAATTTGTCCCTGCATCCTGTAGGTGGGTAACTAGTCCATGGTCTGAGTGCTCTGCATCTTGTGGCAGTGGACTTCGCTATCGACAAATAACTTGTCAGCAAGTAAAAGCCAATGGCAGTGTGCTGACACTGCTGCCAGGTGCTTGTATACACGGAGATCGGCCTGTGGGAAGAAAACCCTGCGTGGGTCATTTGTGTGCCATGGGGACAATACAGACAAAAGGACAGGTAAGTCACAGAGTTTGTCTGCAAAGTGTATCAGTGTCATCATATCATTGGCTGAACATCTTTTGCACAAAGGAAGAGCTATGTGGCACTAGCTGTAATTACCTTTCAGACCAGTGAATCACAAATCCTGGTTTTTTTTCATTTCGTGATGTCTGAGCTACTTTTACTTGTTGACACTGTGATCTGAAACCTGAGTATTAGTTTCAATATATTTTAGAAGCTAATCCATTACCATGTATTCTCTTTTTTAAGCTAGTATATTACTTTTATTGCAGTCTTATAAGAATATGGTTTGCATAGCTGTACCTGTGAAGTCCCCTAAGAAAGATATATGCGTGTGCTTCAAAAGCAGTTGTTTAATACACAGAACTCTGCTTTCTTATGTTTTCTACATTTCTTCATTTGTACAGTAAACTTGTGTTCATTTTGATATTATGCTGATAATTATTAACAGAGTATTTACTATTCAATGAGTAAATTAATGAATTAAGATAACTACTGTTGCTGCATTTCTGATACAGGTATGAGCAAGGCAAGTTTGTGATTGTCAGAGCTACAGAAAGAATATTGTAGCACTAGAGATGTGAAATGATGAGAGCATGGATTTAGCTTTATGAATAGGTAGGAAAGTCAGTGTCTCAGGAAAATGGCACACAGAGAATCCAAAATACCTAGGCGTTATCTGAACTGAGGTATGATAGGTTCGAAGAAGGAGAAATACAAATCAAGAACCATGGCTGGGTTGTGTAACTGGTTAACTGCCTGGAAGGGTGATTCTGTTATTATTAACTTGGTTGTTTCTTTTTCTTTCCCCTCGTCCTTTTCTCTCACTTTCTAGTGTTCTGGTCGCTGTGTAGGCCGCCCTGTAGATTTACAGCATCATCACTTTATATGTCAACTTCGTAATGGATCTTTGGTGCCAAACTCTTCCTGTGATGAAAGAAAGAGGTATACAGTTTGAAGCAGTACAAGTTAGATTATTTAGATGATCAAATTGAAGATACAAGATTGTCAATGCAGTATAGATACGAAAATTCTTATGTATCAAATACAAGGAAAGGAGGTAGTGACCGTCATCCCTTTGTATACACTGGATGAATTCAGGAACCCAAGGAGAGTAACGGACTTGATTGGTGTCCTCCACTATGCTAACAGCAACGCTGGAAATAGCGTGAGAGAATCTTGATTGCCAAAGAGAAAGTAGAAATTGGAGTGATCTGCCATAGCTATTTCATTACTGCTGAACTAGGTCTCTTCTGATATTACCTTTTATTCTGGTCTACTACTGCCCAGATTTTATATAATAAGAGTTTTCCTGGGCCTTATTTTGTGGACCCTGTAAATTGGTTTACTAGTTTATAATTACTGAAATAAGGTGTACTTCTCTACATAAATAGATCTGATTCTGCCCCTTATTATGTACTGTTGAGGTATGTAAAAACTGAATGATGCAGAAAGTGTGACTTCTTACTTCAAGGCACACATTATTTGTAAGGACTCTGTTAATGTGTTTTGCTGTCTTTAAACAACTGCTTTGGATATGAAAAGTACAGGCTTTACACCTCCACAGAATCTTAATCAGCAGATTTGCTTGGGGCTGTGCTATAGCACATGGATGGATGGCAGTCTCTATAAAACACCACCATCTCAAAAAGGCTGAATTAAGACAAGTTAAAACTGAACGTGAGGGTTTAGGGGCACAAAACTTTGTTCCAGATCAAATGCATAGGTAGGGCAATGAAGAACAGGGAATAAATGGGTAACAAGTAAATACATGGGAAATGTTATTGTGTTTCTAGATTACTGAACCCAGCTTGTCGTGTTTCTTGCTATAAGGTGCTTCTGAATTGTGAGCATTTTAAAGCATTTTTGCTGCACACACAATGAAATTTTTGCTCCACTGAAGTACATGGTGAAACTTCCTTTTACTACTTAAGAGCCAGGATTTCACTTTAGCAGCTTCAAATGTTCGAGGAGGTTCAGTGTTAGCATAGAAATATCACCTGTGTTCAGGAAAGAGATTATGGATGAAGCACTTGCAGCATCCGGTATGCAACATTTCAGGGTCAGTTAAGTTTTCCTAATGGTAAAACATTTTTTCTATTTGAGGATTAAGTAATTGTTTTAAAGAATCAGGGCCTTGTCTTTTGTTTCCTCATGAGTCAGGCACGATGAATGGGCACAAAATGAAATACGTGAAATTAAACTTAAACATGAGGAAATTTTTTTACTGTGAGAGTGCTCAAACACTGGAACAGGTTACCCAGAAAGGTTGTGGAGTCTCCATCCTTGGATATTAAAAGAAAAATGGAGATGATCTGGAGCAATCTGGTCTAGTTTACTGTGCTATGGGCAGGGGGCGTGGACTAAGCAGTCTCCAGAAGTCCCTTCCAACATTGGTTCTATCATTCTGTGAGTAATGGTTTAGCACGAAAGTAAACTTTTAACCGCCATTTATTTTCCTCCACAGATCTCCTGTCAGAAGAAACTGTTCTTCAGAGACATGTGATGTCTACTGGTGGACAGGCCCTTGGAGGCCTTGCAGTGTGGACTGTGGGAGTGGATTTCAGTCCAGACAAGTGTACTGTGTACACAGAAAGAACAACAAACCTGTGGCTGATCAGTATTGCGGATGGAGGAAGAGACCAGTGTCCTGGCAGTACTGCAATGTCACATCCTGTGGCAGTATGTAAATGTTTAATCTGTGAGCATAGTAATAGTTTGTAGCAGTTATATTAGAAAGTGACTCACAGTTGTACGCTAACGATTCTACAAGCATTTGATTGTACATCAAGGGTAAAACAATCCTCCCTAAAGAGCACTTCATAATCCCCGGGTTATTTTTCTCTGAGTAGGCCAGTTTGATGTTAAAGCCTCAAAGGCACTTTGAGAAACAGGATATTTAGGAAGTTGCTTAATGCAAACCTTCCTACACGATTCTGCCAGTTGTGACTCAAAAGTCTCTGAGTAAGCTGTTAGGTTAGTGTAAGATGGGGCAAGTTTTCTGAAACAGACCATAGGTAAATGGATGCAGTGAGATCACACCTCTAATTTGTGACCTATTTCAGCTTTGAGTCCACTGTTGCCAGAAATGAAATGTAAAATAAGTACAAAGCTACCAGGAGAATCCATCAGTTGTTTACAATTACAATGATAAGTTCTCCTATTTATCTTCTGTCCATTATAAAGCCTTTTAATGTTTAAATATATTTTTCAGAAGGCGAATGCAAGGATACAGCTCACTACTGTACATTTGTAAAGCAACTAAAGTTATGCTTGATAGACATCTACAAACAAAGATGTCAATCATGTCAAGAAATATAACTCTTCTGTGGAAGGTTCATGATGCTGCAGTGAAGAGATAAGAAGAGAGGTTCATTAAAATAGCCTGCTCAAAGTATATACTTGTAAATAAGACATTAGTCATAACCATTAAATGGAAACATGGGGCTAATGAAAAAACAGTATTGCAGATTGATATGCTGGACAGGGTATTTTTTCTGGGATCTTTTATTATCCACACTTTGCAATGGAACCTTTAATTTTTTAAGCATTTTCGTGTCTGGATAAGGAAGATATCATGGCATATCATCTGTAACACTTTACAGGACATCACACTATAATTTTATCAGGGGAAAAGGCGTTATCAAAAGCACCAGGTAGTGCTTACTGTCCTTAAACTACAAGAAAAACAAAGTCACAAAGTCCTTTGAAGAATTTTGGAATGCAGCAACAATTGACCCCTAGGTTTTGTTTTTATTCTTTTATCAAATTTAACACAACTTTTACATTTATAGAAGCTGTGGTTTGTAGCTCTAAAATTTTTGGTGGCAATTTCATTTTCATAAACAGCTTGAGCTTAAGGGGGTTGCTCTTACAGGATATGTTTTACTGATATTAACTGTCAGATGGATACACAGAAGTACACTCAATTCTTCGTGCTTGTATTTATGTGTATGCAGTAAAAGACATTGTAGATGCTAGTACAATTTTCAAATCAACAACAGATCTGTTTTGAATAAATGAGGTGTCATTCTCCATTGTTTCTATTCTTCTGCTCCAGTCACTGAAGTACAATCAAAGTTCTGGCATGATTACAGTTTTCTACTGATTTTAAATTAGACACAAGGCTTCCTTGTCAGAGCTGTGAATGAAATATTTGCGAGCCGTGTTCTCTTGCACATTCAGTCAAATGGGGAGCCAACAACTGGCCAAACATGGCTGTAGGATTTTCTGTCTTGAACAAACATTCCTCCCCCCCATTAATGGGGAGAAATGTCCAAGGAAGAATTATTAATTATGAAGGTAGACAAGTGCAAGAAATCTATTCTGAGCAGTTGTCCATCAAGATGACTTTTCATCATGACCATTAACCATCTGAGTCTTTTGTACATTGATAAATTCTGATTACGATAATCCCGAGTAAATTATTTTCCATACTGCTGAGTATGTCTCATTAGGGCTATAAGCAGAGAACCCCACAGGAAGCAGCAGATAGGTATTTCTTTTCTTTTGTAGTTTCCAAACTACTGCACACGTTGGAGGCCCGAGTGCTTGTATTGACTTGGATCTTGTGTTACATTACTGAACTACATGACATGCTAATTAGTGGGTATGCTGTTAGAAGAGTTTTAGAAACAGCACTCCTGCGCAATGGGTTTGCATCACTGAAAATTAGATTAGCACTACTGTATAGAAAATGTTTAGTGTGGACTATTGTGTCTAAGGCTGACTGCAAGGAAAGGATATTCCTGATCATTACCTTTTTAATCAGCAATGGGTCTTTGTTTAAGCAGTTTTTTAAATTAAAAGAAAACATTTGTAAGATACTTTTGTAGATATTTATTTTCTGGTTTCAAAGTGCAATATTTTGTTTTGTACAGTGTTTAATAAAGATTTTTGGACATATATTTTTTCTTATTACCAAAATTTCTTATTCATGTTTTTCCTTTATATTTAAAGTTTTCAAATGTTAACATATAGCATTTTTTGTTGCTTTAATTTTGTCTTTAGTTAAATATGCATGCTATACAGAAGCAGCACTGTAAATGTTTGTTATTGCAATTGGCATGACATTCCTCTGTAGATTATTTTATTGCTTCTCCAGTAACTGAAGATGTCTAATATTTAGCTTTCTTTAACGTAGTTTTGATACTTCTGAAATAAAGTCTAGTTTGATTATTCAACACTGTGATTACCCAGAGATTGTTTATTACTGTGATTTTCATGGTAGCTATGCTTTCATTCCAAGTGTTATTTTATCAACCTACTATGCCTATGGTTCTTGGATTTTTTCAAAGCTAAGATTAGTTCTTAATTTTGACAGTTTATCAGACAGATTCTCAGCTTCATTACAGTCTCCTTTGCACTGCTATTAAGAGGCAAAATCGATGTAACCTGACTGAAAAAGCGGGGAAGATAATTTGCCAAAATCCAAATACATCAGCTCTGACTCACGGAAATCTAGAATCAGGATTCTGTGAAAAAGTGGAATCAAGTTACATTTCTTTGCCAGGCCTTCATGTACTGCACCAAGCAGAGTCCATTTAGACCCAACAGAACAGCTCTATGTTTTATATTTAGTGGGTGATGGCAACAGCTACGTGAAAAAAACTTGTTTCAGAATATTCGGTGTGTTTAATAGTCTAAAAAGGAGAGTCTCATAAATAATATGAACAAGAAAAGCCTTAAAAATTTTTATTGAATTGAAAATAAACGTCTAGCAATGAAATGGTGGTGTTCCAGAGTAATCCTAGATGGTAACGTTGGCAAAGATGCATGGGTCTATTCAATTTTCCTTTTGTGTCAGGAATGGATTCTTTCTGTGCAGTCTTTAGAAAAAAAAGAAAGATTCTGTACAGCAGTTCTGCGGAGCATGCTGCATAGCATATTCCACATAAAGCACTTTTAGAATATCAGTTGAATCCATAAGTAACTTGTCCGCTTTTACATCTTGGTTTAGCATGACATCATAAAATGCTTTTTTAACAGCTGTTATTTTGAGAAATATTAGTTTTCCAGCCTGCTGTTCATTTTGTCTGCATTTCAGTAATATGTTGCTTATGAAAAAGCTGACCTCAAGTATTGAATACTGTCTGAAGGTTTATAATATCATTTGATGCTTATCCTGGAAGCACAATCAGTAGGGTGTGGCTCTTTCAACTGTAATGTAATAAAGGCTTCTCTCTTTCACTATTAAACTTAGGGGAAAACATTAAGGACAAAAGGAAAGTGAATATGCCCCCTCCACCCTAAAAACGTCTTCAAACACATCTGCAGCGGAACTGTTAAATGTGTCTGAATATGCCCTCCACTTCCTCTCAAAAATTTTTGTACTGTGCTGGTAGGTGGCAGCAAATGACTTTCCAGACCTTAGGGGGTGGGGTGGGGTGGGAAGTGACTTAAGAACTAAAAAAACAGCTGTGAAAATTACAAGAAGCATCTGGGCTCACTCAGACCCAGAGGAGAAGCCGTTTTCAGCAGAACATGCAGGCACATGTAACTTCATAGATGCAGACTGCATTTCTCAAGGAGTTTTCTTCCTCCCTAGAAAAGAGAGCTGGAGGATGCTAGCAGCTTCTGTAAACTTCTCATGAGGTACCAAGATTGTGCAGAGGATATGGACTTGGGCAGGTGTAACTGTGTGAAGTTTTGACTTTGTTTCCTCGGTTATGGCCAGACAGAGAATGACTCAAGTTTCATAGAGAAGGGTGTTTGTAGTTTGTTTTCTTCTGTGGCACAGAAGGATGACAATGAATTGGACTTTTCCCTGTCCTGCTTTTAGGGTATCACAACTTTACATTGTCTTTGTTCATGCCCGATTCAAAACATGTCTTTACCAACTGGCGACACGAATAATCTTCAGAGAGAAAAGTTTAATTGAATTGTTGTTTCATTAACAGAGCAAGTCAGATTACAAAAACACAGTACAAAGACAAAAATTACCTAAAAGTAACTGATGCTTTAATAATGTCTGGAGCTCTCTCGTACAATGCTTTTATGCACAGCTAATATGCTCAGTTCAGCTTTCTTCCTTGAGTATGATCCAGTTCCTGCTTTCAGCGTGTTTCTGTCATTGATCTTAGTCCTTTTATTAGTGATTTGGTTTATGAAGTATGAGCACGTGATTCTTCAGAATCCAAATGACTGCCTTATGCCAATGCATAAAAGATATGCAATATGGAGAAAAATCATACTGCAGTACTGTGACAGAACACGATAATCCTGCTAATCATAGAACTATTTATTGGGACTTGCTTAAATCATGAACATAATAGGACTGAAATCAGTTCGTCTAGATTTTGGGAAATCAGGTAAAGATACATGAAAATACTTAGTATCTCATATGAAGCATAATAATTGCATGTGTAATTTCTATAAAAATTTTGTTTTCTGTGTATTTTTAACAAGTAATTCTTTGAAGAGCAGACAGACTGAAGCCAGGCTGTCTAATGGTTTCTGCATCTTTGCGGATATTTGGTTTTTTAACTGAGTGTTTATTTTCTGTTATCTCTACATACACCTTTACAGCTTTCTGCCTTTTTCCCCTTCAGACTGCCTCTGCAGTGAACTTTGGCAGTGATAACAGGCTGTTTAGCTTTAAAAATCAGATAGCAGGACCCCAGTGGATGGATATTAACTTTTTGAGCCTCATTCTTTCTGCTTCCTCACCATCTACCTCAGAAACTTGAAAAACAATCACCTGTGAAATATCTTTCTGAAATTTGATTGAATTTGTACAGTTTTGATTTAAAAATTACTCGGGCAGGGAGGACACACATTTAGTGTGTCAGTGTGTCCAAAGCTTTGCATCAGCTTTGTTTCCTTCGAAGTAAGGCTGAAAAAGCGCTATCAGGGAAATTTGGAAACAGAGTCTAATGACCTGCTTTTCATGTCTGGGCGATTTCAAGTATGCGTAGAGAAAAAGAACAAGGGTACTTCTTGTTAATTGCTATCAGAAATTACAGTGTGACCTTTATGCTCTCCTCAGAACTGAATGAAGGAAAAGTAATGATGACTAAAGCTAAAACTGGGTTTTAGCCTAGGTATCTTGGGATGCTATCTTACGATTTGGGCAGAAAAATGTAAAGAAAAATTCTTCTTATCAGATTTACTCAAATTATTGATGAAAAACTGGACCAATGAGCTAATTATTTAGATCATGATAGCATTATTTGCTCACTATGAAAAAAGGTTACGATCAACAGATACTTGCTATTTCACAAATACAATCATTTGATCTGCAGAGAATATGAAAGAATTAAATGTACAATACATATGCTTGAGATGGAGCATAATGAAATCTAGGGACTCAAGGAAAGTAGAATGCATGATCAAAAAAAGAACAGAAGCCCTATAAGATGCATCATTCCTACAAAAACTGGCAAGTCTTGTAATAAAGTTACAGTTTTGCTTTGATTTTCTTCAAGCTATTAGTTTAAATGCTTTTAAATTCAGAATTTGCATTATTTAATTTGCTTTCAGTGTTATTTAAACAAAAAATGAATAAGTAGGATTCCAGTTATTTCACCAGGCTCCTTGAAATATTGCATTTAAGTATTATGACACAATGGCTATTTCCTTTGGAATGGGATTACTATTTGACTCGGAAAACTCTGGAGCAAGCTGTTGGAAGAATTTGTGACCATGAGAATCTGTGTTTACATAGATATAACCTGGAGGAGATGGATAATTTGCTGGACAGATCTCTTGTTTCTTTGGAGTATATTCTGTGCGATACATAGTTTCATCTTGAAAAGGAGCTGAATTAGGAACTATCGCACTTACAGGTTTGAAACCTTGAGCTGGAATGATCTGATGTGGTACATAATGAGATTTGAATGTAGTTAAATCAAAAAATTTGCCCATGGGTTTGGGAATTTCCTGTTGCTTCTTAGTAATCTCTTGCCGACAGCTGCCCCAAGCTTTAAAGTCTTCCTTGGTAGTAGTATTCCCTTGAAAAGGGGCATTGGTTCTTCTTCTGTTAGAAACCGGTTTTATGGGGACAGCAGGAGAAATCTCATGCTTAACATAATGAAGATGGCTTGTGGAGTTAAAATCCATGTCGCCTGGGGGTGGAACATACTCTTTTGTTTTGCGGGCCTCAGGCAAGGAGACCAACCACGGCTGAAAACGATCCTGGAATTCAGTGGTTCCATTAAAACGAACATTGGATGCAACTTTTGCATTTTCAGGCTTGCAGCTTTTTGCAAGTTGCCCAGGTAGCCCTTTAAAATCATTCCGGTGGGTTGTGAGATCTTCGAAGGGTTGGTTGCTTGGCTTGTACTCTTCTTTCGATCTTACAAATTTTGGTTCCAGTTGATGAGCAATGTAAGAAGTGCGATGGCTAGTAGTACTATCGAAAGGCATATCTGAAAGCTTGGCTACACAAGGAGGTTTAAAACTTTGTCGGGGATTTAGTTCCCTAGGAACAAAGTCATCTTGAAATGTAGTAGAATTTCCAAACTTCACTGCAGGTGGGTGGTATATATGCTCCACCTTACTAGTTTCCCTTCTTTGGACTTCCCACGACCTATAGTCATCTTTAAGGCAAAAACCAAAACTTTACCATACAAGGGTTATTACTAAAGACCATTCCTTTAAAATTAAGCCAAATTTTTCTGGTATTAAATCTTGTGAACCAAAGAAAATGGATGTAAGCGGGCATGATAATGTTATCTGCATGTTTGTGATATGACAAAACTATCTTCTATTATCGGTGTGATAAAAACAGACAAAAAAATGTACGTGATGCCTTATTTTGACTATTTGCTTAAGGAAAAAGAAAATGTTGCATGTACATATCTATTGTGTGTTCTATACAGAAAATAGCCATATACAGGTTTTATATACAGTATCTTACATTTTACTTAGAAGTTAATGCAAATATAGAAGACTGAAAGGAACCATATAGGTCAATGGGTCATGTTCACTACTGATTGGGAGAATTCTCTCTCATAATTTCTATATCAACATTGCATTGTCTTAAAGCTTGTTGGGATTTTTTTCTTTGAATCTGAGTTTTTTACTAACAGACTGTTCTGCTATAGTTACAAAACTTACTGTCCAGTCTAAACTTCTTCACAACCAGTTGAAATCAATTTGTTGCCTTGCAATCACTGTACTTACTTCAGCTTCAGTGTTTTTTGACTCCTTGATCCTTACTCCCTGCTGAACTGCTAACATACATTTTAAATGAAGCAGTTGCATGCTGTCTTAGTTGTATGCTGAGACTAGGCTAAATTATTCATTATTTGCTAGCTTATTACTTATGTGTAGGCCAAAGAGGAATATTTAAGTTGCCTCATAAATTATTTACAATTAATAAAGTCTGTTTATCAGAACGTATTTATATAAATGTATTTCTATCTAACGTACGCTGAAGCTTAAAGAAGCTAGTGAAATACAACTCTGGGTTTTTTTTGTGGCAAAACAGATAATTACTAGGATGATATGCAAGCTATACAGTACACAAGAAAGAAATCTAAAAGCAACTTTTGACCTGCTCTGTGTAAAAATGAGTTACATGAGCTAAAACTATCTCAAAGATATATTGGCACTTTAATTACAACCAGCCTTTGCCTGAGATAGCTTATGCATGCATATGTTAGAATTTCTCCCCTTCGTGCCAAGAAAACCTCAGAAAAGGCTTTTTGTTTAGAACCAATAAATGTCACCTCTAAACAATTGGAGTGCTGAACATCTTAAGGCATTATCACCTGCTTTCTATTATGTCTTACTCTGGCCTAAACTAAGAAATCCAGTTTCTAATATTGATAATTCAGAATACTACCTTCATCCTGGTTATTCCTCTTTCTAAGGGCGGCATATATTATTACCTTGATAGGTTGGTATGGTATCCAGTTTTCCTCCTATAGTGTGTTTTCTCTCTAGAGGTCTTACTAATGTCACTGGCTGTATTTTATGAGCATTATAATCTTTCTGGTATGTGGTTCCCAGGTCTATCTCTCCTGTGTTTGGTTTATGTTCTTCCTGTATCCGAAAAGGCCGCTTCACAATATCATATGGTAAGTAATCAGATCTGAATTAGGAAAAAAGGAAACACTAGTTTAAAAACTTTTTTCTGATAGAGTCACTTTTGTCATTTTTACATTATATGGAAAAACAATGACTAATAAGATTTACTCTGAAAAATCAATCTGATGCTGTATGTTAGAGGGATAGCAAGGAGGACAGAAAACAATAGTACATAAATCTAGGGTGTCTGATGCATGATATAGCCTTGATTCAAAGGTAGATGGTGAAGCAACTTTTTCAATGCTCTAAGTCTCATTCCTCATTTAAAAATATTCTATAGAATATCTGAAAGGAGACTAGAAAATGTTGCTGTAATTTTATAAAGAAATGATCCAGAAAGCAGACAATCAAACTACTACAGGTGGCAGCATTTACTAATTGCATGAGGAGAATGGAATATAATCAGAAACAGCATTTCACTGTTTTTATATGGGCACGTTATGTTAAAAGGGTGTATATTACACATGTAGGTGTTTAAACAGTACATGCAATACAGAACCAGTCTTGCAGAATGGTATTTGGCCTTTCTAGGTACGTCCCGTTTGGTTTTCTTATAAACAAATTAAGAAGTTTCACTTGTTGCCCCTATAGCTTAAAAGAAAAACAGTAATAGAAAAAGTAAAGGTTTATGCTCCTGCTACATTATTAATAATGAGTGATGTCTTTTTCTAACTCTTTGAAAGATGGTCTTTAATTTTGTAAGCGTAACATCAGAGTCTGTGCACTAACAGACCTACTGAACTCCTTTAGAGTTGGCTTTCTTCTAACTCCTCATAATTTAGAACTGTCTGAATAAAAGAAATATCCCTGTTCCTTTTTCTTAAGGTTTCATTTTCTCACTATCTCAGATTCCACAGATGTATTACAGAAAGTTCTCCAGCTTGGCAGCTTTTTCAGGCTCAATGATACCTAGATTTCCGAAACAGGCTGAAAACAAGGACAAAAATTTTAGATTATTTTTACAGGTTAAAGGATGCTGTAAAGAATGCAAATCTTTTTGTATGTGTGCTTCACTATTTTTTATGACCTTTTTGTGGTAATTGTATTTCTACACTCAACATATATACTTTTAAATATGCTAAAAGTGTAAAGGATGCAATGATTGCATTTTGAAAATGATTGCAATACATTGTTCAGTTCCCCCCCCTTAAAAGGCAAAGTATGAGAAACTTTATAGAGTAATTGTAAAACACATTGCTTCAAAATGTTTACTTAAATGTTGTAATTCCTTCCATTTTCCCACGATGCACTTGGTACTCTTGTTTCGGCTTAAGGCTCCGGGGAGGAGAGATGTTGCTATACTTGGGATACTTTTCCACATACTCTGTTGTGAGGCACGGCTGTTGTCCATTATCATAAATTCTTGTGGGTTTCTGAGGGCAGCGATGGCGCCTGGGTAAAGCACATCAGGAGATCATTTTGAATAGTTTCATTTAAGGGGGAAAACCCATGCTCTATCTACTGGGAGTGAATAACAAATGGGGAAGATCAAACAATGTTGATAGCTTGTGTTTAAAATCCTTTCTGAGTGATAGAAACACAAAATATTGTGCTGATGGCATAGGTCCCAGAGCACGGTATACTAATACGGTAATAAACAGTATCAGTATGCGAATTAGTCCTTAGTTCAGAATACAAAGGACGGATGGAGTTGATCTCAGTTCTCTGATGCTACCACCAAGATGCGCTTTTCTCTCTTTTTTTAAACTTTAATGATATTACTAGTCTTATTTGCGAGAATAACTATGCTTCATTTCTCCTCTCATATTGTCTCTTTTTTACTGTTTTCCCCCATAACTTGTTCTTTTATTTTTGTGCATGTGCTCACCTATTTTCACAGCAACTCTTGATTAACCCTTTTTGACTAAAATTTTAGTGGTGTGAAATCTCACGTGCACTTCTTGTGCTCTGCGGGCTGTTTCTGACTTTTCAACTCTTCCCCCCCCCCCCCCTCACA
>Ga0181612_130829_pt1 | contig 14252 bp, 6 predicted proteins | sample HoacroProtozoa21_FD_119630 | JGI IMG/M metagenome (GOLD analysis project Ga0181612, IMG submission 119630) | Hoatzin crop microbial communities from Cojedes, Venezuel. Combined Assembly of Gp0051906, Gp0051904, Gp0051908 | reverse complement strand
GAAGCACCTCTCCTGTGAGGACAGGCTTCTCCTGGGCTGTTCAGCCTGGAGAATAGAAGGCTGGGGTCAGACCTTATTGCAGCCTTTCGGTAGATAAAGGGGCCTGTAGGAAAGATGGGGACAATCTTTTTAGCAAGACCTGTTGTGACAGGACAAGGAGTAATGGCTTTAAACTAAGGGAGGGTAGATTTAGACTGGACATAAGGAAGAAATTATTTACAGTGAGGGTGGTGAAACACAGGAACAGATTGTCCAGAGAGGCAGTGGAGGCCCTGTCCCTGGAAACATTCAAAGCCAGGTTGGACGGGGCTCCGAGCAACCTGGTCTAGTTGAACATATCCCTGCTCACTGCAGGGGGGCTGGGCTAGATGACATCTAAAGGCCCCTTCCAACTCAAAGCATTTTATGATTCTATGATTCTATGATTCTGAGTTTGCATTACATTCTGGTCTGCAGACTTTCTGTTCCTTTCAATACACCGTAGTTGCTTGGAATGATTAGTAAAACAAACTCTGACCAGAAATAAAAGATCTACAGGACTAAAGGCTGCATACTTCTGTAAAAATTAGTTGCTCCCCATAAAAACCTCAAAATGCAAATTGCAGTTTTCACACTTAATATTATTGCCCAAAAGAATCCAAAGCGGAATTAACATCACAAATGTAAATTTGCTTCAGTTTGTTGTTTTTTTTATTGTATTCTCAATTTGTTTCTTGTGTCTACATTTTTCTTGGCTTTCTTTTGGGAATACAGAAAATTTGCTTCATTAGACTGCATTAGATTTTAGCTTTTTTTCCTTCTCTTTTATCTAGTTTCATAACTTTATCAAAAAAGGGCAAAAGAAAAGAAAAAATAAACCAATGGAACTATAATTCAGGTCCTCTCCTTGGTCATTCTGTCGGTGTATGTGCTCAAAGTATGAGCACAAAATAATACAAGATTTTGAAGTTCAAAAAAAGTTTCTTACATAAAATTGAAATAATTTTAAAAATACAAATATTTAAATTTATTTTTTAAATTTGATATTTTAAATCCAGCATTTTCCACCCAGATGAAAAAAAAAAATTCTTCAGTAATCTTCTTGGATTCCAAACATTCAATCTGTGTTAGAAGAAAATAATTGTCATGTAATCCTTCCTGTATGGTATAATCCTTCTTATATGAATACCGCTTTTTTCTGCCTAAATTAGAGTGTGTTCAAGGAAGCTAAAGACATCTCAACGTGATAAAAAGACTTAAAGTATTGCAAAGCTATATAGACACCCTTTCTTGTTACATACTTAATTATCTTTTATTGTTTTTAAAAAAAGTTTAATTTATATATATATTCAGGGTTTAGTAACTGCATGTTGTAGTCTGGATCAAGTGAATAACATTTGCATAGTATCTTTGCAAAACGAAAGAAGTGGATAATGGTTCATTTTTCCTTAGGCACTAATTGGTGCCTAGAATCAATAACTTAGCATATTTGTAGGGGGTGATAGGTTTTTTTTTCTCCATGTTTTTTTATCCTTCTGGAATTATCGGTATAGTTCATGACAGCTTTCTGAAGAAGCATTTTTCCTATGTCAAAGAAATTTTATAGGTATCAGACCACATATGAAGACTAGTGTTTTCTTGAGTGTGAGGAACATGTGAATGTGTGTAGGTATTTTAGGATTTTTTTCCACATCTTATTTCACTATCTAGTATTTGAAAGGCTTCAGATTAATTGATTTTTTTGATAGCCTGACCAACTCTTAAAATAAGGCTGCTAAGCCAAATGTTTCATTTTTCAACATCTGCATTTAGGCCTTTAGAATCGGGAAAAATAATTTATTTTTCTATTTGGTCTGTTAAACTATATTCTCAGTGATAATGATATAGCACAGGTATTACTTTTCTCTGACGTATAAGAAAGCTATCTATATATGTTTTAATAAATTTTGAGACAAATTATAGGTGAACAAATTGAGCTTCAGGTGTATTTGTAATTCTCAAAGCTCCTGAAATGGCACAAAGTGAGGAAAGCTAACAGTCCTCATTATTAAGTCAGGCTTTGTTACATTAAATTTTCTCAGGTAATTAGCAGCAGTTTTATAAATAACATAAGGGAAAGAGTTTCTACAAAGAGTCCAAAGGGTATACTCCCTGCTGTCTTAAAATTACTCTGGAGAACTTACTACTTGGTGGACTTTCTATTTTTTTAAATCTCATTTGATGTCTGATTTTTTTGTTCAGTTCCCTTATGCTGTTTTAGGTTATTCTCCTCAGAAAGCAAGTTTTGATCAATTTAATTATGAATTCATTTGTAAACATACAGCAAAATAGTTTACTGTTAGATTTTTCAGTTATGCTCTTTGAAAAAGTACCGTTACTGTTCACTTTTTTTCCTTCTTGCCAGGAAGTATGGTGTCTTTAAAATGTATTTATTACAGTCCAATTATGGCAGGCTTCGGAACAATGATACTCCCTCTTCATCATAAAATACCCTCTTTAGTTTATTTTTTCCCACATGAGCACGCTGCTGAACCTGCATTCTCTCTTTACACACTACAATCTCATCATCTCAGAAACAAATGTGTAAATTTGCAATATAAATAAGAAATTAATAGAAGCAGGAAAGGAAAACAAATTACTATGTTCTGAGCAATTTTAGATTATCAAATCCCAGTGAAGATTAGATGAATCTCCTCTCTTCCCACTTGCAAAAATACCTCTCATTCTTTTTAGTAAAGCTGGGAATAACTGCTGTTATTTTTCATTATTCCTATCTCGTAACTAGAATAAAAGTAGCACAATGTCATATAATTGACAAAGTGTCTGAGGCCTATGCAGTTGCTCATAAAGATTATACAGCCCACTGCAAATGTTTCATTACATAAATTTATTTTTTTTCCTATCAAGAAAAAAACTGGCTAGAAAGCTCATGGACAATATTGAAAATACTAGGTTAGGTGAAACAGTAGTAAAAAGAAATAGAGTAGAACAGTGATAAAAATATTTCAAACAATTCACTGAAGGCCTGTATGAAGTTTGAACCTCCTTTATAAATCCAGGGAACAATCCTTTTCTGAATTTATAAGAATCTGAAATGAAGACTTTTTTAGTTTCCTTAATTGGAATGTAGTTGTTTATTTTTAATGAAGATTTCCTTGACCTACATTATTCTGAGGAAGTAGAAGAAATTTTATTTTAATAATTCTTGAAGATGTGGGCTCAGAAATGCCGGAAGAAGATCAGGTATTCATTGACTGGTTACTTGGGAAGGAATAAAGAGATGAGAACAGAGAATCCAGCTGATGATTGTTGTTTCTTCCTATGCGGTTAAGCAGTCTTACCTCTCAGTGTCTTCAGTCGGTGTCAAGAATATTCTGCGTTTTTTAATGCCCAGTTCATCAACTGGAAAGCATGAAAACATTCTTCCTTTGTCTTTTGCTCTACACACGTGTTAAAAATTAAACTCCATCACTTCTGTATTGTCATTAAAATACATTTTTACCAGTACTTGAGCTTTTGGCAGATAACAAATTATATAATATCAAACCCATATCAAATCTTCAAGCATTTTTTAAGATGTATTAAAGGAAGATGGAGCACAGCTTTCTGAAACAATGATACTGTGTCAGCCATAGAAACATGTGGAAAACATTTATACTGATACAAGCTTAACCTTCACAGAACAAAGTCTCCAGATAACACATTACAATAAATAAGGAAGAAGGCTAAATTGCAATTCGGTCTTCTTGTATAAAAATTGAACTTTTCCTAGTTACAGTATTCAACTTAATTGAAGTATCGTTGAAGAATTCTTTTCAGAAGGGAGCTGTTATCCCTATGAAATGAAAATATTTATGAGGAACAGCTTGACAACTGAATAGTTCCTTCCTTTGTGATGATAATTATTCTTATAAAGAAGCCACAAATAGCAAAGGGCTGTATCCAGTTTCAGGCAGAAAACATGTCAAACATGACTTTCAGATGGGCAAACATTTTTCATCCAATCTGCTAAAACCATATATTTTCATTGTAAAGATCATTACCTCTCTGAGGCCAGACTCACAAAGGTGCTAAAAGATGTTAAAAGTAGCCTCAGCAGCTTTGGAACATAACTTTGCCTGTACAGATTTATAAATTTCAACCACATGGCTATGCAAATCCGCATGTAGGTTTGGTATATTTTAATTAAATGTATCAATGTCAAAAAATATCTTGAATCACAGGATTTTCAAACTTCAGTTATAACAAAAAAACCCTACAAACCTACTGTGCTTGTGTGAACTTCTCTGTGTTTGAATAGTTCTCATTGTGGTTACAGCTCATTTTTGCACAGAGAACTTGCTTAAGCACGTGCTTAGTTATACAATGATTTCAGGCCAAAATTAGCCAGGAGTCTGAAGTTTAGCACATGCTTAAGTGCTTTAATTTCAAGATCATTTTTTTATTTGCAATGGTACTGCTGACATAAGTCCAGAAAAAGGGAAAGAAGACTGGAATTAATTTTATTTTTATGTACATTTCTATAAAATCTGTACAGTCTTCAGAGCTTTTATACAGTAAATATTACTTTATCAGCAGTATTCGAAGTGTTGTAATTCTAGATCTAAAAGCTTCTCTCATAGTCTCATGCTAACTATCTGATTCTATAGATTAATATTAATAGTTTTTAATTTCACTGCTATAACACCCATGGCTGAACTTTATTGACCTTCAAATGGCTCCAAAGGGCTTCCAAATTAAGTACAGGGCAAAAGACAACAAGATGGATATAAGCAAATACACAGAATTAAAGGAAATGATGAGCTAATATTGTCAGTGTGCTAAGCAGTAGACTTAACACAACAGCATGATAATGACTGTCAAGTGCTTTTTTCATGTTGCTGGGTTTTTTTGGGAGGCATCATGCTCAGAGGCAGCAAAGACTACTAGCTTATATTTGATGTGACAGAAGAAAAGGAATCTGAAAAGTGAGAAAAAATAAAAGCTGATGTCAAAATGGGAACAAGCTACAAGAACAAACTGTGCAGCAGCATTCCGGATACTCTTGAGCAGTACAAAGGACACCAAGTCAAAATTTATGACTAATCCATGTCTTTAATGAAGCAGTGTATATCATCAGTGACAAAGGGAATGGGAATAGAGAACAATCTCCCTATCCTATCTTTATCAAAAAGTGAGCTAAAGAAAACCAACCAAAAAAAAAACCAACACGAACTCGAAAAATAAAGCAGTTCATGAGATGATGGCCACATGATCTTATACAGGTGTTAAAACAAGAGTGTCCTCCTACTCTTCCACTTAGTGCTGTAGGTCAAATGCCATCACTCAGAGGAGTCAGGGAAACTTCCGTGTCATAGATGCAAAGAATATTTAATAATATGTCTTCAATCAGTTTCTAAAGTTTGGGGCAAACAAGAAATTCATAAATCTTTTGGGAATACCTGGAACAGATCTGAATTCCACAGCACTCTTGGCCAAGCAGGGACCACCATGACACTCTCCTCATGAATAACTGCATCATGCCTGACACTTGCAGTCTTCCAAAGGACCGTTGCTCCTACAGGAATAAATGAGTCAATATTGCATTTATCAAAGCCAAAATGAAGTATGATAAAAAAGGACTGTTGTAATGGGTCAGCTGGATTTGTCTGCATGCTTAAACAGTTAGAGAAAACAGCCATAGAAAAGATTAAAAATAATAGTGAATGAAAAAAAAGCCCTTCTCCCTTTTAGTTTTGATTAAAATTGTTATTTTTACTTTATAACACAAATTTCAGAGCTCTTGAGGTTAAAGGTCTCTTTACTGGCAAGACAAGACACCTACAGTGCCTTGTCTTCACTAGTTTATCTTGACCTGTGAAGATCTTTTGTAGGTTGTGAAGGAAGTAATCACCTTGAATAGCCAAAAAAAGCTTTTGGCTTGTTAGGCTTGTTAAGCAAGTTTAGTTTTTGGTGATGCTTTCTGTGATAAGTGAGGATGAACAGTCATTCACACTGAACTAGCTGTGGTCATCAACATCTTCAACACAGGTTACTGAGACCAGATGTGTGATGAGTACTTACCAATACTCAATTGCAGTAATCTGTAATTTCTCAGCACAGGCAAGGCAAGAAGGAGAGGAGAGGAGCGGAGAGGAGAGGAACTAGAATCAAGCATGTAAAGTAAATATGATAATTTCTCAGAACATATATTTTTTTCAATAGTAATCATGAAAAGCATTCTAGGTAACTTAACAAGTTGCCCATTTTAGTATTGAAGCATGCAAAATAGCACAACATAGATACATTTTTATATGTCTCAAGGAAATTATAAGTGAGCAACAATTTCTGTACTTATAGCTAATTTTAAGAACAGCTAAAGCAAAAAACAGCAGCCTAAATCTTAAGTGCTTAATACAATTTTTACAAAAAAATAGAAAAACATATTTCCTTATTAAGTTTTTCCTGCTGCTTTGATAAAGTACACATGAGAAAATTGATTTATTTAAAAAAAAACTTTAAAATCTATTTCATTAGTATAGCCATTATTGAAGCTCTCAATTTGGGATTTTGATTTTTTTTTTTCCTATACTTGATAGGAATTCATAAATCATGAATTTAATGTAAAATAAAAGGGATTAACACATCAGAGTGAATTCTGCCCACCTATTTAATATATTTGTTTTTATTCAGAAATATTTAAACTCAAGAGCCTGCATTATTTGTTAGCTGATTTATACTCTGAGGAGTACACAGCTCACCATTTAACAGATGATAGTGCTAGAAAATAATCCCACTTAAACTCTTTTTAATAACACAGACTTGGCTTTCCATTTTGACCTCTTTTGCCTCTGGGATCTTCAGCACACCACTACTGAGTATATGTGACCCACTGAATCTCATCTTTTAATGATCCTTAAAGAGATTATAAAGCCTCTAAAATACAAAGTGTAAAAGTATTCATTAATTTACCCAATTGATTATTCTAGTTAAATTCAGTGAAATTGTTTATAATAGACAGTAAGATAAAAGTACACAGTAGTTGATGTCCATTCCGTGAAGTGTCCAATTTTAATAGCCATGTATTCTATCTTATTTCCCATTGAATAATCAGTAGCAGTCCCTGACTTCTCCACTGAACTACAAAAGGACATGTGTCAGATTGTTCAGCTTCTGTTGGTTCCCCCCTCCTCTTCTGAAGATCTTCCAAAAAGCAGACAAGATCAATTTATTATTTAGCCTTTTAGCCTTTTTGAATTTATTTGTCTGTAGTTGTATTTTAGTTCAATATTAAATTGAATTGTTTTTCATCTTGTCTTCATATATATGTATTCAATATAAATTTATCAATTTTCTTTCCATCAGCTCATTTGTCTTCTGTTTTCTAACTCTGATGCCACCCCCTAACAGCAAACAAACACATGAGAAAGCTGAAAGAGGGAATATTCTGAATTAAGGAACCATACTCCCCTTGTAATTATTTCTTTCTAAGGTACTGGAAGTGAGATATCATCCTTCCACCTCTGCAGTGGAGGTTTGTTTGTTCTCTGTTACAGGACTTTGTGTAGTCTTTGGATCCTTCAAGTTATTCACATCTGAAAAAAAGTTGCTGTTATTCCAGGAGAAAATTTTGTAAAACCAATCTCATATTTGTATTACTCATTCAATTCTTTTTTGCAAGTGCATTTTTTTCTCTGTTCCATGGTTAGATTAGCACTTTGCAGTCTTTTACATTTCTTTGATTAAGTTTGGGAAGGAGGTATAGTAACTATGAGTGTAAGCGGATCATTTTTTTCTTTCTTCTAAACTCTTTCAGCTTACTCGTACTACTGGAAAATATTACAAAACCATCTTTGCTTATCACTGTCCCTGATGTATCACTTTCTCTTATGCTATTGTAGAATATTTTTAAAGGTCTTCAGAATTTTTTCCTTTTGGTCACTGGTAAATAAAACTGTATCTACAATGCAATACAGCTGTATCTGCAAATATGCAGACAAAAATAATGAGAAGCAGTTCCTTTGTCAGCACTTCATTACCTCTATTTACTTCAATTAATTTTTGCCTGTCTATACTAGACATCAAACAAACAAATAAACAAAACTCCAGACCTTTCAGATAAACTTGAAAAATTATCTAGCCCAAGCTGAAGGTAAAATTAAATACACTTCAATCATTCCTGAGATAAAGCTGTCTAACCTGCCTTTCAAAAACTCAAAGAAAGGGGATTCCATAAATTCCTGAGCAAAATAATCCAAAGATTCATTGCATATACTACAAGAAAGATTTTCCTAATTTCTAACCAGAATTTATCTCATTTGTGAAGCTTTTCTGAATTGCAGTTCAGTGTGAGGACCAGTTCCTAAAACTTCTACAAAGTTGTCTTTCCTAAATTTGAAAAGACTCAAGGATATTTTCATATTATAGGAGTAATATGAAGGAAAGAAAGGAGGGAAGGAGAGAGGTAAGGCAGAAATTAAGATAATCTCACAGACGTAGTCAAGATTCTTGCTGCTTGATACCTCCTGAAAAGGAACCTTTGCCTCACCATCATTTTAAAAAAATCCCTTCACTTTTATTTCAAAATTATAAAACTGATGTCTTCATACTCTTGCAGGATCAAAAACACTACATAAAAATCTCACAAACATCATTGCATCTATCATTATAATATCCTGGAGCTATATACTCATTCTTACCCTTGTATTCCAGAGGCAAAGAACTCTGGCACACCCAGAGGGAGTATGCGGCACTTAGAAATTGACCGCGGATCTTCTATGACCCAGATGAAAACCTTGCCCACAAGCTTACTATCACTCCCTCTCAGCTTCTTTCATCTTGAGAACCTCCATTAGTAGTAATAAAACGTGCCTGATTAAAGCCTAATGAAGTATCAACTACATCCTTAGGCGGTGGTGTTCTTCAAGCATGACAACGTTGCCAATAGAAAGGTAGTATGCTGGTTTTCTTTTATCTCATAGCTAATAGATAATAGGTCACAGACCAACCTTCTGCTTTCATAGTATCATTGCCCCCTTCCCTTTCAAAAGTATAATTTCAGTTATCTCTTTAAAAATATCATTAGTTATTCTACTTCTTTGGTCTGTTTGTTCTGGGTTTTTGTTTCATTTTTTCAGTTTTGCCTCTGCTCAATTAAATATGTTCAACATTTCTAAACAGTCTAAGCCATGCCTCACTCTTTTCACTGAATGACTGACATCTTTTGTGTGTATTCATCTTCTGTCTCTCCCACTCTGTGTTTTAAACTGTAAATTATTTTCTTGAGGATGACTGTATGTTCCTTTGCTGAGAAACTCCTGTCTGCTTTATCTGGTAGCTCTTATCTTGACCAACTTATGTGCAAATAAAGGATGTCCTGTATTGACAAATGCAAAGAGCTTTGTATCTGCAGGCCACAGGTTTTCCACTGCAAGCAAAGGGATTTTCTTCTTTCCTCTGCATCCCATCTGGAAACCAGAACAAATTAGTTATCAAGGCAGTAAGTTTGCTACATGTTCCATTCAAAACAGGTCTCATCCTCTCTATTATTCACTGCTCTTTCCAAGCGTTTATCAGTTAAATTGCAGTAACTTTTATGGACGCTTTTGACAGACTTCTATAACACAGTTCACTTATTATCCATCTTGTTATTGATCGATACAGGGATAGGAGAGACAGTCTTTTATAATCACATGTGTTCTTTTTCTCTTAAGATTTTTCCCAAGCACAGCAGGAGTGGCTTTTACTGGAAAAGCTTTCAGAAATAAAGCAGAAAAATTGCTATCTTCTCCAGTTCAGCAGTCTCGGGTATTTTTTTCTTCTCAGCGTATTGTTTGCTTTTGTCTTCCCTTATCTAAAAAACTGATAAATAGCAAGCATCTTGAAACACTGCTGGTCTATACAGAAAGAAAGTAAGGAATCATGTGAAATGGATGGCGAATTTCTTCGGCTATAAAGAACTGGGTAAATGATGTGTACAGCAGTATCTTCACCCCCCACTTATAATAATTTACAATCATAATAACTACAAACATGTTAATTAAATATAATTAATTTTAAATGTCTTAATTTACTATAATCATCTTTTTAAATTAAAACATAATTAAAATATTATAATAACATTTTTCTTGAAAAAAAAGTTCATCAGTTTACATAGACCTTTAAGCAACAATCCACAGTGAAACATGCCATGAAAGTTCAGATTGTTGGTTCCAGGTTAATCAGAATAATTTTCATTGCAGACGCTCTCCAGAAATTTTGAGAACATCTTATTTCTTTCATGAATTTCCCTTAGAGTTGATTATACAAAACAATAATACGGTTATTCTTTGTAGACATATGGCAGGATTGTTTTCCCAAAAGTGGGATCATTTACCCAGTGCGCGATACGCCAAAATATAGACAGAGCAGAGATATTGTCTTTATTGCATATTTGCGCAGATATGGCTCCTAGGTGATAATTCCACAAACCTAGCACACCATGTAGCAGAGTCAAAATCAAAAGGACTATATACTCTTACAAAAACAAAGAAATTACTTACTACATTCTGATTGATTCATCGTGTTATACACTCGTCTTAAAGATATATTCTTTATTTAACTATGCATGCTCTCAAGCTGAGAGAGGTGCAGTCTTTCTGGTTCTGAGCTGGGCTGACGGTTGTGATCTCCCCCTGCCACCTTTACCTTTTTCCCAGTTACCCTAGATTTTTGTTAACTTCATGCTTCTTTGGCAATCATCCACCTTTTGGCACCTTCTGGGCAGGGTATTCTACTTTTACCAGTCTGCTAGCCCCCTTTCAAGGGCATGATTGTTAGTAAGGCATGCGTTCTTTATTATAAAGTAGTCAGGCCTGAATTAAACAATGCCACTACGACCTAAGCATTTCTGCCCTATATCACTACAACCTAAGCATTACTACAGACTAAACATTTCCGCCCTATATCAGGATTAGGATGAAGACAATAGAGGGAGAAAAATATTTCATTATCAAAATTTACTGTAAAGCTAAAAATTGCTAGTAACACCAATACATTAACAATGGACAAACATTGGCCTCTTTGGAATCTACTTTGGTCTGACAGAGCTGTGTAATGTTCTCACAGTGTGAAATTTATTTATGATTTTAAGAACATGAAAAGAAGCTCCTGTTAAATACTTCATTTCATGAATTTTTACTTTAAAGGTCATTTGTTACATCAAAAAATGACATGAATAAATGCAACTGCTAAAGTAGTTATTAAAATATTAAGATTTTGCTATTGTTCTGTTATTTTATTATTTTAAATGTCCTTTTATATGAAGAATAAAATCAAAATTATTTTATAATATGCAAAATGTCTTCAATTTTCAAAATAGATTTCTGAATAACTACCGAACTTTATGCAATTCTGCTGAACAGATATAAAGTAACATCTCTAATCTTCCAAGTTGCACTCAAGATTTTGTTAAATCCTTTAAGTCCTTTGGCATTTTATTTCACAATAGCAATTCATTCTAAATCCTGTGCACTTATGTCTAAAAATGGTCACCTACACTTTAACACACCATGATCCAGCATCCAACTTTAAACCCTTAATCCTTTTAGCCTACAAATTCAATAAGGTATTAAAATACTTTCCTACATGAAAACAAACAAGCAGATTATGGACCTTCTTATAAGACTCTTCCTTATAAGAAAGTGCTGTTTGACGTAAGCAAATATTTTTTTGAAACTTAGTACTAATAAATAGAAGAAGATTGAGAGTAATAGAGCTTTCCAGACTTTCTAACTCTGGAGAAGCATTCCTATTGATATGTAAGACTTGGCGACTCCAGGCTTCCAGGCTCTTTGCAAAGAATGGAAAAGTTCTAAGCATTTTGTACTAAGAAAGAACTCTCAAGACACCAAGGTTCCCTTGTTCTACAGGAGGAGATATTCTTGCCTAAATAAGAACATGTTCACCTGCCTTTAACTGGCGACAGGCTTCTGAAGAATGCAACGATCAGTTGTTACATCTAATTCACCAAAACTAGAAAAAAAAACGCCAAAAAATCTCACCACAAAAAAATACATAGATATGTTATCATTGTTCTGTAATACGCTTTAAAGGTAACTTACTTTTTATTTATCTAGCTTTTGTTATGAATCAAAGTGAAAACTTTCTTGAAATCTCACTGAAAGGAAACATCAGGCTGCTCAGAGTAATTCAGCCCAAGTTTGCTATTATCAGTTTACACGCTTGAAATATATTTGGCTGATAGAAAGACCTGTTTGCAGTATTTATAAGAATAGTACATGCATCTTCCAAAACAATGAGACAAAAATATAGACACTTTTTTAGCTGATACTTTTATGGTGACATACTTTTATAGAATAAAGAAACAGATGAGTAGATTAGCTTTCACTTCGCCAGGCAAATCTAATTCTTGGTGTCTACTGTAAACTACATTAGCAATATTGATTGATAACTAATTACAAAAACAACCTACTAAATAACATGTACTATAAGCATCTAAAATGGCTAAGTAAACTGATTAACTGAACATTAGCTGTTTTATCGCTTGGTCCTCACACTGCAGGAACTGTTTCATCAGTAACTTACCAATGACTTCAGAACATAAAGTACAACCATAAACTGACTATATAATGATATCTTTGAAAATTTTTGGTCATTGCTTTTGACGATTCAAATTCATTTTCCTAACAGAGATGAGATGTAAGGCATTCACCCAAATTGTGTTGAAATAAATGGAAAAATTCCTTTCAACATCAGTAGACTGGATCAGGCCCTTGTAGAATAAGAACAGAAAGAAACGAAACCGGATAACATATATGAGAGGATTAGTTGAGTGCCAATAGAAAAATGTGCAGCATAAAATACATTTTCAGATGTGCCTGAATGCACTGGAAGTATAATATCTGAAACCATGCACAGACCAGCAACACCATTGTGCGAGGTTTGCAGTAAGATATGCAGCTAGACATTTCTGAGACACTTGGTTTGAATATTCACTTTAAAAAATCATGTTAAAAATAACTGTAGTGTTTTTTAAATCTACATCAGCCTATATAATTTTTCTTCGATTTTTTACTATGTAGATTGGGGTATCACCTAATAGCTGGTCTTTGTTTTCTTCCTTTTATTTTCCTTTTTAAAATCTTTTCTCATCTCATTTGCTTTTTATTTGAGTAGGTTACATGTCACTTACTTTGAGTCACTTGACCAAGTCATTAGCTCCCTTAGTGGTCAATAAAGACATTGGTTTCCACAGGAGAATATAAATCTATGATAGAACGTAATGAGTCATTATCCTTCCTCCACCAATTTACAGACACCTTGAGAAACTAGATTAGACTAGACTATTAGGGCCCAAGTTTTCCTTTCCTCCATTTTACCAGTTGGAGGAAGGGGATCAGCTAGAAACAGGTGCATTATGGGTATCAACTCTTGGCTTCTTGACTGGTGCCGTTATGAGGGTTGTGGTTTTTATAACAATGGGACTTTCTTCAATGACTATAACCTGTTACAGAGGGATGGGACCCACCTGTCTAGAAAAGGTGAGAGCATCTTTGGCAGCAGGCTAGCCAACCTGGTGTGGAGGGCTTTAAACTGAAGGACTTGGGAGGTGGGGGGCAAAGTCACAATGCTCAAGCCATCCCATCTGGCTGGGGATTAAGAGTGGCTAATCAGAGCAGTGACAAATGTTCCTCAGCTGTGTCCCAAGCTGAGAAGCAAAACACCAACAACCTTAAGGGTGGGCATGGACATGGCAGATCCTTTCGCACCTCTCCAGGGAAACCAGCATGCTCGAGTTCCTCTCTGAAATGTCTGTACACCAATGCACTCAGCATGGGCAATAAGCAAGAAGAATTTGAGATCTGTGTGCGGTCACAAGGCCACGATCTCATTGGAATTACAGAGACATGGTGGGACAGCTCGCATGACTGGAATGCTGTCACGGATGGCTACAAGCTCTTTAGGAAAGACAGGCCAACAAGGAGAGGTGGGGGAGTTGCTCTGTATGTGAGGGAGCAACTGGAATGCAGTGAGCTTGGCCTGGGGGCAAATGAGGAAGGAGTTGAGAGCTTGTGGGTTAGAATTAAGGGACAGGCTCACACAAGTGACATTACGGTGGGTGTGTACTACAGGCCACGTGGCCAGGAGGAGGAGGTTGATGAGGCCTTCTACAGGCAGCTGCAAGCAGCCTCACAGTCACAGGCCCTGGTTCTCATGGGGGACTTCAACCACCCTGACATCAGCTGGGAAGACCATACAGCTAGGCAGGCGCAATCCAGGAGGTTCCTACAGAG
>Ga0181612_124629_pt1 | contig 14253 bp, 7 predicted proteins | sample HoacroProtozoa21_FD_119630 | JGI IMG/M metagenome (GOLD analysis project Ga0181612, IMG submission 119630) | Hoatzin crop microbial communities from Cojedes, Venezuel. Combined Assembly of Gp0051906, Gp0051904, Gp0051908 | reverse complement strand
TCTGAAGGTGACGGAGCACTGGAACAGGCTTCCCAGGGAGGCTGTCGAGTCTCCTTCTCTGGAGATATTCAAGACCCACCTGGACAAGGTCCTCTGCAGCCTACTGTAGATGACCCTGCTTCGGCAGGAGGGTTGGACTAGATGACCCACAGAGGTCCCTTCCAACCCCTACCATTCTGTGATTCTGTGATTCTGTAATAGTGATGGTGATTACCATCAATGGTAATCAATACCTGCTAGCTGTTTTACTGTCTGTTCCAGTAAAATGGCAAGCAGATATATTTGTAATCATATTTAATAAGGACTAATTACCTTTAATCATTTGGGGTCTTGGATTCCTGAATATTTTTACATATGAGCACCAAAATAAGTGATTGACTTGACAATAGGAATTGACTGAGCTGGAAAAGAGAGAAGTAGATCTTGTGTAAAGGGATATATCTTAACAGGAAGCTGAGGCAGAACTTTATTTTACAGTTTCTGAGTGCACACATTTCCTACTTGAAGCTTTCAGTGCCTCTGATAATTTGGATGATGGTAGTATAACACAATTTTGCTAGAGTGTCGTGGCATTAGCAGTGAATGAGACATGTGCAAAGACTGTTTTAACCATGGCACAATTCACTTTGTCATACTGCAGTTATTTTGTGTACCCTCTCGTATGCCTTTAAATTGCAGGGGAGGCATCCTTGAGAACGGAGAATTCTCGTATAGGTTCAGTTCTTTCTTGTTGAAACCCATTCGTGTACTTATGCTCCCCCTTCTGCTACTGTCTTTTTATGTGGTAGATTATTGAATTATTATACAACAATATATGTTTTGATTTTCTTACTTGCTCCATTTTGCACTTTACTGCCATAAGCCAAGGAGGTTTTTGCTCTGCCAGACGTTTTTACTGTCTGCACCGTGCCACTCTGCACCAGAGGAAAGCAGAACAATACCTGTCATCATCCTCAGCTGTGCTGCTGTTCCCTCTGTTGACAAAGTCCTAACCTCAGCATTTACAAAACCTTTTCAGAGGTCACCTTGAAGGGCATATTGAAGTGCAAACTGAATTGCATGTTAATTATCTAAATGAAGCAAAATGGAAAAGATTCAAAAGATCGTTCGAAGATATTTAAGAAACCACTAGTAAGTCTTTCTCTAGCGAATAATGGAAGTGGAAAGTCATGAAGCATGTAAAAGATTTTGATTAAACCCAGTTGTTTGTTAGATTTATCACACAAGACGTTTAGTTTTTATTTTGAAAATTCAGAACCAAAGGAGTTGCAATAAGATTTGAATTAATCAAAATTGTAGAAGGGATATTTAAAAGCTGTGAAGAGAATCAACAATACTTTCTATACAACATGGATGCACAAGAAAACATCCTGCAGATTTCTTTCATGTCCACCTTTTTCTCGATGAATAGGGAATCTATTGTAGTTGGCAGAAAAGCAGCTGAATACGTTCAAAGAGAAGCGATGGTTTTTTCAAGGTCAGGTAGCTTGGGGAAAAAAAAAATTATTTTCGAGTACTGTGAAGAAAGCAGGAGAAGAATGTGTTGCATACCTGGAAGTGTGTTGAGATCATACTGATATTTAAGTGAATGTCAGTGGAGTGCCCTTGCTGCTGCTGCCACCACCAGTGGCCATTCAGTGGCCAGGTGTGGCTTCCCATAACTGGGTGTTCTCAATGGAAACTGGGTTCGTGCTGTCTTTGACATTGATTTATGTACGAGTGGCAGAGGCAGCTCTTTCGTAATGAGTGTTGTTATCGGAGAAGAGTACTGAGCAATGAGGATCGCTTTTCCAAATGCCTGTCATAAGTTTTCTCTCAACTCTATTCATGTAAGTGTCAGTTTTCATGTAAGAGTGTCAGTGAGAGACTATTAGATGAGCAACACCTAGGACACTGGAATGGCTCTCTGCTGCTGGATGTCACGGTTTTGCTGTATTCATTTTAAGCCATTTAGGTGTTTAGTTACATGAAACAATATGAAGTATCAGCACAGAATGAATACACAAGTTACCACTTTCTAAGTGAATCCTGGCCCCAGTGAAGTCAGTGGGAGCTGCATGTTGTCTTCCATGGAGCCAAGGTGTTATCCTTAATTTTAGGATTTTTGAAATCTCCTTCCCACTTCCCCACATGGTGATCCAAAAAATGCTCGCTTGAGTGTGTGAGATGTACAGTGCTGTAGGAGATTTCACTGCATGGCAACTGGAAAAACTGGGGAGTGATTGCACTGCATGGCAACTGGAAAAATTGAGGAGTTTGGTTCTCTAGCATGATGTCTTAATCTTGTAATGCAGAATGTGTGGGGTGCTGCTGCCTGCTAAGGAATTGGTTGAATTTTGGCTGCAGAAAAATCATGCATTTCCAAGAGAAATTAAATTAATGAAATCTAGATTCCTGTGGATATTTGTTTCCTAATCTCTGCTGTGGTAACTTGGCTTTGCCATCCATGTTCTCAGTGACTTTCCAGCACCCTTGCTATGGTACAGAATTGCAGCATTGCTGAGGTTAGAAGGGACCTCTTGAAGTCCTCAAGCAGGAACAGCTAGAGCAAGCTGCCCAGGACTGTGTCCAGTTGGGCTTTGAATATCTTCGCAGATGGAGACTCCACAATCTCTCTGGGCAACCTGTTGTGGTGTTTGACCACTGTCACAGCAAAAAAGTGTTTTCTTGTGTTCAAATTGAATGTCCTGCTTTTCAATTTGTGGCTCTTGCCTCTTTGATGTCAGTGGGCACTAATAAGAAGAGTCTGACTCGCTCTTCTTCGTTCCTTCCCATCAGTTATTTACACACATTGACAAGAACCCTTCTGAATCTTGTTTTCTCCAAGGCTGAGCAGTCCCATCTCTCTTGGTCTCTCCTTGTATGAAAGATACTCCAGACAAATCATCTTTATAGCCCTGTGCGGGACTCACCCCAGTAAGTCCATTTCTTTCTTGTGCTGGGGAGCCCAGAACTGGACATAGATATGGCCTCACCACTGCTGAGTAGAGGAAGGATCAAGTCCTGTGGCACACTCGCAGTGCTTCTCCTAATGCAGTCCAGGATACTGTCGACCTTCTTTGCTACAAGAGTGCATTTCTGGCTCATGGTCAACTTAATGTCTACCAAAACCCCAAGGTCTTTCTCTGCAGAGCTACAGGTGTCAAAAACCATACTAAAGGCAAGGTAAACAACATCCACTGCTAGGTGCTAACAGCCAGGTTTAGAGATGGACAAATGAAGCCTTTCCATGTGCCCTTATGAAACAAGTTCAATGCAAATGAGCAACATGATATTTTAAATCAGTTTCACAGATTGTGTGTGTTTATTTCTGGTTTATTTCAGTAGGATGCCATACAGAGCTATAGCCTGTAAGGGTCTCTCAGTAAGTCCTTATCTATTCCGCAGCTTTTATGTTGAAAGTTGATACATCCCATTAATCTCTTTTTTTTTTTTTTAAGAGTGTATTAAATTCAAGGATTCCAATTTCACTCTTTCTCAAGATTTTTCCACATGAACCTTTCTAGAGGAGATTAATTTATCAGAGAAGGGTTAAGGAGTCCTGTTCTATATAGATTTTTGTGAGAAGTGGCACGTTTGGGGACTGAGAAATAAAACTGATGAGGGCATAAAAAAGAGTGTTTGCCTCATTCATGAATCCACAATTTAAATAGCATGAATTCAGAGGATCAAGTTTCTGATCTCTGAAAGCTTGCAGTACCCTGGTTACTCTAGCCTTCCAAGAGAAGAGGACATTGACGTGTCCCCATGTCAGTTCTGCCTTGCCGATGACTCCACCCTCTGTCCTTGAAGCAGTTGTCCAGTGGGAATTTTAGTTTGCACACAGGCAACTTGTGTTCTGATTAAACAGAGTTAAGTGGAGTTAAGTAGGCAAGAATCTGACGCATGTCATAGAGGTTGTTCTTATGCAACTGCTAGGTACTCTTTTAAGTGTGGTGGTGGTGGAATCTGATAAAGAGAAAAAATAATGCTAAAGGGAAATGAGATTTAGCAGACAATTAACTGCATTCTACATAATAAAAATGTGTTTTTAAGCCAAGAGTGATTTGGGTGTCTACCTTGTGGACCCACTTTGAGATAATTTAGAGAGGCTTGAATGTTGACACTTCATGAAGATTAGATCTGCTAGGATGTGGAGTGCCCTGAATACCCTCTCATGTCTGCAAGTCATCTCTGAGGTAGAGTGACAATGAACAGCAGTACAGTGGTGGGATGTGGTTCAGTTTGTTGCCGACCGCAGCAACACACTTCTCAGGGAAGAATTCCTTGGGTAAGAATGAGTCTTAACATTCCCTTTTTTGTGTCCTGTGACCACAGTGCTGAGCCTTTCATATTCCTTTTGGAGTATGGTTGCGCATGGAGGGTAAAGATGCATTCATATTAATAAGCATGTAGGTTTGGATCACTTCCTTTGGTTTATCAGGAACTAGTAGCTCACCTGGTCCTCCATTTCAAGCTGAAATAGAAGAATAAATTAAACAAGTCTTTTATCTCCTCAGATTTTTATAAAAGTGAGCGGGGAATGAAAAGTGAATTGCTTTTTATAAAGTGGGACATTAAATTGGCATTCTACCCTCTAACTCAAAAATCCAGGAAAAGTCAAGAAATGTTCCTTGCTTTCTGGATGTACCAATATACCTCCCCAGGTCTGGGCTGTCTCAGAAGGTATAGGAAGGGCTTTTGGATCTGGGAAGGTGGCTGGGTGGATTCTTCCTGCATATGAAGCTCTTTCTTGTAAGAAGCATGTACAGCACCTGAAAGTGAATTTGTTGATTTACAACAAGAGCAAAAATGCCTAGGTTGATCCCACAGTGCTCTGTGGCTTCACCTCATCCACAGGGTCTTCCTTTATGTCCTTATCTGGGACAAGGTCCCTTTCGTGACCTCTACAGTCTGGGCAGCAGGATCAGGTGGGGGGAAAGCAAAGGGTTTATGCTGCTGGTTTTTTCTCAGGGAGCACAGGCTGCTTCACCTTCCCGCATCATGCCTGGATTGAAGATTGGAGTTGCTGATGAAGGAATTGAGTGAGGAGATGTGCTCTTTGCCAGACATGGATACTAATATGATTGGTCTCCAAGCTGGGAATAATGTTTATTACTAAACATTACGCAAATAGTGGCAGAAATGGCTGTTCAGGATTCTTCTGGCAGCATTTGTTCTCTGGCTGTCCCTCTATTCTGAGGAATGCAGCCTGACCGCACGAGTAATTTAATGCGATTAAAAGGTAGCCCCCAGTGAAAGAAGTGATGAGGGAGATTCTTTACTTATTCCTCATTAGTCCTGAGCAGGCTTGCTCATGAATCTTGTAACCTTGGCAGCAAGAAAACCTCCCTTTGCTTTGCTATCTGCAAGGAAATGAATTACACAAGCATAGAAATTCATGAACGCTGAATACTGCAATTAATTTTGTTAAAGTCTCTTTATATATTTAGTTTGGGAAGAGGAAGGAAGGAGAAGCTTATCACCAGCTAGGAGTCTGACACCACAAATCTTGCACAGTTTTCACTTTGAGCTAAAAATGAATCTATAAGGAATCCAAAACCCCTTTATTTGTTTTATATATTGTAAGAATGAGAAATGATGAAGGCAGCAATTTAAAGTAGTGTTAACATCACAGTCCCTGTATTGAATTGATTAACATGGAGAAAACACATTAATAGCTTTTTTATTACTAGTCTGAAAACTTTATAGTGGCATTTATTGAAACAGAACTGAAATGTGAACAGTAGAACTTAATAAATCTCAGCTCATATGTGGTGGCCGAAACACTGTCTGAAAATGTTTTTTTTAAAAAAAGTCCAGACTTTGAACCTTGACGGTTTTTCCCATTTAATCTTTCATTTGTACATGTTAAGCAGGCAATCATATTGCAGAGGAGAAGTTGGATGTAAAGCTGGATGTGCTGGATGTGCAAATTTTCTCTCTTTATGGCCAAAACAGGTGCACGTAAATGTTTCATCAGCACACCCATTAAGTTCCCAGTGGTAAATTTAGCCACAAGCATTCGAGAGGTGCTTACTTTGCATTTAATTTAGATCTAAAAAAAGAAGTAGCAGGTTTATTTAAAATGCATTACATTCAGCTTATTTAATATTCTTATTCTCATATATTCTTATTCATTATGCATATACGTATAAAAAAAGAGAAAGTCACAGAAGTACCCACACAGCTCAAAGTGATGAGGGTAGTTGTTCTAAAATAGGTAAAATCTGGCTTAGAGACAAGCCAGTCATTTCATGATCTCTGTCTGAGTGAACTTAGAAATAACCTCACAGAAGTCAGAGAGCTTCTCCTAGGCAGAGCAACCCCTTTATCCTCTCTTTTTAAGTTGCACCAAATATTCCTAACTTTTCATGCTACTGCATAGTGCTAGAACTGTAGGGAGTTGTGGTTCTTTTTCATCTTTCTCTTATCCTTTCTTGTGGGCAGTGTCAATCAACTTGCAAATTGCAGCATGCTCACATCTGATTGCAGCGGAGCTTTCCTTGCCACATACTTACAGTGTCAACTCTTGCTGTGGCACAGCCTGATTCTGCCATGTGTAAGATGATGCAGGGAATTCTGCTTGTGCATCACCCACCATGACACCAGTGCTTTGCCCTGCATTAGGAATTGTGTTTTCTTTGGGAGTTGCATTGAAGTCATTTAATATGTGAAATGTATTTTTTATCACATATGTTCAAAATGGGTGGCCAGAAATCATAATTGCTGGATGAGGGGAATGATGGTATGATAAATAAAGTACAGTAAATAAAACCGCTATCTGGAATTAAAAAGAAATATATTCCTGACTGACTGGCAAGTTGCACCTGAAGTAAGAGGGCTACAAAGCATATAGGAACGATATTTTTGTTGGTAGGATCAGATATATACAGCCTTCTGTATATGTAACAGGCCTCTGAGAAGTGCACTTGAGTGCCGTTTGTTTGAAAACTATCTGCTTGGTAAAGTTTGGACTGACTATGTACAAAATCCTTAAATGTCAATCAAAATATCATCGTCTTTCTGGTGTTTCAACATGTCCTCAGCCAGAATCACAGGATTCAGCATGGTGAGGAATTAAATTGATAACAAATAGCTGAGCTTCTCTGTGGTATTTTACTTATTTTGGCATGCTTTTGTTTATTCCCTTCTCTTTCAAACGATGGAGTTTTACTGCACTCCATCCTTACAATATCTCTGTAAATATTAAGAAAACTTACTACTTACACTTGTTCTTGAGTTTAGCTTGTATCTTCTTGCCCAGGTTTTAGAAGATGATTTTAACAACTTCAAAAATTCTTCTTAAATTGCCCGTTAGGGAGCGGGTGGAAAGAAAAACTTATTTTTTTCCCCTGATTATTTTTTCCTTGACAAAATGGCCTTTTGTGGCAGAAAGGAGCACATTTTTCCACCCTCATCCATTTCTATTTTGTTTCATCACAAGTCACATTTCATTAGAGTCTTAATGTTTCTATCAATAAATGATGGATTTGCCAATGGTGATTTGTTTAAAATTACTTGCAAAAATTTAATGAAGCCTGCAAATCATGAATTAGATTTCAAAGAAGTTACTTCTGATGGTTAAAAAACTACAGGGCCAAAGTAATTTCAAGGGTGGCATTTTTTTCCCCTCTATATTCGTATTTTTTAAAGCAAATCACAGTTTGTCTCTTGCTGCAGTAGCTTTCTGTTATTGATGTGTAGCAGGATGAGTGACATACTCCTGCAGCAAAAAAATTAAGCTCTGCTGCAACTAGCCGTTGTGAACGCCGGTCTGCTTCTGATCTATATTTTCTGTTGGTCTGAACGATGGTTTCCAGTCCGGCTTCCCAGGCTTGTGCCCTCGTTACTAGGCTGCTCAGACTGCTTGGCTACTATGGACGAAAATGATACCCTGAGGCTCTCAGCCATTGTATTTCTAAATGGGGTTATATTTTTATAACCCCAAGTGTTCTTTGCAGGTTTAAACTGTCCCTTTTGGCAACCAATTTGCCTATGTGGGAGAGGACGCCTGATGCTGGTTTGCAGTTTCACAAGGAAGAGAATCCCTTTAGTCAAAAGTGCACATGGGGAATTTGCTGTTTCCTGGAGCAGATTCATTTAGTTAATTAGATTTGTGGAAGATAATGAGAAATTTCCTGTCCTAAATTCAGAATATTTAATGCAATTTGGAAAAGGTTGTAAATCTATCTAAAATAACCAGAACCGTAATTATACTATTGATTCTCTCCTGTCTTTCTTTTCCCCCCAAATCCAAGGGGATAAGAGTCATCAAAACTATGTCAGTCCCCCCACCCCCCAAACAAAGGAGGGAGGTGGCAGAGAGTACTTCTGATGCTGTAATAATTGTGTCTGTCGACTTTATTTAGATTTGGTGATTTTTCTCTGAGCTGCATGGTCACAGAGTGGGAGTCGGCATGTTTCTGAATGCTGTTGGTCTCCCATTTGGTGGTGGGCACTACAATTTTGCAGACTTTAAACTAAAAAGCTTTCTAATACAGCTAAGAAACAAACAGGAGTGATATTCATTGTTTAGATGTGGCATAAACAGATAATACAAATTCTTCTCCTCTCTTAATTTTGTTTGAATTTAACCCTTTTTTCATCAAACTTTTGGTGCACATTTTCCATTATTGACATATGCATTGTTTGTTTCAAACACGTTGTGTTTTTTAAGCCCTCACATAGTTTTGGTGAAACAGTCATCCACTGAATACCCAGCTTTCACAGTTTTCCACTATTTTCTAATTTGTTAAGTGATTTTTCTTCCCCCCACCGCCATGTGTCTGCGTAAGCTGTCTTGGTGGGAGGAAATTCAGCCCTGACTGATGAGTCTAAGCCATTCTGTTGTCCTGTTTATGTTGTAGAAAGAGGTGAGTGTATTGGGTTTAGTAGCTGAAACTTGTTTCAGTACTCTCATTTAAGGATGTCAGGACTCATTTACTCCATGTATGCTGGGTGTCATTTTTCATCTGCAAAGCTGCTTTATGCAAAGCTTGAATATCTGTTGCTTTTGATTTGCATGGTTGCAGCTCTGTTTCCAAGATTACCTTGTCTGTGGCACATTTATCTATCAACAAATTGTTTGTCTATGTGATGAGACGTTCCCTTTTGCAAGATGGATATTGTTCTTTGTAGCTCAGCCTCCACCTTACACACTTGTGATTCCTGAGTGAATGCTTCTCTTACAGACTTCTGTGTGGATTTGGCTGTAAGGTCAGTTGTTACCCCTAACATGAGGTTAGCAAAGAAATCATTACTGCTCAGTGAAATGTGGTACCAGGGATGTGGCCTTTGCAGTTTCGGAACAATTGGAATCCAGTCCCTGTCTCAAAACTTTCTGCAGTGCTGTTGTGGTCCTCGTTGTTTTAGCTGTGCAAATCTCTTAGTGGTGCTAATTAGCTCTGAAGAACCTTTGTCTGTATTGACAGTGGAGACCACTGTCACATTTCTCCTTCAGTGGAGCATTTTGCACGTGCATGTTTGCATGTGGTGGTCACATAGCCAGTTTCTCAGAGCCTTTCATCATTCAGGTACACTCTGACTCCCATGGTGTTTACGCCCCAGATTCTGTCTCAGTGATTTCTGAGTTTTTCCTCCTGTCAGAGTTGTTGCCACCTTGCTTTTTCAATACAACATGGTTTGAGAGTTGTGGCTTTTTTTTTTTCATTGTTAATATGCTGCAGTGCTTCCAGTGACACTGACTGTTTCACTGTTGTTAGTTCTCTTGATGACTTCCAAATGTAAAATCTGGAGATACAGACTCGGACTGCTGACCTGAGTACCACTCAGAAAAGTATTTCATGTGTTTATGTCCCAAAGCAATTCTAGATTGTATGGAGTCTCCTGAAATTACATAGTCAACATGTTTTAGGTGTTAATTAGAAAGGTAAGTGGGGCCACTGGCTTTTCATTTTGCTCTGTTTGTCTCTACAGATGTGATAGCAAAAATTTCACCAACACTATGTCAAGAAGTTTAGTAGTAGGAAAAAAACCCTGATACTGTAACTTCCTTTTCTGTTTTGGAAAAGATATCACAGATAAAGAAACTATCACAGATAAAGAGACTCTAATCATTTTTTGATTATTGCATTTTCCAGCTGTCAAACCCAAGAAAGTTGGCATAGCAAAGACTTCTCCAACTGTTGTTGTCAGACTGTGTTGCATAGTCCAGCAGTTCTTGTATGACCACTGGAGAGCTAGCTTCTACTGGCCGCAGAGGTATACAGCTGAGAGGATGTGGTCGCTGCCTCTGGTAGAAGTGGTCATGCTTTGTAGATAAATGCAATTTAAATAGGATCTGGTCAGGAAAAAAGAAATATCACAGGTGTATCATAAGAAGGAAGTAGTCTTTAGTAATTATTGTAAGTGCCTTTTGATGCTCAGGTGAAGGCACTGTATATCCAGTACTGGTTTTACAATCTGAATTAGTATAAATAGTCTGAATAGCCATGGCATCTATTAAATAGTCATATCCTCAGTCCATGGAGTTGTGCCAGAGCTTTACTGGAGTTGCTGCCAACATTCAGTGTATGAAATCATGCAAGATAACATTGGTGGTGAGGCAGAATGACAAATACAACTCTTTCTTCTTACTAACTTTGGGAGTAGGGCCATTGCCTTTTGCTTTTTAATATTTTCAAACTTTTAGCATAAACCATGAGGCCTCAACATTTTATAATGAACCTTTTTTTAATAAAAGCCAAAATTTTTAACTAAAGCTGCTGGATTCAGTAGCTGGAATATTATACAAATCCCCATTCAGGTACTGTGTGACTGCTTGAAGTATCGCAAAAGCTGGCAATGGTCGTAAAAGTACAGGGTTGTTCCTTTGGATCAGTGACTCATGCAGACTAATCCCAGCCTGCAGTCTCTTTAATGCTGATGATTTAATTTGGGGTTTTTTGTTACTTACAGGTTTTTCAAAAAGCATTCTCTTTGACTCTTTGCTATTTAATATTTAGGTTATGCAGTCTGTCATCCTGGCCAAATAAGTTGTTTTGAATTCCCCTGACAGAATGAAGAAAATGTATTAAAGGAAAATGATCAATGGTGAATAATGAAAAAACAAAAGAACATGTCTGAGACAGATTTCCATTCTGGTGAAAACTGCCTTTTCCAGCATTTATAAACATTGTTATGATCTCCTCACAGCCTTTCCGTACCTCAGAAAAACATCACAAGGCACAAAAACCTGCACTTCGCACCTCTGTGTGTATACATTTTATTTTTGCTACAGCAACATCTGGGGACCCCGCTATTGTTTTTAGGCCTATAGAATCATGTAAGGAAAATGGTGATCCCAGCTCTAAACATCTTTGAATCCCATAGGAGATTTAATGCTATTGATCCAGATCTATCTGTATTGAGTTTTGAAGTAACTGTGAAAGCATGTCACAGTCACATCTGAGTGAATGTGAGCTTTTATTGTGTTTTGGGTCATGAATGGCAGGTAGTGTCCCTGCAGCTAATCACGGTGCAATGTTTTCTGAAATGGCTACAGTTTAGATGTGGAAGTTTTTCAGATAAAAAGTTCATGGGATTCTGAATAGCAGGGCTGCACACAGAGTCCTTCTCTAGAAGAAAGATACTGCAAAACTGAAGCACTGCTAGTGCCTGCAGCGAACAGCACGGTGTCTGTGGCTGGAAGAGGCCTTTGCTGCTGTGCTGTGTTTGACACAGCCCTGTCTGTGTAGATTTGGGTTCAAGCCAGGTGCCCTGACTTTATGAGTATTAATTGGGTATAGAGTGGAGATGCACCTGGCGATGCTGCACACTACCAGGCCAGTGCTACAATATCTCAGGGAAGTAAGGATCTAGCAGGACAGATAAGGGACAGAGGGGGTGTTACTGCGAACGAAGTTCAAGGAGCCAAAAGGACTCAACCATCTGTATTGACAAAATAATCATGTGGCATTGATTACTGAAAGTTATATTGAAAGCACTTTTTGCTCTTTATCTAGGAGTCCTGACTTTATGTCAGAGGGTATAACATTGTGTTTGCCTGTACCAAGGGAGTCAAGGCAGCACAGCTTAGAGCTGCTCACCTGTGACTCCGTGGGATCGGCCTCTCCTGTGCAGCCACAGCACTGGGTGATGGCTGCGTGCAGGCTCTCACCCCACACCACGTCAAGCCAGGTAAAAGCAGCCTCTAAGATGCTGTCAATATATTGCAGGGCAAATGAGCCTGTGTGTGGATTGTGACTGTGGAGCAGCTGGCCTCAGTAACTTGGATGACACATTTCCTAGAGGATCCCTGCTCTGCAACACAGTCAGCAGCAGCCCATGCAATGCTGGGACCAGCACTTCTGAGTGCTGACGTGGGCTAGGAGATGTGGATTTGGCAGATAGGGAGCTCGTTCAGAGAACTTGGGCTGTGATCTAGAATTTGTGCCTCAGAATCATCGGTGCCAGTTTAAAAGGAGCAATGCCTGAGTCTTCAAGATGGAATGTGCTAAACAGGCTGACATGTTTTATGTCAACATATCTTTCAGGATGGATTTGAAACAACATTCAAGGTGCCAGGGCATAGGTGACATAATCTGGCATGAATAACGAAGTCCCTGTCTTTGGAAAACCTTGTAGCCTTCTGGAAAGATTATAAATTTTAAGACCAGGTGAAATGGTTATCTATGGTCTGTTGCATTTCAATCGGCATTCTTGTCATCAAGCTAATTACATCTGAATTATAACTTTGCAAAATTCTTGAGTCTTGATTTAAAGACATGACTGACTGCACCACATTCCTCAATAATTTGTTCCAAGGATTTTTTTTTTCTTCACAATTAAAATTATGCTTGTTTCTATCTTGTATTTGTCTAGCTTAAACTTCTAACCATTAACTCTCATTACGTCTTTTTCTGGTAGATTAAAGTGCTGTCTACTGCTGAGAATTGCTTCCCCGTGTAGGTACCTGAAGAATGCAATTAGGCTGCCTTTTAACCTTGTCACCATTTAGTTTATCCAAGAGTGTTAGTCATGTGAAGTAAAGCATGCTTCTCGGTGATTGGCTTTTTCTTGTGGGTCTTCTCTAAAATCTTTTCAAATTCTCAGTAGATTGCTGAAAACATAGTTATCAGTTCTGCAGCACAGAGATAGTGATACAACTCAACTTTATACAGCTTATGTTGAATATACCCATGACTGTTTCCTCTGTAAGCTGGAAGTGTTGCCTTCAGAGCATGTCCATCTCCATTTCCTCAGTCCTTCCACAGATTTCCTGCTTTCCAGAATATGGTTTCCAGTGTTCTAGTGTGACCTCTTGTCCTTGCTCCTGAACGTCTGTTCTGGTATTTGGCTGGATAGGCCAGCTGCAAGGCTCTGTAACCAAGCAGGCCAAGTGATACCAACAGATTACTTAATGCAGAGCAAGTTTTATGTTATCTACAAAATTTCCTTAACAGTGAATTTTATACTTCCTTCCCTAGCAATAAGATAAATACCAAATAACTTTGGGTCAAGAACCCACTAAAAATCCCACTGAATGAATCCGCTATTTTGAAGAGTGTTCCTTATTTGTAAATTTTACTTTTTAAAATACATTCAGTGTGGCTGCACTGACTTCTCTTATGCCCCCATAAACCTTGAACCTGATAGCAAATTTCAGTCAAGTTTGAGCTCTTTAGAGGTGTCAGAAGCAGTGAATTTAGATAGGTGGAGAGACCCAGATGAATGCCCCATAGAGAAATAGGTCTCAGAGCTATCTCAGCCAGTATTATTAGACACCAGAGAATCCAAGGGGGATGAGAGGGAGAAGACAGTTTCCAGCTTTAAGATGAGATATGGGATCAGTGCTTCCCTTTGGCAAAAAGTTGATCTCTAAATTAGGGAAGAGGGGCTCATTTTGAATGGTAGAAGCACGAGCAATAAATACGAAACTAGCCAGAGGCAGCTGAGGAGCATCCTCAGAGGTGTTCTTGAGATAATTGTCATATGTGGCAGATTTAACCTTTCACTTTGGTTTCTGCTTCTCTCTGAGGGGAAACTCACCCATCTGATAGAGACTGTTTCTGAATGAACTAGGTCATCATTGACAATTGCTCAGTCTGCCTGGATTACTTACGGGACCTTGGTGCCATTTCTAGAAGTGGTGCTTGCATGTGGCAGAAACTTGTTTCGGGGCCTTAGCTCAAACACTGCTGTTGTGGTTTGACCTGGGTAAGTGCCAGGTGCCCACCAAAACCACTCTGTCACTCCCCGTCCTCAGCTGGACAGGGGAGAGGAAATACAATGAAAGGCTCATGGATTGATATGAGGACAGGGAGAGATCAC
>Ga0181612_103168_pt1 | contig 14253 bp, 5 predicted proteins | sample HoacroProtozoa21_FD_119630 | JGI IMG/M metagenome (GOLD analysis project Ga0181612, IMG submission 119630) | Hoatzin crop microbial communities from Cojedes, Venezuel. Combined Assembly of Gp0051906, Gp0051904, Gp0051908 | reverse complement strand
CAGTGCCAGGGGATGCAAATTCAGATCTAACCCTACTGGCAGAAAGAGCTGGACATAGCTGAGGACATTGTTCAACATCTCTAGTGGTTCCCTGTTCACTGCTAACATCTTTATTTTCAATGAGAAGCCCTAAATAAGGTGTTCAGAAATTACTTGTTCTTTCCCGCAATGCCATGACAGTCGCATTCATTTGGGGGAAGGTTTGCAGATCCAGCATTGTCAGAGCTAATGTCTTTTGAGTGATGCTGAGTTTGCATAGAGCAGGTTGCCAGTTCACAGAACAAGCACAGTAACAGAAAAGACAAAGAGCAGAAAGGGAAAAGCAAGGAAACTGATAGCAGCAGATATTGTGAAATTGATAGCCTTAATTTACCATGTATCCTTCTCAGAATTTATGGTAATGGAACATTTCATTTCATTTATTCACAGATTTGAGTAAGTACATTGACTGATTAATAGCACAAATCCTAGTATGAACTGTAAACTAGCGTAGAAAATTCTACTTCAGAAATTTAAATAAAAGTGCATCTTGCACTATTTTTCCCACTTAGATATTGCTACATGTCTCTGAAATTCAAGACTTTCAATTCACACCACTTTTTAAAAAATTTTCCAGAAATCTGATGAAGTACATACATATGGTGACACAGCATTTGTCTTCTGAAACAAAGTTGTTACTGAACAAGCAGCTTTGTTGCCTGCTGGCCTAGGGACCCAGATGCTTTAACAAAACGGCATTTCAGAGTTGCTCGGTGGCCGTTAGAGGTTTCCAGACCCCCAGTTCCCTTCCTGCTTCAGCTGGGACCCTGGGCCCAGTCCAGGCCATGGGCTTCTAAGCTCTTGTCTCCTGGACATCCCTGGAGATGCAGCTTTTACAGCTCGGGCAAGGTCACTGTTCAGCATGAGCTGGTCACATTGAAGCCAGACAGATAAAGGAAACGAGGTCAGAGTCCATTAGAAACCTGCAAGACAGGCAGTGTTTCAGCGGAGTTGTACTGCTGGTTAAAAACCCCTTCATTTCTTCCAAAATCCTTCTTATACCAGAAAGTTACCAAACAGGTAGCAGTCCACTTCTCAACAATGATTGGGAAGGAGCCAAATGACAAAAGGTGTTGATCTGATTTGTTGGCCTGCCCAGTACTACAGATTTCAAAAGCTGTTTGTCCTATAAATCAAAATCCTCAAAAAGATGGATGAGAAGAATGTGGTTTCACTGATTTTCCTGAACCCACCTTTGGAATTTTGTAAGGTGACACAAGAGATCAAAATTTTGATGTTAAAAGGTGGCTGAAAGCTTTACAGGAACAAAGAAGCTGCACTGTATGCAGCACCACACAGAGCTTCCAGCTAGAAATTCAGATGAACAGGACCTACATACTTAACAAAAATCAAAACTAATAAATGTTAAAATAGTGGAGCTCTCTCTGTGGACCTACAAGATGTTATCTGGAAGGGAAAGGAAAGGGTGTTGGAGGACAGAACGATACATTTCTATACTACTCGCAAAAGCCTTTCCTGTCATACCAGGTCATTTAGGAGGTTTTACATAGCCCTTTAAAATGCCTTTTCTTCAGCTATTTTTGACATGCGTTTTCCATTAACATAAGTGGGAAATGCAAGCAAATTAAAACAGTCCCCTCGGGCTATTGTAGGGAATGTTCCTGCCACTTCCACCATTGGCTCAACTCCACTCACCACAAAACCTGTAGTGGGAGAACTGGAGTAAAGAAAGTATCAGTGACCTTGCGCGCACTACAGGCACCTAAATCAGAGCATGCAGTGGTCTGCTGCTCAAGACTAGAGAGCTCAGTGGTGAAATGTTATTATTCAGAGCCTGATTTACCACTAGTACTTCCAGCACGGTTACCTGCAGGTTAGCAAGCCTAGGAAATACAGCAGATTTTATGGCGCAAAGCAACTGGCAGCAGGTACAGCACACAGGCAGCATTCACTGCATCCCCTTAGCTCAATTTAGGCCAATATCTGACCATACAATATGTACTCACGCGTTTCTGTGCTACTCATGACTTAGAAATCAAAAGTGAGACTTTTTCATCTTCCCAGTCCAATTTTTCGCCAATATTTTACCAGTTTGCACACAGTAATTGTTGAAACAGTTATTATTATGAGCCACATGTTGATATGCTCACCAGTACAAACAGTCCCACTGAGGCAAAAAGCCCCACTCATGCTGTAAGGCACCAATATTCAACGTGAGAATGTAAAGCAAAACTGTTCCTAAATCTCAAGGGTTAAAAGAGAAGAAAAACTAAACGTGATTTTTCAGTTACCGTGAGACAATTCTCTTTTAGAACTGTTTCTCACAACTGTAATCCATTAAGTGATTGGCTTAAAATCATTATTAAACCAAGCGTTCAAGAATTTGTTATGGTAATAATCAGATTTTTATACAGCAAGCTGTATTACTACTCAGTAATTGTCCTCTTTATTGTGGGTATAAAAAACCCTTACACTTTACCTTTTCACAGTAGCAGAACTACTATTAGAGCTGAGAAAACGCTTGTTAAAGCATGAACTTTTGGAACTATTTGTTTCAAAGTCAGAAAAACCAGCTGGACAGCTATAGACCTAGGACACAATCTAACCACAGGTAATCCCTAGATCCAGTAAAATTAAGCCTTAAAACCAGGGACTTCACCTGAATAATAGGGGAGATTAGGTTTGATCCCATGTCCCTGATGTTAATTTGTCACCCTATATTGCCTGGCAGTAAAAAATTAAGGGCCAGCAGTGGAAGGCTGATAGGAGTCCCAGGAACTTAATGCCTGGCAAAGATAAGGCAAGTATATTGTTTCCTGTTTACACTGGACATGAGCTTTATATAATTATCCTACGAGTTAGGATTAACGGGGCAATTATCCTGGCAAACAATGGGACATTGAAGACAGGAAAACAAAGGCATCTCAGAGCAGCCCCTCCATCAGCGCTGCTGCCAGCCGGAGCCCCACCGAATCGCCTCGGCCCTGGCTGCCGTCCCAGCGCCATCAGCCCTGGAACAAGGGCTGCACAGTTACAGGGGGAGCAGCAAGGGAAACAGTTTGCCTAACCTGTCAGCATTTAAGAACTCAAACATTTTTCCTTACCACAAAAGGAGTTGAAAATTTGGAGGGAAAAATGTCCACAGACTAAGCATATGCAGAGGAACAGATTGGCTGCGGAGAGCAGCTTTGCTTTCCACGCTTTTGAAATCCTTCCTTCAGATTTTGACCTCCTTTATCTAAGCGAAAGCAGCATTTCAGCACTGGAATAGAAAAAAGAGAAAATATCAGAATGGAAATGTCAAAAGGCCTTTTTTTAAATTTTATTTTAACCCCAAAAAACTTTAAGCAGGAGACTCAGCGAGCTGAATCTTTCTTAGCAACAACTCCAGGTCAGTAAATTGACTCATTTTTCAGAAAATTTCTGACCAGCAACAGTCGGTTGTTCATACAAGACAAAAGAATAAAACAACAGCGCCATTCCCACGACTCTGTTTCTAGCACAGAGGCTCTGTACAGGCCCGGCCCAGCAGACACTGTGCTCCGTGGTAGCATTTCTATGTCCCTTGCCATACCAGACCTGAACAAAGCCCGAGTCTCTGAAGGCACTCGCTCTGAGAACCGATTCCCATGTCATACGAACCCTTAAAGTTACCCACCATGAGCAGCTGTGCAACATAATTTGTAGAAATTAAATGAATCTTTCCAAATTTTTACTCCGAATTTGTTCTTTTCCCAGCATATTTCAGAGACATCTGAAGACTGCTCTGAAATGCACTGGTGCCTGCCGGTCCCTTGTTAACCTGAGAATCCCAAGACATCAGAAGTTTAGACTTAATTCAGAATCTGGCCAATCATATTTAGCTCTAATGCTTTCTCTCCTGTGCAGAGAAAAGTAAAAATTCTCTTCTCCTTTTCTGAATACAAATCAAAAGATGATTGTGTCTATAGGACACTTCACACTAAATCTTAAATATTTAAAAACCTGAATCTTTAGATAGAGATTCAATACCTATTGCAAAATTGACCTTTAAAATCCCCAATACTCAAGTATTTCAAACATTCTGTCTCTATAGCAACTTCTACAACCACCATCTTGAAGGAGACCAGAGCTGAGAATATCTGTTAATTATTCAAATTCCAGATTTTCCAAGACCAGCCGATCCACGCCGTGAGAGCTGCTACTGTGTACCTGTGACCGATGCTTATTTTGGTCTGTAAAAGCTCACTACCTTACTGAGGCTTAAGTAGAAACTCCAGCAAAAAAAGTCGCACCTCAAACATATTACAAAGGGACAAACTCTGATTTGAAGTGGTTTCCGGTCAAGAACAATGATGACTTCTATGAAGATTTCAAGTTGCATTATTTCCTCACATTTCCTTCTGGAGACCAGCAGCCACAGCATACTCCTCCACTACAAAAATACACTAAAAAAATAAAAGTTCCCTTCAGTTTAAGGAAAGTAGTTACATAGATATATATTCTTCCAGAAATTGAAGAAGGCTGTGAGAAGATAGGATGGTATTTCTTTCCTCCTTTTATCTTTTTGTGTTCAATTTTCCGTGGAATTTCCTTAAGGTGAAGAAGAACTGTGAGGAGAGAGGAAAAAAAATATTTGGAAGCTGTGTGGGTTAGCAAAATACACTGGAGAAAACAAAAGAAAGGGTCTTAGTGCCTTCATACTGTTAAGCAGGAAAGAAGCAGAGGATAGATACTTTTTAATGAAAGTGATGCTACTTTCACATCCCTGTTCTCTCTGGAGACTTGTACATACTTTTTCATTTTGACTGATAATAAATAATAGGTTTCCTGCCACTAAGGACAACGTTCCCCTCTCCCCTCCCAGGTTAACCGGGTCTGTCCAAGAGTTCTGGCCCTTTGCACACGACAGCTCGCTTGCTGCAGAGCCCCTGCAGAGGCACACTGAAAGCACACAGAAAAATATTTCTTCTGCGCTCTTACTGAACTTCTTAAACTCTAGGTGACCCAGCGTAAAATCCATTTTAATGGGGCCTCGGTTAAATCAGTCAACTGAGTCGTTGTTGAATTAGGCAAAACTAAGCAGAAATAAAAAAAATAATTAGAAAGAGACATTCTTGTTTCTTTTTGCAGTCTTGGTTCTTAATTTCCTTTCCTTAGACAGCACGGAAATAGTTATGTTCCCAGTTTTAATCCTCACTTCACTGTAGAACTAACCAGGATTATTCAAATAGTGCAGCTACTGTTCATTAAATAGTGGTGCATCTGATTTTATGGCAGTACTCCTCCAATGCCAGAGCAGATGAGGTCCTGTTACTCCGCTAAACTATTCAACATACACTTCTGATTTTCACTCAATAATTCCCTCTGATGGTGACACATGTCCAGTAAGCAACAGTTAGAATTGCTAAGGAACACATCAAAGTTGTTTTTAATGTAGAAAGAAAGTAAGAATATGTCGCTGTATTCCATAAGAACATCAACTTTTAAACCTCTCATTTCAGTCTGGTGATGCAAAGAAAGAAGCCAGAGATATTACAGCAGGTGTATCACTTCATCTCTGTTGTGCTCTTCTCTGGAGCAGAAGTTATATTAAGTTTAACTGTATGGCTACTCTAGCAATTTTAAGATAAGTGCGTAGAAAAAATATACAGAAGACTTCAGATGTCTTCAAGAACTTATGTCATTAGCACTGTAAACATCAACCTTCACACACCCAAACTCTTGCAAGTATGATAAATCTACGTTACCAAAATAGTGCACTCTTGAATGAAGTTTCAATTTGGATTAGAGTAACAGTGACAAAAGAGCCAAAATTTGCAACAAACCCAAATCTCAGTTCTTGGTCAAAGTTAGTTACACCACAGGAGTCAAAGTAAGTTAAAAACACACCTTTCCTGTAGCATGAGAAACAAGTACTCTAGGAGGTGGGGGGGAGAGTGAGAGAGATAGAGCCTTCCTATCATCTTCTTCTGAAGCTTCTCCTGGACTGTTTCAGCCTTTCATCGACCTTCGGGCACGGTCCTGTGAGATACGAAACAGCCACGAGTGTTAGGGCTGCAGCATCAAACTTCTCTTGGCAGTGGTTTGTTTGCAGAGTCTGAGAAGGTTAAATAAGCCCTGCCACGTTCACTAGCCTTTCAGGACTCCTCATCCACAGTTCCTTATAAAATTGTGTGTTCCCTGGATTTATGTGTATATAACACTATTCTTTACGACTGAAAGACCTAAGCACACACTCCTTCAGGTCTCCCTTGCCTTCTAATATTTCTACATCAGCAGCTAGAGTCCATACCAATCTCCAGCTACACAAAATGTACTTCTTTCATGCTGGCACTAAGGCATTTCATTCCATTTTCAAAAGCATTTTTAGGAATGAGTCTGAGGCAAACAAATTTTCACAAGTATTAAGCAGTTTCTGGTTTTGAAAATCTTACCACATCATTTAGAGGGCCAGTCCATAAGCTCCAAGGCAAATTTTCAGTACTGAGACAACAGAGGAGACACACACTCCTTTTAATACTACTAGAATTTGGTCATTTAAGCAGCCACATACAATTTGAAATGCAGTCCTTGGAATTTTTACTCTATCCCCCCAGGCACTCTTTAAACAAAGGGTGCCTACATTTGCTGTACAGGTCTTTACACAGAAGTTAGGAAAAACGTCTTACAGTAAAAGCCACAGAAAGAAGAAAAACACCAGTTTAAATGATGAGCCACAGCTGGGGATCAAAGGGCCAGCTTTTTCACCAGAAGGTAATCCCTCTTCCACTCCTTGTATTATTTATCAAACTAATTACTGGATTTACTATAACAGAAAAGCACTGTTTCTCCACTTTTGGCTCTGTTTGCCTCTATGTTTCAAGTAATTTAGCAAGAGTTGGTCTAAGTAAGAAAGATGTTAAGGGCTACTACAACACCGACTGCCTCTTTTCTTTTTGCCTCTCCCCTGCCCCATAGCCTACACCAAGTTTTGCTCTCTCCATTACTCGTAACTTAGCTACACTATATTTAAACAGTCACAGTCCTTAGAACAGGATGCTTATCTCCTTTCAACTGCTCCAGTCTAAAAGCGATCACAGTCCTCAGCCTTTGTGAACTTTACAACTTGTTGGATTTTTCTTGAGATGTGTCTATTCTTAAAAGCCAAACCCATGGAAAAATAACTGAAACCAAATGCCATGCGATCAGGGCCAACCATAACAGACGAGAGCCCTAAAATAACAGGAGAGATACTGCGGTAATGCCTGACCTTCTGAACTGCACATATGGGTTGAAGCAAAACAGCCCATATTCACGTCTTAAATGGTGCATACTAATAGTTTATTTGTAATGCAGAAGAACCCAGCTTTCAGAGCCCTGATTTTAAAGCTTCAAGGACTTGCTTTAGATGCCAGAAATGACTTCACTTTTGGAATAAGCTTAAACAAGGTCACAGTTGAACTTTATTAGCTTATATGGTCAAAATCAGTTCAGCAGGCAGTTTCAATGGCTGCAAACATTCCCTCTTTCCCCTGTCATGTTTCCACCTCAAAAAGGAAGGTGCTCTGGCAGATTTTCTGTTCTAAACTTCTTTGAAATGTGGAGTTATTTCCACTGGCCTGAAACTAGCATTTCAAAAACTTTTATGTAAAGTATACAGGCAACACAACTCCGACAAGAAGTTTCTTATAGAGATGTTACCAGCCTGTTCAGATGTGCACCCAGCCCTTACCTGAAGTCATCAATTACACTCAGATCATCCCTGCAGAAACTGAGCGTGTGTAATGCCGGTAACCTAAAATGCAGATTATGTTGCTGCTGAATAAGATGACCAGAGCCCTTCGTACATATCCATGCATAGACCAGAATGTCACCAGGATACTTCACAGAATCAAAGAATAGTAGGGGTTGGAAGGGACCTCTGTGGGTCATCTAGTCCACCCCCCCTGCCAAAGCAGGGTCACCTACAGCAGGCTGTAGTCTATGGTAAAGCAAGGACTTAAATCATAGTCATATTTGATTTAGTTCTCATTCTAGTCGAAACACTCTAATCTGAAAAAGTATACTATATGTGAAGGACATATGTAAAGATCTATTTTCTTCACACTTCTGGTGAAAGGTCTCAGTCACAGTAGGTACTTTAGAAATCAAGGATTTGCTGTGAAAAGCAGGAAGATGTTTCTTCTCTGTAAAGAAATCTTAGAGTTTTCTGTAACTGCTTGATGATTTCACAGTATCTGACTCACAGGGCCTGCTGTAGAGCCTATTGCAGTTATTGAGAGTTTCCTAGGAGTATGATGGCTTCAAAGTGGTTGAATTAATTAATAAGAAAGATGTTATATTTGTATTTTACTAAGCTACACTTTCTGTGTTTAAAGTGTTTAAACTACCAGAACTTTCCAAGGTTCATTACAAGCAAAGCTTATGCAGTTGCCTCACATAATCACAGTACCACTGCCACTCCATTTCTATGAAAAAACCCTCATGATATTGTGGTGACTGTTGTCACAAGAGCATCTGTGGCTTCTTTAAATTTTGTATAGCGCCTTTCTGATTGCTACTTATTTCGCTTCTTTAAGAACCATTAAGCAAGTGCTTACCAGATCCTAATGTTTGTAAGTACAGTTCTGACATTTTATCTGATTCTAAATTGCAGGGTCACCAGACTATCATTTTTCCTCAAGTGTATCATATTTGGACTTTTTCTTATTTAGAATTTTTGCTGAATTTAATAAACTAAAAAGCCCTCTGTCTAGCTCAGATAGATAGAAAGGATGAACCCGTGCTTCTTGTACAGGCTTCTCTGTACTTGGGCTTTTGGGACCCTCTAAAAGCTTTAGTGTTTCTTCTCCTCTGTCATTTGTATTCATTCTTTCCCTCCAATATGCTTCTTCCTCATGATTTTGACTGATTCTAGGAGGTTAATAATTGTAGGGGATAAAAGCATTTCAAAACAAATAAAAAGTGCAATGCATGAGCTACAGAACTTAAGGTCTTTGGATGAAGAAATAGTCACACCAAATAAAAATTTTATTTTCTACTTGAAGATGGTAGTGGGAGGTAGATGAAATCATCTATGTCCTAGTTGTTTTGTACTTGAGACAGATATATTAAATTTCTGAAGCTTGCAGTGTGAATGTCAGTTTATTTTGTTTCTGAAGTATCTTACATTTTCTCTATATGCTCATTAGTTATAATGTCAATCAAAATAACTTTTTTTTAAAGAAAGAACAAGTACAGGTTCTTGAGAAGACAGAATACTGCTGCTTACTTGTAAGAACCGATATGCAGCAAACTTGCGTTCTAGTACTGCAGCAAAAGCATTTATTAAAGTAGTATTTTTTAATACCTGGAGTACACGCTTTCCCAGCCCTGATCATTCGTATACTCTGTTTTCAGAATTTCATGAGCATGGGCAAGTGTTCAAGAGGGTTTAATACGCACGCCTTGTTTGCCAATATTTTCTCAGATTTTTGCAGGGGTTTGTGGCTTTCCCCTGCACCTCTTCAGCTGATTCAGGAACGTCCTTCCTGAAGCAGGTGGGACTCTAGAAACCTGTCATCTGTCCAGAGAAACAACAGTTTAAGGAACTACAGACACCAGTCCTTTGCTGCTTTATTTAACCCATTTGTGAGTTGATATGGATAGGAAACATCCCACATATCTCTCAGTTCTCATCTGAGTATACTTTGTGAACAGAAACTAGATCTTCTCAGCCAGTTCTTACACCTTCAGAGTACCTTTTGCCCTACGGATTTAGACCACCTTAGTCAAAAGCTAAATCTATTTACACAGGCAGAAACCTTCAGACATTTTATAACCTCTTACGCATGCAGCCTTATCTTTTCGACTGTTATAGGTCCCACAGCTCCTGGGGTAGGCTTACTAGCTCAAGATGCCATTTCTGCTGTGTACTGATGCTACAGTTGGCAACTTTATCTGTCATTTTATAACTAGCTAGGGAATCAAGTGAGCAAGCTGTTTTATTCATGATTTCATAGTAATGTTTATCTGATTTTAATACCATCCTAATCTGTAACCAGGTTGCTATTTTTTCCTGTATATTCATATTATGCGTCTATTTTCGGATGAAGAGCCAGACAGAGTGCCTCTAATGAGGCTTATTGTTCTCCCTCTCTGCTTTGCATCCATTGCTGGTACCCGGAACCAAATGTGAAGAATCAGAAACTCCATCACTTCGGTAGTTAAAGTGTGTTGGTATCCTAACACTTGGGAATAAAATACGTCCAGCCAGAAGTATTCAGAAGGAGGAAAACAAATTGATGGATTTTTTTCACAGAGTTGACTGGAAGTGTGACCATTTCTTCATAATTCTTGGAAGAATTAATTTTTTTGTGCCTTCAAAATGCAAATTTAAATGGAAATGAAACCTTGTTCCTTGCATGAGAAGAATGCAATATTGCACCAATATTTGTAGATAAGATTTTTTTGTGGTCAGTTCTTCTTTCTTTGAAAAAGAAGAGGTTATTTTTCATCACCAGGTTTTTTTTCATTCCAGTCTAAACTACTTGTTAATTCTATACCTGTAAAGTTATTGTCCTAAGAAAACTTGTCATCATTGTCTCCATTCTCTTTCCTCAGTTGCTGAGGTAAGTGAAGAACCATACTCAGACTTTGAACAGTAAAAACAATGCTGTTAATACTGTTAAGCCAGACATGTAACTCCTTTGGGAAACACTCAGTTAGAGACATTTGTTTCTCAATTTAGTCCTCTACCCCAGTCCAGGCTTTCATGACCGCATTATGAACAGTTGTCAAATTAATTTCAACATGTCTAGTGCAAGTATTTCTATTACACAAATTGAAGTTATTGTCTTTCAGAAGTACAATCTGCCTTCCTAGGAGCATGTTTTCTTTATGATTATCTTTAGGCAATATCAGAAAAGGTTGTCCATCTTTATGACATCTCTTTGGGGTAAGTGGATGGTGGCAAAGGAAAGTCTGATGCAGGAATTTCTACACCAGAGTTAAAGAATTCCCAGAGAGCCATTTTTCGTGAGTCAGTGTTTTCTGCCTTCTTCCAAGTTGCCAATAATCCTTCATCTTTCTTTTCACCCTAATTCTTCCTCTTTTTCCTAGTCTTACAAACAAATATTATGTTATATCTGGAAATATCGTTTTGCTTCCAAGAAACCCTGGGTTTAGTCATCTTCGGGTGATGGCTTTTTCTTCCATAATCCCGATACTTTTGCAACTTTTGAAGAGGGATAACAAAGAAACAATACTATATTCCTTCTATAGAGACTGATAAATAGCATTATTTTTTAGGCTTCAATTTGTGTCATGCCTTTGAAATATAAAATAGATATTCCTTTGAATAAATCATAAATTTTTAATTTAGTAGCCATATGGGAGATATTGGTTATTTCATATGAAGAATTCCAATAGAATTTTTTATTCCAATGAAATTCTTCTTCCAGTGGAATTCTTACGGAAAAAAAACCATAATGCAACAGAAACCTACTGGTCTAAAATTGATTTCTATGATTATTAAAGGAGATGAAAATTTCACAGTACAGACTCATCAACATGGAGGTTCTATGTGCATTTCAAATATTTTGGCAATTATTTGGAATAGCAACATAATTTATTCTTCAGTTGAATCAAATTGCTTCATATATTTATTAAATATGAGCAACAAAGGAAATCAAATGCCCAAATGAGAGAATCCATGTGGTGTTTAGAAAATAAACAATGCTGAAAAAAAGAAGGACCTAACAGGACTTGAAACTGATACATGTTATCATTTGAACTGCATGGTAGATATTTATTCTATATAGAATTTGATTGACACACACAGAACTTTAATCCTTTATTCCAACCATGAAAGCATTAACATTTTTAGTAATGCAGTATAATTCACCTATAAGGAAAAATTTCATTTAGATGACATCCTTTTAAATGAAGTGTATTCCCTTGTCCATTTCACCTTCTTCATTTACACAAAATTTAATAAAAATCAGAGTAAACCAAAGCATAGAATAAACCAAAGGGGATTTTTCCGTCTATTATCTAAACCTCTAGCTTGATGCATGTCAGTTTTACTTAAATCTGAAATTATCTAGTCCACAGAAGTTTTATTGTCTTCCAAGGCTGAAATTTCTTAATTTATAGTCTAAGATCCCCCTCTTTAGAAATCTTTTCAGCTTTTCCACTTCTCCCAAGCCTAGCCTAGGAACTGAACTTTTATTTCTAGAGAAATAAGTGTTTGAGACTGCTCATAAACTGATATCTAAAGCAGGAAAGGTCAGGTCTACTGGCAGTTCCCTAGAAGACGTTTTAAAGGACTTGAAGTCACTGTCTGGAAACGACTTGGCCAAAGGTGATCTAAACCGATGACAGATAAAGAGGTAAAAGGTTCATTGCTTTAAAGGCTTTCTCTCAAAGGACTCATGGAAAAGAATCACCTTGCAAAGAAAAGAACAAACAGCATTAAAGATAAAAAAACCTCCACAAACCACCTTTGGCCCTGTTGATTAAAATTAAGGCAATTAAACACAAGATAACAGAAGTATCAGCTGGTTTAAGTTTTTTTACTTAAGGGCACATTTGTCAATTGCTCTTCAGACACAGGTTCTGATCCATGTATTGAAAGATAGCAGTTTTGCTGTTTTAGTTCTGTTTCTCTTAGTATATCTTCACCTTTGAGGATATCTTGTAATCTATAAAAAGAACATGAGGGGTTTTTTTGTGAAAATTATTTTTAAAAAATATTTTAGTGCTTAGTGAGTTCATAAAACTGGTCTCCTTTATAGATTAGATCATTAATTTACTATTTGAACCTGAGAAAATAACTTACCTTTTTAGGCTCTATATCTTTAAAATAAACTTAAAAGTTTTATACAGAGGGACGAAACACTGCATAGACTCTAACATGCTCTTGCCACCACGGTTTGGATATCCTTAATGTCTTATGGAGGAAATCTTAGGTAAGGTCTTCCCAAGCGGAAAATCCTTGTTCTTCCATATAGCCTTTAATCCATGATTCAAACAAGAAGTTTCACTGGGGATTTCCTGTGAGCCATTATGTGACTGAGTCAGAGAATTATATTTTGTGTGTTTTCAGCAGATGTATATCTATAAAAATATTAATGTGTATATATATATGTGCTGTAGCCAAACTGGGGGCCTGTTGAATACCAAAAGTAGATGTACTTTAAGCCAAATATAATTAATATTTTTTTGGATTGATTGTAGACATAAGCACAATGAAACAGAATAACTGATGAGTGTATATAAGCATTTTGTAACATTGCAATGCCACCAATAGCCTTTTGCAACACAGCTGCTCTTATATTAGTAATAGCCAAAGTGCAAAGGGGAAAACAGAGACTTGTGGTATAGTTGCTCAAACAGGGTGCAGGAAGACAAGCTGGTAGTAAAATCTACAAAAGAAGAACTGAGGGTGTAGAGTGGGCAGTAAAGATGTATGTTAAAACTAAAAGAATCCTGAAGAGCAGGCAAAATGGATGTGTACTACAACAAGAAACAGCCTACAGAACAAGTGCAACAAGGCCCAGGACAAGTCCTGGCCCAAAAAATAAGCTGTAAAGAGCAAGTGCAATCAGTCTCTTTTCTTTTGGGAGGGAGCAAAAGGGTATAAAACATCAGTGATGAGAGAGGAAAGACAAGGATGAAAGAAGACAGACCACAGGGTCCCTGCTTCCCTCATCCAGTCTCTCTTGTGAAGGACAATATTGACCTCAGATACCAAAAAACATGCAAGACTGTAGCCATCAGTTCTAGCAGTGTAGGAGCAGCTCTGTGGAACTAACCAACTTATAGCTAGCTCAGGACATAAGCATTAAGTACTAATTGTGTTGTACATGTGTAGATAATGACTGAAAGTGCTTAAGAACTAAGCACTTAGCAATGTGTTTTGTTAATGAATACCAAATCCAGCCAACATGTTTTGAAGTTTGAAACTGGTCTGATTTATCAGTTGTTGGAGCAGGGCCAGACGAGGGCCACTAAGATGATCAAAGGACTGGAGTACCTCTACAAGGACAGGCTAAGAGAGCTGGAGATGTTCAGCCTGTAGAAGAGAAGGCTCCTGAAGGGGCCTACAGGAAGGATGGAGAGGGGCTTTTCACAAGGGTGTGTAGTGATAGGACAAGGGGCAACCAAAAGAGGGCAGATTGAGATCAGATATTAGGAAGAAATTCTTCCCCATGAGGGCGGTGAAACCCTGGCCTAGGTTGCCCAGAGAAGCTGTGGCTGCTCCCTCCCTGGCAGGGTTCAAGGCCAGGTTGGATGGATGAGCAACCCGGT